>Ga0310890_10000660_pt1 | contig 11782 bp, 5 predicted proteins | sample T20D3metaG_FD_203751 | JGI IMG/M metagenome (GOLD analysis project Ga0310890, IMG submission 203751) | Lab incubated soil microbial communities from West Virginia University Organic Research Farm, Morgantown, WV, United States - T20D3 | ecosystem: Environmental > Terrestrial > Soil >... | reverse complement strand
GATATCAAATCGCAGGTTTGGAAAGAGCGCTCAGTACAGTTCTCTAATGGCCACACTCAACGAGACTTTCATAGAAGAAGACCTTCGTCCAATAATTGTTTTTCAAACAGATGGAGATCAGATCTACAACCTGCAAGACCCCGTCCTTAAGTTAAGTATTCCTCCAGACTTGCCTGAGGATCTGAAACCAGAATATGCACAACGCATTCTGCAGTTCGAACTCGAAAGGACAGTGGAATTTAGCTTAGCCGACATTTTCCGTGCTGCAGACAAATCGCGCGCTACCATCTACACAGTAATTCCTGGTTTTCGGCTTATTAACAAGACTCCGGAACAACAGTTGGAGTTACAAAGAAAAACTCTTGAAACCACTAACGCCCAAGTGATCGCTCGCATGAACGAGAAGTCGAGAGAGCAATTCAAAGTCCAGCAGGAGCGATACCGGGTGTCTTCTCCAGCGAATTTGAGGGCTAGAGCTCAAGACATCACCATAATGCAAACCGCACTAGCTGCATTGGCGCCGCGAACCGGCGGTTGGACCGAATTCCTCGAAACTCCAGAACAGGCTGACGGCATTTACAACCGGATCCTCGCGGATATTAATCACCGCTACATCGTCGGCTACTATCCAACCAATAAAGACCACGATGGCTCGAGGCGGAAGATCAAGTTCGAGATAAAAAGCCATCCCGATTACTCCGTACTCGGTCGCCTGGCGTATTACGCTCCGTCCGCGCAATAACACTCAAGATATGGGGCAACCCCACTAATCACAACTCTGTGTTAGCATTCGCCACTAAAGGTCAGAAACAAAAAGTTTTGGAGAAGTCAGCGAACGCAACCCCATCGCGTGATTCATAGGAGGATTGAGTGGCAATGCTTCAAGCGCGCGCGGCTTTGGTCGTTGCCGCGCATCATCGGGTCGACTCTTTTTGCTGGAGCGACCGGCATCGGTACTGGTGCATTCGCCTTAATGTTTGTAGAAGGCACGATACTACGCCTGGCTGTCGGCGGACTTATTTCAACGAGTGTGACTGCGCTTGTTCTACTGCTGATCTTGCCCACTCTACGGTCGGAGTTAATTCAAACACTCACCTACGCATACCCACGCGTCGCTACGCTTGAGTCGCCATCAAATTCTTAATGAATCGGAGGAGGCTAATCAAATGTTATTTCCAAGACTGAGAAGAGTTTTCTTCTTCGCGGCTGTTTGCATCATTTCTTTGAACGCGACCAGTTTCGCGCAGCAAGCCGCACCCGCACGCACCGGGAAACTGATCGAAGTAAAAATTCCTGCTCCGTCGCTGAAGGGGAATCTTCTCGGTGATCCCACAGAACAAGAAATCGTCGTGTACCTTCCTCCGAGTTATGAAGACGCCCCGGCAAAGCGCTTCCCGACAGTTTACATACTCCACGGATACACAGGTTCAAGTAAGACATGGTCCGATCCCGCAGGGGTGAATCTTAAGGGTCTGATGTCTGAAATATTTAACGGAGCCAAGATCCAGGAAATGATCATCGTCGCTCCGAATGGTTGGAACGCTTACAAGGGCGCCTTCTACACCAACTCAACGGTCAACGGAAACTGGGAGGATTACATCTATCGCGATGTCGTTCAGTATGTCGATTCCAACTACCGTACGATCGCGCGCGTAGAAAGTCGGGGCATCGCCGGACATTCGATGGGCGGATACGGAGCACTCACACTCGCGATGAAACATCCGGACGTCTTCGGTGCCGTTTACGCATTGAGTCCGTGCTGCTTGGGAATGGAAGGAGATTTCACTTCGGAGAATCCAGCTTGGCTAAAAACGCTTCAACTCACATCAAGAGATCAAATCAGTGGAAGCCCGAAATCGTTTGAAGAGTTTTATGAAAATGCATTCGTCGCCGCGTCCGCAGCGTTTTCGCCAAATCCTGCGCGCGGTCCATTCTTCGTCGACTTTCCGTATCAAGAACGGGATGGACGCGTTGAAAAGAATGAGCCGGTGTTTGCGAAGTGGCGCTCAAAGATGCCGCTCTACATGGTCGGAGACAGGAAGGCAGATATGCTGAAGCTTCGCGGCGTCTTCATCGACGTCGGCGAGAAAGAAGAGTTTTCCCACATACGAATCACGACAGGAATGTTTTCGAAAGCGCTTTCGGAACAGAACATTCCACACGTGTTCGAGATTTATCCGAAAGGCACTCACGGGAGCCTGGTTCGCCAGCGTTTACAAACCCGCGTTTTCCAATTCTTTTCAGAAAAACTCGACTTCACAAATCCAAACTGAACATAGTCAGATCATTGTTAGAAACGGTACTGCGCCGGTCACTAAACCCCAACACGCAATTCAACGACTTCGAATCTGCGGTTAGGGTTATTACTCTCTCCCTGCTAAGCTTAGTTCCACATAATCCTCTAGCATTGTTGCCCCCCTATCCTTATCATCCTAGTCTTCGCCTCTGAAGCATATGCCCCTGGCAGAAGGTGCCCTTCTTTCTCACTATAGAATCCACTCCCACATTGGCGCGGGTGGCATGGGCGACGTCTATCTTGCTACCGACACTCAACTTCAACGCAAAGTTGCTCTTAAGATTCTGCCTGCTGAAGTCGCATCGAATACTCAGCGCGTTCGCCGGTTTCTTCAGGAAGCTAAGACAGTATCTGCACTCAATCACCCGCACATCATCACGATCTATGAAGTCGGCGAAGCAGACTCGACTTCTTTCATAGCTACGGAATTCATCGAGGGCAGGACTTTACGTGAAGTCATCAACAGCAAACAGATGCCGCTCGACAAGATCATCGAGATCGCTACTCAGTCTGCTTCAGCGATTACTGCAGCCCACGAAGTGAATATCGTGCATCGCGACATCAAGCCGGAAAACATCATGTTGCGCGACGATGGATACGTAAAGGTCCTTGACTTCGGCCTGGCCAAATTACTGGACCAAAGTAATTCGAATCCCGAAGCGTCGACTCTGGTAAAAACGGCTGATGGAGTGGTGTTGGGTACGGTCAGTTACATGTCGCCCGAACAGGCTCGTGGCGTTGAGGTTGACGCACGAACCGACATCTGGAGCCTGGGAGCGGTCCTTTATGAAATGGTGACGGGCAGACGCCCATTTGAAGGTACTACGTTGAGTGACATACTCGCGGCTGTATTGGACCATGAACCGACCCCCGTGGCGCGTTATTCACCAGAAGCGCCGGCAGAACTGGAGCGAATTATCAGGAAGGCCCTGGCGAAGAATCCAGACCAGCGCTATCAAACCACCAAGGACTTCCTTAATGACCTAAAGGATCTAAAACGCGAGACCGTGCGGCAAAAGATCGTATCAACGGTTGTTTCGCCCTCAACGAAATCTGAGCGCAAGAGTTCGTTACTCTCCAACAAGGTGCTGTTAGTCGCCGTGGCGGTTGTGCTTTTGATTGGCGGCCTCGCTTACCTCTTCCGTGATCGATTGTCAGGAAGAACAAATGCCTCCGATGAACCAATCACTCTCGCCGTGTTGCCGTTTCTTCCACTCAGTCCGGCAGAGGAAATCGGCTTTCTCAGCACTGGGCTACCAGATGCAATCATTACCCGGTTAGCTAACGTCCGTCAGATACGAGTTCGTCCGACCAGTACGATTCTCAAGTACGAAGGCAAGAAGGTGAGCGCACAGACGGTGGGTCAGGAACTCGCTTGCGACTATGTAGTGATCGGCACCTTTCAGAGAATTGGCAGCCATCTGCAGGTGAACGTCCAGCTGGTGCGTACAAGCGATGACGTACCTCTATGGGGTCAGCAGTTTGATAAGGAGCGGACTGATTTGTTGGGGTTGCAGGATGCCGTGGCAACCCAGATTGCGGACGCATTGAGAATTACAATGACCGCCGCTGAGCAGTCGCGGGTTTTCCGTCGCTATACCGACAACGTCGCAGCTTACGAACTGTATCTACTCGGCCGATCCAAACTGCCGCGTTACAACAAGAACGACACCCTCGCAGCTATCAAAGCTTTCGAAGAGGCATTGCGGCTCGACGCAAACTACGCACTGGCCCACGCGGGACTTGCAGAAGCAAGCGCTCAGATGCGTATTCGTTTTGCGGCGCCGGAGGAGGTACAGTTTTGGGATGAACGAGCAAAACAGGAAGCAAACCGTGCACTCGAACTGGATGGGAACTTGGCGGAGGCGCACGAAGCATTAGCATCAGTTTATCGAAGCTCAGAGTTTGATTGGACCCAAACAATTATAGAGAGTGACCGTGCTTTACTAATTAACCCAAATCTCGATCAGCCGCACTACTATCGCGCGGCGGCCTTCTATCACCTCGGGTTGCTCGACGCCGTGGAAACTGAATTGAGTGCGGGGTTGCGCATTAACCCAGTGAACAAACTTGATGCTTTGCGCGTGCGTGGCACAACGGCACTTTTAAGCGGCCGGTATTCTGAAGCTGTCGCTTTTCTGGAAGAAGCGCGTGCTGCCGGTTCTGCAGCAGTCTTCGATTGGTATTTGGCCCAAGCCTACTATTACGGAGGAGCACCGGAACGTGCTGAAAAGATTCTGACCGAACTACACGGCAGCGCGCAGGCTGAACAACGAGCGAAAGCGACGCTTGCAAGTTTTCTCGCCGCGCGTAATGAGAAACAACGCGCTCTAAAGCTGCTCGATGAGGTTCTCGCCGGTTCTTATCAGGACCATCACGTTCACTACAGCGTTGGAGTGGCGTATGCCCAGCTTGGGGATCACGTAAAGGCGCGTTTGTGGTTAGCTCGGTCAATTGCGACGGGGTTCCCGTGTTATCCATGGTTCCAGCGCGACCAACTGCTTCGGCCCCTGCAGAATGATAGTGAATACAAAAGTATGATGTCAGATCTGGAAAAAGCCTGGCAGGCGGCCCGAAGTCAGTACCAGGGAACATGACCCTGTGTCACTCGTAACGGAGCGCTTCGATTGGATTCAGACGTGCTGCCTTCCACGCAGGCCAGAGACCAAATACGACTCCGAGTCCAACTGAAACAACGAAGCCTACCACCGGAGCCCACGCTGGAATATAGGTTGGCATGATCATTTTCACGAGCATCGCCAACGCCGACCCAACTAGTATTCCCATAATGCCGCCAATGCCTGTGAGTGTTCCTGCTTCAATCAGGAATTGCAGGATGATGTCGCGCTTGCGTGCGCCAATCGCTTTTCGCACGCCGATTTCTCGAGTGCGTTCGGTGACGGAAACGAGCATGATGTTCATCACGCCAATACCACCAATCAACAGTCCAACACTGGAGATTGCGACCATTAAAGCGAACACGCCACTAGTGATTGCCGCAAACTGGGTCATGATCTGATCCGACGTGGAGATACCGAAATTGTCTGGAGCGCCGTAGGGAACTTTCCTGCGGCGTCGCAGTAGTTCGCGCACCTCCTCAACGCCCTGGACCATCATTCCCGGATGCGCCTGGGCCATCACGAAGTTATCGTCAACTTCAGGATAGAGCTTGCGCAACGTCAGATAAGGCATGTAGACAGCTTTATTCTCGTTGTTGGGATCTTCGGCGCCTACGATGAAGATGTCACGCGGCGCCAGCACACCAATGACGCGATACATTCGTCCATTGATGCTGACTTCCTGGTCGACGGCTTTGCTGTATGGGAAGAGTGTGTTGGCGACATCGTTACCGATCACGACGACATTCGCATGCACCGCGTTTTCTTCGTCAGTGAAAAACCTGCCTTCACCAAGCGTGGTAACTCCCATCTTGAAATACGACGGCGACGTGCCTTGAACGGCAGCGTTTTTCATCTCGATGTCGCGATGCCTCACCCATACGCGTTCAGTAAATGGACCGGCAAAAAAATCGACTGGCGACATAAACGCTGTGGAATAAGCAATCGACGGGCATTCCGTACCAATCGCGATTGAGTCTTCATAACTCAGCGGCTTGCGCATGCGCTCTTCAGCACTCGGATTAAAATTAAAGCCAGGATCAAAACGGTAGATATAAATTGAGTTTGTACCGAACGACTCGATCTCTTTCGCGACACGTTGATCGATGCCCGAAACGAACGCGGCAATGACGATCACGGTCATTGTGCCGATGATTACACCGAGAATTGTGAGGAACGAACGCAGTTTGTGTTGCCACAGGGTATCCAGGCCCATGCGGACGTTCTCGAAAAAGCTGCCGTGAAAAAATCCGGTCATTGATCAATTCTCATTTGCCATTTTTCGTTTGTCATTTGAGAAACCACCGACTTTATGTCGGTGGTTGTTCAGCTTCGACCTACGGAGGCGCTCCGAACGAATCCAGCGCGCGAAGCGCGCCGAACTGCTGGGGTCGAGAGTGGTAGGTCGAATTTGAAGTACCACCGACAATAAAGTCGGTGGTCTCCCTTCATTCCGCTCGGAGTGCTTCGATCGGATCCAATCGGGCCGCGCGCCACGCCGGGTAAACGCCCGAGATCAAACCTACGCTCGCCGAAACAAGTAATGCGAACGTAACTGCCAAAAGCGGCAACGAAGTTGGAACCGGCGTAAGCACGGCCACAAGTTTAGCGAGTAGGTAAGCGATAGTAATTCCGATGGCGCCACCAAACAGCGACAGCATTGTCGACTCGGCCAGAAACTGCTTTACGATATCGCTTCGACGGGCGCCAATGCTTTTGCGAATACCTATCTCTTTCGTTCGCTCGCTTACACTCACCAGCATGATGTTCATGATGACGATGCCACCAACCACGAGCGAAATCGAAGTTACGCCTATAGCCGCCACTTGAATTGTGCCAAAGATCTTGTCGCGCAGCTCGTTGATAGCTTTTGGCGTAATGATTCCGAAGTTGTCTTTCTCGTTCGGCGACAGCTTGCGACGCGTACGCATCACCCCCTGCGCTTCGTCGATCGCCTCTTGATAGTTCTCGGGCCCAGCCGAGGTTACGCTCACAGCCAACGACCGCCTGGATCCATAGGTTGCGAGAAAGGTCGACAGCGGCACCGCAACATACATGTCGCGTGGTTGACCAAAAACTGATCCGAGCGCCTTGCCAACGCCAATCACCTGGTATGCTTTGCCATCAACCCGAATCGTTTGTCCCAGCGGATCGGCGACCGGAAACAACTTCTCGGCAACATCTGAGCCGATAAAACAAACATTCTTCCTTGAGGCGTCTTCGGTTTGGTTGAAGTAACGGCCAGCCTGGGCTTCGATTCGTTCGATGTCGGCGATGTTCGCAGTGGAAGCGCTGATGTGAACACGAAACAGTGTGGTCGCTGCGTACTTAACAGCGCCGAGCGCGTCTGCTTTCGCGCCCACTTCACGAATAGCTCCGCCCCGCAAACGCAGTGCGTCAACGTCTTCGAGGGTGATGTCTTTGTTTCGCCGTCGCGCCGCGTTCAGTGCTTCGATGCTGGAGAAATCGTCAAGCGAGTACTTGCGCACAGCGAAGGCGTTGGTCCCGATGTCAGCGATTTTCTCGTCGACGTAAGCATTGAAACCTTCTATCAGAGACACGACGACAATTACTGTAGCAACGCCAAAGATCACGCCCAGCAGGGTCAGGAACGACCTCAGCTTGTGGCCAAGTATCGCGGCGACAGCGAGTTTTAAGGCTTCAAGGAATGGCATCTTGAAAATTGCGGACAACAGATGTTGTTCACGTCTAACTACGCAGCAAGAGTCAGCTAGTTTCAGTATAGAGGAAGGATTTTCGGATCAGAACTGGGATCGGTCTTCTTTGTTTTTGCTATAATCGCCAACGGATCCACCAGGAGTTCAATCACACCCCAATCCCGACCGCGATTATCTCCCGGAGTGTAGTTTCCTCCCTTGTCCTGTGCCCAATACTCAATATCGGATTCTTTGGTTCGTTCGCTTGTTGGTTGAGGGCATTTATGAGGTTATTCCATTCGCTTCTTCGGGCGACGATATTCGTTTCGTTGTGCGCAACCGCCGCAAATTATGCAAAGGCCGCTACTCTTCCGGCCGGCTTTTCTGAAACTCAGGTAGCCGGACTAGCAAGTCCGACAGCGATGGAGATCGCTCCTGATGGACGAGTCTTTGTCTGTTTGCAAGGAGGTCAACTGCGCGTCATCAAAAATGGTGCTCTCTTATCAACTCCTTTCTTGACGGTCAACACGGATGCCACAGGCGAACGCGGGCTACTCGGGATTGCATTCGATCCAAACTTTACGACCAACAACTTCATCTACATCTATTACACGGTTCCGAGCTCACCGAGATTCAATCGCGTCAGTCGGTTTACGGCGAATGGCGACGTTGTAGTTCCCGGTAGTGAACAGGTCATTTTCACCCTCGACAATCTCTCGGCCACGAATCACAACGGTGGTGCAATCCATTTTGGGCCCGATGGGAAACTTTACATCGCTGCGGGTGAGAATGCGGTCACCGACAACTCGCAAACTCTTTCAAATGTGCTCGGCAAGATTCTGCGCATCAACGCAGACGGCTCGATACCCGGCGACAATCCATTCTTCAACCTCGCGTCCGGAAAGAATCGCGCGATCTGGGCGCTCGGATTGCGCAATCCCTTCACGTTTGCGTTCCAACCGGGAACGACGCGGATGTTCATCAACGATGTGGGCGCCAGCAGTTGGGAAGAAATCAATGACGGCATCGCTGGATCAAACTACGGCTGGTCCATAACGGAAGGTCCAACTTCAGATCCGAGGTTCCGCTCTCCGTTATTCGCGTACGCGCACATCATAGGACCGACGGGCGGATGCGCGATTGCGGGGGGAACTTTCTACAACCCTCCAACGGTACAATTTCCTGCCAGCTTTCTTGGTAAGTATTTCTTTGCGGATCTCTGTAGTGGGTGGATCCGTGTGTTCGACCCTTCGAATAACACAGCAGCAGGATTCGCCACAGGCATCAATCAACCGGTTGATTTAAAAGTAGGGGCTGACGGCAGCTTGTACTACCTCTCGATCGGTGCAAGTTCACTCTTCAAAGTTCAATTCAACGGCGGTGTACCGCCAACCATCACGACACATCCGGCGAATCAATCCGTCCTGGTTGGCGAGCCCGCATCGTTCACCGTCGGCGCGACCGGCAGTGGGACACTCACGTACCAATGGCAAAAGAATATGGTGAACTTCGGTGGCGCTACGGCAGCGACCTTCAACTTGCCGGCGGCTGCTTTGGCTGACAACGGATCAAAGTTTCGCTGCCTGGTCACAAACTCATTTGGCACAACCACGAGCAACGAGGCGACGTTGACAGTTTCAACCCCGCCGCCTGTCATCATCACGGAGCAGAACACAGACATCGCGATTGCGCTCGATTCAGTGATTTGGATTCGCGATGCATTCTTATTCACAAACACTCTTAACTTAAGCAGCGATCAACGGACGCGCCTGATGTTCTTCGTGCGCAACGTCGACTTACAACCGAACGAGAATATGTCGTCGATAACAGTGCGGGCGGAAGATGCTCAACTGAATCCATTTTCGATGACGGTGGAGTTTGTTGGGCCGGTGGGAGGTTTCGACTTCACGCAGTTGGTTGTGCGTCTACCCGATAATCTTCCGACGGGCCAGACACTGTTTGTTAGTGTGACACTCCGAGGTCAAACGAGTAACAAGGGGAGATTCGCGATGAGGTGACCCCAGCGATACGAGTGCCTTTTTAACTCGGAGCGGGGACTCTTACTGGGAGCGCGGACGTCCTCGTCCGCAATGAGCGAAGCGAACAAACTGTGCGCGCCTAATGACGTTGGTGCGGACGAGGACGTCCGCGCTCCCAGTAAGAGGTTGAATTAAACCGCCAACGCTTCTTCCTTACGCAAAAACTCATCGGGCTCGACGATCTTCCCGACAATGGCAGACGCCGCAACGACGTAAGGTGAAGCGAGATAGAGTTTTCCCGGACCACTTCGTCCAGGAAAGTTTCTGTTCTGGGCGCTGACTGTAACCGTTTCTGCATTTGGTGAAGCGCCGGGTCCGGCATTGATGCACGCGCCACACGAAGGGTCGATCAACTCCGCCCCGGCCCGTTGGAACAGCTCGATATAGCCCTTACTCTTCGCGTACTGCTTGATTTTTTGCGAGCCAAACTGAATGTAGAGATGAACTCCCTCGGCTACGCGCTTCCCCTGGTCCAGCGCGCTCTGCAGAACTTCGGCGTACATGTCCATATCAGCCATTTTTCCTCCGGTACATGAACCGCCGTAAGCCGCATTGATCCGAACCTCTTCCGTCAACTCATCTATCGGAATTCCATTTCTCGGATCGCCGGGCGTCGCCACCATCGGCCGAATCGCTTCCAGGTCGATCTCGAAATCAGCCGCGTATTCAGCGTCCGCGTCGCTGTAGACGAATCCCTTCCGCACTTCTTCGGCATCGAGCCCGCGCGTTCGAACAATGTAGTCAAGCGTGACTTCGTCAGGCTCGATGATTCCAGTCGTGCCGCCAGCTTCAACTGCCATGTTTGTAAGCGTCGCACGCTCATCCATGGCCCAGTTCTTTAAATCGTCGCCGGCAAACTCTAGCACCTTGCCAATACCTTTGCTGGTCTTCATGTAGTCTGTAGCAAGGATGTGGAGCATCACGTCCTTCGCAGCGACATCAGAACGTTTCTTTCCCTTCAAGACATACCGCACAGTCTCGGGAACTTTGATGCGAATGTCTTTTGTGTACCAGGCATTCGCCATGTCGGTTGAGCCGACTCCAAACGCAAAACAACCGAGCACACCGGCCATACAGGTGTGCGAGTCAGTGCCGATAACAACCTGTCCCGGGAGTGCAAGGTCTTCGACCACTGCGTTATGACAAATAGCTTCCGAGCCTCCTTCAGGGTTCTCGCCGTAGAGCTTGATGTTTTGTCGCGCTGTGAAACTTTCTTGGGTCGTTGCCAAACCCTCCGCTTTTTCGAGCAGGCCCATCTCGCGATGTTTGGTCGACATCACACGACCGAGAAAAGTCAGGTGATCACGAAACGCAAAAACCGATTCGGGTTCAGAAACGCGAGCTTCGCTTCCCAACGCCTGTTTGAACAACGACTCCGCCATCGGCGTCACGTATTCATGCGAGAAACGAACATCGGCAACAGCGAATAGCGCGTCGCCAGGTTTGACTGCATCAACGCCAATCTTGCCGGCGGTCACAAATACATGGCGGGCAATGATCTTCTCCACCATCGTCATCGGCCGCGGAGGTGTATCAACGGGCGGTGGAGATACCACACCTCCCAAACGTGCCTTGTTGTAATTGAACAGCCCGCCATAGGTGACGATGTCCTGCGATATCGGATCGAGACCTTTCGTGAATTCACCCAGCGCGATCTCTTCACCGCGACGAATTCTTTCAACCAGTCCGAAGTCTGTTGAAGTCAGCAGGCCGATATTCTGGGAGTTTTGTCCGTAGATCTTCTCGATACTTTGAGCGATGACGAGTTGCACACCAGCCGCTTTCTCTGCGTACGGAGCGGTTTCGCGCGATGAGCCGCATCCTTTCGACAGGCCTGAAACGACCACTGAGAAACCGCCATTGCGGACTTCATCTTTTTGCACAGCGCCTTCGCGCATTCCGACATAGACGTATTGACCGAGCGTTTCGTCGTAGTAAAAACAAACCCAACCGGGCGTAATTTCGTCAGTCGAGATGTTGTTCAGCAAGGGAAGATTGGATCGCAGAGCCAACTGGGCCAGCTCCGCTTCCAAAGCCTGGGCCTCTGCACTGCCGGGTGTGGCCGCCAGTTGCTGGCGAATAAGAGAAGTATCTTCAGTTAAAAACAGGATCCGGCCAGAAAATTTGATTCGGTCGGCTCGCTTTTCGTGTGACTGTGTCGCCATCGTTCTC
>Ga0310890_10000655_pt1 | contig 11823 bp, 10 predicted proteins | sample T20D3metaG_FD_203751 | JGI IMG/M metagenome (GOLD analysis project Ga0310890, IMG submission 203751) | Lab incubated soil microbial communities from West Virginia University Organic Research Farm, Morgantown, WV, United States - T20D3 | ecosystem: Environmental > Terrestrial > Soil >... | reverse complement strand
AAACATCGTATTGTTAATCGACGGTGTGTCTACATTACAGGTCACGGAAAAATATCCGTCTTTCTGTATAATATTTTCCCATGGATAGTCCGCCAACACACGATACAGTTCGTCCGGATTTTTGGCTGTGAACTCCAACAGTGAATAGTGCACCTGACTTGCACAACGCAGATTTAAATTCAACCGGATGCAATCATTCACCGTCCCGAACAATTCCACACCCGTAGCAAAAACGCGTTCCAATTCAAATCCAAGTTCTTTTACCTCTTGCTCGAGATAGGGTGACAATCGCTTACTGCACGTGATGACTATGCGACTTCGTGACGTATAAATATTTGTATTCATGCCTTTTTTTTGTGGGATCAATCCACGAATGAAATTTCTTTAACTCCAAAATCCCTCTCCTGATCGCGAATCAACACTCGTAGCCGCCCCTGGTCATCTATTCCTAAAATTTTGCCCCCAAATTGATCATCACCAGATTGAAATGTATGATGCTCATTAAACCGATACAAATACTTCAGGTAATCTTCCTTCACTTGTTGCGCTCTGCCTTGCCGAAGTTGCAAGTATCGCGATTCCAGGTGCGATAATAAGCCTTCCAGGACGTCTTGCAAGTCAAAATCCTTACCTACAATTAAGGATAAAGACGTCGCCATTGGTATATTAAACTGCTGCTGATTGATGTTCAACCCAATTCCGACCACCGCGTAGGTGAACTGTTCACCCATCAATTGATTTTCGATGAGCGTTCCACAAATTTTGGACTGCTTTACCAAAATATCGTTTGGCCATTTGATAAAAACCGGATCTGAGCACATTGCCGCCAGATAATCGCGAATTGCCAGGCTAGTGATCATGCTCAATGAAAATTGATCCTTTATCGCAAGAAAAGTAGGTTTTAGTATCACAGAGAAAGTTAAATTCATTCCTGGATGCGATTCCCACGTGTTTCCGCGTTGTCCCCTTCCTGCAGTTTGCCAATCCGTGATAACCAAAGTACCCTCCGGCACATACGATTGCTGGCAGAGTTCCAGGGCCAGACTGTTGGTAGAATGACATTCAGGCATAAAAATCAGTTTTTTCCCGATGAAAAGCGTATTGGCAGGGATTTTATACAAAGTAATTTTGATTAGTTTTGTAGGTTAAAAAAAAACGAAGATAGATTAATGGCGAAAAAAAGGAAGGGGGCCAATTCGGAAACCCTCAGTGGTGTGATTGTGAAGGGAATGCAAGAGAAGAAAGCTTCAGACATTGTAGTAATGGACCTGAGAAAAATTAAAAATGCAGTAGCCGACTTCTTCGTTATTTGTTCTGGAAATTCAGATAAGCAATTAGACGCTATTTCAGATTCAATTGATGCCGAGGTATTCAAGAAATTTCAGGAAAACCCATGGCACACGGAGGGTAAAAACAATAAAGAGTGGATGTTACTCGACTATATCAACGTAGTCGCCCATGTCTTCCGTAAAGATCGCCGAGAATTTTACGCATTGGAGCGATTGTGGGGTGATGCTGACATAACTGAAATTAATGCCGATAAGAACTAAAAACGCGACCCCACGTTATTTATTTGATATTTTTAAATCATTTGGAACATAGAAATGGCAGACAAGAAAGATAATAATAAACCACTATTGCCCTCAAAACCCCCCAGAGGTAACTATCAAATTTGGGTTATCCTGGCAACGGTAGCCGTCATTATTGGGGTAATGTACTTTAACAATTCCAACAATCTGAAGGAAATAGATTACGATACCTTCAAGCAAATGGTATCAAGTGGGGATGTCAAAAAAGTAGTCCTGGTACAAAACAGAAAGTTTGTAGAGATAACGCTGAAGCCTGAGGCGCTGCAAAACGCAAAGTATAAGCAAGATCTGAATATCGGTGAAGGTCTGGTTGGTGGCGGAAATGCTAATGGTCCTCATTTTTCAATGAAAGTAGTCGATGTGGGCAACTTCGATCAGGAGTTCCGAACACTGCGCGATAAACTTCCCCCCAATCAGGCGGTCGAATATAAGCCAGAAGAACGGGAAGACTATTTCAGTGTCTTTGTGCAATGGGGATTTCTATTCCTGTTGTTATTTGGATTCTGGATGTTAATGCGGCGAATGACGGGTGGAGCTGGTCCTGGAGGCCAAATCTTCAATATTGGAAAATCAAAAGCCGCTCTATTTGATGCGGAGAGTAAAGTGAAGATAACTTTTGCCGACGTAGCAGGCCTTGATGAAGCAAAAGAAGAGGTAAAAGAAATTGTAGACTTTTTAAAGACGCCACTTAAATTCACAAAGCTTGGTGGAAAGATTCCTAAGGGGGCTCTTCTGGTAGGACCTCCCGGTACGGGTAAGACCTTGCTGGCCAAGGCTGTGGCTGGAGAAGCAGAAGTACCATTTTTCTCGTTATCGGGTTCAGACTTCGTTGAAATGTTCGTTGGCGTTGGGGCTGCCCGTGTTCGCGATTTGTTCAAACAAGCAAAAGAGAAAGCTCCCTGTATTGTATTCATTGATGAAATAGATGCTATTGGACGTTCACGCGGCCGCGGACAGGTACCGGGTGCGAACGATGAACGCGAAAATACCTTGAACTCATTGTTGGTGGAGATGGACGGTTTTGCAACAGATTCAGGCGTTATTATCCTGGCAGCCACAAACCGCCCGGATGTATTAGACTCTGCGTTGTTACGCCCGGGTCGATTCGACCGTCAGATCAGCATTGACAAACCGGATGTGGTTGGTCGCGAAGCGATCTTTAAGGTTCACTTAAAACCCATCAAACTCGACCCTACAGTCGATGTAAAAAAACTTTCGGCCCAAACACCAGGTTTTGCTGGGGCAGAAATCGCCAATGTATGTAACGAAGCAGCGTTGATCGCCGCACGCAGAGATAGGAAGGCTGTCGAAATGCAGGATTTTCAGGACGCCATTGACCGCGTTATTGGAGGTCTTGAAAAGAAAAATAAGATCATCCTTCCTGAGGAAAAGAAAATCGTTGCCTACCACGAAGCGGGTCATGCCGTGGCGGGTTGGTTCCTGGAACATGCTGACCCGTTAGTAAAAGTTAGCATCGTGCCCCGCGGCGTAGCGGCGTTGGGTTATGCCCAATACCTACCGAGGGAGCAGTTCCTTTATCAAACCGAACAAATGCTGGATGAAATGTGTATGGCATTTGGCGGACGGGCAGCTGAAGAGCTAATCTTCGGAAAAATTTCAACGGGTGCCCTAAGCGACTTGGAACGGATTACCAAGATGGCTTACAGCATCGTGACTATTTACGGTATGAATAAGTCGATTGGAAATATGTCCTTTTATGATTCCAAACAATCCGAATACTCGTTTCAAAAACCTTATTCTGAAGCGATGGCTGAAAAAATTGATAAAGAGGTAAAGCAAATTATCGACGAGGCTTACGAACGGACTAAAGGTTTATTGACACAACATCGTAAGCATTTGGAGACTATCGCGAAAGAACTATTGGAAAAAGAAATTCTTTTCCAGGCCGACCTGGAGCGGTTAATCGGAAAACGTCCGTTCGAAAAACTGACTACTTACCAACAATTCACGAATGGATTAGGAAAGTACGAAAAGAAGCAACTAGAGAACGAACAGCCTGGTGTAGACCCTACGCCGACATTGGAAGGTGAAAAGCCGGCTGAAACTTCTAATTAATATTTTAGTTTATAAGTCTTACTTTTGAACTCAGGTGTTTACTACACCTGAGTTTTTTATTTATGCTAGAACCTATTCAAGACCTAAACGGCAAAAAGATCTATTTTGCCTCTGACTTTCACCTTGGCGTTCCTGATTTTCAGACCAGTCTTGAACGCGAAAAGCGCGTCGTAAAATGGCTTGATAGCATTCAGCACGATGCGCATACGATTTATTTGTTAGGCGATATTTTCGATTTCTGGTTTGAATACAAGCACACTATACCAAAAGGATTCATTCGCCTGCAAGGCAAGCTTGCTAGTTTGAGAGACGCGGGAATTCCCATTGTTTTTTTTACAGGCAACCATGATATGTGGATGTTCGACTATTTTCCCAGTGAACTAGGTATTCCCATCTATCGCAATCCCCAATCGCTCGTTGTCGGAGGTCAAAAGCTCCTAATAGGGCACGGCGATGGCTTAGGCCCTGGAGACCTAACGTATAAGTTTATAAAGAAATTTTTCAATAGCCGGCTATGTCAATGGCTATTTGCACGGATTCATCCCAATCTTGGTATCGGTATTGCATCATACTGGTCGAGAAAAAGCCGTATTAGCAATTCAAAACGCGAAGAGAAATTTCAAGGTGAAGAGGGAGAATTTTTGTGGACCTATTGCAACGAAGTTGAAAGCCAGCAACACTATGATTTCTATATTTTTGGCCACCGTCATTTACCCTTGGATTTGAAAATAGGTGAGACCAGTCGTTATGTGAACTTAGGAGAGTGGGTACACTTTAATACATACGCAACGTATGACGGAAAACAACTTGCTCTAAAAACTTTCACCTCCCAATGATAAGGCCGATCATTTTTTTCTGTTTGGTATTTTTTTCCCTTCATGCCGTCGCGCAAAAGAAAGTCAGCTCGCGAGAAGTAACCGACGAAATCGTTTTTGCCACTGTCGACAGGGTAGGTGAACTTTATGTAGTGACAAAAAATGGACAAATACAAAAGTTCGACATTGACGGAAAATTGATCTCACTCTATAAGAACGTGCCTATTCCTACCTTATTTGAGCCCAGAGATGGCAGCCGTTTGTTTGCTTTCTTTCGAAAAGACCGGAAAATTGAATATCTCAATCCGTCGTTTGAAGTTTCTACTGCGGCTCTTATTGATTCGGCCTTTGTAATTGACCCCTGGTTAGCGTGTTCCTCTGGCGATCATAATATTTGGGTGTTGGATGCTGAGGATAGAACAATGAAAAAAATCAGTCCAAGAACCTCCACCGTTGAAGTCGATGTTAAATATCCAGAGAGTCTTTCGCGTAACTTCGACAACATCAAATTTGCGCGCGAGTATCAGGGCTTCTTCTTCTTGCTGGATCAACAAAATGGCATTCACATTTTTAATGGAATGGGTACGTGGACTAAAACGATCCCGATGCAGGCCCTCTCCTATTTCAACTTTCTGGGAGAAGAGTTGTATTACCCCGTCGGCAATGGCCTGGCGTTAGTGAACCTGTTTTCAGGGGAAAAACGTGAAATACCGCTCAACAAGAGTTTTAAGTTTGCTTTGTTAACCGACGAGCGACTCTTTCTGATCCAGAGAAATTCCATAGATTTTTTTGAGTTCAAGCCGTAAAACTGTTCAGTTTTGAACATATTTGTACAACTAAGAACACGCCCATAGACCCAATCAAGCTGCTAAGCCTGATTTTGCAATTGGCATAAATTTCCCTGGTTGTATTCCTTAACTTAAATCTAAACAAGTGAATCCTGAAGGCGGCAAAATTCTAATGATCGATGATGACGAGGACGTATTGCTGGCAGCGAAAATGTTGCTGAAGAAACAAAGCCATCACGTAATCATTGAGAAGAACCCAAAAAAAATTCCATTTCTCCTCAATAACGATACCTACGACGTGATTCTTCTGGATATGAATTTCAGTAAGGACATTACGAGTGGCAAGGAAGGTTTCTTCTGGCTCGATGAAATTATCAAACACGATCCCACGTCCGTGGTAATTCTCATAACAGCTTTTGGCGACGTGGAAATGGCAGTGAGAGCGTTAAAACAAGGTGCCACGGATTTTATTCTAAAGCCATGGCAAAATGAAAAGCTTATTGCCACGATTGCAACTGCGATCAAGTTAAAGCAATCGTACAATGAGGTTGATAAGTTGAAAAAAGCGAAAGAGATGTTGGAGGAACAGATCAGCAAACCTTTCGCCGAAATCATTGGAAAAAGTCAGGCGATCCAGGAGGTATTCAATTTAACCGATAAGGTAGCCAAAACCGAAGCTAATGTCCTGATCTTGGGGGAAAACGGAACAGGCAAGGAATTAATCGCGCGGGCGATCCATCAACGTTCGCTGCGCAAAGACAATAGTTTTGTATCTGTGGATATGGGCGCAATCACTGAAACGCTTTTTGAAAGTGAATTATTTGGTCACAAAAAAGGCTCTTTTACTGATGCGCGCGAGGACCGCCCTGGAAGATTTGAACTGGCAAACAGAGGTACGCTGTTTCTCGATGAAATTGGAAATTTAAGTTTGAGCTTGCAGGGTAAACTGTTGAGCGTGTTACAATCGCGTCAGGTCACTCGTGTTGGATCAAACCAGGCTCAGCCAATAGACATACGGTTAATCTGCGCTACGAATATGCCGTTGCATAAAATGGTGCAGGAAGGCACGTTTCGTCAGGACCTGTTATACCGGATCAATACAGTTGAAGTCCGTGTTCCTCCACTGTGCGAACGTGTTGAAGATATCCCCCTACTGGCGCAGCATTATTTGTCTTATTATGCAAAAAAATATCACAAGCTGGTCAAGCTTATTACCCCTGAGGCGATGGATAGACTTAAGCGCTATGCGTGGCCCGGTAACATTCGCGAATTGCAGCATGCTATCGAACGGGCCGTTATCATGACGGACTCCGATACCTTGCAAGAAAGCGATTTCTTACTAAGCCGTTCGATTACCGCCGGAGCGACCAACAATACACTCAACCTGGATGAGGTGGAGAGAACTGCCATTGCCAAGGCACTTCAAATGCATAATGGAAATATTTCGAAAGCTGCAGACGAACTAGGACTAACACGCGCATCCCTTTACCGCCGAATGGAAAAGTATGGGCTTTAATTGGCGATCTCCCGTTCTACCACGGGTAGCGTTTTTAGCTGCTTCCATTTTTCTTTTTGGTTTTTTCGCTTTCTCCAAGGGAGACTGGGTCTATGCGCTCATTTTCATGGCGCTCAGTGGATACCAGATCAGACTCCTTATTGAATATCTTGATCGCTCAAATGAGAACATCGCTTCGTTTTTGGATTCAATCCAATTCGATGATTTGTCTTATTCGTTCAAAACTGCCAGCGATGACCCCGCTGTGAAGAAGCTTCATGAGGAATTGAATGCCGCTATGTTGAAGCTTCGGAGTTCCCGACGTGAGAAAGATTCAGAGTTCTTATTTTTCAAAAACATCGTAATGCATGTTGGGATAGGCCTTATCGTTTTTAAGGAGGACGGCACCATCGAAATTTTTAACAGCGCCGCCCGAAAGCTGCTGAAAATAAACCGCGTCGAAAAATTAAAGGATCTTATGGATGTGAGCGAAACCCTCGTTCATGTTTTTGAAAAGTTAAAAACAGGCGGCCGCGAATTAGCACGCCTGAAGATTGGCGAAGAACTCGTACAACTTTCGGTCTATGCGATCGAATTGAACCTTCGCGGAGAAAATGTAAAACTTATATCAATTCAAAATATTCAAAGTGAGCTGGAAGAAAAGGAAATGGAAGCCTGGCAAAACCTTGTCCGTGTACTAACGCACGAGATTATGAACTCCGTAACTCCAATATCTTCGCTGGCAGGAATCGTCGAAGAAGAATTGAAGCCTCATGTCAATGAACTGAACCCATTGCCCTTGTCAAAAGATCAGATGGCAGATATTCATCTTTCCCTTCAAACGATTAGTAAAAGAAGTGAGGGTCTTATTCATTTTGTCAAAGAATTTCGCAGTCTTACGGCCATTCCAAAACCTCGCCCAACACAAATAAATGTTCGCAACCTGTTTGACGAGCTTACAGTTTTGCACAAGCGGGACCTGGCAGACCGGGAGATCCAATTGATTACCTCAGTGTACCCTGAAGATCTGACCCTTTCGGCAGATAAAAATATGATTGAACAGGTTCTGATAAACCTGATTCGAAATGCAATCCAGTCATTTGAAGATCAGCATGATAAACAAGTGGAGATAAAAGCTTACGTAAATGAAAAATCGCGCGCTGTGATTTCCATAAAAGATAACGGAACCGGCATTGATCCAGAAGCTATGGAAAAAATATTCATCCCATTCTTCACCACAAAAAAGACCGGCTCAGGTATCGGACTTAGTCTCTCCCGACAGATCATGAGGCAGCATCAGGGAACCTTAACCGTGAAATCAACGGTTGGTAAAGGCACAGAATTTTTTATGCGTTTTTAAAGTGTAGTTTGGCTATCCAATTTTCGATCCGCGGCGTGCCACTTGTGGGGCAAATCCAGATTTAATACATTTACCAAACAGTTAAGCGCGTTATGCAAGACATCCAGAAGAAAGTCACCAAAATATTAACGGAAAAACTAGGCATTGCCGAATCAGAGATAACCCCAGACGCAAATTTTGTTAAAGACCTTGGAATAGATTCCCTCGACTACGCTGAAATTGTAATGGAGTTCGAACAAACGTTTGATATTCGTATCCCGGATGACGATGCTGAAAAAATGCAAACCTTTGGTCAGGCTGTAAAATATATCCAGGATAAGTTAAGTAGCAAAAAGACTTCTTAAACCTCAGATCTACCTGTTGTACCTTCGTTAACACTGTCTTCGCTTTCTCCTGCTACTTATCACAGAATTAACATCCTTGTTTTAAAAAATTTGTAACGTTGGTGTGTGAATCACCATGGATAAAAAGGTCCTCTTTATAGTCAACAAGTATTCCGGAATGGGCTACCAAACAGCGATTGAAGGCCGGATATTGGATACTTGTAAAAAAAACGATACCAAGTGTTCCATTGAGTACACCCAGCGAAGGGGACATGCGATATCACTTGCAAATGAGGCATCAAAAAATGGTTTTGACTACGTGGTCGCCGTGGGTGGAGATGGAACGATAAATGAAGTGGCCAGGGGACTTTTAAACTCCGACACACCCATGGGGATTTTGCCGCGAGGTTCGGGCAATGGGCTTGCCAGGCATTTGGGAATCTCCGTTATCCTAACGGATGCCATAGACAATTTATTTCACCACAAGGTCATGAAGATTGATACATTGTCAATCAACGACAAACTATCACTCAACGTATCGGGCATTGGTTTCGATGGACATGTTGCCAACCTGTTCGCTAATAAAAAGATCAGAGGACTTGTAGGCTATGTCCGAATTACGGTAAAAGAGTATTTCCAATTTCCGGAATTTGAAGCGGAGGTTTCCGTAGACAATCAGACTGTAGTGCGGAAATCTTTTATTATTGCTGTTGCTAATTCGTCGCAATACGGAAACAATATTAAAATTGCCCCGTTGGCGTCCGTTCGGGATGGAATCCTTCACCTGACTGTTATGAGAAAAATTCCGCTATATCGGCTTGATCATATCTTTACTTTTCTGAAAGGGTCGCTAACGAATTCTGAGATGTTCGAAATCCTGGAAGGAAAAGAAGTGAGAATCAAAACTTCTCAACCAGTGCCTTATCATATTGATGGAGAACCCTGCGGCTTAAACAATTCTTTTAATATTCAATTAAGACCCGCCTCTCTTTCAGTATTGGTCCCGGATGGGCAACGTCAAGCAAAAGTGTAGGAATTCGGCTTATAGTGTAGGGACTAATTCAGTTTCAAACTTCTTGGAAAAAATTGCACGCTTCGTGGTAAAGGTAAATGTTGAGCCCTTTCCAACCTCGCTTGTCACCCATATTATGCCGCCATTTTTTTCTATAAATTCCTTCGTAAGGAGCAACCCGATACCTGCACCTCTTTCGTCATGGGTACCTAAGTTTGAAAAATGCGTTTGAGCGTTAAATAATCTTTTCAGATCACTGGATTTTATTCCAACACCTGAGTCTGTTACAGAAATCTCAACATGGTCGCCTACTCGCTTTTCCTGAATCCTGATCGATCCCCCCCGCATGTTAAATTTAATGGCATTAGCCATGAGGTTGCGTAATATAAGCCCAAGGTGGTTTTTATCGGCTAGGACCGCCAATTCTTCGGTTATTTCATTTATGATCGTAAGCTCCTTGCGATCTGCTGCGTCCTTAAACAGCTTGATTTTTTCTTCAACAATTGTGCGGACTTTTAATTCTTCACAATTAATTTGTATGCCTTGAAGTTGTGACTGGGCCCAATAGAGAAGGTTATCAAGGTCTTCTTGAACCGCATCTAAGTTATGACGTACCTTTAACGAGTGCAGAAGAAACTCCTGCTGTGTCAATCCTCCTGTGCAAATAATATTGACTAATCCTCTGAGGCTGGCTAACGGCCCGCGTACGTCGTGACTGATGATTGATAATAATTTATCCTTCGTAGAATTCAGATTACTCAACTGAAGTGCTTGCGCCTGTATCTCTTGATTTTTTGTTTCTAACAAATCATTTGCCTTGCGCTTGATCCAATTGCTGTACAAGAGAACAAATACGAGAATGGCCGCCAGTGAGAGCAGGCCAATCGTAAAGTACATCCAAACTTTTTGACTGTTGATCTCTTGCTGCTTAATCTGAGTGTCTTTTTTTAATAATTCAATCTCAGCTTCTTTCAATGGAGCCTCAAACCTTGCCTGCATAACGGCCAGGTGTTCACTGTTGCGTTGGTCATACAAAGAGTCATGAAGTTGAAGATAACGGGATTGATATTCATAAGCTTTCGCTGGCAAATTCTTCGCAGCATAGGCTTCGGATGTGAGTTTTAAGGCGTACTCAACCTCGTCCCTGTAGCCATATTTCTTAGCCAGCTCAATATTCTCTAGTAAAAGTTTTAAAGCCTGGTCGGGTTTGTTCAATAATATGTATGCTTTGCCTACCCGGTGCATCGTTGACGTCTTAAGAAACATGTTATGCGATTTTTCCGCGAACTGCAACGTGGCCCGAAACTTCGCTAAGCTCGCTTCAACCCGTTTGTAATGCAGATCAACATCTCCTAGTGTCCGGTATGCATAACCTTCGAGGTAAGTGCTTTGTGCCTGTTGACTAAGTCTCACCGCCTGTTCAGCATGGATCGCTGCTGAATCATATTTGTCTAAATACATCATCGTAAAGGCAACGTTATTCATACTCCGGGCAATGGCTGTTTTGTCACTGCCTCGCTTAGCTGCGTCCAACGCCCCTTTAAAATTGCTAAGCGCTATATCATACTGTTTTTGTTCATAGTAAGTGGAGGCGATACTGTTAAGACATCTTGCAATGGCAGGATAATCGTGAAATTTCTGGCTGAGTTTTAATGCCTCGGTTGCAAGCTGAAAAGCTTTTGAATCATCGCCTCGCCGGTACGAAAGCCAGCCTAAATTTTCCAACGCCCAAGCTAATCCCCTTTCGTAGTTTAAAACTTCCGCTAATTCCTTTGCCTGATGGGCATACGTTAATGCTTTGTTATTATCGCCCTCTCTGAGGCTCGTTACCAGACGATTCAACAGCCAAACTTTGGTGGTATCGTTCGGCGTAGTTTTTACCAAATTTTCTAAACTGTCAATATAATTCTGTTGTGCATAACACAATGAAAGGGTGAAAAGAAGGCAAGCGCTAAAGAGCGTCCGGATTACCATATTTGATTGCTACGAAAGACTAGCTTTACTTTGCAACTTCGGAAAGCCACAGAGGAATTTCCACTTAAAAGGAGCGCAAAACCTACATAGCTATGGCTAGAAAAAAATTCATGAAAAGGTGATGGGACGAAAAATAACTCGCCAAAACGCCCGTTTAAACGAGGTTTTGCCAAGCAGCCATGAAAAAAAAGAGGGCGCCGTTTGCGGTACGGCACCCTCTTTCGTCGTGCTTTTGCTATTTATTTAAAAGCCTAACATGCTCCGGACGATCATTGCTTCGTAAACTCGATGCGAAACGTTCCAAAGCCTCTGCCGTCGGCAAGGTTATGGTCCAGGTCAAGGCTGAGAAATCCTGTGCAGGAAAAATAGAACCCCCCGCCCTCTACGGAAA
>Ga0310890_10000654_pt1 | contig 11824 bp, 10 predicted proteins | sample T20D3metaG_FD_203751 | JGI IMG/M metagenome (GOLD analysis project Ga0310890, IMG submission 203751) | Lab incubated soil microbial communities from West Virginia University Organic Research Farm, Morgantown, WV, United States - T20D3 | ecosystem: Environmental > Terrestrial > Soil >... | reverse complement strand
GCATCAGCTGATCAGGCAACCGAAACCGATCGTCGATCGAACATTTGCCATCGAGTTCCTCGATGCTGGCGTGGAGACGTTCTCATTCACGTTCGGCTGATGTGATGTCGTCCACTGCGCAGCAGTGGCGTCCACTGCCGAGCCGGCATCTCGTCTGTTGGGGTAGACCGGGGAACGTCGCTGTTGGTGCTTTCGCAGTCCGAAGGGAGCACTGAGACGATCGTCTAATAGATTCCGTTACACGCATCTGATTTGATTTGCGTTGAGGTCAAATCCGATGCCGGTCAGATGCTTGGTCTCTCATGCGGCCGCGCAGGCAGTGCTGTGTAGCTCCGTGCTGATTGCCGCCGGGTGCAGCAGTGGCAGCAGCGCGGCGCCAGCGGCTCCTCCGCCGCCAAGCGTAGAAGTTGCCCCGGTCATACAGCGCGACACGCCCATTTACAACGACTGGGTCGCGGTGCTGGACGGGTACGTCAACGCGCAAATCCAGCCTCGAGTCTCCGGATACATCATCAAGCAGAACTACAGCGAGGGTGAAGCGGTCCGGACGGGCGACGTGCTCTTCGAGATCGATCCGCGGCCATTCATGGCGACGCTCGATCAGGCCAAGGCGCAGTTGGCGCAAGCCGAGGCGCAGCTCGGCAAGGCCACGCTCGATGTCGAGCGCGACACACCGTTAGCCGAGGCACGCGCGATCGCGCGAAGTCAACTCGATACCGAGACCCAAGCCAAGCTCGGTGCGCAGGCCTCGGTTCTGGCGGCGAAGGCGACGGTCGAACAGGCGCAACTCGATGTGGAGTTCACCAAGGTCACGTCGCTCGTGACGGGAATCGCCGGCATCGCGCGCGTGCAAATCGGCAACCTCGTCGGACCAAGTTCTGTCCTGACGTCGGTGTCGCAAGTCGATCCAATCAAGGCCTACTTCACGGTGAGCGAGCAGGTCTTCATCGATTTCCGCCGTCGATTCCCGACCGAACAGAGCCGCCTTGAGCAACGCAAGCGCATGCCGCTTCAACTGGTCCTGGGCGATGGAAGTGTGTACGAACACATCGGGACGATTCAGTTTGCCGATCGTGAAATCAGCGGGGCGACTGGAACGATCCGAGTTGCGGGAGTGTTTCCCAACCCCAACGGTCTGCTTCGCCCCGGCGGGTACGGCCGTGTCCGCTTTTCTCTGAATACCGTCGAAGGAGCGCTGCTCGTGCCGCAGCGCGCCGTCACCGAATTACAAGGCAGTCATCAGGTGGCGGTCGTGGGCGACGACAGCAAGGTCTCGATCCGTCCGGTTGTCGTCGGCGACCGTGTCGGCAATCTCTGGATCGTCACTTCAGGCGTCAAGCCTGGTGAACGCGTCATCGTCGAAGGCGTCTTGAAGGTTCGAGAAGGCGCAGTCGTCAAGGTCGTCGAGGGAAAGTCTCCTCAGGTGGGAGGCTGACGTGTCGAAGTTCTTCATCAACCGGCCGATCGTCGCGATGGTGATCTCGCTGCTGACCGTCATCGGCGGCGCAATCACGGTTGTCGCGCTTCCCGTCTCGCTATTCCCCTCCATCGCGCCTCCCGAAGTGCAAGTGCAGACGACGTATGTCGGGGCAGACGCACAAACGGTGGAGCAGTCCGTTGCCACGCCGATCGAACAGCAGATGAGCGGCGTCGACAACATGAACTACATGTACTCGGTCAACTCATCGACCGGCGAAATGCGGTTGATTGTCGACTTCGATGTCGCGACCGATCCGAACACCGATCTGATTCTCACGCAACTGCGACAGAGTCAGGCGGCCTCCCAACTCCCGGTGGAAGTGACCAACTTCGGCGTCACGGTGCAGAAGACTCTGACCGCGCCGTTGATGTTGATCAGTCTCTTTTCACCTAATGGCACGTACGATGGAAAGTTTCTCGCGAACTACGCCTATATCAATCTCAACGATCAACTGACGCGGGTTCCAGGAGTCGGCAGCGTTCAGGTCTTCGGCGCCGGCAGGTACGCCATGCGGTTGTGGGTCAGGCCGGACGAGCTCGCCAAGTTGTCCATCACGGTGCCTGAGATCGTCACCGCGATTCAGTCGCAGAATTCCGTCAACCCCGCTGGTCAGATTGGCGGCGAGCCGGCACCCCCAGGACAGGAATACACCTACTCGGTCAGGGCCCAGGGACGACTGACCTCTCCTGAGGAGTTCGAACAGATCGTCGTTCGTGCCGATGCCGACGGCGGCGTCGTTCGAGTGAAAGACGTCGCCCGCGTGGAATTGGGGGCGCAGGACTACACCGTGATCGGGCGGCTGAACGGGAAGCCGAGCGCGATCATCGCCGTGTATCAGCTGCCGGGCTCGAACGCGGTGCAAGCGGCGGACGGGGTCAAGGCGCTTCTCTCCGAGCAGAAACAGAGACTTCCTTCGGGCGTCGATTACACCATTGCACTCGACACGACTCGGGCAGTATCCGAGGGCATCAAGGAGATCGTCGAGACGCTGGTGCTCGCCATCGTGCTCGTGATTATCGTGGTGTACGTGTTCTTGCAAGGCTGGCGGGCAACACTGATTCCGCTGCTGGCCGTGCCCGTGTCCCTTCTGGGAACGTTCGTTCTGTTCCCGCTGTTCGGATTCTCCATCAACACGCTTTCGCTGTTCGGCCTCGTGCTAGCGGTGGGCCTCGTCGTGGACGACGCCATCGTGGTGGTCGAGGCGGTCGAGCACCATATCGAAGAAGGCATGTCGCCGAAGGACGCAACGCTCAGGGCGATGGAGGAAATCTCCGGCCCCGTCGTCGGCATCGCCCTTGTGCTGTCCGCCGTGTTCATCCCGACGGCGTTCATCCCCGGGATCACCGGGCGGCTGTATCAGCAGTTCGCCGTGACGATCGCCATCTCTGTGGCCTTGTCTGCCTTCAACGCACTCACATTGAGCCCGGCTCTGTCCGCACTGTTGCTGCGGCCACGGAAGAAGGGCAGTGGCGTGCTGCGATTCTTCTTCGACTTGTTCAATCGTGCCTTCGCGCACGCAACAAACGGGTACGTCCGTGGCGCCGGCGTGCTGATCAGGAAGGCGGTCATTGCATTCGCGCTGCTCCTGGCATGCGGCGCGGGTGCCGCCTACTTTGGGACGCGGCTGCCTTCCAGCTTTCTACCGGACGAGGACCAGGGGTACATGTTCTTGAACTTGCAGCTTCCGAGCGCCGCCTCGCTGCAACGAACCGAAGCGACCGCACGTGAGATCGAGGACATCCTGGCACAGACTCCGGGTGTCGAGTCGACATCGAGCGTCGTCGGATTCAATCTCTTGAGCCTCACTCGATCGAGCTATAACGCCTTCTTCTTCGTGACGCTGAAGGAGTGGGGAGAGCGGCAGACGCGGGAGGAGCAGTATCAATCCATCCGGCAGAGCGTGAACCAGAAACTCGCGGCTCTTCGCCAGGGCATCGCGTTTTCGTTCTCGCCTCCGGCTATTCCCGGTGTCGGAACATCGGGTGGCTTCACGTTCATTCTCGAGGATCGCTCGGGCGGTGACGTAGCGTTTCTCGCCAACAACACGAACATGTTCCTCGCAGCCGCGCGCCAGCGTCCTGAACTGGCCGCGGTCAACACCACGCTCCTGCCGAACGTCCCGCAGCAGTTCATTGCGGTCGATCGCGAGAAGGTGCTCAAGCAAGGTCTCGACATCAAGGATGTCTACCGAACGATTCAGGCCTTCATGGGAGGTTCTTTCATCAACTACTTCAACCGGTTCGGCCGGCAGTGGCAGGTGTACGTCGAGGCCGAAGGTGAATATCGCGATCGCGCCGAGAACGTGGGGCAGTTCTACGTCCGGAATAGAACCGGCGAGATGGTGCCGTTGTCTGCGGTGACGAGAATCGAGTCGCGGACCGGGCCTGAATTCACCATGCGCTACAACCTCTACCGCTCGGCGCAGATCATCGGCAGTGCCGCGCCTGGATACAGCTCCGCCCAAGCCATGGCCGCCCTCGAAGAGGTGTTCGCCCAGACGATGCCCCCTGAGATGGGATACGACTACCTCGGTATCTCGTACCAGGAGAAGAAGGCACAGCAAGGGGTGTCGCCTACCGTCATCTTTGGATTCTCGCTCCTCGTCGTGTTCCTGGTGCTGGCGGCGTTGTACGAGAGTTGGTCGCTGCCCTTCAGCGTTTTGTTGAGTACTCCGGTGGCCGTCTTCGGCGCCTTTCTCGTGTTGTGGCTGCGTCGTTGGGTGCTCGGGCTGATCCTGCCGCCCTACATGGTGCAGATAGAAAACAACGTGTACTCACAAATCGGCCTGGTGATGCTCATCGGGCTTACGGCCAAGAACGCGATCCTGATCGTCGAGTTCGCCAAGGACGCGTACGAACGCGGCCAGCCGCTTGTCGACGCCGCACTTGCCGCGGCACGACTGCGCCTACGGCCAATCCTGATGACGTCGTTTGCCTTCGTCCTGGGATGCGTGCCGCTCTGGACCGCAAGCGGAGCGGGTTCAGTCGCGCGACAGATCATGGGTACGACGGTCATCGGAGGCATGCTGGCGGCCACGCTGATTGCCATCTTCATCATTCCCGTTCTGTTCGTGACAGTCGAACGACTCAACGAGTGGTGGCGTGGCGGCAGCGGAGCTCCCGTGGCGACTCCGTTGCCGGCGCAGGGAGAACCGTGAGATGCGCGCACGTAATGTCGTGTCGGGGGCAATTCTGTTCGCGGCTGTGTCGTCGAGTTGCACGGTGGGGCCGAATTACAACAAGCCTCTTGTGGTCGAACCCACCGTGTACAGAGGTGCAGCCGCAGAGCTGTCGGCGAAGCCGGATGTCGCCTCGTTTGGCGATCAGAAGTGGTGGGATGTGTTTGAGGATGAGGCCTTGCAGACGCTCATCCGAGCTGCGCTCGAGCAGAACTACGACGTGCGCATTGCTGCGACGAGGATACTGGAGGCGCGAGCGCTGCTCGGCATCGCGCAGGCGGACCAGTTGCCGGAGGTCACCGCCTCGGCGTCCGTATTCAGCCAGCGTTCGCCCGCGGCTGCCGGCCGGCCCGCCGTCGACACAAGCCCGGTACAGCTCGGCCTGTCGGCGTCCTGGGAGCTGGATTTCTGGGGCAGATTCCGGCGCGCCACCGAATCGGCACGCGCGAACCTTCTGTCGGACGAATGGGCGCAGCGTCAGGTCATCAGCTCGCTCGTCAGCGATGTGGCGAGTGCGTATTTTCAGTTGCGGGAACAGGACCTCGAACTGGAGATCTCCCGCCAGACCCTTGCATCCCGAAGGGACTCCCTTCGCTTGACCCAGGTGCTTGCTGACGGCGGGGCCACCTCCTTGCTCGATGTGCGGCAGGCCGAGCAACTCGTCTTCGGTGCGAGCGCCTCGATCCCGGATCTCGAGAGCCGCATCGAACAACAGGAGAACTTCATCAGCATCCTCGTTGGACGAAATCCTGAAGGCGTCATGCGAGGGCGGCCTCTCATCGACCAGCAACAACCGCCCGAGGTTCCGGCCGGACTTCCATCGTCTCTCCTCGAACGCCGTCCGGACATCCTGCAGGCCGAGCAACAGCTCGTCGCCGCGAACGCCCAAATCGGCGTAGCCAAGGCCGACTTCTTTCCGCGAATCTCGTTGACCGCCATCGGTGGATATCAGAGCTCGGCTCTGGCCAGGCTGTTCACCGGGCCGGCGGGGCTGTGGACCTTCGGTGCCAGCGCCCTGCAACCCGTCTTCGAGGGCGGCAGAATCCGAAACAATGTGGCGTTTGCCGAGGCTCGCACGCAAGAGGCGACGCTCGTCTATCAGCGCACGGTGCAGCAGGCGTTTCGCGACGTATCCGACGCACTCGTCAGCTATCGGAAAAGCCGAGAGGTCCGGATCGAGCAACAAAAGCTGACGACTGCCGCTGAAGATGCGACCCGTTTGTCGAACATGCGATACAGAGGCGGGGCAGCGAGCTACCTGGAAGTGCTGGATAGCGAAACACGATTCTTCGATGCTCAACTCAACCTGGCCCAGGCCCAACTCCGCGAACTTCAGTCGTTAGTGCAGATTTATCGCTCGCTCGGCGGCGGGTGGCAGCCGTGACCCGATAGTGAGCGAATCGATACGCGGAGAGTAGTGAAAGTAGCGCCTCCTCCGAATCGGCGTAGCCCATCGTCTAAGCGACGCGATGATCGGCAATGGCCACTGACACATTGCCCTCTTGACAATCACATCGTGACTACATAACTATATGGTTATTGAACCGATAGGCTATGGATACGCAGATATCGAATCGCCTTGATGCCACATTCCTCGCGCTCGCCGATCCGACGCGGCGCGCCATTCTGGCTCGGCTGTCGCGCGGCGAGGCCTCGGTGACGGAAATCGCGGAACCGTTCGCGATCAGTCAGCCGGCGATCTCCAAGCACTTGAAGATCCTGGAGCGCGCCGGGCTGATCACAGTTGGTCAGGATGCACAACGGCGACCACGTCGTTTGGAGGGAAAGCCACTTGCCGAGGCGAATGCGTGGCTCGAGCGATATCGCGCGAGCTGGGAGGCGAGCTTCGAGCGCCTCGACGGCGTTCTGCAGGAGTTGCAACGGAGGCCGTCAGCGTCGACACGCGCGCGAAGGCGGACAAGGCGCTAGCCGGAGACCTGAAGAGCCGAGAAGGAGAACGAAATGCCGATGACGATGGAAAAAGCACAAGTCACGTTACCCAGCGAGCGCGAGGTCAAGGTCACGCGATCGTTTAAAGCACCCCGGCCGCTGGTTTACAGGGCATACACGGAACCGACCCTGGTGCGACGCTGGCTTCTCGGGCCGCCCGGATGGTCGATGCCGGTGTGCGAGATGGACGTGCGCGTGGGTGGCGATTACCGGTGGCGCTGGAGGAGTGACAAGGACGGCAGCGAGTTCGGCTTCGCCGGCACGTTTCGCGAGGTAACGCCACCATCGCGGCTCGTGCACACGGAGACCTACGATCCCGGGACTATCGGAGACGCCCACCCCCAAAGCGAAGCGATCGTGTCGGTGACGTTCGCGGAGGACAGCGGTATCACGACGGTCACCACACTGATCGACTTCGGGTCGAAGGAAGCGCGGGACGCGGCCGTGGCCACTGGCATGACCGACGGCATGGAGCAGAGTTATCAGTTGCTCGATGCACTGCTCAGCGAGGGCATGTAAGCGGAGTCCCGTGGTGACGATCGTCAGATCCGCCTTCACACGTCGAGGTCGAGCGACGGATCGAAGATCCGGACCTTAAAGGCGTTTCAGGAACTCTTCAGGTTGAATGTGGCGAAACCGGGTTAACGTACAGGGTCATGCGTCGGAAGTTCGTCTCGCTTCTCGTGGCCGTGCTGGTTGGCGCAATGCCCGTCGCGCACGAGCTCTGCTCGGCGGGATGTTCAGGGAAAGTCGCTACCACAGCGCACTCGCACCACCATGAAGGCGCGCCCGCGCGCGATGCGCACGGCCCTGAAGATCAGATGGCTGGCCACGCGATGGATGCGTCCCACGTCGCAATGATGGGGCAGCATCAAGGACCTGCCGCGGTAAAAGAGATGGCCCGCGCGGCTCAGTGCTGCGCGTCCGTCCTGGCGACTCCTCGATGCCGTCTTAGTGGAGATGACTCAACGCCGCTCGTTTCGACTGTGAAGCGGGCGCTAGACCCGCCGCAGACGGCGGTTGCGCAAATCATCGCCATCCTCGGTCCTCCAGTTGGTGATCACCCGGTTTCGTTCGTGGATACCGTCATTCGCCCACCCGTTTCCCTCGCACGCCTGACACCCCTCCGCATCTAGCGCGCTTTGCAAATCGATGTAACGCGAGTCCTTGGACCTTCGTTCTTGGTCCTTGGTCCGTTCTGTGGTCCACGGTCCTCCCTTCTTCGCGCCCGCCGCATCGGGACCAAGGACTAGGAACCAAAGGACGGACCAGGCACTAAGGCCCAAGGCCCAGGGACAAAGGACGCATTGGTTGAACCAATCTCTTGTGCACGGTGGAGGGTCATGTACGCGCGCGCGTTTCCGCGCCCGTGGGCGCAGTCAGCCGGTTTGTTTCTTGTTTTCATGGCGCTGGCCACGCCGTCTGCAGGGCAGAGGACGGCTGACGCGGGCCATCAGCAGGAAGGGCACACCGCTTCTTCGAACGATCAGGAGAGCCCTGCTGCGCGAGAGGGTTCGGGGACGTCGTGGCTGCCGGACGAATCACCGATGTACGCGGTGCATTCGACGAGGGGCCCCTGGATGCTGATGTTCCATGAGAACGCCTTTCTCCAATACCTGAAGGAATCCGGGGACCGAGGTGATGACCAGTTTGGCAGCATCAACTGGATCATGGGGGTGGCGGAAAGAAGCGCCGGTCCGGGACGGCTTGGTCTGCGCGGGATGCTCAGTGCCGAGCCGTGGTCGATCCGCGGGTGCGGGTATCCGGATTTGCTCGCGACGGGCGAAGAATGCAGCGGGGAGCAGATCCACGATCGGCAACATCCGCACGACCTGTTCATGGAGCTGGCGGCGATATACGACGCACCGCTCGCCGCAAAAACACGGTGGCAGGTGTACGGTGGGCCCGCCGGGGAACCGGCGCTCGGGCCAGTTGCGTATCCGCACAGGCTGTCCGCAATGCCGAATCCGCTTGCACCGATCTCGCATCACTGGCTCGATTCCACGCACGTCACATTCGGCGTCGTCACTGGAGCGGTCTACGGTAGCAAGTGGAAGGCGGAGGCGTCAGTATTCAACGGGCGCGAGCCTGACGAGGAGAGAACCAACGTCGATTTCGCGGCGCTCGATTCTGTGTCTGGGCGGCTCTGGTTCTTACCGTCTGCACGTGTTGCACTGCAATTGTCGGCGGGTCATCTGAAGGAAGCAGAACCTGGTGACGCCGGGGCGGCGCGAGTCGATGTGAATCGCATCACGGCCTCCGCGACGTATCACCTTGTCTTCGAGGAGGACAGTCTCTGGGCGACAACGGTCGCGTGGGGGCGCAATGCTGAATCGGGACACGGCGCCTCGAATGCGTTTCTCGCGGAAAGCACCGTGACGTTCCGTCAGCGCGACACCCTCTTCGGACGTCTTGAGTTTGCCGCCAAGAGTGCTCACGACCTTGTGGTACCGGAGCCGCCGGAGTCGTTCACGGTCGCGAAGCTGCAAGCCGGCTATACCCGCTACCTTCGTGCACGGAGCGGGTTTCAACCAGGTGTGGGCGCTGGACTGTCGCTCGGCATCGTGCCCGACAGCCTTACGACGACGTATGGCCGGCGAGTGAATCCCGGTGTGGCGATATTCCTGACGTTGAGACCTGCGGCAATGGCTGCCGCTGCGCATGCAGCGTCTGGTGCCGAATCCACTTCAGCGGCTGGCGGCATGGTCATGGTGCAGACCGCTTTCGACCCGTCGAAACTGAATTGTCCAACGCCGGTCGACAAGAACACCGCTGCCAGTACGATCTATGAAGGCAAAACGTACTACTTCTGTTCCGCGGCCGATCGAGGCAGGTTCCTGACGGATCCGAAGATGAGCCTGTCGATGATGCCGCCAAAGCAGTAGGCGACAGCATGAATACTCAAGCGCTCCTGCGAAACGTCGGAATAGTCTTTGCCCTGGTGGTCATCGGCGGCCTTATTGGAGGTGCGTACCTCGTGGCGACCGGCCTCAGCGCCCGCCCACAGCCGGGCACACTCGAAACCGTCGTGGCTCGCGCCGTACGCGGGTTCGCTATCCGCGCGCACGCGGGATCGTTGAGCAATCCCGTAGCCAGCAGCGACGAGGTGATCGCTGAAGCGCGCGAACACTTCGCGGACCATTGCGCGTCCTGTCACGCGAACGATGGCAGCGGCAATACCGAAATGGGACGTGGGCTCTATCCCAAGGCTCCAGACATGCGGTTACCCGCGACGCAGAGCCTGTCCGATGCAGAGTTGTTCTACATCATCGAAAACGGCGTGCGCTTTACCGGAATGCCCGGATGGTCTACGGGCACGAAGGACGGCGAAACGGCGTCCTGGCATCTCGTGCACTTCATTCGCCACCTTCCGCGCATGACTTCAGAAGAAATCGAGCAAATGGACACGCTGACTCCGAGGTCACGAAAGGAAGTTCTGCAGCAAATCGAGGAGGAGAAGTTCCTGCAAGGCGGCGACGTTGCGGCACCGCCATCATCTACAATGCAACATTCAGGAGAACACAAATGAAGACGTGGCTGATCACGGGGTTGATTATTGCGGCAGTGCTCGTCGTTCCTGCAGTGTCACGCGCCCACGAGGGTCATGCCCATAAAGTGATGGGCACCATTTCGAGCGTTGACGGCAAGAACCTCATGGTCAAGACAACCGACGGCAAGACCGTCATGGTGATGCTCGACGCAAAGACCAAGATCACGCAGGGCAAGAACAAGGTTGATGCATCAGCATTGAAGGTCGGGGAGCGCATCGTCGCCGAAGGGCCAGAGGAGAAGCAGATGATCACGGCAACCACCGTGCAGCTCGGGACCGCCCCGGCGGCTGCCGCTAAGAAGTAGTCGCGCGACCTCGATCACCCTTTCCGGGGAAAAAGAGGCCTCATTGCGAAGAAGGCTCGATTCCCGTACCCTGAATGGGATGCTGAAGTGGTTCCGGGGCTCGGCGAGGGTATGGGCGGCTTCGCTCATTCTCTGGTCGTTCGCCGCCCTCGGCACTTTGTCCGCGACGGCCCACAGTGTGATCTGTGCGGACGAGCTGTCTGCGGTAGCCGGTGCCGGACATTTTCGTGGGTCCCACGTAGTCCACACCGCCCAGACACGGGAGGCGCCCACCCACTGCGTGCTCTGCCATTGGATGCAGTCCTTCAGGGCTGCGGGCGTACGCGTATCGCGCATCGCCATCGTCCCGAGGCCAGTTGCCACGCCGCCCGGAAGTGCGGTTCAGCACACTCGTGCCGCCGCTCGTCTCGAACTGCCGCCTCGCGCCCCACCGGCGTAACACCCTGATTTCTTCACCGCTCTGAGCTGGTTTCACGATCGCTCGTGACGTCCGTCCTTCGCAATTGCGCGAAATGTTCGGGCGCGTCCGGGCGGTTCGCGGTCCTGCACACGCCGCCCCGCAGTGGTGGGGCGTGTCCGGCCGCACTGGAGTGATCATGTGGGGTCTGCGATTCGCGCACGTCTGTGCCGTCGCCGGTGCGCTGCTGATCGCGCCTGTGCCCCTGCGGGCGCAGACGCAGGACGCGCAAGCGTTGCGACAGGAGATCGATCAATTGCGTAAGGAACTCGATGCGCTGCAGAAGCAGTACGGCGATCGTCTCAGCGCGCTCGAAGCGAAGTTGAACGCAGGCGAGCCGGCTGCGCAACAGCCGGTCGTGGCAGGCGCGCCGCAGGGCCAGGCGCCAGCCGGCCAGGCGACCGCGCCGGTACCGCCCGGCGCGGAAGCGGGAGGGGGGGCTGCGGGAACGCTGCCCGTCTACGGCGCTGGTGCGGCATCCTCGAAAGTGTTCAACCCGGACATTGCCGTCATCGGCGACTTCCTCGGCGCGGCGGGGCACAACTCGGTGAACCCATCGCCGGCCTTCGCGATGCACGAGTCCGAAGCATCCTTTCAGGCTATCGTCGATCCCTACGCGCGCGCGGATTTCTTTCTGTCCTTCGGTGAAGAGGGCGTGGATCTCGAGGAAGGCTTCGTAACTTTCCCGACCGTTCCCGGTGGTCTACTGGTCCGTGCCGGCAAGGTGCGCGCGGCATTCGGCAAGGTCAATGCACTGCACAACCATGTGCTCCCCTGGGCCGATCGCCCGCTCGTAACGGAGAACCTGGTTGGCGGCGAAGAGGGGATCAGCGACGCGGGCTTATCCGTGGCGCGCCTCGTGCCGAATCCCTGGTTCTTCCTGGAAGCCACCGGGCAGGTCTTT
>Ga0310890_10000652_pt1 | contig 11827 bp, 8 predicted proteins | sample T20D3metaG_FD_203751 | JGI IMG/M metagenome (GOLD analysis project Ga0310890, IMG submission 203751) | Lab incubated soil microbial communities from West Virginia University Organic Research Farm, Morgantown, WV, United States - T20D3 | ecosystem: Environmental > Terrestrial > Soil >... | reverse complement strand
TCACGCTTAGTGTGGTCACCGATCGGATGGCATCAGCGAGCTCTTCAAGTTTTCGGAGCGCCGTTTCGTTGGCTTCATCAAAACTGGTTCGATCATTAATCAGGGTCACTTTGCTGTCTGCGGAACGCCGGACACCTTCGGCAAGCTCGATCGATTGATCAGCATTCCTTAGTTGATCGTTTACCGCGTTGACCTTCTTCTTTTGATCGTCGGTGAGCGCCGGCTTGTCGTCGCGGAGAGCGTTAACAACCGGCGCGACAATTGAAGCAAAAGTCAGGGTTGTAAGACCCAGTAAGCCGCAAAGCAGATAGGATTTAAAATGCCGAAACATTGGGTGCACCTCGTTCGAACTTTGGATTTATGATTTCGTCGGCCCTTATCTTCCTGAAACGTAAATGAAAGCTCCGGTCCTGCCCGGATCGCGTTCGGCTTCGGACGGCTCACGAGATGGGGCAATCATGCCGGCTCTTTCGCGTAGTTTCTGGAGAGTCCTTTCTGCCGCCGACGCAGCAGTCGGAATTGTCGCTTCGCCCGCTTGCTTGCGAAGAAGTTGAAGCGTTTCAGCAGCCGTAGCCTTTTTGTCTTCCTTGAGATACTTCAGGAACTTAACAATGGAGTTTGTGCCTTCAGTCCCGGCACTCAGCACAAGCGCTGTCACAACCTTATCCAGGAAGGTCCCGGCGTAGGGCAGTGCCTTAAGAGCGCCAGCGGAATCCGGCGTTTTGAAGTACTCCATCAGATTGAGACCGAACATGTATGCCAGCACGATTCCAATAACAAAGCCGATTATGCCGAGAGCTGCTTTCTTTCTTTGTTCGCCGACCCACCTTTCAACGAATACCGAAAGCACCTCGAGGATCTGCTGAAGTGCGACGCTGGCGGCAAATATCGGTGCCAGTGGATTTGAAATGTCCATGACTTCTCCTAACTTGAGCGTGCAAAACTGATGGGGAATTCGGACTGAACCCTCCCAACAACTAGGTGTTTAATTAAGCGAAAATATTTCAGGGTCGCTGTGGCGAGGTGCCCGCTTTATCGCCTGAAGCTGGAAGTAACTAAGATTGAAGGGCCGATTGGAACTCTGAGCATTTGATTAACGTAGAGTCGTATTGAATTGGGCGGCGTCGAAAAACTCCTCCATTTCACCTCAGCGAGCGGGTCAGCATTAGCTCGCGCTTCCACCGATCGTTCATTCCAATCCAAGCGGAGACAAATATCATGCGGTCTTTCCTTCGAGACCTGTCATACGGGCTCAGAATGTGGCTAAAGACGCCGGGACTAACACTTGTCGCTGTGCTTTCGTTAGCTGTCGGAATCGGTGTGAACTCAACAGTCTTTGGTTTTGTCAACGCAGTCCTCTTCAAGCCAATGTCTGTTTCAAACACCGATAATCTGGTGTATGTCTTCGCGGGCTCGCGCGAGAACCCTTACCGCAACGTTTCTTATGACCGGTACCTGGAACTCAACAAGCAGAACGACGTTTTTTCCGGATTGGCGGCTTATGCAACTCCAACGATGCTACTGACGAGCGATGGACACACTCAAGAGATAAGCGCAGAGGTGGTCTCGGTAAATTACTTTTCCGTGATTGATGTGGGTCTACAACGCGGACCAGGATTTACCGCTCCGGAACAATCCATCACTGAACCAGCGGTGGTGATAAGCGACACCCTTTGGAAACGACGTTTCAATGCCGACCCCGACGTTGTCGGAAAACAACTTGTGGTGAATGGCAATAGCTTTTCGATAGCGGGCGTTGCTCCGCCAAGCTTCAGAGGTACTGATCCAATCGCTTCCACTGATGTGTGGATGCCCATAGTGCAATGGGCCAATATCCTCAAAACGGTAGGCCCTGCAGTAAACGATCAGAGGCCGCAGCCGAACAACTCGACGGCACCTGCTCAATCGGTCGACAAAGGAAGACTCGATCCGGATCATAGCTGGTTACAAATGATTGGACGTTTGAAACCGGGCGTTAACGCTGCGCAAGCGGAAGCGGTGATGACGACAATCGCTACACGCGTACAGGTTGGCACTGAAGTACCGCAAGGCGGTTGGAAGGTGGCTCTTTCGCCTGTAACGGCGATAAATCCGCGAATGGCAGAAGTCGTACCCGTGGGGCTCATAATCGTAGCCTTAACGGGTCTCGTTCTTTTGATCTGTTGTGTGAACGTAGCGAGTCTTACGCTCGCGCGGGCAATTGTGCGACGGAAGGAGTTTGCGATTCGCATGGCCCTGGGCGGAAGTAGGAAACGTCTTGTGCGCCAGTTACTAACTGAGAGCGTGCTGCTTTCGATCGCCGGTGGCGCCCTTGGGTTACTCCTGGCGTATTGGACCACGCGCACCGTGCTCGGGTTGTTGCCTCCAGGTGATCTCGGGTTTTCCGGCGGCGTGGCCTTTGATCAGAGGGTGCTGTTGTTCTCGTTTGTCGTTTCGTTACTGACGGCTTTGATCTTTGGATTGCTGCCGGCGATGAATACTTTTCGACTCGATCTGGTACGGTCGCTGGGCGGTGACGCTATGTTACTCGCTGGTAGACAGAGAAGAATTAACCTGCGGCGGGTCCTGGTTGTGACGCAAATTGTCGCGTCGCTGGTTTTGTTGATCTCGGCTGGCCTTTGTCTGCGCAGCTTTCAAAGAGGCGAGGTCGTGAGTCAGAGTTTCAGAACTGATAGGATTCTGCTGCTCAATCTCAATCCGTCACAATACGGATACTCGATCCGATACAACAAAGCTTTCTATCGTGAGCTACTCTCACGAGTCACAGCCACGCCAGGCGTTGAGATAGCGACCTTGTCTAACGTGCTTCCGCTCACCATGGATGAGTCTACCACCTTCGTGAAGGCGGAAGGTGGAGAGTCGATGCGCGTTCAGCATTCGGTAGTAGCGGACGGGTATTTCAAGGCACTCGACATCCCTATTATTCAAGGACGTCAGTTTGAAACTACTGACGACGACACGACACGCAAAGTGGTGATCATCAACGAAGTGTTGGCGCGCACTCTGTGGCCGGGTCAAAGCGCCCTGGGAAGGACGCTTCGGAAAGGCCCCGAAGTATGTGAAGTTGTTGGAGTTGTCAAAAGCAGTCCATACAACGGCTTTGGGAAAGAGGCGCAACCGTACGTTTACGTCCCGCTTTATCAAGATCCCGACAACACCGTATCGCTCATTGTGCGAACCTCGGGCGAGCCGAGCGCCATGATCAGTGTGGTCGAAAGAGAAATAAAAGCACTGGGTGGAAACCTTCCAATATTCGACTTCAAGACGCTCGACGATGTTTTGACGGCGCAACTCCTTCCGCTGAAGGCGGGCGCGGCGTTGTTGGGTTTGTTGAGCTTGATCGGACTCGTCGTCGCGTCGATTGGAATTTACGGAGTCACTTCGTACTCATTCAGCCAGCGAACTAAAGAGATTGGTGTTCGCATGGCTCTTGGAGCGGATCGAAGAGAGATCCTGCGGTTGATAATGAGAGAGGGAATTACCCTGGCACTCGTGGGCATTTCGATTGGCGTGTTGTTGAGTGTCGCTACGACACACCTGGCATCTGGATTTCTTTTCGGCGTGAGTCCAGTCGATCCGTTGGTGTTCTTCGGCGTAGCAACAATTCTGACGGTTGTTGCTGTGGGAGCGACTCTGGTACCGGCGATCCTTGCCGCGAAGTTAAATCCAGTTGAGGCGTTACGTCACGAGTGAGATTGAGGTGTTAGGGTAGTGTCCTAATCCAGTTTAGGGCACTACCGTGTTAGGTTTTGAATTGATAGAGCTTGCCGCAAGGTGTACAGTTTGATTGACTGCTCAACACGCCGAGTTCTCCTTCAGTTTTATCGACATTTCCCCCTCAGTTACATCGTTGATGTCAGTTTCTGTGCTCGAGTGGCACGGCATTTTGGGGGTGCAGATAAGATGTTACGGCAAATCAAAGAGTTGGGGACTTATAGGCTTCACGCGACGGACGGAGACATAGGTCATCTGGAGCAATTCTATTTTGATGATCGAGATTGGAAGATCAAATACTTCGTAGTCGACATCGGCAACTGGCTGCACGGTAAGAAAGTACTCATGTCGCCCTCCGCAATTATTGGGGTGGACGCACCTACCAAAACGATTAACGCGGCATTCACCAAACAACAGGTCCAGGATAGCGATGACGTTGGCATGCATAAACCTGAGGGCCTCGAACAACCACACGACTACTCTCTCTACCTCGGTTGGCCGTATTACCTTAGATTGAATGCTTTGAAAGATTCTGATCATGAGCCCGTAAGTGGCAGCGCGCATGATCCAGAGCACTCATTACAGGAAGCATACGACGAGCATTTACGAAGCTCGAAAATGGTAAGTCGCTATCACGTCATGGCCGTCGACGGCGAAATTGGTCACATTGAAGATGGCATTGTGGATGATCAGACATGGACCATTCAATACGTGGTGTCAAACGTTAGCAATTGGTGGGCAGCTAAGAGAGTACTGCTGCCTACGGAATGGATTGTGTGGATCAGTGCAGCGGAGTCGAATGCCTACGTGAGTCTGACGCGGAACAATATTGCTACTGCGCCTGCGTTTGATCCTGAGAAACCACTGACCCATGAGGTTGAGATCGCGATTAACAGCCATTACTGGGACTACAAAATGAGATTGGACAAAAGTCGTCAATCAACCGCGTCTTTGTCTGAGTTTGATTCTGAGGACGTTATTTCTTTTGTTACTTTGCTTGAGGCTTTAGACGCAAGGAACCAGCGAGGTCACTGAAGCTGACACAGAACAAGATAAAACAAAAAGGGCAGCGGTTTGAGTCGCTGCCCTTAATGTTTGATTTGGTGAGCTGAGCAGGGCTCGAACCTGCGATCCGCTGATTAAGAGTCTTTAAGAATCCGTTTTGCTGGGTTTCAGTAGTTGCAGGTAGTTTCAAGTTATTGCGTGTTTCCGCCTAAAACCGTTACATTCGCCAAGAGCAGTTTTTTAGTAGTTGCGCGTGGTTCGCACGGAACTCGCACAGAAAAGTCTCTTTTTAATCTGTGTGCTTCGTTAAGGCTTTGGAGGGTAATGATGCGGATAGTGCAGATGATAGTGGGCTTGATTCTATTGGGTGGCGCTGCCTGGGCCGTGGTTAGAACCTATAAAGGGAGCGGGAAGTCGTCATGGCTCGTTCTGTTGTTCGCCCTCTTCCTCACGACGCTGGGATTGTATTTCGTCGTTCGCGCTAGCGCCGCGTTGATCCGGGATTTCAGGGTAGGCTCAGAATGGATCAAGTAAACCCTGGGTTCCCAGCGCAATCCTCGATGGCCTTCCAAAATTTCGCACAGTATACGCACAGAAAACAAAAGGCAGTCATTTCTGACTGCCTGTAAGTTATTGATTACTGGTGAGCCGAGCAGGGCTCGAACCTGCGACCCGCTGATTAAGAGTCAGCTGCTCTACCAACTGAGCTATCGGCCCGTAGCGAGAAAGAATTATAGGTTCGGAGAAAGGGAAGTCAAGCAGCGGTGGTTTCTAGTTCGTTGTGGTTCCATGGTGGTCAACTACAGAACGGGAGCGAAGCGACCGATTTCAATGTGCATTGTGTACGATGCCAGTTGAAATCGGTCGCTTCGCTCCCGTTCTGATGTCCAATACGCTTCAGCTTCTCGTGTCGGTACCACCCGATAAACTAAAGTGTGTCGGACATAATGACGGACATCACGCCGTCGTACACTCCCGCTCTGCTAACAACTTCTGCACCGCATCGATCAATCCGTCGATGTCAGGCTTGGGTACGTAAGCGGCGGCGCCTGCTGCCATGGCTTGCTGCCGGTGAATCTCGTACGCGTCGCCCGTATAGAAGATGCAGGGAATGCCAGGAGTTAGAGCTGTCAAGGTAGAACACAAATCGAGACCCGATCCGTCGGGGAGTCGTTTGTCCAAAACGTATAAATCGAATTCATGCGATGCGGCGAGATCGCATGCTTCTTTGATGGTTGCAGCTATCTTCACTTCGTAGTCAGCTTCTTCGGCGAGAAGGATCTGCAACATCGCAGAAGTGTCGTTGTGATCGTCCACACACAGAATGCGGCATTTCGACGTTGGGGAATCGGACATTTTGGGGAACCTCCTTGTTGGGGTAAATGCTCGGTAGCACTCGGAGAATGATCATTATAAGACAGGACCACGCTTCTGCCTACTTGATTCCGATCGGTTATATCCTCAGGAGGAGAGTATCTGGAAACCGACTCGTATTGGACCTTTTGCCTTAGGTACTACGTATTTTGGATCGTTCATCCTTTCTTGCGATCCAGTACTAGCAAAGGTGGACAGTTCCCTCCTGTCCACCGCCAAAATCCAGAAGGCAGAAGCAGCAGGCAGGAGCAGGAAGAAGCCAGCCGCAGATTTCGCGGATAAACACAGATCAGAATTAACCAATAAGAACTCGATCTAACAGTTATGATTGTTCTGATTTGTGTTTATCTGTGAGAATCTGCGGCTGAATTTTCTGCTCCTGCGTGGTGCCCCTGCTCCTGTCACTTCTTTATCGCGTTCTGGATTGCCTTCAAAAGCTGATTGAGCACTTCAATGTCTTCGTCTTCAGGCTCGAGTTGACGGTATCGTTCGAGAGCGGTGAGCGCCGCGTTTAGGTCACCAATCTTGTGATAGACGAGCGAGAGGTTGAAGTAGACCAGAGAAAAGCCCGGCTCGATCTGCGCAGCCATCTCGTAATGCAGCTTTGCCAGCTGCAAATCGCCCGCATCGTAATACAGGTTCGCGAGGTTGTAGTGAGCTTCGACGTGCCGCGGATCGTTCTTAAGTGAAAGCGTGAAGTTATCGAGCGCCTTTGCCAACGCACCCTGCTCGAGGTTCATGATGCCCAGATTGCAGTAAGCCTCCGCAACGTTATCGCCTTCGTTAATTGCTTCTACGTAATGTTCCACCGCTGAAGGATCGCCCTGCTCATGTAACAGTAACGCCTCTTCAAAAGGCGTCAACAGACGAGACACACGATTGGGTTCAGTGCGAAACAGATGCAGTTGTCCCTGCAACTCCGCTTCGATCTGGCGGAGGCTGTGACCCTGAGAACGAAGTTCGCGGATGCGGCGAAATTGGGTGAGCGCCTGGAAGTCGTAGATTAGTTCGGCGCCTTCAGAACTAGCTGACGCCTGAATGATTCCTTGTTCTGTCCAACGACGAATGGTCTTCTCACTCAGGCCAAACAGTTGTTTGATCTCTTTAACCGAGTAAGAAGATTTGACACGTTGATAGTCTGCCTTTGAGGGGACAGGTGAGGGGAATGAAATTACCTTGCTTGTGTTTTCGTTCATTGACGACGGACCGCCCTTTGGAGTGCGGTGACTTGTCACCGCTTTCCAAAGCGCCGCCAAGTCGGCGCACTCCAAAGAAAACTACGAGGCCTTCCGCTTCTTTGCTGTCGTCTTCGGCTTCACCAGTGTTATCTGCGGCTTCTTCTTAGTAGTCGCTGTTGCTGGCGCTTTGATCATCGGCTTGCGATTCGATTGCTGCAAGCTCTTCTTCAACGCGCTCATAATATCAAGTCTGGGAAGTTCTTCAACCTCAAATTCGACGACCTTGTTGCCTTTGATCTTGGAATCGATCAGTTTCTTGAGCGCTTCGTGGTAATTGTCGGTGGTGTCGATCTCATCGAGACTGGTTGCCATCTCCTGCACGAGCGTGGTCGCAAGTTTCAACTCATTCTTGTTGAGCTTCTGCGCTCCTTCGAGATCAGGCACGTCTTCCATCTTGCGCAGCTCATGTGGATAGTGAAGCTTCTGGAGCACCAGGCCGTCGCCATGTGGAAACACTGCCACGAGATCTTCGCGGTCGCGCAGGATAACTTTGCCGATGCCCACCTTGCCCGTTTGTTTCATGACCTCACGCAACAACGCATAAGGCTTCTCTGACACAGGGCCATCGGGTCCGGCGTAGTAAGGCGCATCGTAGAAAGTCGTGGGAATCTCCGACGCATCAACAAAGCCGACGATGTCGACGGCCTTCGTCGTCTTAATTTTGACTTTAGCAAGGTCTTCGGGTTCGACGATGGCGTAGCGATCCGGCTCGTACTGGTAACCCTTCGTGATCTGATCCTGCGTGCATACCTGGCCGCACTTCTTGCAGCGTTTGTCGTAGCCGATGGGGCCGTAATCGTCACGGTGCAGCTGGTTGAAGGCAATCTTTTCGCTGGTCTCGAGGGCGTTGTAGACGCGGACCGGAATTGCAACGAGCAGAAAGCGTATGTGACCCTTCCAAATAGATCTCATTTGTCTCTCCTCATGCGAAACGCGGGCTGGAGCCCGCGCTGATGATCGTCCTCTGTCTCTTGGTTCCGGCAGAGGGGCACGTATTATGCGGTCCAAAACCGAGGGAAGTAAAGAAATAAATCATTGTAGATTGATGATTGTAGATTGTTGATTACCCGAGTCGGCCCAGTAATACCTTTCATTTCCGAGTAATTTGTCCGCGCAAAGGCGCAAGCTCTTGTTCAATCTAAAATCTACAATCATCAATCCACAATGCTTTTCTTCCGTGACAGCCGCCGCGATGAAGTGATTAAATCGGCGGCAGATTTTCGAAACCTACACGATCTTCATCACGGCTGGTTACACGTATGATTGGAGAGTCGCTGGGCCACTACCGCATCGACGCGAAACTTGGCGAAGGTGGTATGGGCGTCGTCTATCGAGCTCATGACACTCACCTGGGCCGACCAGTGGCCATCAAGGTTCTCCCACCCGAACGAGTGGCCGACGCCGAACGTAAGCGTCGTTTCGTTCGTGAAGCGAAGGCCGCATCCGCTCTCACTCATCCGAACATCATCACGATCCACGATATCGACACTGTTGTCCCAACCGGCCCTGATCCGACACCCATTGACTTCATTGTGATGGAGCACATCCAGGGACGGTCTCTCGACCAGATAATTGCCCGTGGGCGAATCAAGGTAGATGAGGTACTTGAATACGCCCTTCAGATTTCAGCTGCATTATCTGCAGCTCATGTGGCCGGGATCATTCACCGCGACATCAAACCGGCGAATATCATGGTGACTAGTTCTGGTCAGATAAAGGTTCTCGACTTCGGTCTTGCGAAACTAATCGAACCACTTAAATCGGATCCAAGCGCTCCGACCATGACGCAAACCAAAACTGAAACTGGCGTCATCATGGGGAGCGTGGCGTATATGTCTCCCGAACAAGGCGAGGGCAAACCTCTCGATGCGGCCACAGATGTTTTCTCTTTGGGAATTGTTTTGTACGAGATGCTCACTCAAGAGCGACCGTTCCAGGGTGATTCAGTGTTCGCAATTCTCAATGCGATTATTCACAAGGAACCACCACCTCTTAAGAAAATTCGGCCCGATGTATCACCTGAACTTCGGCGCATCGTCTCAAAGTGCCTTGAAAAAGATCGAGCGAAGCGCTATCCATCCGCCACCGAATTAAGACAAGACTTGGTCGCTTTTCGATCTGCGGCATCCTTGACCGTATCTTCGCTTGTTCGAAATCCTCGAGTTCTTATTCCCGCTCTGGTTGTGCTTCTTGCCATTGTTGGGGCTGCGGGCTGGTTTGGTCTGAAAACCTATAACGAACGCTGGGCCCACACCTTGGCGATCCCAGAAATCTCGCGGCTTGTAAAAGAGGACGATTTCGACGGTGCGTTTCGACTCGGTAGCAAAGCCGAATCCTACATACCCGGCGATCCGCAACTGCTGGAGTTGAAGCGACACTATGAGAAGACGGTTTCTGTTACATCTACTCCTGCTGGCGCCGACGTTTACGTGAAAGGATATCCAAACGTCGACGCAGAATGGATCTACGTAGGCAAAACACCAATCGCGAATAAACCCGTACCCGCAACTCATCTTCGTTGGAAAGTCACGAAGGAGGGATTCGATCAGGTAGAAGGTGCGTTTCATCCTTACTTCCCCGTGAACTTTGTGCTGTATGCCCCCGGTACTGTGCCCGCGGGAATGGTTGCAGTGCCAGGAGGAAACTTTCTCTTTCGCGGTCTGCCCGCTGTGAAGCTTGACGACTTTTGGCTTGATAAGTTCGAGGTGACCAACCAGCAGTTCAAACAGTTCGTTGACTCAGGAGGCTATCAAAAGCGCGAGTATTGGAAGTACCCGCTGATGAAAGACGGTAAGGAACTCTCCTGGGATGATGCGATGTCACAGTTGCGAGACTCTACCGGCAGGGCTGGACCATCAACGTGGCAGTTCGGAAGTTATCCAGAAGGACAGGCTGAATATCCAGTGAATGGAGTGAACTGGTACGAAGCCGCTGCTTACGCGGCGTTCGCAGGAAAAGAGTTGCCAACAAATTATCACTGGTACCGGGCGGCCGACTTGAAGCAGTTCTCCGACTTCCTTCGCTTCAGCACCTTTAACAGGACCGGAACCAGTAAGGTCGGATCAAGTAACGGATTGAGCCCGTACGGAAATTTCGACATGGCGGGCAATGTTCGAGAGTGGTGCATGACGGCGACCGATGCGACGCCTGCGGCTCGACATTACATTCTCGGCGCATCCTGGAATCAGGCGCCTTACATGTTTACGCATGTCGAGGCTGAAGAACCGTTTGATCGTTCAGAGAGAAACGGATTCCGTTGCGCAAAGTTTAGCGGCCCACTGTCGGCGGACGTAACCGCGCCGCTAGAGAGTGAATCGCGTGATTACACGAAAGAGCGTCCAGTTAACGATGAAACGTTCGCCATCTATCGCAGTTTGTATTCGTATGAACGAAAGGATCTGAATGTTAGAAGTGAAGCAGTCGATGAGAGCGCTCCATTTTGGAGGAAAGAAACGGTGAGTTTCGACGCGGGCTATCCCGGTGAGCGAGTGATCGCACACCTGTTCATTCCGCGTAACGTCTCGCCTCCTTACCAGACGGTGGTCTACTTTCCGAGTTCGCTGGGTTTGATTGCGAAGTCGAGCGATGACCTCGAGCTGCAAATGGTTGATTTTCTTCCACGGATCGGTCGCGCTGTGCTTTATCCGGTCTATAAAGGGATGTATGAACGACATTTCGACACGCCGCCTTATCCGCTGTTGCCGGGTAAAGATTTAGTCATTGCGTGGGTGAGAGACGTGAGTCGCTCTATCGATTATTTGGAGACGCGGCGCGATATCGACCTTCAGAGGCTCAGCTATTACAGCTACAGCATGCCTTACGGTTCGGTGATGTGTGCGCTTGATGATCGGATCAAAACTGCTTTTCACGTGGCAACAGGGCTGCCGCCGCTGAAGGTTCCACAGGAATACGACCCGCTGAACTTCGCGCCCCGCGTGAAAGCCCCAACGCTCCTGATTGGAGGCCGGCTCGATTTTCTATTGCCACTGGAGATGTGTCAGCGACCACTGTTGAATGCGCTTGGTCCAGAGGAAAAGGACAAGCGGCTGGCGATATTCGAAAGAGGTCACGTGATTTGGTTAAGTCCGGAGGTGATCAAGGAAGTAGGCGAGTGGTTGGATAAGTATTTAGGTCCAGTCAAGTATGGGTAGCGATTTCGGATTTCGGAATGCGGATTTCGGATTTCGTTTTATCGGTTCTACTCAGTGATCCTTGAGTGTCATCAGACGGAACGCGGCACCTGCCTAAGACGAAATCCGAAATCCGAAATCGTATAGCCCCTTCGTTACGCCGCATGCAGCAGTGCATTCCGCATTGCGGTCGCTGTTTGCCAGCGCTGATTGGGATCCTTCGAGAGTGCGCGGTCGATGATCAGGCAAATGGCATCAGGAATACTTGGCGCGCGTTGTTTAAGAGGAATCCTGGGCTGTTCAAAGATCGCGCGGATGGTGTTGTTGATGCTGCTCTTCTTTGGCAGGTCCAGCGCAATCGTTCCG
>Ga0310890_10000644_pt1 | contig 11858 bp, 9 predicted proteins | sample T20D3metaG_FD_203751 | JGI IMG/M metagenome (GOLD analysis project Ga0310890, IMG submission 203751) | Lab incubated soil microbial communities from West Virginia University Organic Research Farm, Morgantown, WV, United States - T20D3 | ecosystem: Environmental > Terrestrial > Soil >... | reverse complement strand
ACCTGCACATGCCGGCCGGACCCGAGCGTGGTATCGGCCTGATCGTGCGGACCGCGATGCCCGCCGCGGCGGCGCTGCCCATGCTGCGCGAAGCCATCCGAACGCTCGAGCCGAGCGTCGTGTTCACCGAGGACACGACGGCAGCGCAGATTACGGCAACGACGATGGCGCCGACCAAAGTGGCGGCGTTTGCCACCGCCGCATTCAGCGGTCTCGCCCTGCTGCTCGCAGCGGTCGGCCTGTACGGGGTGATCGCCTACGCCGTGAGCCGGCGAACGCGCGAGATCGGGATCCGCATGGCGCTCGGCGCGAAGCGCGGGCAGGTGCTCGCCCTCGTCATGCGCCAGGGCGGACGGCTGGCCGGCGCCGGCATCGCGCTCGGGCTGCTCGCATCGGCCGGCGCCGCACGACTGCTGGAGGCGTTGCTCTACGGTGTCAGCTCAATCGACCCGCTGGCGTACACGGCAGCCATTGCCCTGCTGCTGGTTGTCGCTGGCGTGGCGAATCTCGTGCCCGCGTTTACCGCAGCGCGGGTCGATCCAGCGAAGGCGCTCCGCGGAGAGTAGGCCGCCCCCCATTTCCCGCCATGAAACCCGCCACTGGGCTTGATCGTCATGTTAAGTACTACCCATGCTGACCACCATGCCGTGGCGCCTGCTCGGGTTTTTCCTCCTCGCGGCGTCAATCGTCATACCAGGTTGTCAGGCTCTCTTCGCATGACGACACCTCGTCGGGAGACCGACCCCGTCCGGCGGGCACAGGTGTGGGCGGCTTCGACTGCCAAGGTAGCCGCGCTGTTCCTCCTGCCGCTCCCGCTGGCCCTGGCTCTGCTGGGTGCGCTGATTTCGGGCGATGCCGGCAGAGCGGCGTTCAGCGGTGGGGCGCTCGTATGCCTCTGGGGCGCGGCAGTGCTGGTGCTTCGGGCTCTCACCGCCGAGACCCAGTACTACCTGGGCGACCGGACCGACCCGCCGGCAGCCCCCTTGAAATTGCTCAGCGCCGCCCTGACACTGGCGGGCGTCGTGCTGGCTGCATTCGCCGGTGGTCAGACGCTCGCCGTGGCGGCGGTTCTGGCGACGCTCGGGACCATCGGGCACGTTTTGTTCTACGGCCGCGATCTCCGGCCGGCTCGCATCAACGTTGCCGTGGTGGCCGGTGTAGACCATGTCGCCGTCACGTTGCAATTGAAGCAGGCGCACCGCCGGCTGCGCGGCATCGAGGCGGCCGCGCAATCCATTCGAGTCCCCGAGTTCCGCGACCGGCTGTCCCGGATTACCGGCATCGGCCGTTCGATCCTGGGCGAGATCGAGCGCGATCCCGCGGACGCCTCGCGTGCGCGGCGGTTCCTCAACGTGTACCTCGACGGCGCCGAGCGCGTCACCCTGGAGTACGCACGGACCCATCAGAAGGTACGCACACAGCCGCTCGAGCAGAATTTCCGCCAGCTGCTCACCGAGATGGAAGGCACGTTTACCGAGCAGCATCGCCGGATCGTCGAGCGCGACCTGATGTCGCTCGACGTCGACATCGAAGTGCTGAACACACGGCTGAAAAACGAGGGCCTCGGCTGATGGAGGAGAGAAAAGACATGACCGAAACGACACTGACGGCAGCCTCCCAGCTGGCACCCACCACACCGTTGCCGGCCGCCGAAGCGGTCCGCTACGAGACCGCCTCACCGGAGCGCCGCAGCGAGATCGACGAAGCCATGGCCGAAATCGCCATCGATGACAGCACCTCCGTTCTGTTCTTCGGTACCGCCGCCCAGGAAAACGTCACCGCCGTTGCCGATGAGATGCTCGAGGGCGTCCGCAACAAGGACACTGCGGCGGCCGGCGAGGCGCTGAACGAGATGGTCACGACGCTGCGCGGGCTGCCGGTCGGCGAGCTCGACCCGCACCAGAAGCCTGGCCTGCTCGGCCGCGTTTTTCGCAGCGCCACGCCGATTGCGAAGATGCTGCAGCGCTACGAACAGGTGGGGTCGCAGGTCGATGCGATCAGCAATCGGCTGGACTCGCACACGAGCAAGCTGATGAAAGACATCGGCCTGCTCGACCGGCTGTTCGACAAGACGCTCGAGTACTTCCGGCGCCTCGAGGTTTACATCGCGGCGGGCGAGGAACGGCTGCGCCGGCTCGACGTCGAGACGCTGCCGGCGCTCGCCCGCGACGTTGAGCAAACCAAGGACGTGTTGAAGGCGCAGCAACTCGGCGACCTGCGCGCGAAGCGCGACGACCTCGAGCGGCGCGTTCACGATCTGAAGTTGACGCGGCAAGTCACCATGCAGAGCCTGCCGTCGATCCGGATCGTGCAGCAGAACGACAAGGCGCTCGTCGGCAAGATCGCGTCAACGATGGCGAACACGATCCCGCTCTGGCGGCAGCAGCTGGCGATGGCGCTCACGATTGCGCGGTCGACCGAAGCCGGCGAGACCCTGCAGAAGGCGACCGACCTCACCAACGAGCTGCTCAAGGCCAATGCCGAGACGCTGCGCACATCGACCCAGACCATTCGCACGCAGGCGGAGCGCGGCATCGTCGATATCACGGCGGTCAAGCAGGCCAACGACGCGCTGATCGCGACGATCGGCGACGCGCTGCGGATCGCTGACGATGGCAAGCGTCAACGCGTGGAGGCGGAGAAACAGCTGGCCGCCTGCGAGACCGAACTGAGGCAGGCGCTGGTCGCCTCACGGCAACGGCAGCAACCCGCGGCGCGCGATCCGCGCGATCGCGCGTAGTGCGGACCTTCAGGTCGGCCCGACACGCTACCTGACCGTCGACGAAGATTGTCGCCACCCTTTTGCGCGGCATCATCGATGTAACGTCCCCCTGAACGCCATGAAACGCCGCGATTTCCTGCTGTTCAAGACGGAAGGGCGGACCAAGACCGTCGAACTGTCGTGCGAGCGGCTCTACATGCAGTTCGTCGACGCGCGCCGGGCGCCGGAGCCGTCGGCGACCGACCTCGTCGTGGACGGCGAACCTCCAGCGCGGTTCGACCGACGGACCGTCCAACAGCTGTTCGCGGACATCGCCCGGGAGGTGCACGATGCGGACGTACTCCGCCTCACGCACACCGAGTGGCTCACCGAAGAAGACTTCCGGCGTGAGGTGACCACCCTCGTCGACGCGGTGCGTGGCAGGGGCGGCCGTGTAGAAATGCCGTGAACCAGCGCCGGAATGGAACACGGCTCCGTGAAGGAGTCCACCGCCAGCGAAGAAAGTCAGCCTGCGTCAGACTTCTTCGGCGTAGAGGCCGCGCCAGGCTCGCAATTTCCGGCGCAAATGCACGGATCACGGTCCTGTCGGACGGCGTAGAAGTTGCCTCTCCGTCAGACATCTATGCACGGACAGAAGCTTCGCATTCTTGCACTCGAGCCCGATCAGGCCTGCCGCGAACACCTCCGGCACTTCCTGAGCCAGCGCAGTGAAGTGGACGTCGTGATGACGTCTACTCCCGAAGAAGCCGCTGGCGCGATGCACGAGCGGCGGCCAGACCTCGTCCTGACGTCCGCGGTTCTGCCACCGCGCGCCGAAGAGCAGGTGATGGACGCGCTCAAGCATCTCGATCCGGATGGCTCGGTGCCGGTCATTACGGTTCCCCCGCTCCTGAACGCGCCCGAAAAGCCCGACACCGCACGCAGCGTTTTTACGATGATCTCGCGTCGGCGCCCGGCGCCGCGGCCCTCGTACGACCTCGCGGCATTGTCGGCACGCATCGACGAAGCGCTCCGAGAGGCCCGCGACTCGAGCGAGTATCCGCGGCACCGCCCGGCGCGCGTTGAGCCATCGACTGGACTGATGGTGCGATCGGACGCGCACACCGACCTGGCGCCGCCGGCCGCGCCGGCGCTCGAAAGCGGTCACGGGCCATATCTCCTGCAGCGCAAGCGGCTCGACCGCGCCCCACGACTGACGGCGAACGATCTTCCGTCGCGCTGCACCCTCACCACGCCCGCAGGCTTCATTGTGCGCATGGTCAACGTGTCGGAATCGGGTGTGCTCTTCGAATCGCCGCTGAAGTTCACGCGCGACGCGGAGACGTCGCTGAGCCTGCTGTCGCCGCAAGCCACGCTGGTGCTGCCGGCGCGCATCGTGCGAAGCGAGGTGGCGACGGTCAACGGCCTCGGCGTCACCTATCAGACCGCGGCGCAATTCACCGATTCGCTCGACTTGGCCAAGAAGATCGCGCCGCCGGAACCAACCCTCGAGCCGATTCCAGTCCCGGCGGAGATCGTCGCGGCGCCGGCGTGCCTGGCCGATCTGCTCGTGCGCATCACGACCGAGCTCTACCAGCATCAGCGCGGCGACGCGGCACGAGCCGCATTCGAAGCCGGGCTCCGGCAACTGGTGCCCGCCTGCGAGATCCGGTTGTGCGACCGGCTCGTCCACCGCAGCGACTCCGGCGAGTCGATCTACTTCGCCGTGCCCGGAGCATCGGGCGTGATGGTGCAGGCGACCTTCGACCCCGACCACGAGCCGACGGCAGAGGATTTCAAGCTGCTCAGGGCCGCCGCTGCAATCGCTTCCGTGATCGTGCACGGCGAAACCCACTCGCTCCTCGTCAGACGTTCGGCCTGATGAACGCCGACATTTTCAATTTGACCTTGTAAATTGTAAATTTCGTGCTCTTCCCTTCCGGTGCTAAGGTGTACGGTCATGGCCCGGAAGCCGAAAGACAAGATTTCCCGGCGGAGATTCCTGGAAGGGACCGGCGTAGCGATCGCCACGGCGACTGCCACGCCCGCATTCGCGGCACCCTTCGACTCCGCTCAGGGCAGGCAGGCGGCGCCGCCGCAGGCGCGCACCAGAATCCGCCTCACCATCAACGGCGTCGCGCAACGGATCGAGGTCGAGGATCGCTGGACGCTGGTCGAGCTGTTGCGCGACCACGTCGGCCTCACCGGCACGAAGATCGGCTGCGACCGCGGCGAATGCGGCGCGTGCACGGTGCTCCTCGACGGACGGCCGGTCTACTCCTGCAGCCAGCTGGCCGTCTGGGCCGATGGCCGCACCGTCCAGACCGTCGAAGGCCTCGCGCGTGACGGGCGGCTCAGTCCGCTCCAACAGGCGTTTGTGGATCACAACGCGGCGCAGTGCGGCTTCTGCACCTCCGGCCAGTTGATGGCGGCCACCGCGCTGCTCGCGAGAACCCCGCGTCCGACGCCGCCGCAGGTTCGCACCGGCATGGCTGGCAATCTCTGCCGCTGCTCCAACTACAACGCCATCGTCGAAGCGGTGCTGGCGGCATCCGGCAGCGCTCCGCAAACGACCGCCGGAAACGGAGGCGCGCAATGAGCCAGCAGCCGTCCCCCGTCCAGCCGCTGAAAACCGTCGGCCACGCGACGCGGCGCATCGACGCGGTCGAGCGGGTCACAGGCAAGGCCACTTATACCCGCGACATGCGGCTGCCCGGCATGTTGTACGGGCGCGTGCTGCGCAGCCCGCATCCACATGCGCGCGTCAGGGGAATCGATACGTCAAAGGCCGCAGCGCTGCCTGGCGTCAAGGCTGTGATCACGCACGACACGGCGCCAGTCTGGTGGGGTGCCGGCTCGATTGCGGGAGGCGCGCAGTACAACGACGACATCAAGAAGATCACCACGCAGCGCCGCTACATTTTCAACAATCCCGTCCGGTTCGTTGGCGACGCCGTCGCGGCCGTGGCCGCTGTCGATCGTCATGTCGCCGAAGAAGCGCTCGACCTGATCGCCGTCGATTACGAGGTGCTGCCGTTCGTGATCGATCCGGAAGAGGCGCTGCAACCCGATGCGGCCAAGGTCTGGCCCGAGGGCAACCTGTCGCCGAACGCGCGCAACGAAGCGGCGCCCACACAATCACGCCGCGGCAACGTCGAGCAGGGATTCGCCGCCGCCGAGCAGATTTTCGAGGACCGCTACTCCACGGCCTTCGTCCACGACGCACAAATGGAGCCGCGCGCCTGCCTCGCCCACTGGGAAGGCGATAAACTCACCCTCTACACGCCAACCGGCGGAATCGCCAATTGCCAGCACGACACGGCTCGCGACCTCGGCCTGCCGGACGAGAAGGTGCGGATCGTCTGCCAGTACATGGGCGGCAACTTCGGCAACAAGAACCAGAACCAGGACGCCGATCTCATCGCCGCGATGCTGGCCAAACAGACCGGCGCGCCCGTCATGCTGGAGCTCTCGCGGCGCGAGGACTGGCTCGGCATGCACGGCCGCTGGCACACCGTCCAGTACTACAAGGTCGGCGCGAAGAAGGACGGGACCGTCACTGCGATCGAGTTGCGCGGCTACAGCGGGATGGGCGGATATCGCAAGAACTCGGGCGCAATCAGCGGCCTCGAGCTCTATGGATGCCCGAATGCCGTGTCCACCGTCTATCCCGTGTACACGAACCGGACGACCTCCGGCAACTTCCGCGGACCGTCCGATCCCCAGGGCTTCTTCGGCATCGAGTCGATGATGGACGACGTCGCGTACAAGCTCGGGATCGACCCGGTCGAGTTCGCGATGAAGAACATGCGGCAGCCCGGACAGGGCGTCACCTTCACCAATTTCTCCCTCGACGAGTGCATCCGCCGCGGCGCCGAGCTGTTCGACTGGAAGACGCGATGGCGGCCGGTGCCGGGGTCCGATCGCGGACCGGTCAAACGCGGCGCCGGGATGTCGTTCATGCAGTTCCGCGCCGGCGCCGGCCGAAGCAGCGCCGTCCTGCGCGTCGACGCCAAGGGACGCTACACGCTCTTTGTCGGCGTCACCGACGTCGGCGGCGGCGCCAAGACGACGATGGGGATGATCGCCGCCGAGGAGCTGGGCGTGCCGCTCTCGCAGGTAGACGTCGTCTGGGGGGACACGGATCGGTGCCCGTACTCGGTCGGCGAATCCGGCAGCCGCACGACGATCATGACCGGCTACGCCGTGGTCCAGGCGGCACGCGATCTCAAGAAGCAGATCGCCGACAAGGGTATGCCGACCGGCAGCAGCGTGTTGGTGGCATCGGTCGATCCGAATCCAGGCACCGACGGCAAGGTTCGCAACTGCTTCGGGGCGCACTTCGTCGAGGTCGACGTGGACACGCAGCTTGGGACGGTGCGCGTCACCAAGTACGTGGCCGTCCACGAGTCGGGACGGATCATGAATCCGCAGACCGCCAAGGATCAGATTCGCGGCGCGGCGCAGCAGGGCATCGGCCAGGCGCTGCACGAGGACCTGCTCTACGACAAGCGCAACGGGCAGCCGCTCACCGCCGGCTACTACGGCGCGCGCCATCTCACCCATCTCGATGCGGCGGCGATCGAAGTCACGTTTATCGAAGTGGACGACGGCTACGGCCCCTTCGGCGCCAAGACGGTTGGTGAATCGGGCATCATTCTCGGCCCCGCCGCGGTCGCGAACGCCGTCTTCAATGCCCTCGGCAAGCGCATGAAGGACCTGCCGATTACCCGCGACAAAATCCTCGGAGCGCTGGCATGAAGCGGCTGACCAACGTCAACGCGCGCGACCTCCAGCAGGCCATCGCGCTCGCCGGCGACGCTCGTCGCGGCGGCCGCGCCGTCGCCTTTGCCGGCGGCGGCAGCGACCTGCTTGGCATGACCAAGGATCGGCTCATCGCACCCGATCTCGTCGTCCGGCTGGCGACGATCAGGAATCTGGACCAGGCGACGCCGGCCAGCGGCGGCCTGACGATCGGCGGCTTGATGACGCTCGATGCAATCGGCCGGAACGACAACATCCGCCAGCGATACACGGTGCTGGCCGAAGCGGCCGAAACCGTCGCGACGCCGCAAATCCGCAACGTCGGGACGCTCGCCGGCAACGTGTGCCAGCGCCCATGGTGCTGGTATTTCCGCAACGGCTTCCCCTGCTATAAAGCCGGGGGCAACCAGTGCTTCTCGTTCGCGGGCGAGAACCAGTTCCACGCGATCTTCGGCGGCGGCCCGAGCTACATCGTGCACCCATCGGACACGGCGCCCGCGCTCGTGGCGCTCGATGCCGAGTTCCGCATCGTCGGCCCGGGAGGCGAGCGCCGCGTGCCGGCCGCCGACTTTTTTGCGCTGCCGCGGCGCGATCCGGCCCACGAGAATGTTCTGGCCGAAAACGAGGTACTCGCTTCGGTACAGCTGCCGGCGCCGCGACCCGGGATGCGCAGCGCCTACCACAAGGTCATGGACCGCGAAGCCTGGACCCACGCCGTCGTCAGCACGGCCGTCGTGCTCGAGATGGAACAGGACGTCTGCCGCGGCGCACGGATCGTCCTTGGCGGGGTTGCGCCGATTCCGTGGCGAGTGCCAGACGCCGAGAAGCTGCTGGCCGGGCAACGCATGACGCCCGAACTGGCCGCGCGCGCCGGCGAGGCCGCGGTGGCCGGCGCGCGGCCGCTCTCGAAGAATGCCTACAAGGTGCCAATGGTGCGGGCGATTGTGGAACGGACAATCCTTCAAGTCGGTAGTCGGTAGTCAGCAATCGGACTACCGACTATCGACTACCGACTACTGACTATCCCGCTCTCGCTTCGCTCGCCCGACGCTGCAGCGGGAACCGGCAGATGAACGATGCGCCGGCTCCTTCGCCGTCGCTCTGGACGGCAACGGTCCCGCCCTGCAACTCGACGAACCGCTTCACCAGGTTCAGGCCAAGGCCAATCCCTGACACATCGCGAGTCGTAGAAGGATCTCCTTGCCGGAACATGTCGAAGACATGGGGCAGGAAGTCTTTCGAGATGCCGCGACCCGTATCGGAAATCCGGATCTCGAGCTCCCCTTCGACAATCGTGCTGCGCGCCGACACCGTGCCGCCGGCCGGCGTGAACTTCACCGCGTTCGAGAGCAGGTTCCAGAACACCTGTCGAAGCCGATGCGGGTCGGCGGAGATCACGGCGTCCTCGTCGACCGGTCCGAACTCAAGGCGCAGCCCTTTGGCGACCAGCGCCGGCTGCAGCGACTCGACCGCGTCTCGCAGCAGGGCGGTCGGACGAACGTCCTCTGCTGCGAGCTGGACCGTGCCGGTCGTGATCCGTGACACATCCAGGACGTCCTCGATCAGACGCGCCTGCTGCTGCGCATTGCGGTGGACGATCTCGAGCGCCCGGCGCGGATTTCGACTGCGGTCGTCCAGCAGGATCTGCAGGTAGCCGAGGATGACGTTGATCGGTGTCCGCAGCTCATGCGAGAGGGTTGCCAGGAACTGGTCCTTCAGCCGATTGGCGGCTTCCGCTTCCTCACGCGCTTCTTTCTCGCGCGCCAGACTCTCGTCCAGGCGTGCCAGCACCTGTTCGCGGCGCCACGAGGACCAGACGATCGCGGCCGAGAGCAGCGCGTAGGTGAAGATGCCGGCGAAGTACTGCTGGGTGAACACGATCCCTCGCGGACTCTCCGCCCACACGATGCCATGCACGACGATCAGCGTGAAGATCGTCGCCAGCGCCGCCATCACCGAGCCGAAGAGATACGCGGCCAATAAGACCGGCAACAGGTAGGTAAGCGGCTGCAGACCGGCGTAAGCAAGCACCGACCGGAGGTAATAGGTCGAGCCCGCGGCCGCGGCGGTAATCACCAGTCGCGGCCAGCTGAAGTGTTTCACAGGTGCCATATCCTAACGTGGTTCGGCACAGGGCCCAGGCGGTTTACGGCACCAGCATCCGAATCCACCCGTCCTGGCGCGATGTCAGGAACAGCTCGCCGTCGCGGCTGCGACCGAAATGCAGATCGGCGCGCGACAGCGTCGTGCCCATCGTTTTCTCGACCAGCTCCTTGAACGTGACGTCGACACGGGTGCCGCTCGCGTCGCGCGTGTACAGCTGGATTTCCTCGATCGGCGCCACCGTTCGCGGAATCCCGTCGTCGGCTTTCTTCAAAGCCGCGGTATCGGCGGCGAAAACCCGGCCGCGATTGATGTCCCCGAATACGAACTTGCCGCGCAACGCAAGAATCTTTCCGTTGTAGGCGAACCCACCGCTGATCGCGACACCCTCGTCGTGGTCGTAGATGGCCACCGGATAGATGAACTCGTCCTTCGTGCGGCCGTCGAGTACGTCCGCCGGCAGCGGGAACAGTTGATCGAGGGCGCCGCCCGGGCGGACGATGCCGTTCTCCCAGTAACCTTCACGCTTCATCCAGCCATAGTTCCCGCCGTTGCGAACAATGTTGATTTCCTCGATGTTGTCCATGCCGATGTCGAGCGCGAACATCGTTCCGTCGGTCATGTCCCACGACAGCCGGTGCGCATTGCGGAAGCCGTAGGCGTAGATCTCGCCGAGGGTCTCCGGCTTGCCGTCCGCGGCAAACACGTTCCCGGGCGGCACCGTGTAGTCGCCGAGTCCTTTGACCCCGCCGGTCACCGAAGGACTCCGCGGGTCGATCCGCAAGATGGCCGTCACGACCGAGTCGAGCCGCTGCGTCTGCGAAGGATTGCGGTTATGCGGTCCGGCGCCATTGCTGAATCCGAGATCGCTGCCGCTCGTGTAGAGAAGGCCGTAGTCCGGCGAGCCGGCTTTGGCGGTGGGGTTGAATTCGACGTTCCCCATCGGATGGGTCAGCGTCTGCACGATATGGGCGACGCGCAGCAGCTCGCGCCTGCTGCCCTCGAACGTGTTCGCCGCCGGCCTCTTCGCCTGCCACTCGGTGATGACGTTGTGATACGTCACGTCGGCGGCGGCGAACCCCGGCGGAATGAAATCAGGTTTCGATGGGTTCCCCGGCGCGCGTTCGGCGTGAATCGTGTAGAAGAGTCCGTTCTTCGCGAACTCGGGGTGGAAATCGAAACCGATGAAGCCGCTTTCAAGACGGTTGTAGACGGCGTGCGGGAAGGCGGCGGCCACGTCGGCATAGATCGCGGGCAGGCCTCCGCGGTCAAGCAAGTAGAGCCGCCCGCGCGAGTCGTTGGCGAACCGGCGCCCGTCAGGCGCGTCCCGCACGAAGCTGACCCGGGCCCAGCCAGCCGGGTTGACGTCCTCTGTCAGCGGCCGCAGCCCGCGCGTATCCGGCAGCCGGACCACGTCGCGAACCTCGACGGCGAGCGCCCGCTTTTGAACCGGCTCGGGAATGGGATTGCTCGTGATCTGAGCGTGCGCCGTCATCACCGACAGCAGTCCACCCGCCAGGATGGTCCTCACTGCGTAACCGGCGTCACCGGCCGCGCCGCGTTCCGCAGATCGTCGATGGTCGCCACGCCTGGACCGTGCAGCGCCGCGACCGTGCGGACATTCAGCTTCAGACGCTCGATGTTCTCGAGCAGGTTCACCGTGAACGGATTTACCGCAGTCGGCGCCGGAGCGTTGGGGGCGAGCGGTGCGTACGCGTCCACCTGAATCAGGATCCGCTCCGCCGGCAAATACACCATCGCGTAGGCATCGTTGTGGCCGCTGCCCGCAATCTGGTGTACCTCGATTTGGCGCTTGCCGTCGTCGAGCACGTGCTTGTCGGCAAACGTCTCGAACTTCGCCGCCGTCGGTGCGCCAGCAAGCCGATCGGGACGGATCGTTCTCGGCTGCCCCCACGCCTTTTCGTAGTAGGGACGGTTCATGTCGTGCGTCACGATCGTCGCCCCTTCCGCGACGTAGGTGCGCAGGCCGCCCGAGTGGTCGAAGTGCACGTGGGTATTCACCATGTAGCGAATCGGCTTGCCCGGTATCGCCTCCTTGACCTTGGCGATGACCGCCTGGGAGCGTGCTTCGTCCTGAGGTGCCTCGACGACGACGATGTGATCGCGTTGGTCGATTGCGACGCTGTGATGGCTGCCGCCTCTGACGTAGTGAACGCCTGGCGCCAGCGGCTCGAGCACCACGTTGACGGCTGGCGGCGTAAACCCCCGCACCTGCTCGGGCACGTCCGCGGCGACCGATGGCGTCGCGGCGACTTTGTCGATGGTGAGC
>Ga0310890_10000643_pt1 | contig 11863 bp, 11 predicted proteins | sample T20D3metaG_FD_203751 | JGI IMG/M metagenome (GOLD analysis project Ga0310890, IMG submission 203751) | Lab incubated soil microbial communities from West Virginia University Organic Research Farm, Morgantown, WV, United States - T20D3 | ecosystem: Environmental > Terrestrial > Soil >... | reverse complement strand
GGCGTCAGTCCGGATGGGCGCGTCGCCTACATCCAGATCGTTCCCAACCAGGGCCTGTCCGCCTGGCTGAGCGACATCCGCGGCTCGACGCCGGAACACCTCACTGACGACGTGTCGCGTGGATTGCCGCAATGGTCCGCCGACGGCACACGGATCCTGCTGCGCCGCGGCGCCATCGACACCGGCACGTTCACCTGGTTCGACCTGGCCACCCGGCGTTTCACCGACCTCACGCTTCCTTCCGCCGGCGTCGTCAACGCGACGTTGTCGCCCGACAATCGGGAAATTGCCTACCACCGGATCGCAGCCAACGGCCCGGCGAAAGGATCGGTGAACGTGTTCGTGCGGCCGCTCGATGGTGACGCCGAAACGCAGCTGTCTTTCGATCGAGAGGCGGTCGCGTACCCGGTGTGGTCGCCGGACGGCAGTTCCCTCGCCGTCGAAGTGAAACGAGGCGAACGGACGCATGTCGGCGTGATTCCGCGCCGCGGTGGCGCCCTGCGCCTGCTCACGGATGACGCCGGCCAGAGCTTCGTCTCGTCGTGGTCGGCTGATGGCGAGTGGATTGTCTTTGCCGGCGAGCGCGACGCAGTCTGGAATGTGCTCGGCGTCTCACCGCGCACGGGCCAGGTTCGCGCGTACACCCGATTCATGTCGTCGAACGGCTACGTGCGTTATCCGATCATCTCGCGCGATGGCGCGCACATCGTCTTCGAGCGCAACATTCTCGGCGGCAGCCTGTGGACGGCGCAGCTGAAATGACGGGCTGTGCGCCAGACGATCACGAGTTCTGTTGCCGCCTCCACGAGATCACCGTCAACCAGACGATGAACATGCGAACTGGAAGAGGCAGTTCGTGTGGAAGATCCACCGCGGCTTTGCGAGTGAAGAAGCCCTCCGGAGCGACCGATCCGACTTCCCGCGTTCCGCTCAGAAGGACGAACGTCCGCTCAAAAATCGCCCTCGGAAGGAGCGTGTATTCGCGCCCGGCGTGACGGATCGCGAACTCGCGGCGAAAGAGGCTCGGCTTCTCCGCGCGTGCGAGCGCCTGGCCCGCGTGTTCGAGGATGAAGTCGCCAGACATCCACGCTTCCCGATACATCGGGTAGGTTTCCGCGTCGATGCTCAGCTCACCCTGTTCGCGCATCCAGTTCGTGGCGATGCTGGCCACAGGCCGTGACTCGTCTGAGACAGTGACGTCCCAGGAGTACCAGTGATTCGGGACGACGCGCAGCATGGATCGGCTATCTCCGTACCGGATCAGAGCTTGGCCAAAAACGCCCGGTTGAAATCGGGAGGCCCTTGAAGAACGCGTTCACCGACTGAATCTTACCGTCCCACACCTTGAACGCCTCGAAAGTCACCAGCGCATTGCCAACGCCGTAGGAGTCACCGGTGTGGCCGAAGTTCATCCACAGGAGGACCGTGCCGTTCTCTTCATCTACGGCCGCCACACTGGCAATCACGCCGGGATGCACGATGATGTTCTGCTCGTACATGCGGCGACGCGGGTCGATCTGGTCGGCCGTAATTACACCGTTCTCGACGCGATAGGCGTTATCGGCGAACGGCGTGCCGCCGTCGGTGAAATTGCCGACGCGCAGACCTTCCGGGTATGTGAGAGCGATCCGGACCATCTCCTCGCGTGAATTCTTCTTCCCCGCCGGTACGGGGTCGTTCATGCCGCGAATCGGCTTCCCAAGTTCCGTGGGCTGGAATTTTCCTGTTGGGCCGACACGCTGCACCAGCGTCTCGATACCCGCGATCTGCCTGCCCGCGACATGGAGCAGCACGGAATAGAGGACCTGGGTCTCGCCCTCACGCAGGAGCACATGCGCGGCGGCGACCTGTTTGCGCGTGTCGATATAGTCCTGACGGAATCCGCCGGCGGCCGTGACGCTTTTCCAAATGCCTTCGCCGAGCCTGGCGTTGCGCGAGTCCTCGGTGAAGCGGACGTCCTTCGTCAGGGGCAGCTTCGACGGGTCGTGGGCCACGAGCGCATCGACGAACTGCGTCATCATGCCGGTCAGGCATGCCCGGTCGCACTGCTGTGCCAGTGCCGGCGATGGCAAGAGGCCGAGCACGAGCATCACCGCTGAAAGCACCGCGAATCCGGCACCACGCCCGCTACGATTGTCAGACATCCATCTTCTCCGTCTTCAGACTGAAGGTGTCGATTCGACCAGCGAGTTCCACGCCAGTACCGCATAGCGTCGTGGCGTATGGTCGATGAGCGGCTCCGCGAGATTGAGGACGTTCCGATCGTCGAAGCCGACAAATCGCTCATGGTTGACGTGCCGGTAGCCGAGCAGCCGCGGCGGCACGGTCGTGACGCTGTCCCGATCGTTCACGAATCGAAACGACCGTTCGCCATTCCGGCGATTGAAGCCATCGACGAACGCGCCATCGCCGATGAGCGGCGACCCGTACGTGTAGATGCCGCCGGCCTGCCTTCTGCAGTCGATCAGATGCCGGTCGGCGGCCAGCGTGGCAAGCGCTCCACCCAGGCTGTGCCCCGTGAACCAGACCTGGCGGTCGTGCAACGGCTCCAGTGTCTCGCGCAGCGGTTGCCAGACGTCCTCGAGAGCATCCTGGAAGCCGTCGTGGACCCGCTCACCGGCCACCTTCCACGGTTTGAGCGCAAGCTTGACGTCCGAAAGGATGTCGCGAAGCGAATCGGGCTCGGTGCCGCGAAACGACACGACCGCGAACGCCTGGTGGATGGCCACGAAACACTGCGTGCCCTTCTTGATGAGCGTCACGACCTGCGCAAAGCCCGCGCTCTTGAACCGCCGCTCGACCTCCCCTTCGGGCCAATACGCCAGCAGCATGGCGTCGGCCAGCCACCACGCGTTCACCGGCGAGAAAGCCGCCGCCGTTGCGTCGAATGGCAGGTGCTGCCCGTGCTCGAAATGGACGTAGTCATCGTCTGCCGGGCGTAGCACGCGGCGCAGCGTTGGCGCGGGAAGTTCCTTGACCGGAAAGGGAAAGGAAGTCATCAGGCGCGGATTATAGGTGCTTCCGCGCCCCCGTCTACAGCGTCTTTCCGAGCTTGTCCTGCAGGCCGTCGCGGTAGCCGCGGCTCAGCGTGAGGCGTGTCTTGTCGTGCAGCAGCACCACGTACTCACCGCCGAAGGACGAATGCAGTTCCTTGATGCGGTCCACGTTCACGATGGTCGAACGATGGATCCGGACGAACTGCGCGCGATCGAGCTGCGATTCGATGTGCGCCATGGTCCCGCGCACCAGATGGGTCTGCGAACCGACGTGCAGGCGGACGTAGTTGCCGGACGCCTCGCACCAGTCGATATCCCGCATGCGGACGAAATAGATGCGGCCGCTCGACTTGATGACGAGCCGGTCGCGGCGTTCGGAGGACGGCGGATGACTACCCGCTCCCCCTCGGGCCCCGAGATGCTGGCGTGCGTGCACCAGTGCCGCCTTGAAGCGGTCGGCGCTGTAGGGCTTGAGCAGGTAGTCGAGCGCGTGGACTTCGAACGCGCCGAGCGCGTACTCGTCGTACGCCGTGATGAAGACGACGGCCGGCATCGTGCGGCCGAGCGTGCGCGCCAGAGTGAGGCCGTCGATCTGCGGCATCTGGATGTCGAGAAACACCAGATCCGGCGACGTGCGCTCGATCGCTGCCATCACCTGAGGGCCGTCGGCGCACTCGCCGATCACCTCGATGTCCGGCTCGTCTGAGAGCAACGCCAGCATCCGTGCCCGCGCGATCGGCTCGTCGTCTGCGACAAGCGTGCGGATTCTGGTGTTCATGCGGCGCCCGCTACGCTGCCGGCAGTCGCCTGCACGGTCTGGGCGTCCACGTCGAACGGAATCCGAATCAGGACGCGGAACCCGCGATCGAGATTTGAAAACGAGAACTCGAACCGATCGCGGTACAGATGCTCCAGACGCGCCCGCGTGTTGTCCAGACCTACTCCGCGGTTCAGCGCCATCAGCCGATCCGGCGGCAGGCCGTCGCCGTTGTCGAGCACCTGAAGGACGAGATCGTGGTCATCGCGTTCGGCGGAGACCGTGATCCGGCCTGGCCGCGAGTTGGGCGCGATACCGTGGCGGATGGCGTTTTCGACGAGCGGCTGCAGCACGAGGCTCGGCACCTGCGCGTCCAGCGCCTCGGATTGGACCTGCATGTCGATGGTGAGACGGTTTCCGAATCGCGTCCGTTCGATCTCGACGTATTTCTCGAGCACGTCGAGCTCTTCCTTCAACGACACCTCCTGGATGCCCGATTTGTGCAGCGTCATCCGGAGCAGATCACCGAGGCGGTCGATCATCGTGTCGGCGGCGTCCGGATCGGTACGAATGAGCCCGGACACCGTGTTGAGCGTGTTGAACAGGAAGTGCGGGTGGAGCTGCCGCTGCAGCGCCTGCAGCTGCGCTTCGACCAGCCGCGTTTCCAGCTGGGAGGCGTTGAGCGCGCGCGTTTCCGACTCGCGCCTGTACGCCAGCGCGTAGGCGACGCCGATGAGGAAGAGGTACGTCATCAGCAGCCAATCGAGCTGCGTCAGGTAGCTCAGTAACGTGAGGTTCCACCAGCCCGGAAAGGTCGGTGGCAGCTCCTGGTCGAGCAGGAGCAGCACGCGGACCCCCAGCATGACTGCCGTGTGGACGACCGAGTACGACAGCGCGGCGATCAGGTGCAGCGCCAGCGGTCGCGCCCAGCGCACGCGATCGAACGGATGGCGCAGGCCAAACGCCATGATGATCGGCGCGAGCAGGGCCGGGATGTACCAGTAGACGAGATTCAGCGCAAGCAGGCGTGCGGTGGCGTTCTCCATCACGTGCGGATGAATCTGGAGCTTCGCCATCCAGTGCGCCTGGAGCGTGGACGAGACGCCGAACACCGTCGCGATGACGAAGAGCGTCGGCGCGGGAATGAATCTACGGCTTTCCACGGCAACTACTATCCGAGGCTGTGCCTGTGGCGTCAAGACGGCCCGGCCCCGGACCCGCCGTTCGTCACTGCGTAAGGGCCGTTCATCACAGCGAACCTCGATTCGTCACATTCCGGTTGGCTGGCGCGACATTCCGCCTCGAACATGGCCTCCATGCTGGCTGAAGGCATGTTCGCCATCTCGTTGGCGGTTCGCATCTACGATGCGTCCGAAGTCCCGGGTCCTCACCTCGCGACCGCTCGAGCGACGGTCGAGGGAATCATGAAAAAAGGCGCCGGCGTTGGCGTGACGTGGACGCCCTGTCCATGCGCCTCGCCGGTCCGTCCGGACGAGCTCGTCGTCCGGATTGCTGCTGCCGCGCCTCCGGCGAGCTCGCCGGGGTCTCTTGGGTTCTCGTTCGTTGATCTCGGGCGCCGGGCCGGCACGCTCGCCACGGTGTTCGCCGATCGCGTGAAGGCGATGGCCGCGCTCACCGGCGTCGATCAGGGCGAGCTGCTGGGGCGCGTGATCGCTCACGAGATCGCTCACCTGCTGATCGGTACGAACGACCACGGCTCTCGCGGCCTGATGCGCGGTGCATGGAGGGCAAGCGAGCTGGCCCGACAACGTCCATCGGACTGGCTGCTCTCGGCCTCCGAAGGGCTCAGGATCCGTCAGGCGATCTGGCGGAGGGGATCCGCGTCCCCGCCGGCGATGCTGGCCGCAGATGCGGACGCGGCGCCCAAGGACACCCCGCAGTAGAGTCTCATTAGCGGTAGCGCAGGGGGCGGAAACGTCGGACACTACACGTGTGGAGACGTTTCGTTTCGCCTCCTTCTCCCTCAACGCGGCAACCCGGCAGCTGCTCTGCGACGGCCGCGAGGTGTCTCTCTCTCCCAAGTCATTTCAGCTGCTTCTTCTGCTCGTCATCAATCGCCACCGCGCTATGTCGAAAGGGGAGCTGCATCAAAGCCTGTGGCCCTCGACGTTCGTCGTCGACACCAACCTGGCCAGCCTGGTTGCCGAGATCCGTCGCGTGCTCGAGGACGACGCGGCCAAGCCGCAGTTCGTGCGGACGATCTTCCGGTTTGGCTACCGGTTCGTGGGGCAGGTGGAAGCCGACGGCCTCACTCACCCGCTGACGCGACCGGCCGCGCGGCATTGGCTCATCTGGGATTCCGGACAGACGGAGCTCGCCGACGGCATCAACGTGATTGGGCGCGGAGCGGACGCCTCAGTCTGGATCGACGCGCCAGGCGTGTCGCGTTGTCACGCACGCATTCTCGTCAGGGATGACGACGTCACGATCGAGGATCTCGGCAGCAAGAATGGTGTCTATGTGGCCGGCAGTGCGGTCACGACGCCGCGCCGCCTTGCCGACGGCGATCAGATCCGTCTGGGCTCGGTGGTGGTCACGTTCCGGATGCCTGGAGTGTCAGCGGTCACTGAAACCGCGTGACGGATTGCGGCCTGAATCGTCATCCTCCGGACCGCCCAGGCCGCGCAGCTCCGCACCGAATCCGAACGTGATGCCCAAGGCCAGTGTCCGGGCCCTATGAGCGCCGGTATTGCCGCTCAGCGTGCCAAGCCACAGCGCATAGACGTCCGCGGTGCCGACCGCCACTGAGGCACCGGCGCCCAGGGTGGTGTACGTCGGCGCCATGAAGCGGTCGTGATTTCTCCAGTCAACGGCCAGCTCCTGCACCGTCGGACCTTCATGGCGGACCTGCCAGGCAGCGAGGGTGCGCACGCTGACGCGTGATGACAGCGCGCTTCCCACCTCGAGGTTGACGTTACTTCGCGTGAACCCGAATCCGCGGATGCGCTGCTCCGTTGCGTACCCGTAGCGCACCTGTGCATACGCGCCGCGCAGCACGCGATCGAGGTTGATACCGACGTGCGTGCCGACCTGCAGATCGCGGCGGTGGCGTCCGGGGACCGCTTCGCCGACCGTCTCGTAGTTGTGCGTCGGGAAAGATGCACCGATGAAGGGCACTACGGGAATTGGACCAACCCAGAACAACCGGCGGACGTCTATGCGCAGATCCTGAAACGCGCCGTGATAGATGCCCGTGTCGAGCGGCCCCGGGAATGTCTCGTTGCCGCCGACGAAGTAGACCGGCGGCCCGGTGTACTTCGAAGCGACAAACGGCAGCATGAGCGTGACCGCGAGCGAGTCGGTGATGCCGTAGTCGACTTCAGTGATCAGCGACTGCGATTGCGAGCCGCCGTTGGTGTTCTTGCGTCCCAGCGCGTCGTAGTGGCCGGCGACGTGGTAGTTCTGGTAGGTCACCGAGACGGTGCCTTCGCCCTTGCTCGGCACCCACGCCTGCGCGTTCGCCATCGAGCTGCCTGGCCCGAAGCAGGCGGCAGCCGTCGAGAGTGCACACAGCAATCGGATGCGCCACACCCTGTGCATGTTGTCCTGACAGGTGACGGGTTATCGTGTGCCGAATGCGTGGCCGCGCGATTCGATCAGGCGGTCCACTTCGTCAATCGCGTCGTACTTGGTCATGACGTGCGGCCTGAGGAGATACGCGTACTGCCGCATCGCCTCGCCTTCGATGGTCTTGCTCGTGGTATTCAGGATCGGAAGGAACGCCGGAGCAGACGCAGCCGACTTCATTTCCGCCCTCAGCCGCTCGGTGTCCTGGTAATCCGCCATCAGCACGTCGTAGCGCGATGCCGACAGCGCGGCAGACACGCTTGCGCCGTGCTTGATCGACACTGGTCTGTGGCCAGCGCGCTTCAGAAACGCTTTCAGCTCGTCGATCCCGCGGCGGGTGGCGTTGGCGGGGCTGTAAATCAGGATCGCGCTCGGATGAACGGCGGCGTGTCGACGGTATCTGGCGCTGCGCCCGGCGCGCAGGAATTTGTCGCCGCAGGCACTGAGATCGATCGAGTTGCCGAGCACCGCAGCCATCACGCCGGCGATGAATGAGCGTCGTCGCATGTGCCCTCCGTGGAGGCTGTAAGGTACGCCCGGCCGTCGATCGAGTCAATCACCAGGAACGTTGGAATTGCATGGGGATTCTATGGGCGACGGAATAGTCGCCGCCAGACGGACGGCGAGTCCTGCCAGCTCACGTGTGCCGCCGTCCAGAGATCGGCACGCAGGCTGACGATCGAGGTAACGAAACGGTGGCCGTCGGCCGACACACTGAGCCCTTTCACCGGGTTGTTGACCGGCGCCGTCGGTCCGAGATCGGCGATCACCTCGACCGTGCCAGTGGTGGCGTCGAGCGAGACAAGCGACAGCCGCAGCGCCTCCGTTTCACGAATGCCGAATAGATGCGTGCCATCCCGGGACCATGTGTGGGCGAACCATGGCCCGTCCGACAGTTTGCGCTCGCGCGTGCCGTCACTGGAGACGAGCACGAACCCGTCGGCTGTTTCCCACGTGATCCAGTCACCCGTCGGTGACCACGTCGGTGTGGCATTCGGGACGCCGTCGGTACGCAGAGTCTGCGGCCGATCGTCGCCGACGCGGACCTTGTCGAGCCGCCATTCCCGATCGTCCCAGTGGGTGTAGGCGATCCACTCACCGTTGGGAGACCACGTCGGCGCGCTCTGGTAACCATCGATCGTTGGTGGAAGCAGCGGCACCGGCGGTCCGCCAGCCGTTTGCGAGATCCAGATCCTGAGCGGCCATACCGGTTTCTGCGCGTTGCGCTGATAGGCGATCCGCCCGCCATCCGGCGAGAACGACGGCGCCGCGAGCATGATCGTTCGATCGTCCCCAAAGACACCCTGCCCCACGAGCGGATGATGAGCGGAACGGCCGTCACCGCTACCGACCCAGATCTCCTCTTCGCCGCGCCTGTCGGTGACATAGGCCAGCTGGCTCCGATCGCGCGACCACACGGGATCCGACTCGTTTCGTGACCCTCCAAACAACCGCCTGATCCCTTCGCGCGAGACTTCGACGACGTCGTAGTCCGACTGGTCTGCCGAAAAGGCAACCACCATCCCGTCGGACGAGAACGAAGGATGGGACTCGCTCCCCGGCCCACGCGTCAGCGGGACCAGCGAGTCGCGGTCGAGATCGGCCATCCACAGATGCGATTCAGAGGACCCCGCCGACGCCAGGCTCAGGACGACATGCCGCGAATCGGGCATCCAGGCAAAGTTCGAAACCCGGGGCACCACATCCGTGTGCGTCTGCAGACGACGATACGGCTGCCCGTCCGGCAGCGGCACGACCCACAGTTGCCACCCGCGCGCCTCGGGCGGCAGGTTGATCGTCCGTGGGACCGCGGTGACCGCGAGCGCGCGCCCATCGGGAGAGAAGGCCAGTGCCGCCTCGACGAAGCGGCGGTCGTCGAACCCGCGGTACTTCTGCTCGCCGCCGCTGTCGGTCCTGAACCAGAGGGCCGCGGCGCCGACGATGTCCTCCGGGCGCTCGTCGCGAATGAACGCAATCGTGTGGCCGTCGGGCGAGATGGCGGCCCGAGCAACGTCTTCGATGACCACCTGCGGAGTCCCGCCAACGGCGCTGATCGACCAGAGGCTCTCGCGATCACGCGCCAGCGAGATGAAGTACAGCCGCTTTCCGTCCGGCGACCAGAACGGATACCGGCAGTCGTAGGCGGCCTGCGTGATCTGCGCGGAGCCCGACGAGGAGCGTTGACGCGTGAAGACCTGCAGCGTGCTGTCCACGTCGGCGACGTAGGCGATCGTCTGGCCGTCGGGTGACCATGCGGGCATCCCCTCATAGCCCGGATCGCTGGTGAGCGGTTCGAAGGTCAACGAGTCACCTGGCGACACCGGCCTGTCACTGGCGGCGCTCGCCAGAAGCACACCCACGATCACGCTCGCGATCAGTGCCGTCGCCAGCACTGCGCTGCGCCACTGGCTCCGGCGCGATGGAGTGTTCGCTGGTGACTGCCGGACGATGACCTCGCTGTAGCGTTCGCGCAGCATCGCCAGGTCGCGATACAGGTCGGTCGTGGAGGCGTATCGCTCGCCCGGTTTTTTCGCCAGGCAGCGCTCGACAATCCACCGATAGGGCGGCGGGATGGCGCGGTCCGTCAACTGCTGCATCGGCGGCTCGTCGCCGGCGATCGCGTCCAGCGTCCCGACTGTGGTCTCGCGCGTGAACGGCGCGTGCCCCACGGCCATTTCGAACAGCACCAGGCCGAGCGAGAACTGATCGCTGCGAAAATCGGCGTACGTCCCGCGGGCCTGCTCAGGGCTCATATAGGGAATCGTGCCCGCCCGCAGCCCCGCGTCTGTCTGCGTCGGCGTATCGGGATCCGATGGCGCATCATCGGGCGCGGGCTCGAGGGGGCCCGTCTGCGTCAACCCGAAGTCAACGATCTTCACGCGCCCCGATTCCGTGAGCATGATGTTCTCCGGCTTCACGTCCCGGTGAACGATGCCCGCTTCATGTGCCGCCGCGAGGCCATCGGCGATCTGGGTGGCGATATCCAGAACGGAACGCACGGAAAGTGCGCCGCCGGCGAGCGCCTGCCGGAGCGTCCGTCCCTTGATCAGCTCGGACACGATATACGGCGTGTCGTCGTCGAACGCCGCGTCGTAGACGGTGACGATGTTGGGATGGTTCAGTGCGCTGGCTGCGCGCGCTTCCGCGACGAACCGTTCGGCGTGAGCGCCACCGCGGCGGCGACGCAACACCTTCAGGGCGACTTCACGCTGCAGGCGTGGGTCCAGGGCGCGATACACCACACCCCCGCCACCCTGCCCGATCACCGCGAGGATGCGGTACGGACCGAACGCGTCTCGCCTGGACGCGGAAGAATCCACGGAAAGACCATACCAATCCAATGACTCCGTGGAACACCAAAAACTACTCTCCGAACACAGGAGAGCCTATGAGATTGCACAAAGAATCACGGAAAGCGAACCGGGGCTGGTTGTGGGGCGGACTCGTCTGCCTCGCGGTGACGATGTCCGTCTTCGCCTGTTCGCAGCAAGGCGTGCCGACAAGCCCGTCGACGACCGGTCTGAACAGCGAAGCCGGGCACGGGCACGGCGGCAGCCACTCCGAAGCGTCGCCCAACGTCGCGTCGGAACTGGCTGCCGTTCGGCAGGTCACGGCGAAATACCACGACCTGTCAGCGGCGCTCGCGGACGGTTATCAACTCGGGTACAAGGGCGTGGTGACCGGCTGCATCGCCAACCCCGCGTTCGGCGCGATGGGCTACCACTACTTCAACTGGACGAAGATGGACGACCCGTCGATCGTCGAAACCGATCCCGAGGTGCTCGTCTATCACACGTCAGACGATGGCACCCTGGTCCTTGGGGCGGTGGAATGGGTGGTTCATAAGCCGCTCTGGGAACAGGCTGGCAACACCGCGGCGCCGGTCGTGTTCGGCACGACCATGCACGTGCTCAACCCGGTTCTGAACTGGTACATCGCGCACGCGTGGATCTGGAAGCACAACCCGTCGGGCATGTTCTCGGACTGGAACCCCGAGGTGACCTGCCCCTGAGCACATAGGAGCGATCTGCGCACGCGGATCGCTCCACCCCCTTCTCTGGCTTGCGCGACTGACATCGATCCGCCCGAGACCCACGCGGCACTCCGCTTGCACAGTTAGGCCAGCGCACCTTCCAGAAGCGCTCTTTTGGCGGCGCCCGGCAGACTCTTTTCCCTGTTTCAACGGAGTAGCGTGCAGATTCTTCAAAGTCTTCGTGCGCTCGCACGCCGGTGCGAGGGGCAGGATCTCATCGAGTACGGATTGCTCATCGGGATGCTCTCCGCCGCGATAGTGGCGAGCCTCGCGCAAATTGCTCCGAAGGTCTCACAGCCTTTCACCACTATTGCCGCTGTGGGCAATCCAACCAACGACACTCCAGCGAACGGCAATCCAGGCAATGGCAACCCGGGGAATGGCAACCCCGGGAACGGCAATCCCGGCAACGGCAATCCGGGAAATGGCAATCCAGGCAATGGCAACCCGGGGACTGCCAACCCAGGGAACGGCAATCCGGGCAACGGC
>Ga0310890_10000633_pt1 | contig 11901 bp, 8 predicted proteins | sample T20D3metaG_FD_203751 | JGI IMG/M metagenome (GOLD analysis project Ga0310890, IMG submission 203751) | Lab incubated soil microbial communities from West Virginia University Organic Research Farm, Morgantown, WV, United States - T20D3 | ecosystem: Environmental > Terrestrial > Soil >... | reverse complement strand
AGTGCGGCGGCGGCGAGACGGCGCCGCCAACAGTGCCGAAACGCTTCTCGAACTCCTCCGCGCGATCAAGCTCGAACTCATCGCTGTTGTCGTTGGCGACCTGCTGGTCACGCTGGGCGACACGCTGCCTGAACTCGTCGTCGTTCAACACTGTCCGCGTCCCAAGTGACTCGGCCCGCTGAAACGGAATGCCCTGGAGATCGTTGCCGTTGTAGATGCCCTGCAGGTCGGGCTCGCCCCAGGGAGTCTTCGGCACCCTGTAGGTGCCACCCTGCTGCGCGACGAGCGAAACCGAGGCAAACACTGCAGCCGCCGCGAAGACGGCCGTCAACATGCGCGTTCTCATCTGATGCTCCTGATCCGGCGGCCTGGCCGGATCCCTCAAGAAATCCGCTCCCGCGAGAGCGCCCATAGGATACGACAGGACTGAACCGTAGGCTGAAAACGGCCGAGCCGCCGCGGGCCCGCGTTGTGCATTGATACCAGCTGAGGCATGACGATGGTGCACAGATTGAGCAGGATCCAGGGATTTCACGTTGGTGCGAACGACGGTCCGATGGGCCACATCGACGACTTCATCGTCGACGAAGCGTCCTGGCAGATTCGCTATCTGGTGATCGACACGAGCAACTGGATGGGCGGCAAGTGGGTGGCGGTTTCGCCCGCCTCAGTCACGAAGATCGACTGGTCCAACCAGAGCGTCGTGCTGAACCTGACGCGTGACGAGATCAGAAACAGCCCGACGCTGGACGAGGCGAACGTGCCGTCGCATGAGCTGACGCCGAGGTTCGTGATCCTATAGGCGTAAGGCCTAAGGCCGAAGGCCCGGGCCTAAGGGCTGGTCCAGGAAACAGGCCTGATTCCTGAGACAGCCCTTGGGCCTTGCGCCTTAGCCCTTCGGCCTGTTCTCTACGGCAACGTGTACGTCACGACCGTTCCGCTGGCTACCACCGCGACGTACTGCTTTCCGCTTCTCCCCTGATAGCTCATCGGGTTCGCGTTCGCCGCCGTCGGGTTGCCGTTGGCGCCAACCGGATTCTTGGTGACCCACAGTTCCTTGCCGGTCTTTGCGTCGAACGCGCGGAAGCGACCGTCGCTCGTCGCACCGACGAACACCAGGCCACCGGCAGTCGCCGTCGGACCCGCGCTGCCGCCACTGCCGGCGAGCTGTTTGCCAGCCGGCAGGTTCTCGTTCAGTCCGAGCGGAACCTCCCACACGATCTGTCCTGTGTTGGCGTTCACCGCGTAGAGCTTCGACCAGGGCGGCCTGACGCACGGCGCGCCTGGACCGGACGTGCCGTTGAGCGGCGCCGAGAACGTAAAGAACGGCCCAAGGGCCGTCGCCATGGGATTCGCTGGCACGCTGCCGCGATCGTATGGGTGGTCCGATCCCGCTGACTCACCGGCGAAGTCCACGCGCTGAGGTTCGCCCTGCGCATTCGGCCGCGCGAGCGGCCGCGGCTGCGTCCAGCCGACGAGCGTCGTGTTCTGCGCGTTGACGTAGAACACGCCGTTCACCGGATCCATCGACATGCCGCCCCAGTTCACGCCACCCGTTCCGCCTGGTGTCTGAATCGTGGACTTCGGTGGTGCGTCGAGCGCTTTGAACATGAAGGGCGTGAACGGCCCGGCGTTGTAGTAGCCGCCTGCTTTCTCCATCATCGCCACGCACGCGGCCACGTGCTCCGGCGTTGTGTCTTCCGGCCGGACCAGATCCACCTTCGGGTCGAAGCTCACGCGACTGAGAGGCTTGGGACGCACGGGAATCGGCTGCGTCGGCGAATACCACTCTGTAGGCACATCGCCTGCCGGCACCGGCGTTTCCTTGACCTCAATGAGAGGCTTTCCGGTCGTCCGATCGAGGACGTAGACATAGCTGGACTTACCCACGTGCGCGATAGCAGGCGTCCGGCGCCCGCCCTGGACGAAGTCGAACAGCGCACCAGCCGTCGGCATGTCGGTATCCCAGATATCGTGATGCACGGTCTGGAAATGCCAGATGTATTTCCCGGTCTGGGCATCCACTGCAACAATCGAGTTCCCATAGGCGTTGTTACCGGGACGATCGCCGCCGTAGTAGTTCGTAGCCGGGCTGCCGATCGGCAGATAGACAATCCCGCGCTCGGCATCGATCGGCGCCATGAACGCCCACATGTTGGCGCCCGAGCGATTCTGCCAGCCGCTGTTGTTGTGCGACTCAGCCTGGCCCCACGAGTCGTGGCCGGGCTGCCCCGGTTGCGCCACCGTCCAGAACTCCCACAGCTTCTTCCCTGTGATGATGTCGAACGCACGCGGATTACCAGGCATGTCCTGCGGAACCTCCTGCGTCGCGGCGCCGATGATCGCCACGTTGCGGTAGATCGTCGGCGTGCCGCCGTAGGACACGACTCCGTTCCTCGCAAGTTTTCCCTCAGAGGTCGTGAGAACCGAGCCACCCTCGCCAAAGCCCGCTGACGGCTGACCGGTCGCGGCATCGATTGCGTACAAACGGTTGCCGCCCATGAAGAGAATGCGTGGTCCGAGCTTCTGCGCCGGATCGCCAGGCCAATAGCTCAGGCCGCGCGCGGACGCCGTCGGGCCCCCGCCGCCGCCACGTCCACCGCCTCCACCGCCAGGACCGCCACCTGCACGGCCTCCGCCGCCGGGTGCGCCACCAGGTCCTCCACCACGCCGTCCGTCACCCTGGGCAGGAGCCGCTCCAGCCTGCGCCGGTGCAGGCGCGGCCGGCGCCGGTGCTGCTGCCGGAGCCGCAGCTGCCGGAGCAGGAGCGGGCGTACCGGGAGGAGTCAGCGTGTATTCCCACATCTGCTTGCCGGTATCCGCATCGACGGCGACGATCCGCCGGCCAGCGGACAGGTACATCACGCCATTGACCACCACGGGGACGGATGATCCGCCCACACCCGGGAACGTCCACGCCTGCGTCAGCTTGCCGACGTTGCCGGGGTTGATCTGCGTCAGCGGCGAAAAACGGCTCGCGCCCGAGTCTCGATTGATGTTCACCCAGTCGCCGGGCGCCACCGCGCCGGCGGCCGGCGCGCCGCGCTGCCCTGCCTGCGCAAAAACCGCGGCGCCAATCGCGACGCCTATTGCTGTAAGAAGTCCAGCCCGTTTCATGAGTGCTCCTGGGTCCGGCTGAAGCCGGACACTACGAGTGGTCCGGATGAAGCCGGACACTACGAGTGTTATCGCTTGAGTGCAAACGCCATGTACTGCCCCGGAGGTCCAGCCGCGGCGCCTCCGCGACCGCCGCCACCTTGCCTTCCGGCCGCAGCCGCTTCGGGTGGTGCGCCGGCCGCCGGAGCTCCCGCACCAGGGCCCGCGCCGCGCGCGGCAGGTGCCGGCCCACCGAAGCGGGCGGCGAACTGACCGGTCCCTGAGGCGACTGGCACGACGATGAACTGACGGCCGTTCACCTCATAGGTCGCCGGCATTCCCTCCGAAGCAACAGGAAGCTCGAACGACCACACCTCTTTACCGTTGTCGCGATCGTAGGCGCGGAGGCGGCGATCGGCCCCCGTCGCGAAGAACACGAGACCGCCCGCGGTCACGAGCGGCCCACTGCGCGGGAAGTGCGATCCGGTAGTCGCCGGAATCTTCATCTCGGGCGGCGCCAGCACGGAGCCGGTCGGAATGCGCCACTTGATTTCGCCGGTGTTGAGATCGTAGGCGGTCATCTCCGACCACGGCGGCCCGATGGCCGTCATGCTGTAGCTGAAGTTGTTCATGAACTCGTACGGCGACGGGAACTGGACAATGCCGCCCTTCGCCTTCGCCGCGTCAACAAGCGCCTGTGCTTCCTTAATCATCTGCGCCTTCTGCTCGGGCGTGATGATCGGCCCACCGGCCGCGACCTGCGCTCCTCCGCCACCACCACCGCCGCCGCGCCCACCGCCCGCACCGGCGGGAGCCGGCAGCGCGATGCGATCGACGGTCGGCAGCGCCTTCGAGAACACGTACATCTCGCCGCGTGTCGGATCGACCGCGGATGTCTGGAAGTTCGCGCCGCCGTTGTGGCCCGGCAGCGAGATCGACCCTTCAAAGCTCGGTGGCGTGAAGAGCCCCTCGTTGCGCAGCGTCTTCATGCGCTCGGCGATCGCCTGCCGTTCGGCTGCAGGCAGATACGGATTGATGTCCTTTTCCGTGAACGACTGCCGCGCGAACGGCGCCGGTTTCGTCGGGAACGGCTGCGTCGGCGATGAGAACTCGCCGGGCACGTCGGACTGGGGGACCTTCCGTTCTTCAATCGGCCAGATCGGAGCGCCCGTCTCGCGATTGAAGACGAACAGGAACCCATGCTTGGTCGCCTGCGCGACAACGTCGATGGTGCGGCCGTTCTGGCGGATCGTCAGCAGCTTCGGCGCCTGCGGCAGGTCGTAATCCCACAGGTCGTGATGCACGAGCTGGTAGTGCCAGATGCGGCGGCCGGTGCGTGCGTCGATGGCGACGAGCGTGTTGCCGAAGAGGTTGTTCCCCTTGCGATCGCCGCCGTAGAAGTCGAATCGCGGGCTGCCGAAGTTGATGTACGCAATCCCCCGCTGCTCGTCGACGGTGGACTCGCTCCAGTTGTGGACGCCGCCCGACCTTTTGTAGGCGTCCGGCGGCCACGAGTCGTACCCCTCCTCGCCGGGGTGCGGGATCGCATGAAACACCCACTTCACCTGGCCAGTGATCACGTCGTAGGCCTGCACGTCGGCCGGGTTGGCCTCGTACTGCGCGCCCTGCGCAGGCAGCGACATGATGATTGTGTTCTCGAAGATCCGGCCCGGGTTGCTCGTCTGCAGCGGGTTGTTCACCTGCCGGTACAACGCAGTGCGCAGGTCGACGCGGCCGTTGTTGCCGAAGGTCGGAATCGCCTCGCCGTTCTGCGCATTGACCGCCGTCAGCATGCCGCCCGCGAGAAAGAAGATCCGCCGATCTTTCCGGTCCGGGCTCTCCCAGTAGTTCATGCCGCGTGCGCCGAACGTGCCCGGCATCTGCTTCCGCCACAGTTCCTTGCCCGTCGCCGGGTCAACAGCTGCCAGCGTGTTGTTGGACGCCTGCAGATACAACACGTTGTCCACGACGAGCGGATTGAAGATGACGGTGCCGGCGACCGGGAACGTCCAGGCCACTTCGAGTTGCGAAACGTTTGACTTGTTGATCTGCGTCAGCGCCGAGTACTGCGACGAGTGGGCGCCGCCGCTGTAGGTCGCCCAGGTCGTGTACGGCTTCGCGCCGCGGGTGCCGTTGGTTTGTGCCGAAGTGTTGGGACGCGCCTGGCCGCCGACGTCGACGATGAGCGCATTGGATACAAGAACGAGGAACGAATGAACGAGAACCGCGGTCGTGCCGAGGCTTAGAACCAGCACGACAAGACGCCGTAACCTGCGCATCAGAAATGCCTTTCTTGCTGTAGGAAATGCCGCGATCCGCGTCCGATCCGGCTCGGGAATCTTACCCCAATGGATGGGAAGGAATGGCGGCGCGCCGCGTATAATGCGCGCCAATCGAGGAGACATTCATGCTGACACGGCTTCTTTCATCCGTCGGTCTGGCGTTGGGCATCGCGCTCGTGGCATCGCTGCCAGTGGCTGGTCAGGGCAACGGCGCGGCAGCGCCCGACCTTGTCATCACCGCTTTCAACGGTGGTCCGATTCCCGCCGGCTGGGTGTCACCAAAAACACCATGGGGTGAGCCCGATCTCCAGGGCGTGTGGAGCAGCGACGACGCGACGTTCGGCGTGTCGCGCAACCAGGGCGGCGGCCGGGGCCGCGGAGGCGCTCCGCAGGCGAATGCGGCGCCGGCGGCGCCACAAGGGCTCTATCTGACCGACGAGCAGTGGGCCGCGCGCCAGAAACAGATCCAGCAGGGGATCACGAACGCGGAGAACGCGGTCAGCACCTTCCGTCAGGATTTCGCGCGCCGCGCGTTCCGGCAGACCTCATACGTTGTCGATCCACCCGACGGGGTCATGCCGCAGGCGTCGGCCGAAGCGCGCAAGCGGGCTGCCCCTCGCGACCGCGGCACGTTCGGCGACGGCCCGTTCGATACGCCTGAAGACTTCACGCTCTATGACCGCTGCATCACGCGTGGCATCTACGGCTCGATCGCCCGCGTTGTCTACGGCAACGGCAACCGCATCGTTCAGGCGCCGGGAGTCGTCGCGATCACGTACGAGATGATCCACGACACCCGCGTCATCTACACGGACGGCCGGCCGCATATCAACAACGGCATCCGGCAGTATCTCGGCAGCTCCCGCGCGCGCTGGGAAGGCGACACGCTCGTCGTCGAAACCACGAACCTGACCGACAAGACGAGCATCGGGCTCAACGGCAACGGTCTCCGCCACAGCGACAGGATGAAGATGACCGAGAGAATCCGCCGCGTCGCCAACGACGTCGTCCAGTACCAGTTGACGGTGGACGACCCGGTCACCTACCCGCGTCCGTTCACGATCTCGATTCCGCTGACGCCGCTCGACGGCGGCGTGCTGCTGCCGTATGAGTGCCATGAAGGCAACGAGGCGCTGCGCAACTCGCTCGGCGCGGAGCGCGCCGAGGACCGTGCACTCGCGGCAGACCTGGCGAAGGGGATCAAGCGCGCGCGCCGGCCGGTACAGGATGGCAATCCTCAGGCTCCCGGCGGAGGCGCCGGCGGGCGTGCGGGCGGAGCCGGCGGCGGACGTGCGGGCGGCGCGCCGCCCGAAGGCGATATTGACCGGTAGAACGAGGGTTGAGGGAAAAATGAAGAGTTTCGTCGCAGCGAGTGGGTTACTCGTAGTCGTTGCGTTGGCCGCATCGATGCCTGTGGCTGGGCAAAGCAGCGCGACCGGAGCGCCGGCCCTTGTCATCACCGCCTTCAATGGTGGGCCGGCGCCGGCATATACGACGCCGCGAACTCCGTGGGGCGATCCGGATCTTCAGGGCGTCTGGAGCAGCGACGACGCGACGTTTCCTGTGTCACGTGCGGGGGCTCGTGGCGGCGGCTCGCCGCAGGGGCTGTATCTCTCCGACGAGCAGTGGGCCGCGCGGCGGAAGCAGATCCAGGACGGCATCAGTGCCGGCGAAAACGCCGTCAGCGCGTTCCGGGGCGATTTCGCCCGCCGTGCATTCCGGCAGACGTCCTACATCGTCGACCCACCCGACGGCGTCATGCCGCAGCCGACACCGGAGGCGAAGAAGCGCGCCCGCAACGGCGATCGCGGCACGTTCGGCGACGGCCCCTTCAATACCTTCGACGACTTCACGAATTACGACCGCTGCATTACGCGCGGCATCTGGGGCTCGATCGCGCGCGTGATCTACGGCAACGGCAACCGTATCGTGCAGGCACCGGGCGTCGTGGCAATCAGCTACGAGATGATTCACGACACGCGCGTCATCTACACGGATGGACGGACGCACGTCAACAGCGCGATCCGCCAGTACCTCGGAGACTCCCGCGCCCGTTGGGAGGGCGACACGCTGGTTGTGGAAACCACGAATCTGACCGACAGGACGAGCATCGGCGCCAACGGCAACGGACTTCGCCACAGCGACAAGATGAAGATGACGGAGAGGATTCGGCGCGTCGCCGACACCATCGTCCAGTACCAGCTGACGGTGGACGATCCGGTGACCTACGCGAGACCGTTCACCATCTCGATCCCGCTCACGCCACTCGACGGGGGGATCCTGCTTCCGTACGAATGCCACGAAGGCAATGGCGCGGTTCGCAACGCGCTCTCCGCGGAACGAACCGAGGACCGGGCGCTGGCTGCGGATCTCGCACGCGGGATTAAGCGCGAACGCCGCAGTGCGCAGGAAGGCGGGCTTGGCGCCGGCGGGTTCGGACCGGGCGGCAACCCCGCCGGCCCCGGCCGTGGCGGCCCCCCGCCGGATCCGAACATCCCACCGAGGGAACAGTAAACGTAGTGTCCGGCTTCAGCCGGACCCCGGAATGGCCGACAGACGGATTACGCGTCGCGAACTCCTGACAGCTACTGCGGCAGGCATGGCCGCGGTTGCTGGCGGACGTTCGCGCGACCTCGCCGCCCAGTCACCGGCCACGCCCGCCAGGCCTGACCCTGTTCCCGATCTTGCGCTGGTGAACGGCCGGTTCGTGGACGGTCGAGGCATGGTCGCGAACACGATCACGGTTCGCAACGGCCGCATTGCCAGCATCGGCACGGCAGGCCCGCTCGCGCCGGACGCCCGCACGATCGATCTCGGCGGCCGTACGGTCATTCCCGGCCTCTTCGACGCGCACGTCCACTACACGCGTGCGGCCGTCAACCCAGGCTATGAAGCGCGGCGGATCGAGCGCGCGTTTTCGATCGCGGAGCTTCAGGCAGCAATCGCCGCGCGGGCGGCCGCGGCACCTCCCGGCGCCTTCATCACCTGCATCGGCGGTTGGAACCACACGCAGCTCAAGGAGAACCGCCGGCCGACGAAAGCGGAGCTGGATGCAGCCGCGCCGGCACACGGCGTCTACATCTCGGGAACAGGCGGCGGCACCGGCGCGATCACGAACAGTGTTGGTGCGAAGTTCTTCGCATCGCGAGGCGTGATGGTGGACGACGCCACCGGTGTCGTTGGCGCCGCCAACAACGCCGTCGCTGCGCTTCAGGCGTCGCAGACGGCTGCCGACAAGCTGCGTGGCACCCGCGACATGAACGCCCACGCCAGCAGCCTGGGGCTGACCGGCGTGATCAACGCCGGAAACCTGGAGGACCAGGAGTTTGCGCTCGAGCTGTGGCGGCGGAACGCATTGACGGTACGCATGCGGCCGCTCTTCCCCGCCGACTCACCGGACCAGGTCGACGCACGCCTGGCCAACAACTTCAGCCAGGGCGGCCGCGCCGTCGGCGACGACCTGTTCAGGGTCGCCGGATTCGGCGAGCGCATCGGCGGCAACGACACGATGTCGGCGGCGTTCGAACCGACGGCTCGCGTCATCGCTCGACGCGGATGGCTGCTCCAGCAGCATTCAATCAGCCCGAAGGAAAACGACTTCCATCTCAACGCGTTTCAGTCGATCGCCCGCGATCACCCGATTGACAGCCTGCGCTGGTCGCTGATCCACCTGCAGAACATCGACGAGCCGCGGCTGAAGACGCTGTCGGCTCTGGGCGCCGGCGCCAGCGCACAGACATGGACCTATTTCGGAACCGGCGGCGGCCCGCCGTTCCGGCGCATTGTCGACTCAGGGATTCGCGCAGGCGTGGGAACCGACTCGACCAATGTATCCGCGCTCGATCCGTGGGTATCGCTCTTCTACATGACGACGGGGAGGAACGTGGCGGGCGCGCTGACCAACGATGGCCAGCAGATTTCTCGCCTCGAGGCGCTGCGCCTCTACACCGAAGGCGCCGCGTGGTTCTCGTTCGACGATCACCACGTCGGCTCATTCACGGCCGGCAAGCACGCGGACCTCGCCGTGCTGAGCCACGACTATCTCACGGTGCCTGAGGAGCAGATCCGCCGCATTGAATCGGTGCTGACACTGCTGGGCGGCCGCGTCGTTCATGCGTCCGCGCCGTTCGAGCGCCTTCGTTAGCCCGGTCAGGCCGATCCAGACCAAGGAAGGACGCACGACGTCTGTCGGATAGGCTCGTTTTGCGGGAGGGTGCGATGCGGTCGATGCTCGTCCTTGTTGCCACTCTCGGTTTCTCGGTACTCGTCGCAGGTCAATCGCCCGCTCCCGGCGACAGCCGCCCGCGATTCGACTCCGCGTCGGTCAAACCGAACCGGTCGCCGGAGGGCGGGATCATCAATCGGTTCTCTCCGGGTCGATTCACATACCTGAACACGACCCTGGAGTCGTTTGTCTACAACGCCTACCCGTTTCCGCCCGATCGCGTAGTGGGTATGCCCGATTGGGCGCGAAGGGAAAAGTTCGACATCACGGCCACCCACAGCCCAGAGTACGCAGAGTTCAGTCAGCAACAGCGGGCGATGCTGCAGCGATTGCTGGAAGAACGGTTCTCGCTCAGAGTCCATCGCGAAACCCGCGAGCTGCCGGTGTACGAGCTCGTCCTGGTGCGTTCGGATAGTCAACTCGGTCCACGCCTGCGCGTCGAGACGCCTGAGTGCGCTCCTGGCGGTACTGCCGACAGAGCGCAGTGCGGCACCCGCATGAATGCCGGGTTGCTCGAAGGCAAGAGTGTCGATTGGCGTGTGCTCGCCGGCGTCGTGTTGCCCGGTGCGGTTGGACGTGCGGTGATTGACAAGACCGGATTGAAGGGCCGTTACGACATCAAGCTCGAATGGAGTCCCGACCCATCCGCGAGCCGATCGCCCGAAGCTGTGGCGCAGGCAAGCGCCGCGGCGGCTACACCCGGGGAGCGTGTCAGTATCTTTACGGCACTGCCGGAACAGCTTGGCGTGAAGCTGCAGGACGCGCGCGCGCCGCTCGAAGTTCTTGTCATCGACAAGCTCGAGCGGCCAACGCCCGATTAAACTGGTCTATGGGGATTGCAGCCGTGCTGATGGCATTGATGGCAGCTGCGCAGCCCCCTGCCGCGCCGGCGAGCCCGCCTGAGCCTCCCGTCTCCGTCGAACGTGTCCGTGAGGGACTGCAGCGTCCGGCACTGAAGATTCCGCCGATCGAACCGTCGGTGCCTGTGCCTGTCTTCCGCGGAGCGGTGGAGGTCGACATACCGCTCGATACGCCGCTGCAGGCGATGCGTCGCGAGCTCGCCGCGGAATCCGGCTACAGCGGCCGCAGCGGATTCGAAGTCATCGGCGCCGTGATGAGCATCGTCAAGCGCATCAAGGCGGCACGCCGCGCGCACGCCGAAGCCGAGATCCGTACGGAGGTGCAGGCCGAGTTGAATGCGTTCTGCGCCGAGCACGACTGCTCCGTCCTCGAGGATGGCCCGCCCCCGATCGAGGGCGTCATCATCCCGCGCAGGCGACCGACTCCGTAGCCCTACTGCCCCCCGCGGCCCCCGCCGGCGCGACCCGCTCCGCCTCGACCAGGCTGCGCTGCCGGTTCGACCACGTTGCCGGATGTCTTGGCTTCCGAGTCGACGTCCTTCTCCCACTCGAGAATCAGCGGCCGCAACCGTCTCGTGATCTCCGGACGCTCTTTCGCCACATCGACGCGCTCACCGATGTCCGTGCGCAGGTTGAACAGGAACACGCCGCCGCCGTCGAGCATCAGCTTCCAGTCGCCCTGCCGCACGGCTCGCTGTGCCCGAGCGCCGGTGACACGGAAGAACAGCGTCCGCTCGCTCGGCTGCGCCTGGCCGGCGGCGATGGGCATCAGGTTGATGCCCTCGAACCTCGCGTCAGCAGGCACCGTCGCCTCGCCCGCGGCGAGAATCGTCGTCGTCAAATCGAACACGAAACCGGCCTGTGGCGATGTCCGGCCGGCAGGAATCCGCGCGGGCCATTTCATGATCAGCGGAACGCGGATGCCGCCTTCCCAGATCGTGGTCTTGCGGTGGAACAGCGGCGCGTTCCGCGACAGCCATTCGCCGCCGTTGTCGTTGGTGAAGATGACGAGCGTGTTGCGCGTCAGCCCGCGCTTCTGCAGCGTATCCACGATCCGGCCTACACCCTGATCGGCCCGCTCGAGGATGGCGGCGTAATCAGCTCGCGTGCTCGTGTGCTCTTCGTGCGGCTGGACGAAGCGCGCATTGTCCGGCGCCACCGACGGTTTGTCCGGCACCTGGAACGGCCAGTGCGCCGCGTTGTACGCCACCTCGAGGAAGAACGGCCGCTGCGCGTTCTGATCGATGAACTTCATCGCGCGCTCGGTGATCAGGTCGGTCATGTAGCCGTCCACGCTCACCGGCTTGTCGTCCTCGAACAGGTCGGGCTTCCCGTTCTGGTCGGTGTGCTGGTAGTAGTCCACCAGGCCGCTCAGGAACCCGAAGAAGTAGTCGAAGCCGTGCGCCTTCGGCAGCTGGTTGGCCGCGTAGCCGAGGTG
>Ga0310890_10000625_pt1 | contig 11962 bp, 11 predicted proteins | sample T20D3metaG_FD_203751 | JGI IMG/M metagenome (GOLD analysis project Ga0310890, IMG submission 203751) | Lab incubated soil microbial communities from West Virginia University Organic Research Farm, Morgantown, WV, United States - T20D3 | ecosystem: Environmental > Terrestrial > Soil >... | reverse complement strand
GTACGGTCGGTCCGAAGTACTTCGCCACGATGGGCATTCCAATTCGCGAGGGCCGGGAATACAACGACACCGACACCCTGCAGTCGCCGCGGACGCTCGTGATCAACGAGGCCATGGCGCGTCGCTACTGGCCTCAGGGCAACGCGCTCGGCGGCAAGATTCGGCTGGGTCCCAACCTCGCCGAAGTGATCGGCGTCGTGGCCGACTCGAAATACAGCAGCATCAACGAGCGGCCGCTGCCGCAATTGTTCTTCCCGATGTCACGCAGCGAAACCAGCACGTTGCGGCTGTTCGTGAAGACGAGCGGCGATCCCGGCCCGAAGGTCGCTGACGTCCGCAACGCGATTCGCGGCATCGATGCGAACCTGCCCGTGTACGACGCGCGCACGCTCACCGAGCACATGCAGGTCGCGGTGTTCGCGCAGCGCATGGCGGCGAATCTGCTTGGAGCGATGGGGGTGCTGGCGCTTCTGCTGGCAGCGATCGGGCTGTACGGGGTGATGGCCTACGCGGTCAGCCAGCGGACGCAGGAGCTCGGCATCCGCCTCGCGCTCGGCGCGTCTCCGGGATCCCTCCTGAGCATGGTTGTGCGACAGGGGATGACACTGACGGTGATCGGCCTTGCGATCGGCCTCACGCTCGCGCTCGGTGCTTTTGGATCAATCGGCGCGGTGCGAACGCTCCTGCCCGGGATCTCTCCGCTCGATCCAATCACCTTCGTCGCGGTGCCGGTGGTTCTCGGAATGATCGCGCTGCTGGCGAGCTGGATTCCGGGACGGAGGGCAGGGAGGGTCGATCCTCTCGTTGCATTGCGGTACGAATAGGAAACAGTCCGCCTCAAGGCGGACGCTCCACCGCGGAGCATCCGGCTCTAGCCGGATTGTTCCGGCCGCTATTCGTATCGCAACGCCACCATCGGATCGACGCGCGATGCCCGCCGTGCCGGCAGGTACCCGGCTGCGAGCGAGACGACAACGGTGGCGCCGATTGCCGCGCTAATCGTCCACGCGTCGGAGGCCGACAGCCCGAACAGCACGCTCTCCACGAACCGGCCGCCGCCGATCGCGCCGGCCAGGCCGATGGCGATCCCGATCGCAACCATCAGCATCGATTCGCGAAGAACCATGCCGACCACGCCGGCTCGCTCGGCGCCGAGCGCCATGCGAATCCCGATCTCGTTGGTGCGGCGCGACACGCTGTAGGACATCAGGCCGAAGAGGCCGATGCAAGCGAGCAGCAAGGCGAGCGCGCCGAACAACGAATAAGCCAGCGCGAAAAGGCGCTCCTGGGCGAAGCGGTTGTCCACCTGTTCGCTCTGCGTCGTAATGCCGGTCATCGGCACGTCCGGATCGATCTGCTGCAGCGCCGCGCGCACCGTCTCGGTCATCGCCGCCGGTTCGCCGGCAGTCCGGACCATCACGGTCAGCGAGCGCGTCCCCTGCCGAATCGACGTGTAGATCGTCGGCGGCGCCGCATCGCGGACGCTGTCGTACTTGGTGTCGCGGATCACGCCGATGATTTCCGACTGAGCGCTTTCTTCGAGCGACTGGCCGACTCGTTGGCCGATCGGACTCTCGTTCGCGAAATACTTTTTCGCCGCGGTCTCGTTGATGAGGGCCGACGCGGTCGGCGTCGCGACGTCGCGGGCATCGAAATCGCGCCCCGAGATAATCGGGATCTGCATCGTGTCGAAGAACTTCGGCGACACCGACATGATGTAGATGTCCTTGGCGTCCTGCTTCCGGTCGGTCGCGCCCTGGCGGAAGATCGCCGTCGTGCTGGTACTGCCCGACAGCAATGGCGTGCGTGTGAGCGACACCGTCCGCACGCCGGGCAGCGCCTCGAGGGTCGACCGGACCCGGTCGAAAAGCTGCGCGGTCCGCTCGGGCGTGTAGCCGTTCAATGCCGGATTGATCCGGAACATCAGGATGTTGCTCGGCGAGAACCCGACGTCGACCGACCGCAGGTTCTGGAGCGTGCGGACGAACAAGCCGGCGCCGATCAGGAGGACGACCGACACCGCGACCTGCGTTACCAGCAGCGCCTTGCTCAGCCACGTCCGCGACGCGGCCACGCTGCGGCTGCTTTCCTTCATCGCGCTGGACAGATTCACCTGTGTGGCGCGCAGCGCCGGGATCAGCCCGAAGGTGAGCCCCGTCAGCATGCTGATGCCGCCCACGAATGCGAGCACCTGCCAGTCAATCGACGTGTTCTGGCCGAACGGCAGCAGTTTCTTGCTCCAGTAGCCGATCGCGATTCCGAGAGCGCCGCCGGTGCCGGACAACAGCAGGCTCTCGGTCAGCAGCTGGCGCACCAGCCTGCGCCGCGTCGCGCCCATCGACAGTCGCACCGATACTTCGCGGTGACGCGCCGCCGCGCGAGATAACAGCAGGTTGGCGACGTTCGCGCACACGATCAGGAGCAACAACACGACGACCACACTCAGCAGCGACGCCGATCGTGAGGAGGTGGTGTCGAGATCGTAGATGCCCCGCGCACCCGGCAGCACCAGCAGCTCGGGCACCGCATCACCCTCGCGCTGATTGCGCGACAGCTTGCGTTCATCGTCGGTGAGCCCGGCCATGTAGCCGTCCATGCCGGCGCGTGCCGCTTGTTGAAAGGGGCCCGTGAGGTTGCCTTTGACCTGCTCGATGGTGGCGCCAGGTTTCAGCCGGCCGCCCACCTGGATGTACCAGTAGGTCGGTTCGCCGAGGCGATGCCGCGTCTGGCCGGATCCCGGAGGTCCCGGGATGAAGGGCACCAGCTTCGGCTCGATCACCAGCGGCACGGTGACATCGCGCGGCGTGTCGGCCATGCGTTGCATGCCGATGTAGGTTGGCGGCAACACGCCAACGATCGTGACGATGGTGCTGTTGAGACGCACTGTTTTGCCGACAATCGAAGCGTCGCCGCCGAAGCGTTTCTGCCAGAACGGGTAGCTGAGTACCGCCACCGGCTCCGCGCTCGCCGCCTCATCGGACTCCTCGATGGTCCGCCCGACGATCGCCGAGACGCCCAGCACCTTGAAGTAGTTGCCGGTGACGCCGAAGGACGTCGCGATCTCAGACGTGCCGTTCGATGCGAAGTTGAACGATTCGAGCGAGGTGCCGCCGATCACGTCCGTCATGGTTTGATTGGCGGCCTTCAGCTGCTGGTAGATCGCGTAGGAGAATGTGCTGCGTACGCTCTCGCCGCCCTTTCGCGCCGAGAAGCCGTAATCACTCGAGCTACGCACCATGTTGTTCTTGCCGGTCCACTTCAAGTTGACCAGCGCCTGTGGCTCGCGGACCGGGATCGACTGCAGCAACAGGCCGTTCACGGCCGTGAAGAGGGCGGTCGTTGCGCCAATACCGATGGCCAGCGACAGGAGGACGACAATGGTCCACCCCTTCGTGCGCATCAACATTCGATAGGCGTGCGTGAGGTCGTGCAGCATGGGGTTATCCTAATCGCGAGTGGCGTTTGATCTGAAGGACCTGGGGTGGGACGACGACTGGTCGAAGGTGTTTGCGCCTTTCGCCGCCGACCAGCTTGTGCCCGGCCGTGTCGCCATCGAATTCAACTACATCTATCGCGTCTTCGCCCAGTCGGGCGAGCTACAAACGCAGCACTCGGGACGGCTTCGCCATGAGGCTGAGAGCCTGTCGGCCGTTGGCGACTGGGTGGCTGTCAAGCCGACGCCGGGCGAAGCGACCGGAACCATCGAGGCGATCCTGCCGCGGCGCAGCAAGTTCTCCCGCAAGGTCGCCGGCGAGCTGACCAAGGAGCAGATCGTCGCCGCCAACATCGATACGGTGTTCATCGTGATGGGACTCGACGGCGACTACAACCCGCGCCGTCTGGAGCGCTACCTGATCCTCGCTTACGAAAGCGGCGCGCGGCCGGTGGTGATCCTGAATAAATCCGATGTCGCCGACCATTTGGCTGAAGACATGGACGAAATCCAGGGGCTGGCGGTTGGGATTCCGGTGCACGCCATCAGCGCGAAGGAGAAAGCTGGGATCGACGTGATTACCGGCTACCTTGGCCCGGGCAAGACGGGAGCGCTGCTCGGATCCTCGGGCGTCGGCAAGTCGACGCTGGTCAATGCGTTACTCGGCGAGGAGAAATTCAAGACCAACGACGTGCGTGCGCACGATTCACGAGGCCGCCACACGACCAGGCATCGCAATCTGATTCTGCTACCCGAGCTCCGCGGCCTGCTGGTAGACACGCCAGGCATGCGTGAGCTGCAGTTGTGGTCGCAAGGCGAAGGCGGGCGCGACTCCTTCGAGGACATCCTCGAGCTTGCGCAAGGCTGTCACTTCACCGACTGCCGGCATCGCGACGAGCCGCGCTGCGCGGTGAAGCAGGCTGTCGAAGAGGGCACGCTGGCCGCCGATCGCCTCGAGGGATTCCTGAAGTTGCAGGATGAGCTGAAGAGCCTCGAAGCGCGCAAGGATGTTCGAGCGCAAATCGACGCGAAGCGGAAGATCAAGTCCGTGAGCCAGTCGCTGAAAAGACTCTACAAGGATCGAGAGAGTTAGTACGGGACCGGCACGCGAAACCGCTCGGACCAGCCAATGATGACGCGCGCATTGTCCGACAGCGATCCGAGTTTTGCTCGCGCGGCTTCCGCTTCGTCGCGGGTCGCAAAACGTCCCAGTAGCAACCGGCGCCGAAGATCGCCAGGCGCCATCAGGATGTCGAGCGTGTAGGGCGCCAGCTTCTGCTCCCGAAGCGCCGACTCGGCCCGCTCCGCCTGGCGCGCGTTGTCGTAGGTGCCGACGACGATCGAAAACGATTCGGCCACAGGCGGCGGAATCAGTGCGGGAACCGGCATGTCGGCCGGCGCGGGCAGCGCCTCGGCGACCGTGGGTGACACTCGCGCGGGCCGGTCGGGCGGCTCAGGGGCCGGCCCGGAGCTCATGAGGCCAGCGGGGTTCCCGACCAACCAGATCAGCACGGCGATAACGAGCGCAGCCACGGCGCTCGCCAGGCCGATCACGAGCGGGCGTCGAGACGGCGCCCCCGCCTCCGCCACCGGCGCCTCCGCCACCGGCGTCGCCGGCTTCTCTCCCTTGACCTTGCTCTTCGGGACCTCGTGACCGAGCTGTGCCGCCGCCTTGATCACGTTGTCTTCGTTGATGCGGCTGGATTGGCCTTCGCACGCGGCCATCAGCGCACGATCGCAGATCAGGTTGATCATGCGGGGAATGCCGCTGGAGATCGAATGCACCAGGTCGAACGCTCTCGGCGTAAAGGTCACCGGCGTCGATCCGCGCGCCACCCACAGCCGATGCGTCACATACGCTTCGACCTCCTCACGGGTCAGCGGCTTGAGATAGCAGCGAATCGAGATCCGTTGATCGAGCTGCCGCAGATCGGGCTTGTGCAGCATCTCGATCAGGTTGAGCTGTCCGACGATGACGACCTGGAGAAGCTTCTGGTCGTTGGTTTCGAGATTCGACAGCACGCGAATCTCCTCGAGCACCTCCGACGACAGGTGCTGGGCTTCGTCGATGATCAGCACGGCGCTGCCGTGCAACGGCACCAGCGACAGCAGGAAATCGTGCAGTGTTCGAACCAGTTCGTGCTTGCTGGCGGCCGCGAGCCGTCCGGTCTTGAGCGCGTCCTTCGAGACGACGCCGAAACTCAGGAGCACCTCGCGGAGCAGCTCTTCGACCGACAGGAACGGATTGAGGATCAGCGCCGTAAACGTCGTCTCATCGAACTGTTCGAGGAGCGTCCGGGAGATGGTGGTCTTGCCGGTGCCGATGTCGCCGGTCAGGACGATGAAGCCTTCCTTGCGCCGGATCGCCTGCCACACCTGCTGCAACGCGACGTCGTGCGACTCGCTTCGGTACAGAAATCGTGGATCAGGCGTCAGGCTGAAGGGGGACTGGACGAATCCGTAGAAGTCCTCGTACATGTAGCTTGGTTGGGCAAGCCAAGCGAGGACGATGACGCCGGTGGAGCCCGCTTGCCGGCCACAGCATAACAGGAACGAACTCGAACGTCACGATTGGCTGTCGCTAAGTCGCGCCATCACGGTCGTGGGCGCGGCCACGAGCTCGCGGCGAACCTGTGTGCCGGTGCGCTGAGCGGCCAGTGTTTCCCAGCCGAGTCGGCCGGCTGCTCCGCTCGGTTGACCGATGCGCTTGTACAATTCGACCAGCGAGCGTTCGTCGGTGACCGATTCGTCCTCGATCACTTCAACCGCGTGCTGCAGCTCGTGCGCGACCGACGCGATCATCTGATCGAGTGTCAGCTCGTTCCTGACCGAGGCGCGTACGTAGCGGAACTCGCCGCCGCGCGTCATCCACGTCATCGCGCCTGACAGGCTCGATTTCAGGATCGGGTTCACGGCGATGTAGACGATCAGGTTGCTGGCTTCGATTCGGTTGACCAGCCCGCGAAACGTCGCCGAGCGAGCCGCGCCTTCCTTGAGCACCTGGATGCATCGGGGATCTTGTGGCCGCAGACGTGGGCCGCCGGCGCGCTCCGCCGCGAGCGCAGGTGAAATCGACAGAACGGCAACGAGAGCAATAGTCAGCAGCATTCGCATGGCTTCCTCCTGCCCGTCATCAGCTCGCCATCGAAAGATCGTGAGGGTCTTACAAAGCGATCACGGTTGCGAGGTTCGACGGCCCGCCTCGGTGAGCGGTTCGTGCCTCAATCGCGTTTGCTGTGGCGAGCCGCGGGATAAGATGTGGCTCGCGATCGGTTCTGACCGCTGGCGGAACACTTGAACAAATCGAGGGATGTAATGCTGGGACGAATTGCAGCCGTCACACTCCTGTTAACCGCGGCCCCCGCCTTCGGCCAGACCAAACAGGCCGTCCTCGACACCACGGCCGGACCGATCGTGATGGATCTGCTCGCGGACAAGGCGCCGAACCACGTCGCTCTCTTCATCAAGACCGCCGAGTCAGGCGGTTACGACGGCACGACGTTCTTTCGAATGATCAAATACGGGATCGTCCAGGGCGGCGATCCGGTGACGAAGGATCCGAGTGCGCGCGCCAGATACGGCACCGGCGGGCTCAACCTGCTGAAGCCCGAGATGACAGATGAGAAACAGACGCGCGGCGCGGTGTCGGCGACGCTGATTCCCGGCAAGGCTGACAGCGCCGGCACGCAATTCTTCATTGCCGTCACCGATCAGCCCGGCATCGACGGCAAGTACACGATCTTCGCGCGCGTCGTCGAAGGCCTGCTCGCCGTGCAGAAGATCTCGGAAACGGCCGTCGACGACAATGGCCTCGCCATCGATCGAGTGGTCGTCAACAAGGTCACGATTCGCGACAAGCCTGCCGAGACGCCTGAGCCGTTTTCAACCGAGCCGGTCGACGAGCTCGCGCGCTATCGAGCGGTGCTCGACACGTCGATGGGCGAGATCACGTTGTCATTCGCGCCAGACAAGGCGCCAAACCACGTGAGGAATTTTCTACGGCTGGCGCAAGCGGGCGTCTACGACGGCATGAGCTTCCACCGCGTCGTCAAGGGATTCGTGATTCAGTCGGGCCACCTGCCGACGCGCGGGGCCCTGAGCGAGACGCAGCAGAAATATGTCCGACAGATGAAGGCGGAGTTCAGCGATCAGCTGCACGACAAGGGCACGCTCTCGATGGCGCGGCTGGCCGAACCGGATTCGGCCACGACGTCGTTTTTCATCGTCACCGGTCGCGCCCAGGCGCTCGACGGCAAGTATTCGGCTTTTGGAAAAGTCGAGAGCGGCCTTGACGTCGTCGAGAAGATCGAAGCCGTTGCCGTCAACGGCGAAGAGCCTCAGCAGCGCGTCGAGCTCAGGAAAGTGACCGTCGTCCGAAGGTAAAGGCGCGGGTGAGCGCGACGCCGGCTCGCACGAAGCCATCGAGTTCCGCCACGTCGCGGAGCTGTTCCATCCGGGCGAGCGAGATGGCGTTGGGGCGAAGCAGGACCCACGGCCGATTGTCGTTGGACATGACGGACGCGCGATCGCTCGTGAGGTCGGTGAGCGCCTTCTCGAAACCCTGCGACAGGATGCGCGCGCCTTCGTCCCGGTCGGCGGCCATCACAATGAAACCGGGAATCTTCTGTCCGTCGATGCGATGCATCGCGCCGGCATCGACTTCCTTGCCGATGGCATCGCCGAAATAGAGGTCGATCGCCTTGTCGAAGGCGAAGCCGACGGCCTTCTGTGCGAGCTTCGCGACCCAGCTGACACCCTCGGCGATCTGCGGGGCGACGGCTTCCTTGCCTTTGGGCACACCCATGACCGCGATCGGGGCGTTGATGCCCGGACTGTACGAGCCGTGCCAGCGTCCGATCTGGTGGCGGCGTTGTTGCCGGTTGTGGCCACCGGCGCTTTGTGCCAGGGATTCGGCGATCCAGGGAATACCGTCGGTCGATCCCGTCCAGCGATGAATGCGATAGCCTTTCTCGCGCGTGGTGGCAAACGTCCACCCGCGCGCGGAAGCGGCCTGCTTCATCTCCTCCTCCTTCGCGGCCTGCCTTCGTGAGATAACGATCACCACCATTACCACTGCGGTGACGCCGAGGATGAAGAATGCCAGTATGAGCGCGAGCTCGAAGGACATGGCCACAGATTAGACCCAACTATTGCATCACGCGCAAGATGACGTCGATGTGCGCGCGTGTGCAATCGACGTGAGGGAACGGCGTATTCCCAACATTGAACATGAGCGCGAAATCGGTTCCAGCCAGGACGATCGCTTCGACGCCGTCACGCTCTTGCAGCGTTTCTGCCAGAGACACGAACCGCTCGCGGTGTTCCTCGGACGTCCGTCCGCTTTGCGCCAGTTGTGTATAGGCATCGTGAATGAACGCCAGCTCCGACTCACGCGGCCGCACCACGTCGACGCCCTGAAGGCGGCCGTACATGTCCGATTCAACGACGAATCGGGTTCCGAACAGCGCGACCTTCGAGAGTTTGCGTTCCTGGAGATGATCAGAAACAACCCTCGTCAAGTCGATGACGGGAATCGGCGCGATGGTCTTCAGCTCGTCGATGCAGATATGCGGCGTCACCGCCGGCAGAACGCCGATGGTCGCTCCGGCAGTCTGTAACTTCCCGAGAAAGCCCGCCAGGTACGCCGCCAGGCCCGTGCGGTCCCCCTGCGACGCGTAGTTGGTGACTCGCGATATTGACGCATGGACCATCGCCAATTGCATCGGCCGCCGCACGTCGTCGTGAGCCGCGGCCAGTTCGCGATAGTAATGAATGGCCGCGCCGACACCTAAACCCCCGAGTAGTCCGATCATGCGTGAACCTCCTGTTCCGCGTCTGTCACGACTCTACTGGTCCACATAACTCGTACAGAGTGCGATTTATTCATCGAAACAGAAACGGAATTCACGATCGGCGACGCCGGGCATGAGTTCTAATTCGACGTAGGGGCGTACTCCCTCACTTCGTCCGACATCGCTCGTGTGCACGGCATCATCCGCCCTTACGTCAGGGAGACACCGGTCCTGCATGCGAACGGCAGCGACCTCGGACTCGAATCTTTTCCGTTGACGCTGAAACTCGAATACCTGCAGCACACGGGTTCGTTCAAGTCGCGTGGCGCATTCACGAACATGCTGACGCGACCGGTGCCGCCGGCAGGGGTGGTGGCCGCGTCAGGCGGCAATCATGGCGTCGCTGTGGCGTTTGCGGCGATGCGACGTGGAGTCCGGGCCAAGATCTTCGTGCCAACAGTTTCGTCGTCGGCGAAAGTCGAGCGGATCAGGTCTTACGGAGCCGAGGTGGTCGTCAGCGGGGAGCGCTACGCCGACGCCCTCGCCGCCAGCGAGCAATTCGTCGAGGCATCGCAGGCGATGCCAATCCACGCTTTCGATCAAGCTGAGACGATGCTTGGGCAAGGCACCGTGGCGCGCGAACTCGCCGATCAGGTTCCGGGCGCCGATACGGTGATGGTCGCGGTCGGCGGCGGCGGACTCATCGGAGGAGTGGGCGTCTGGTACGCGGGAGGGCAGACGCGCCTCGTCGGCGTTGAGCCGGTTGCGGCTCCGACGCTGACGGCGGCGCTGAAGGCCAGCATGCCTGTCGACGCACCGGCGGCGGGATCGCCGCCGACGCGCTCGCGCCGCGCCGCGTCGGCCAATTGATGTTTCCGATTGCGCAACAACACATCAAGCGCGTGCTCCTCGTCAAAGACGATGACATTGTTCGCGCGCAGAAAGCGTTGTGGGAGGTCTTTCGCGTGGCCGTCGAACCGGGCGGCGCCGCGGCCCTCGCCGCACTCCTCTGCCGGCAATATGAGCCGGCCCGCGACGAACACGTGGCGGTCGTGCTCTGCGGCGCGAACACGCAGCGGTGAGGGGAGCCTAGAACGGCAGCAGTCCCTCCTGTTCCCCTGGGGCATCCTGCTTTTCTTCGCCGAAGTTGTGGACGCTGACGCCAAGCAGGCGCACCGGCCTCGCGCCGGCCTCGGTCTTGTCGAGCAGCTTCAATGCGCGCGCGGCAATGTTGTCAGGGTCGGCGCTCGCATCGCTGATGCTGTGGCTGCGCGTGATCGTCGTGAAATCCGAATAGCGGACTTTGATCGTCACCGTGCGCGCGGTCTTCTGCTGGCGCGCCAGCCAGCCCGCGATGTCTCGCGCCATCGTGTCGATCTCGCGGCGGATCTCTTCCATCGACACCAGATCGGTTGCGTAGGTCTCTTCGGACCCCGCGGATTTCGACGGGCGATTCGGCTCCACCGCTCGATCGTCACGACCGTTGGCGAGATCGATGAGCCACGGCGCCAGGCTGCCGACGATCGATTCGAGCTCAGCTACCGACTTCGCGCGCACGTCCGTGAGTTTCTCGATGCCGTGTTCACGAAGCCGCTCGGCCGTTACCGGCCCGACACCCCATAACGCATCGACCGGCAGTCCCTGGAGGAATTTCTCGACGCGCTCCGGCGCGACGACCGTGAGGCCGTCGGGTTTTTTCCAGCCGGAGGCAATCTTTGCAAGGAACTTGTTGGGCGCCACGCCCGCCGACGCGGTGAGGTTGGTTGCTTCCTTGATGCGATCCTTGAGCCGCCGCGCCACGTTGACGCCGAGCGGCTCATTCCAGTTGTTGTCGGTGACGTCGAGATACGCCTCATCGAGCGACAACGGCTCCACGAGCGGCGTCACCTCCCGGTAGATCGCGAAGATCCGCTGCGAGATCGATCGGTACTTGTGAAAGTCGGGCCGCACGATCACGAGCGACGGACAGAGCCGCACGGCACGGGACATCGGGATCGCCGATCGCACGCCGAATGTGCGCGCTTCATAACTGGCGGCCGCAACGACGCCGCGCTCGGTCGGATCGCCGCCGACGGCGACAGGCTTGCCGCGCAGCGACGGATTGTCGCGTTGCTCCACGGACGCGTAGAAAGCATCCATATCGAGGTGGAGAATCCGTCTCATTTAGATTTCAGGTCAGCCGCCCGTGCTTCCAAACCCTCCCCTGGAGGGCCGAGCGATTTCCTGGACCTCCTCCCATTCGATGCGAGGGGCGGGCAGCACGATTCCCTGGGCGAGTCGATCGCCACGCGCAACTGTCACGGGCGCATCGGTGACATTGAGCACCTGGATCTTGATCTCGTCGTCCGGACCGCAATAGTCGGAATCGATGATGCCGACGCCGTTGGCCACGATCAGCCCTCGCTTCAACGGCGTGCTGCTCCTGGCGAATATCCCGAGGAAATGGCCATCCGGCACGGCGATCACCAAGCCCGTCCCTACAAGCCGGATGCTGCGCGCCGGAATCTCGATGTCGACTGCGGCAGCCAAATCGAAGCCGGCGGCGCCGCCGGTCGCGGGTTCGGGAAGGCCAACGGCCGATTGCAGACGTTTAATCTTGAGTCGCATTGCTGAATAGTATGCTTTGGAAGTTGACGGTTGGCAGTTGACGGTTGGCAGTCGAGTTGCCGGTTCCACGTTTCAGTTGAGAGTTCAGGAGAACGCATGACGCGCGGTTTATTGCTGGCCATCGGTATTT
>Ga0310890_10000624_pt1 | contig 11965 bp, 20 predicted proteins | sample T20D3metaG_FD_203751 | JGI IMG/M metagenome (GOLD analysis project Ga0310890, IMG submission 203751) | Lab incubated soil microbial communities from West Virginia University Organic Research Farm, Morgantown, WV, United States - T20D3 | ecosystem: Environmental > Terrestrial > Soil >... | reverse complement strand
CGTCTGGCCTTGCGCCTGGAGATTCGCGGGCAACACCCGGAATAGGCAGGGGTGTACGTACGGCAACCTCTCAGTGGTCAGTCAGTCATCAGGCAACAGTGTCCGGTATGAGTGACCAGTACGAGTTACCCGTATGAGTGAGCAGCGGGCCCGTTCTTCGCGCTGGACTCGGCGGAAGCGGCGTCGGTGGCCGCGGCCTCATCCGACCGCACACCATGGCATCCCGAGCGAAGCGAGGGATCGCTGTCGCTCCTCGGCATGACAGTCGCTCAGGACTCGCGACTGCCCCCTGTGGACTGCCCCCTCGCGACTGCGACTGGCCACTGTTGCCCGATGACTGACTCCCTACTGGCACGGCACACGCCAGCTCGACGACCGGTGGCTCCATGCCGCCGAAGGGACCGTCGCAAACACCCGTCCATACACCATCGTCCACTTGCGCTCGGGTTCGCCTAACGTCGCGCGAGGCACGCGTCACCCATCTCGCGCAACCCGTACACGCGCGTCACTGCAAAAGATCTTCTGGACTTCCCTCGGTCCACCCCCCATCCTCCCGAGCCAGAAGCGCGACGACGACAACACCGTCGTCGCACAAGTGCGGCGCGGCTAAAAGGCGGATACGCATGGACAAGGTTCGATGCGAGACGTGCGGCGGAGAGCACGATCTCAGCGAGATGGAGCCGAGCTACACGTATCCTGACGCCTACCTCGCGATGCCACCGGAAGAGCGCGTCGTGCGGGCAACGGTCGGCACCGATGAGTGCCGGCTCGTCGACGGTCGCGGCACCGACCCGCGCTACTTTCTCCGCGTGCTGCTCCCCATGCCGGTACGCGGTGGGGATGAAGCGTGCGCCTGGGGCGTCTGGGCCGAAGTCAGTGAGGATGCGTTCGCGCGCACCCGCGAGCTCTGGGACGACCCGGCCCAGTACGACGAGCCGCCGTTCTCCGCCACGCTTGCGAATGCCCTCACTGGCTATTCGTCCACGCTCGGGCTACCAGGCGAGGTGATCTTGTCCGGGCCGGCCATCATCCCCACGTTCATGCTGGCCAAGCGGTTGGAACACCCCCTGGCGCAGGAACAGCGGGATGGCGTCCATCCGGAGCGGGTCATCGAGTGGCTATTCGCGCATCTGCATTGAGGCGACTGATTCGCCGTCACACGCGGCTTCGGGCGGTCCCCGACCCTACATGCCCAGACTGATCGAGCGCCCGACTGTCATCCAATCCGCGGGCAACAAGCCGAAGCAGATCGAGGAGTACGCGGGACGAATCAACTCGGGGCACGGCGGCGTCAGCGTCGCCCGCATGGTCTCTCCTGAGGGCTGGGCCGAGCCGGGACAACGACCGGAGTTCGAGGAGATCACGCTCGTGCTGCGCGGCGTCCTGCGTGTCGAGCACGAGCGTGGCTCGCTCGATGTGCGGGCCGGCCAGGCGGTCGTGGCGCATCCAGGCGAATGGGTGCGGTACAGCAGTCCCGAGCCCGGCGGCGCGGAGTACGTCGCGGTGTGCATGCCCGCATTCACGCCCCAGGCAGTACATCGCGACACGCACTGACGTCGGCGGTATGATCGGCTACCTGAAAAAGCTCGTCGACCACATGGCATGGGCGGATGAAGCCGCGCTTGCTGCGCTGCGCGACACACCAGGCTCCGACGCGCGGGGGCTTGCGTTCTACAGCCACGTGCTGGGCGCAGAGGCAACGTGGCTTGCGCGGATCCTGGGCCGTCCGCCGGACGTCCCCGTCTGGCCCACGCTCGCCCTCGACGAGGCCGCAGCGCTCGCCGCCCGCAACGCGGCCGACTTCCGGGCGCTGATCGCGCCGTTGACCGCCGCCGACCTCGCGCGCGAGATCCAGTATCGCAACTCGGCCGGACAGGAGTTTCGGTCGACCCTGGAGGACATCCTGCTGCACGTCGCGCTGCACGGGTCGTATCACCGCGGGCAGGTGTCGCTCATCGTCCGCGGCGGCGGCGGCGAGCCGGTGGCAACGGACTACATCGCGTTCATCCGCGGCGTGCCTGCAGCACGGACGCCGCCACCGACCTCTCTCGCCAGTGCGCCATGATCCGAAAGCTCAAGGACGGGCGCTACCGGCTCTATTCGCGGAAAAAGAATCCGAAGACTGGCAAGCGCCGCAACCTGGGAACGTTCGCCACGCGGGCCGCCGCACAGAAGCACGAACGCGCGGTGCAGTTCTTCAAGCGGGGTGGATAACGCCGGTATCGAACGCGTCAAGACTTGACCGCGACGCTTGCGACGCGCAGGGTAACTGCGCATGGGAAAGAACGGCGCGGCCCGGTACGTCAAAGTCTGGATCAATCTCCTGCCGGTCGGTGAAGGCGGGCGACGCACGCCACTCGACCTGAGCTCGGAGTGGCCCGTCGCCTATTGCCCACAGTTCCGCGTACGTGGCGGGGACGGTCGGCTGCTCGATGTCGAGTTCGTCGCCGGACCGTCCGAGCCGATCACACCGGGCTCCGGCGCCCACGCGACGATACGCCTGCCGCACGACAACGGCGTCTCGCACGCGGACCTCATCACGGGCGCCGAGTTCGACGTCCTCGAGGGCCCGCGCCTGATCGGGTACGGGCGGGTCACGAGTCGCTGATGCAGAGACCTCTCGTGCCTAACACGAAAGCCGCGCCGCACCCGCTGGTACTCGGCTGCATTCTGCTCCTCGGTACCCTGTCGATCGCGTGCGGCTCGAAGAAGCCGGAGACGCGTGCAGTGCATGCAGCCGTAGCGTCGCCCGTCCGGGGAACCGAAGAGGCGGCCGACTCCGTTCCCGAACAGGTTCGGACCGCCGTCTACCGAACGCTGCTCCGTACGTTCTTCCGCCCGGTGTCGGGCCAGGCTCGCTGGATCGATCCGCAACCGCTCGGCGAAAAGCGTGGTTCGGCAGATTCGGCGATCCACGCCGTTAGCGACGACGAGCTGCCGCCTGATGGGGGGTGGGCGGCGGGGATCGCCGAGGCGGCGGCATTGGAGCGCGTGTGCGTGCTCGGCGGCGCGGACGACGGGTGTCGTGGCCGGAAGGGCGGCGTGCTGCGGTTCTCGCCCGTGTACGCGGCCGGGCCCGGACGCGTCCGCGTCTACGTCCGCTACACACCACATGGCGGTGCCGAGGGACCGGTGACCGAGCAGCGCTTCACGCTCACGCAGCGCCCCGATTACTGGCGCATCGCCGAGCACGTGGACGTTCCCAATCCCTGACCAGGCAGCGATGGCGACATCACCGGGCGCATCGTCGACGGACGCCTTCGCCGCCGGCAAGCGCGCGCTTCTGAGGCACGGTGTCGCGACGCTCGCCTATCGCGCGGGTAAGGCGGTACGCAGCGCGCCGCCAGACCTCACGAGCTTTCGCGCCGGCGACGCGTCGCGGACGCCGCTGCAACTGCTCGCGCACATGGGCGACTTGCTGGAATGGGCGCTGTCGCTGGCGGAAGGCGAACAGCGGTGGAAGGTCGCGACGCCGTCGACGTGGGACGAGGAGTCGGCCCGCTTCTTCGCCGCACTCGCGCGCGTCGACGAATACCTGGCGAGTGATCGCCCACTCGGAAAGTCCGCCGAGCGTCTTCTGCAGGGGCCGATCGCGGATGCACTGACCCACGTGGGCCAGCTCATGATGCTGCGCCGCCTCGCGGATTGTCCGGCACGGTCGGAGAACTACGCGGCGGCGGACATCGTGGCGGGCCGTGTGTCGGTGGAGCAGTCGGCGCCGAAGTTCGAGTTCGATTAGTCATTCCGAGCGGATGTCATTCCGAGCGGAGCGCCGCAAGGCGCGGAGGCGAGGAATCGCCATCCTCCAGGGTAGAGGGTCCGGCCCCTCGGTCTGGACGACGGCGATTCTTCGCCTGCGCGCTGCGCGCTGCGCTCGGAATGACAACAGAGCTCGGAATGACATCATCCTTCAATAGCCCCCAATGACTGCTCCCACATCGATTCGTGAGTACGAGGTCAGCGCGCGCTCGACCGACGTGTTCGGACGGGTGATGTGCAGCGCACGCAATCACCACTTCGTCGTCGACGGGCCGGTGCAGAACGGCTGCCCCGGGGAAGAGGTCACGCCAGTGGAGCTGTTTCTCTCCGCCGTCGCCTCGTGCGGCGTCGAGCTGCTGCACGTCATCGCGAAAGCGGAAGGCGTTCCGCTCGCCCGCGTCGGCGTCACGATCCATGGTACCGTCGATCGCAGCAACCAGCCGCGCACCGATGTCACCCTGTTCAACACCGTCCGACTCCGGTTCACGCTCGGCGGGACCGACGCGTCGCGGGCCGCCGCGCTGGTCGAAGCGTTCAAGCGCCGGTGACCCCTCTACGGCACGGTCGCGGTCGCGACCGCCGATGTGACGGTGGATTTCTCGGTCGACGCGTGACGATGCGGGTGGCGCCGGCCGTCGCTCGACACGCTGAGCCGGCATCGTGACCACCACCGTCGCGCTCCGCGTCGCTCGTTATGGCGAAGCGATCTACGCCGTCGTCGCGATCATCCTCGCGTTCGGGCTGCCGCTTCCACCGCGGGGACCGGGCGTCGTGCTGTTCGCCCACTGGCTCGGAACCGCGCTGCTCTCGGCCGCGATCTGCCTGCGCCTGGGGAAGCCCAACCGTCAGACCTGGTACGTCGCGGCGCTGCTCGCGGGATATGTGCTGTTCAACGCCGCCATTGCCATTCTGCGGCTCGTCGGACCAGCCTCGACGACGTTAGGCAGGCCGACGGTGGCCGCGCTCGGCGTCGGCGGCCTGCTGTGGCTGACCCAGCTCGTGGTCGCGGCCTGCCTGTACCAGGCGCGCGAGCTCAGGACAATGCCGTCCACGCCGCTGCGGCGGCGCTGAGCGGTCCGCCCATGCGCACATACTCCGTCGCGTTCCTGGGCTACGGGAACGTCGCGAAGGCGGTCGTCCAGCTGCTCGAGACGCGACGGATGGAGTTGGCCATTCGCTATGCGACCGCGTGGCGGCCAACGGGCGTGGCCACCCGATCGCTCGGCTGGTGGGCGAACGCCGACGGCCTGACGCTGTCGAACCCACAGGGATCGGCGACCCGCTGTTACGATGTGGGCGACTGGCTGCTCACGGCCCGACCCGACGTGGTGTTCGAGACGATCGCGCTCGACCCCCACGCCGGGCAGCCCGCGCTCGACTACCTGAGCGAGGCGCTCAGAGCCGGGGCGCACGCGGTGTCGGCGAACAAGGGACCGCTGGTCCACGGATATCAACGCTTGACCGCGCTCGCGGAGATGACCGGCCGGCTCTACCGGTTCGAGTCCGCGGTGATGGATGGAGCGCCGGTCTTCTCCCTCGTTCGGCGCTGTCTCCCACTTGTCGGCGTCCGCCGCGTAAGTGGCGTGTTCACCTCGACGGCTACCGTCGTGCTCGAAGCGGTGGAGCGCGGCGGGACGATCGATGAGGGCATTCGCGCGGCCCAGGCGTTAGGCATCGCTGAAACGGATCCGGGATATGACGTGGACGGGTGGGACTCGGCGGTGAAGCTGTGCGCCATATCCGGCGTGATACTGGGACGCTCGCTCCATCCCGACCACGTCCACCGCGAAGGGCTGCGAGCACTCGGAGCCGAGCACGTACGCACCGCTCATCGTGACGGCCATCCGTACCGGCTCGTGGGGCGCGTATCGGTGGAGGAAGGCGACGTCGTCGCCCGCGTCGCGCCTGAGCAGGTTCCGGCGAGCAGCCCGCTCGCCGTGACCGGGACGACGCTCGTCACTCACTACGAGGCCGACGTGTTTCCCGGCGGGCTCACGGTAACGTCGGGCGCGCCGGATCTCACGACCACGGCGTACGGCATGGTCGCGGATTTTCTCGAGGTGGTCGGCGCGACCTGAGACCCGCCAGGGTTTCGGGCGCCGGTCCACACCCGCATCATACGATCGTCCCCGACCCGACATGACGATGGAAAAAGTCTCGCTCGCATCGAAGTTCGCCGCGTTCTCGGACCACTGGTCGCCGAAGATCGTCGGTGAGCTGAACGGCCAGCACGTGAAGCTCGTGAAGTTCGTCGGCGAGTTCGTGTGGCATCACCACGACCACGAGGACGAGATGTTCCTCGTCCATCGCGGGCAATTCCGGATGGAGCTTCGCGATGGCACCATCGAGCTGCGCGCGGGCGACTTCCTGATCGTGCCGCGCGGCGTCGAGCATCGCCCCGTCGCCGACGAGGAGGTCGAGGTGATGCTGTTCGAGCCGGCGGGCACGCTCAACACCGGCAACGTTCAGGGCGAGCGGACGGTGGCCGAGCCCGCGAGGCTCTGATCCCGGCACGGTTGCCCGGGATGCGGTTTCCGGAACCGCGACTTGCCCGCGACGACGATCTCATAGCGGCAGGCGCACTCCTCGCCGCCGCGTTTCCGCACCGGGCGCACGAACCGGAGCGGTGGCGCATTGCCGACGGGCCTAACGCGACCACCCGATGGGTCGTGGACGCACCGACCACCGCACCAGGTCCCTTCGCCGCGTACCTGTCGCTGTGGCGCGTCCATGGGCGTCAGCATCGCATGGATCTCGTCGTCGCGCGCGAATGGCGCCGGCGCGGGCTCGGCGCGGGGCTCGTCGATTTTCTCGTGGGGCGGGCGAGAGACGCGGATGCGGCGTCGCTCCAGGCTCGCACCTACGCCGAACAGTCGGGCGCGTTGCGCCTGCTCGAGTCGCGCGGTTTTCGCGAGACGATGCGGATGACAGGGCTCGAGCTGGCCGACGTCGCCGCCGTGGCACTGCCGCCAGCCGATGAGGTCCGGCAGATGATCGAACGACACGGGCTCCGACTGACGACGTTGGCCGCCGAGCTCGCGGCACATCCGTCGGAGTCTCACGCGAGCTGGCAGAAGCTCCGCGACGCGAACCAGGCGGCGCAGTTCGGCTGGCCCGATCCGGATCCGACGCCCAACGGCAGCCCGCCCGAAGCGGAAACGGCGGATCAGTTTCGGGAGCGCTCGGCCGCAGTCGGGATGATCGAGGAGGCATGCTTCGTCGCGGCGTCTGGCGACGCGTTCGTGGGTTATTCGGCGCTCACCCTGACCGACGAGGCTCGGCTGCAGGCCGGTTCCGGGGGCACGGCCGTCCGGCCGGAGTACCGCGGGCTCGGTATCGCGACGGCACTCAAGGCGTCTTGCATTCGATGGGCGGCCGCGCACGACGTCCGCTGTCTGGCGACCTCGTCCGGTAACCCGGCGATGATTCGGGTAAACGAGAAGTTCGGCTTTCGGCGGACCCACGAAGAGGTGCGTACCGTTAGGCGCCTCTAACCTTGGCGCTCGTTAGGTGTCGCGGCTGACCACCTGGCAAGCTCGAGCATCGTCGTCAGGCGAACACAAGACTGGAGGGTCGCCGCGAACGTCCGTAGATTGCCGACGACAGAATCCAGCGGCCTGGTCGGCGCGGGATGCCAACGGTGTTCACGCGGCTCACACGCCTGTGCAGCCAAAGTTGATCGTGTCCCTAGCACCCAGTTGCCCTGCGACGATGCCGCTGACGCTCCTCGTAAGCGCCGTAAGCACGGTTGCGCTCATGGTCGGCCACGCCGATAGCACGCGCGCCGTTACCAAAGCCACAGCTCCACATCCGGCCGCCGCAGTCGCCGACTCGGTCGCCAAGACTGCCACCGCAGCTACGCTCGATGCACGGTTCCCAGCCGACAGCATCGTCGTCGAGAAGTCCGCCCACCGGCTCGCGCTCTACCAGCGCGGGAAGCTCGTCCGCACATATTTCGTGGCGCTGGGGCAGCAGCCCATCGGCGACAAGGTCAGCCGTGGCGATCGACGTACACCCGAAGGCCGCTTCCTTATCGAGGCGCGCAACCCCGGGAGTCGCTATCATCGGGCCCTCCGGATCTCCTATCCCGATTCGGCACACCGTGCGCGCGCCCGCGCCCTCGGCGTTTCGCCCGGCGGCGACATCATGATTCACGGCCTCCCGGCCCGGCAGGCCTGGGTGGGGCCCGCACACCGCGACTTCGACTGGACCGAGGGATGCATCGCCGTCACGAACCAGGAGATCGAGGAGATCTGGAGCGCCGTGCCGGTCGGTACTCCGATTCACATCAAGCCGTAGCCGGACGGCGACGGGCGGAGCAGTCGTGAAGGCACAGCTGATCGAGTCGGACGACGAGCATCACTGGGTGCTCCTCGATCATCGGGTCACGCAGCTCGTTATCGATCGCACTTCCATCCGCATTCAGACGTGGTCGTTGGATGGCTCGGCGGACATCCGACTCGCGGCCCCGTTCTCCATGCAGCTCGCGAGCGGGGCGACGCGTCACGTCGATCCGTCGGATACCGAGCGCCTCGCGCCGTGTCTCGCATTCATCGGGCTCGGCGTTCGGAGCGTGACGGTGACGCGAACCGGGACGCTGACACTCGCGTTCTCCGACGGGTCCTCGATCAGCGCGTCCCCCGACCCGCGCCGCAGCTCGTGGGACGTGCAGGGTGGCGGAATCCTCGAGGGGATGGTCTACGCCGGTGAGCCCGGCACAGAGCTCTGGTAGGCTGCCAGGAACCACCATGGATATCATCGCCCCCGAAATCGCCCGCTATCTCGACAGCCTGGTGCCCGAGCGGCCGAGCGAGCTCCGCGACATGGAGCGCATTGCGGAGTCGACGAAGTTCCCGATCATCGGGCCTGCGTCCGGCCATCTCTGTTATCTCGTCGCGCGGCTGATCGGTGCGCGGCGCATCTTCGAGCTGGGCTCCGGGTACGGCTACTCCACGGCGTGGTTCGCGCGGGCCGTGCGCGAGAACGGCGGGGGCGAGGTCCACCACGTCGTCTGGGATGACGACCTGTCCAAGCGCGCGCGCACGCACCTCGACCGGCTTGGCTACACGGATCTCGTTCGCTTCCACGTCGCCGAGGCCGTGGAGACGCTGCGATCGACGGACGGCCCGTTCGACATCGTGTTCAACGACATCAACAAGCGCGACTACCCGGCCTCGATCGACGCGATTCTCCCGAAGCTCAGGAAGGGCGGCGCGCTCATCATCGACAACCTGCTCTGGAGCGGCCGGATTCTCGACCCCGCGGATGAGACGCCGGATACGGAAGGCGTGCGCGCGGTGACGCGCCGGATCCTCGAGAGCGACGACTGGATCGCGTCGATCATCCCGATCCGCGACGGCGTCCTCGTGGCCTATCGCAAGTAGAACCCGGCCCGCGGCCCCGAACGTCGACCGGTCGCCGCGGGCGCCGAGCCTAACGCGGCATCTCGCACATCAGCGCGAGCGTGTTGCCTTCCGTGTCCCGGAAGGTGACCAACCAGAGGTCGTGATCCTCCATCTTCGCGATCAGGTGCGGCCGGTCGATGAACTCCACGCCGCGCTTCTGCAGGGTGTCGAAGCTGGCGTTGATGTCCGCGACCTTGTAGTAGATGACCGACCCGGGGTGATCGAACTCCGCCGATTCGGAGCTGCCCAGCATGAGCCGCACGCCGCCGCAGTCGAAGAACGCGAGGTTCGAGACCTCGAATAGGAATCGCATCCCCAGCGTGTCACGGTAGAACCTCACCGCGCGGCCAATGTCCTTGGCGTTGATCGCGATCTGTCCGATGCGATCGAGAGCAACCTGTTCCGTTACGGCGGTCATTGTCGGCTCCTGTTCGAGAAGTGCCCCCTCTAGGCCTGCTGGCGGATCACGGCCAGCGTGAATATCATTAGCTATGCTAACGATTATGCCACATGCATCGACGCCGCGCAAGGGCCGCTGACACTCCGGGTGACGACACCGCGAGCGGCGCACCTCCGTCTCCCACCGCGCCGCTCGCCGCCGATCCCGCCGAGCGCACGGCGGACCGGCTGCACTCGGCGGCGATTCATCTGCTGCGGCGCTTGCGGCGCGAGGACGCCAGGACGGGCCTCAGCGCTCCGCGACTGTCCGCCCTTTCCGTCGTCGTGTTCGGCGGCCCGCTGACGCTGGGCGAGCTCGCGAACGCCGAGCAGGTGCGCCCTCCAACGATGACGCGCCTCGTGTCCGCGCTCGAAGACGAGGGGCTCGTCACGCGCGAGCCCGACGCGAGCGACGGCCGCCTCACGCGAATCCGAGCGACGGCCAGAGGACGAACGTTGCTCATGCGCGGACGCGCGCGGCGGGTGGCCGCCCTCAGCGCGGAAGTGCGAGCGCTGACGGAGGCCGACCGCGACGTCGTGGAGCGAGCGGTCGAAATCCTAGAGGGCGTGATCGGCCGGCTTCGGTGACACCGGCCACGGCGCCGTGTCGCCTAACGCGCGAGCACGCACCTCCGCCACGATGTACTCGACGAGCACGTTCGGGAGCGGAGCGTTGGCCGCCACCCCGCCTTCGAGCCCATAGGCGCGAATGATGTCGCGCAGGTGGTCGCCGTCGAGCGCCGAGAGCTCCTGGCGCAGCACTCGCTCGCCCTGCGCGAACACGACGAACGGGTCGAGCACCGTCCGCGGCAGCGTCACGCGGTCAGCGGACGGGCGAGGCGCCGGACCGTCGAACGTTGGCTCGACGGTCCCGCGCTCGACGTAGGTCCGCTCGTCCGCGGGCAGCGCACGGGCGAGCGCGCCTTCCAGGTACACGCGGCTGAGTCCCGTCGCCCAGTACATGACGTCATCGCGGGTTGGCTGCGTCGTCTCGCGCCCACTCCGGATCACGATGCCGGTTTCGAGATCACTGAATTCCAGCCACCCTTCCCACATCCCGTCATCGCCAAGTCGCGCGCACGCACGGGGTGCGTAATTCGCACCGCCGGGACCAGGAAATGCCGCATCGAATTCGACGAGAACCTCTGCCATTTTTCGCTCCGCAGCTGCGACGTGTCTCTTCCGTTGGGCAACATGCCTGCCATTCGACCGCTCGCGACGCACCCAAGCCACCCTACACTCGAGCTCGCGTGACTCAGCCTGCGTTCGACGACCCCACGCCACCCTGGCTGCTCGGGTGCTGGCGACTGATGCGGAGCGACCCGGCGCTCGATTTCGGTCCGGGGGTTCGAATGGAATTCCAGCGCGGCGGGCACCTCCGCTACATGCTGTCCGTCGATGGCCGCGAGCTGGTGGTGCCGTTGATCTATCGCACGACGGGGGACCAGCTCGAAACGGACAACCCGGCGGCGCCACACGCCATGTCCACACGCTTCGCGCTCGGCGCCGGCGACATGCTGATCCTCGATTTCGCGGGCGCGCAGGCGATCTTCGTTCGGGAGAGCCAGCTCCCGGCGCTCTGACCCGAGCTATCGGATATGGGTCCTGTCGTCGTCCGACCGACCCCGAACCCGATCCCATGCGTCGCGAATCGCGTCGCGCACCTCTTCCCACGGCAACGCGCCGTGCTCGCCCCCCAGCCAGTCCGCGCGCAGGCGGTGCTCCGTGTCCGACCACTCGCGGCCGGGCCACCGGATCGCCGCCTCCGCGCCGTACCGGTACGCGGCACGGTAGTACTCGTAGCTCCGGTCGGCACGGGCATACTGACGCTCCGGATACGCGCTCTGCCAATAGGCATCCTCGGTGTCCCAGTCGGGGCCGAACGACGCCGTCGATGACTCGCCGCTGACTGCGGGAACGTCGGTCATGCGTTCGGGGGAGTGAGCCATCCGTGCCTCCTCTTTCAGGTGGCAGTGCCACGCCGTGACGCTCAGCCGAATGGCAACAGTTGCGCCCAGCACGCGGTCGAGCTCGATACGGGCAGAAGCATCAACTAACGGACCCTTCACCGTGCGTTAATCGTTCGACAACCGAGCACTCATCCGCGGATCCTACGCTGGGATCACCTCTTCCCGAAGGTGACCGATGCGGGAGCCGCCGATGACGTTGCGTGCACCACGAAGCGCCATGACCGCCGAGCCGAACGTCACCCCGTTTCTGGATGTGCTGCTCGTGCTGCTCATCCTGTTCATGTACCTCTGTCTCAACCAGCAGAAGGTCATCACTGCACAGCTGCCGGACGAGGCCGCGAGCCCGACCGACAACACGCCCGGCATCGTGCTCGAGGTGATGCCGAACGAGAT
>Ga0310890_10000623_pt1 | contig 11971 bp, 12 predicted proteins | sample T20D3metaG_FD_203751 | JGI IMG/M metagenome (GOLD analysis project Ga0310890, IMG submission 203751) | Lab incubated soil microbial communities from West Virginia University Organic Research Farm, Morgantown, WV, United States - T20D3 | ecosystem: Environmental > Terrestrial > Soil >... | reverse complement strand
ACGACAGCCACGCCAGCGCGAATGCCGGCGCGGTCGCTGCGCCGTAGAACAGCACCTGGCCGATCCACGGCGCAATCGCGAGCGTCTCCTCCGGGTTGAAGACGTACTCGCGGACGGCGCGCATGACCGGCAGGTGAATCAGGTACAAGCAATAGCTGTATTTGCCGAAGGCGCGCAGCCATCCCGCGGACAGCATCCGCGGCCACAGGCTGTCAGCCGGCCGGGTGATGGCACCGACCAACATCGCGCCCGCGATGACCGCGATCAGTGAATAGCCGAACTGCTGCATCCGCCGATTCCACCACCACGTATGGCCGCCCATGATCGTGACGACGATGAGGCCGGCTACTCCGACAATCACAACGATCGGCGCCAGGCGGCCGAGGTCCGGCATGATGCCGCGCCGCAGCGCCACCGCCAGGAGCGCGCCGATCACGAGCCCGTCGAGCCTGAACCAGGTGATGACGTAAATCGGCAGCACCGGCATGTCGGATGCCCGCGCGCCCGAGCGGGCGAATACCTCGGCGATGAAGATGGCCGTGCACAGCCACGCCACCAGTCGCGGCGGGCACAACCAAATCACGAGCGGCCAGACCAGGTAGAACTGTTCTTCGATGGCGAGCGACCAGGCCACGTCCACCCAGCCATGCACCCACCCGCGGTCGGCGATCGAGAAATTCGTCAAGTACAACCAATACGGCCACTGCGGCGGCAAGTCGACCGAGGCGTCCTGCCCGATCAGCACCGTGTGCACCGCCGGAAACTTCGGCAGCACGACGAGGGCGAGGAACAGGATCAGGTAGTAGAGCGGGAAGATGCGCAGGATCCGGCGCGCATAGAAGCTGGTGAAATAGCGCTCGTTGCCGCGGGTGTCGAGCAGAATGCCGGTAATCAGAAAACCGGACAGCACGAAGAAGAGATCGACGCCGGTCCAGAAAAAAATCAGCACGCTGACGATCTGTTCGTCGATACCGGAGGTTGGCCGGTAGTACGTGAAATGGTGCAGCATCACGAGGATGATCGCGATGCCGCGCAGGCCATCGAGTGCCGGGACGAAGCCTGCATCGGCCCGCTGTGTCACCGTGTGCCCTTATCTGACTTCGAAGTCGGCGCGAATCGCCGCGGCCACCGTCTCCGCGACTCGCCGGTAGCCGAGCGGCGTCAGGTGCAGGCCGTCGATGCTGACGTTGGCGTTCACGTCCGGCAGCAAGGCGCTGTACAGGTCGATCAGCACCGCGCCCTCACCGCGCGCGACCTGTCGAAATCGATCGTTGATGGCCTGGAGCGCAGATTGCGGGATCGCGACCCGCCCAGGTCTGCTCGGGGCCAGCGTGCAGATGAAGACGCGCGCGCCGCGCCGGCGGGCCTCGCCGGCGAGTTCGCTGATCCCGAAGACGGCGTTCTCGATACCGAGGAGATCGTTCTTCTCCATCTGGGCCACTCTGAAGTCGTTGTAGCCCTCCTGCAGCACGACGATGTCCGGCCTGTCTTCCACGAAGTTGGCGATGAAACGCGACAACGCCCTCCACGCCTGCTCGCCGACCACGCCTCGGTTGACAACCGTGATCGTCTGATCGGTGTAGCGTGCCGACAGCAATTGCCGCAGCACCGTTGGATACGCGGTTTCAGGTGGGTGGACGATATCGTAGGGATCGTTGCTGAGGATCGTCGCGCCCTCGGTCAGGCTGTCGCCGAACGCCATGATCCGCGTGCCGCGCAGCCGTGGCGGCCCTGCGACGGTCACCGAAAAGCTGCACGAGCCCTTCCGGCTCAACGAATCCGTCGCGACACACTCGGCCTCAGTCACGCCGACGGGAAACGTGGTGCCCGAAGGAGGAGAGCAGGCGACCGACACGCTGCCCTGGCCCTTCCGGATTTCGGGAACCGAGTACGTGACCTCGGCGCCCACGCTGGTGAGGGCCGAGACCGTGACCGGCGCCGGGCAGGTGACCTCCGGCGCATCCGCGACGGGTGGCGGCGGCGGGGTCGGTGCGCTCGGCGTGTTGTTGCATCCCGCGCCGCAAATCAGCGCGAGCAGCGTCAGGAAAACCCTTATCGTCCCGCGGCCTTGGTTCTTCAGTACGTTAGCTACCTGCATCCCATGTCGTTATGTCGAAGAGGCGAATGGTCGAGTTACACGAAAGCGATCCTATGAATCGTACTACCGCTTGGCGCTAACCAACGCATTCAAATGTGGTTCAGGCGACAGGCTTCCTTACTTCGGCTTGGCGAGTTCGGGGATCGTCCTCCCGAGGAACCCTTCGATCGGTTGCTGTCCGCCGAATGGCGCCTCGTCGCGCAAGTTTATGCTGCGCGTTTGCGCGAGCGCTGTGGCGACCGGTACTGCGCGATCGCGAATCAAGTACGCCGCCCAGATGTGGCTCGCGCGCCACGCGACCGTGCAGTGCAACAACACCTTCCCGTCGGCTGCTGCAATCGCCGCAGCGAACTGATCGAGTTGCTTCGGGCCGTAGGGATTCTCCGCGGACCCGCGCATGGGGATGTGGACGTAGTTCATGCCGAGCTCTTTCAGGAGCGCCGCTTCATCGAAACCGATCTGCTTCATCTCTTCCGGCATGCGCAGGTTGATCACCGTGGTGACGCCTTTGGCCTTCAGGTCGCGCAGCGCCTTCTCGGTCGGCTGGCCGGCGATGAACAGGTCGCTGCCGACGCTGGCGAACTTCGCCTGGAAGAGCCCCGTGATATCGAGATTGACTGGATCCGGCGTCGGACCAGTCCTGCCCTTGCCGACAACCGATTGCGCCGCGGCGGGCAGCGAAATGGACACGACGAACAGGGCAGTGGCGATCAGGCGCGGAGACATCAGGTTGTTCATAAGCAAATGCTACTGCTACGATTGACGGATGCGAAACCTCATTCTTACGGCAGCAGTCGTGTTCCTCATTGGCGCCTCGGCATCGGCGCAGACCCTCGCCATCACCAGCCCCGAGTTCAAGGCGGGCGGCGTCATTCCGTCGAAGTTCACCTGCGATGCGGGCAACGCCGCGCCGAATCCGGCTCTGGTGTTTTCCGGCATACCGGCAAAGACGCAGTCACTCGCGCTCATCATGGACGACCCTGACGTGCCGAAGACGATGATTCCATCCGGTGAGTTCGTGCACTGGGTGCTGTGGGACGTGGCGGCCGATGCGAAGGGCATCGCCGAAGGCGAAGGCAAGGGCGGGGTCAACGGCATGGGCCGTCCCGGCTACATGGGCCCCTGCCCGCCGGACAAATCGCATCGCTATTTCTTCAAGCTCTATGCGCTCGACACCAAGCTCGCCGGTCCGTTCAAGAACAAGGCGGAGCTGGTCAAGGCGATGGAAGGGCACATCATCCAGCAGGCCGAGTTGATGGCCAATTACGAGCGCGTCAAGAAGTAGCCACGACTTCTTAACCGCGGCGCGTGAACCGCTTGAAAAAACTGTCTGCGTTCCACGTGGGCCGTGCCGCGTCATCGGCCACGCGTCGTAACAGCGCCATGATCACGCGGTTGAACTTTGCGGCGGCTTCGAGGTCGACCGGCTGGTTGAGATCGTCGGATGGCTGGTGATACCGATCTCTTACCCATGCCAGGCGTGTCTTTTCATCGGCCGAGCCGTACTCGTAGCCGAACTTGAACGCCAGTGCCGGCACACCGCGCTTGATGAAGCTGTATTGGTCGCTGCGAATGAACCGGTTCTGGTCGGGCTCGCGATCCGTCTGGACCTCGACACCCAGCTCTCTCGCGACCACGCGCACCGATTCGCCGAGCGAGGACTCGGCAAACCCCTGCACCTCGATCACCCTCAAGGGATACAGCGGCAGAAACATGTCGAGATTGATGTCGCCGACGATCTTGTCTGCGGGCACCGTTGGATACGCCGCGAAGTAGCGCGATCCGAGCAGGCCTCTTTCTTCGGCCGACACGGCCACGAACAGGATCGATCGCTTCGTTGTGGCACCGGAGGTTTTCAACATTCGCGCGATGTGCAGCATCGCCGCGATGCCGGACGCATCATCCATCGCACCGTTGTAGATCGTATCGCCGTTCACCGCGCGGCCGATGCCGACGTGATCGAGATGCGACGTCATCACCACGTATTCGTTCTTCAGCGCCGGATCGGATCCTTCGAAGAGCGCCGCGACGTTGGCGGCCTCAAACGTGTCGCGCGTGAGCGCCGCGCGCATCTTGAGCGTGCCGGGCACGGCGAACTTCGGAAGCGGCTTGCCGTCTTTGACGAGTTGCGTGATCTCGGCAAACGTGTGGCCGCTGCCCGCGAAGAGTTTCTCGGCTCCGCGCGCAGTGAAGTTCAGCGACACGATCTGACCTGACAGGTTTTGCACGTCGCGATCGGACAACGTAATCACGGGCTGCGGCGGGGGCGGCGGCCCCGCCGGGGCAACGGGCGGAGGTGTCACGGTGGGCGGCGGCGGCGTCGGGGGCGGAATGCTCGCGATGCCGATGGCACCGGCGCGCTTCACCGCGGCCCATCGCTCATCGGCGGTATTCGCGTGCGACTTCACATTGTCCGACACCTTCACTGGCGCGAATGCGTTCACGTAGACCGCGATCTTGCCGCGCACATCGACACCAGCGAGGTCGTCCCATCCCGCATCGGGGATCGACAGGCCATAGCCGATGAACACCATCGACGCGTCCTTCGATCCATTCAGCTCGCCGCGCGCGTTGAGTGAGCCGTCCTGCGGGATGGCCAGCGATTCCTCCTTGCCATCACGAACCAGCACGAGCTGCGACTGATCGGCGGCCAGCTTGCGGCTGTCGAATTTCACCGGCTGCCTGAAGCCGGATGTGCCGGCCGGCGTGAGGCCGATCGCCTTGAACTGGCTCTCGACGTAATCGACCGCTTTTTCATAGCCGGGCGTGCCGACGTTGCGGCCCTCGAGCGCGTCGTCCGCCAGGAATTGCACGTGTGCCCACCAAGCCTTGCCTTCGGAGAGGAGGTCGGATGACTGGGCGGCGGCCGTCGCGGCACCGCATGTGGCCGCGAGTAAGAGAACGCGTGTCAGGGAATGGAATTTCAGCACGCGCGTATGATACGCGTCTTCGCGCGCGTTGAACTTTACGGTTGAGGCAGTCTGCCCTCGGATGGGACGATCCGCTTAATCACCGCACCGAGAAGTCAACCAGGATCGTGACCAGCACGTCGACTGGAATTCCTCCGAGACGTCCTGGCTCGAAGCGCCACTGCGCCACCGTTGCGACGGCTTCCTCATCGAGCCCGCCGCGATCCAGCGACCGAACGACACGAATCTGCGAGGCGCACCCGTCGGTCGTGACGACGGCCTCCAAGACGACGGTGCCCTGGATCTTCTGCCGCAGCGCCTCGCCGGTATAACGCGGCCTGACCTGTTTGATCAGAACCGGCGCAGTCACATTCCCGCCGGCGCGATAGACACCGCCGCCCGTGCCACCGCCGGATCCAGGCCCGAGTCCCGGTCCGCGCCCAGCACCAATGCCCGTGCCGACTCCAGTGCCAACACCGCCTCCTGACCCCGGGCCCATCGACGTGCCCGACATGGTGACGCCCGACGGTAGTCCCGGGTTTTCGAACGTGCCGGACGCGAGCGGCTTGGCATCGAGCAGCACCGACGGCAGCGGCGCGACGGCATCGACCGCTGGTGCAGACGGGGCAGTCACCGGAGACGGCTTTCGGACGCGTAGCGTGACGCCGTCTACTCCAGCGCTCTCCGCGCGCCGGATTGGCGCCGATTGCCGATTGCCTCCGCCGCCTCCGCCACCGCCTGCAACCGGCAATGCGGGCGCCAGAAACACCAGTCGAATGGGCTGGTCTGGCGCCGGAACTGATTGCGGAGCGTCGATGACTGGTGCCGCGGTCGTGATCAACGCCGCAATGACCAGCAACATGGCGTGCAGCATCGCCGACGCGGCGACTTGCGTCCCCGCGCCCAGCCGGCGCCGCGGCAGGTGCGGCGTGGCCGGTGCGGCAGCCAGGTCCAGATGGAGCACGATCAGTACTCACGCAAAGCGGATACCGTCAGGATTCGCAGCAGATACGCCCATTGGCCGCGGAATCTTCACCATCGCTTTGAAAAAAGCCGCGGTCGCGCTTGTGCAGGTCGCTCGCGTACGACGCCTTGCGACAGTTGCGGTAGCCCGAGCGTCAGCTCGACTAGCGAACGCAGTCGATGCCGGTCGGCCTTAGGCGGGCACTCCCAGTTCCGCAGCGATCTCCACCCTGGCGTCCAATGCGACCGCGGCCTTCAGTGAGCTGGAGATCAAGCAGTTGCGTTCCGCCTTCTCCAGGGCATGCCGTGCCGCTTCGGCATTGACACCGGCAGGTACCACCAAGTGCGCCGTCAGGTCGAAGTGCGTGAATTGCATCACACGGTCAACGCGATCGAGCGTGCCGGTGACGTCGCAATCGAGCGAGAGCCAGGACAATTTCGACGCGTTCGCGATCGCGCGAAACGTCAGGATGAAGCAATCGGCCACGGCGCCGACGAGCAATGTTTCCGGCGACCATCGGTCACCCGGGCCGTCAAATTCAGCCGGCGACGCCGACCGAAGCATGATCAGCCGTTCCGCCGTCAATTCGACATCGCCGGTGATTCGGCCGGTCCCCTTGACGCGATAGCGGTGTGGAAGCGCGCGCATCGGGTGTCCCTCCTGCAGCTAGCGGGGCGGAACCGGGTGGTTCTTCATCATCTCCGGCATTCCGTTCGCGAGAAATGCGCTGACCACTTCCGCGTGCAAGTGCAACAGCTTGACGACGTACGGATCCTTCGAGGTCTCGACGATCCTGACGCCGCCCGCCGTCGGCTCGTGCGTGACCACGATCTGGTCCGCGTTCTTGAACAGCTCGACAAAGAGCGGATCGCGTTGGTGTATCGGCCGGCCCTCTTTCACTCGTGCCAGCATCGACGCGACGTGAGCTTGCAGCAGGCGTGAGACCTCAAGGTTGGTCGATTCGGTGACAGTCTCGATGCCGTCCTCGCGCGCGATGACGTGCCGGGTGATTTCCGCTCGGTGTGCGAAGAGCTGGTGAAACAGCTGCATGTCTGCAGCGCTGGCACTATCGCCCATCATGCCCCCGCCGCCACGCCCGCCTTGTCCGAAAGAGGGCGTCACCGTGATCACGATGAGCAGCATCTGAATGACCGTTGCCGTGCAAACCCGTTTCGTCACACGCCTCTCCTTCCGCAGATTCCGATCGATGCCGCGCGTCAACGCTTCGCGAGCGAGGCGGCGACCCGTACCATCCGCTCGCGCGCATCGTGCGCAACCGATGTCAGTTCGGGAGCGCCCTGCAGCATCACCGTGCTCAATAACGCCTCGGGATCGGTCAGGCGGACACCGGTGCGCCGCTCGGCAAGCGATTCGACGGTGACATTGCACGGCAGCAGCAGCCCGACCGACGGATCAGCCGAAATCGCGCTGAAGGCGAGCGGCGGATTGCACGCGCCGAGAATCAGATAGTCACGAAACTCCCGGCCGAGCTTCTCCTGGAATGCGGCGCGCAGGTCGATCTCGGTCAGGACGCCAAACCCCTCGTGCTTGAGCGCCTCGCGAACGCGCGTGACCGCATCCCCAAAGGACAACGGCAACTCGACGTTGAATCCCAGTTCCTTCGCCATATCACTGTGCGGTGCAAGAGTCGCTCCTTCGGTCCGGGGTGCCGCTTAGCCGAATCGCGCCCAAACCGAACGGCGCCGGACCGGAAGGCGCCGACACAGGGAAAAAATCCTCATGCCCTGTGCAAACGCCCGCATGGTCGCTTCGCGTTTGTTGAAGAACGCGCCCGCGTTTCAGGAGCTGGGATTCGATTCGACGCCGTTCAGCCGAGCCCGAAGGGCGAGACTCGCCACGATCTCAATGATGGTGGCGAGCCCTAACGCTCTGTCGCTGCTAGTGAGATAGCTGGCCCGACGGACGCACCGAGAACGGCACCTCACGCGCGGCAACATGATTACCGTTGCGAGCGGACACTTCTATCCGCAGGACGTACTCTCCCGGCGCGAGGTCCTTCATGGGGATCTCGGTTTTGTACGCGTGTGACCGGGTTGTGGCGCTTGCTTCCGACCGGCGGGTATCCGTTGTCGTGAACACTGGAATCGTTCCGCCCCGAGGCACGACGACCACCTTCACGTCGACATCATGCGGCGTCGGTGTCGATCGATCGTAGATTTCGGCGAAGAGGGCCACCGTTTCGTTTTTCGCAAACGACCGCGCGGTGCTCGGCGGCAGCGGCAGCACGTTCTTCAGCACCGGATCGGGTTTCGGCGTGACGAGACGCGGCGCCAAGCTGGACGTGAACACGAGGCCGCTCAGGGCGAACGTCGCCTTGTCGTAGTCCGGGACTTCGAGGTCGATCGGCACCGCGCCCACGGCGCCGCCGTTCGATTCGTGGGCGCCGACGCGGATTTGATAGCGCGCCGGCGGCAGTTCAATTCTCGAGAGCATGCGTACGCCGCCGCCAGAAACCAGCGCGTTGTGCGTCTCGGGTTTCAACTGGAGAGTCAGCGTTTGCCGATCAGATCCGCGGATCTTGCCGGTGTGATCGGCGGCGACAATGGACAACTCGAGGTTTTCGATGAATCGGTCACCGCGTTGTTCGTACTTTAGCGCCGCACCGTCAATCTCGACCGCGATCGCCACGGAGGCGTTCTTGCCCGTCCCCTTGAAGGGCGCCGCCCACACGCGCAAGGGCACCTCGCCGACCGGAACGGGATTGGTCAACGCCGCGGCGAGCGCCGGCGAGGTTCCCGGCTTGATGCCGGTGTCTCGCCGCGCGGCGGACTTGAGGTCGGCCGGCACGTAGCCGCGTCGCGCGCGCACCGTGAGTCCGGGCCGCTTCACTTTGACCTCGATCTTGCGGAACTTGCCCGGCGAGTTCGTGGGATCCGCCACATAACCCAGCACGTAATACCGGCTGGTGTCCCGCTCGATGCGCGCGAGGCCGCCGGCGATATCGTTGCTGCGCACCACGGCCATGCCGCCGGTCTCTTGCGCGAGCGAGATCAGGCTTTCCTGCGCCATCAGCAGCTCGTTCGCAAAGCCGCGAGCCGTGCCGTAGTCGACGTTCGGGTCGTCTGACACGCTCTGGATCGTGATCGCCTCGTCGCCGAGCTGCGTCAGGCCGCGCGGGTCGACGGCGAAGATCGTCACGTTCGCGCGTTGCGCGGCGGCGATCGCGTCGCGCGCATCGGCCATGATGCTCGAGGCCGCGCGGTTGTTGAAGACGTCGTAAATGTCGTACTCGATGCCCTCGCTGAACAACACCAGCGACTTGCGGCGGCCTGGCACGTCCGACATCCACTGCGCGACATTACGAATCGCGCCGAGCGAGCGCTGCGCGTTCATGCCACGCTCGAAGTCGCGCGGATCGTCCGCTCGGGGGGCCGAGGGGCTGCTCGACGAGCTCTCGCCGCCGCCCGAACTGGCGGCGCGCTCGATGTCGCGATCGTTCAAGTGCACGGCGAGACGCTCACCGGTGATCGACGGCAGCTTTTGGCCTTGAAACTTGTCGACGGCCGCCAGCAGTAGCCGGTGGCTGGGCGTCAGGTCCTGAGCCGCGTCGGTTCGCCCGCTGGTCAGGATGACGGCAGCCAGGTCGCCGTCGGCAAGATGCCGCTCGATGAATTGGCGCGCCGCACGCTTCACCAACTGCGACCGGAGCGCGCTCGTGTGGAGGTCATCGAGCACGAGCACGTACAAACGTCCTTCGAACCGCGGAGAGGTCATCCGGACATCCGGCTCGACGCCGGAGAGCTGCGTCGTGTCGCGCGCCAGTGCCGCACTCGGCAGATCGACCAGCTGAAACACCGACGGCGTCTGCGGCCGGCCCGATTCGTAGATCTCGAAGTCATCGCGCGTCAGGTCGCGGACGAATTCCCCGCGCGAGTCAGTCACGACCGCGTGCACTTCGACGAGATTGACGTCGGCCTTGAACGTGGCGGCCGGCTGCTGGACAGAACTGCGTTCTCCTGCATGGCCGGCAACCGCCACCAGAAATGTCGAGAGGAGTATTGCAATCGCCTTGCGCATGGTGGTCGTCCTCCTATCGCCAGGGCTACGAGGACTTCTTCGCTTGCGCACCCTCGATCGTGAGGATGGCGACCTTGAAATTCGGCTTCGACTTCGCGTCGACGGTGGGACCGCCCTTGGTGGCTTGCAGTTCACCAACGCTGGCGATGGGCTCGGTCGACGTGGCGGCTCTGAAGATCGACACCGTCACCTTCGAGAATGGCTCGTCATGAACGGTTGGACGGAACTCGTAGACGCTGCCGTCTTTGAGCGTCACCGTCGCGACGGCGCTCTCCCGCGCCGAAATGTCTTGAGTGGTACCGTCGGGTGTCGTCACCCGCATCGTGACAACCGGAGAATAGGTTTGGGCGGACAGAAGGCTCGGGGCTGAAAGGATTGCTGCAAACAGCACGACAGCGCTGCGAGTCATCATCACATTACCTCCTGGTAAGGCCCCCATGACGCCACCTCTGAGGCGTAGGGCCAAGTGTTCATGACCGTAGAACTACTACAAAATATTTTAATAAATCAGCTTGGCGCGTGGTGTCAAGAGGGGCGCTCGCCGATCAGCCGTTCTCGTCCTCGCCCAGCTTCGTGAGCCACTCGGCAGCCGAAGTCCCGAGCGAGGCCAAAGATCAGAACGTCACACGCTACGAGCAGACGCTGGTCATTCCGCAGTTCCTCGACCTGGAGAAACTCACGGCGTCCCACCGGCACGGGATGTGCGTCAAAAGAACCGACGAAGTCGAATGGAACGGGGAGTCGCGTATTTCAGACTGTCGAGGGCGTTCACGAGGGCGAGCTTACTCGCTTGCCGGGCACGAGTCTCGGCGGCCGTACCTGGTCCTGAAGCTCACCGGTCACGCACACCTCTGTGCCGGTGACGAACGGCCCTGGTCCGTCGAGGAGCAGGCGCGCACTGCCAGATTTGATCCATGACTGCCCGTCGGCGGTGTCGATGGTTCCGCACGCTTCGATGTCGACCCGTTGAACATCGGCGCCCCCCTCCTTGACGGCCTCTCGAAACGATACCGAAGCAAACGGACTGCTGGGCGGGAAGTCCAGATCGACGGTCTGGCGTTCCAAGCTGACGGATATGTCAGCGGCACTCAGCCGCTGTCTCAACGCGGCTTCGAGCGTCGACGCGCATGTTGGACAGTTCTCGACGCGCACGCTGGCGCTGACGCGATTGACCAACGTCACCGTGCCGGGCAGTGGGGATCCATTTGCCGACCCCGGGCGATCGCACGCCGCGTGTGCGATCGCCGCCAGGAACACCGCCGACGCTATTACGGGTTGATGGCTGGACACGGGGCCGCCAACGCGGTCAAGCACCGGTTGCGATCGAATACCGTCCGATCGGCTGGCGACAGGTTCACGATGTCGAGTGCGCGGGTTTCGGGCCGCGTGTTGCCGACCTGGATCGCGGGATTGCCGATGGCCGTGTTGTTGCGGATCACGTTCTGACCAACGGTAGCTGCGATGTAGATGCCGTTAGTGTTCCCGGTGACCAGATTCTGTTCGATGACATTGCCCGTTGCGCTGCCGATCACGCCAATCCCGAAATCGTCTGGCGGTTCGGAGTATCCGTTCCCATGCACCGTGTTCAGCCGGACCCGGCTGTTATGTCCGACCAGTCATATGCCGCCGCACGACAGTCCTGGATTGCTGGAGCCGTTGCGCACAGCGGTGTTTTCCTGGACCACGGTGTTGAACGAGGTGGCCGGGACGAAGATACCAGAGCCACAATTCGTGGAAACCGTGATGCCTTCGACGCGCGCGCCATCCGAAGCGGCAACTTGTACGCCATGGTTGCGGAAGCGTTGGATGAGGCCGGGGCCTCTGACGACAACCCCACGCTGTGCATTGGTCGTGATCCCGACTTCGCCCGTCGTCACCGCGCCGCCACAGCCCGTCACCGGATCGCCTTTGCCCGTAACCGTATATCCATTGAGCCGCAGTTCAACTCCCGGTACTGCAAAC
>Ga0310890_10000622_pt1 | contig 11978 bp, 9 predicted proteins | sample T20D3metaG_FD_203751 | JGI IMG/M metagenome (GOLD analysis project Ga0310890, IMG submission 203751) | Lab incubated soil microbial communities from West Virginia University Organic Research Farm, Morgantown, WV, United States - T20D3 | ecosystem: Environmental > Terrestrial > Soil >... | reverse complement strand
GCGTGCGGCGCGAGGTCGGTCACCGCGACCGCGAAATTCAGCTTCGCCAGGACCGGGCGCGCGGATTCGATGGAGGGGCAATCCGCGTCGGCCGCTGATAGCGACGAGCCGTTCGGCGCCGGTTCGTGCGAAGGGCAGTGCGGCTTGCCCGACTCCGAAGCGGTTGGGCCGAGACAGGTCGCCTCGCACCACGCCCGTGCCGGCGCAGCGGCGCCAATGAGTATCGCGAAGACGAGGATCGGCAACCGCTTCACCGAGTTCAGTATATCGTGAGTGTGATGGCCAAGAAGCGCTCGAGCGGTCCCGTCTTCCAGTTTCGTCCCCATCCGTGGCATGGCCTCGAAGTGGGTCCCGACCCGCCGGGCCATGTGAATGCGTTCATCGAGATCACTCCGTTCGACCTGATGAAGTACGAGGTCGACAAGGTCTCGGGCTACCTGCATGTCGATCGTCCGCAGCGATTCTCCGCTCAGCATCCAGCCTTGTATGGGTTCATTCCACGCACCTATTGCGCCGAGCGGGTGCGCAAGCTCGCGCCGGGATCGAAGCGTGGTGACGGCGATCCGCTCGATATCTGCGTACTCAGCGAGCGCGACATCGCCCGTAACGAGATCATCGTCCGTTGCAGCGTGATCGGCGGACTACAGATGATCGACCGCGGCGAGGCCGACGACAAGCTCATCGCCGTGCTCGAGAACGACAACATGTGGGGCACGGCGCGGGATATCAGCGACGTTCCGCCGGTGCTGATCGAGCGCCTGCAGCACTACTTTCTGACCTACAAACTGGTTCCCGGCCAGCGGGCGATCGCCCGCATCCGCAAGGTGTATGGGCGCGATCACGCGTTGAAAGTCGTGCAGGCGGCCATCGCGGACTACGATGCGGCATTTCGCGGCGGCGCGCAGACGCTGTGATGCGACGCTCTATGGCTTCTTGTGGCCGGCGTGCGGATCCGCGGCCGGCGGTGTATCGCCGCCGTTCAGGAAGTCTTCGACTTTTTTCTCTTCCTCGATCTGCTGGCGCGATACGGGATTGAATGGCTCCATCGCCGCCAGGTCTTCGGCAGTCAGTTTCGGCAGACGCCGAATGAAATGAACCAGCTGCCAGCTTGATCGTTCGCCTTCAGGAGTGCCGGTGCTCCAGCCCGGCATCCCCGTCAGCCGAACGCCGTTTTCGATGAAATAGAAGATCTCGCCATCACTCAAGGTTTGCGTGCGCGGCAGCCGCATGTCCGGCGCCTTCGGGTAGAGTGAGCGGCCGATCTCGGTGTTGCCGCTGCCGTCGTTGCCGTGGCAGGTGGCGCAGTGATCGGCGAAGTGTTCTCGCGCGGCGATGAAGTTCTCTTCGGTATCCGATACCGGGTTCTTCAATCCCTTGTAGGTAGCCGGGGTCAGCCATCCGCGCATGAACAACGCGGCGCGCTTTTCGATCCCCGACGGCTCGGGGCGGGCGCTCACGCCGCGCCCCTGCAGGACCAGCATGGCGCCGGCGATCACGACGATCGCGAGGAAGGCGAGCCAGGCCGCGAGCCGGAGCAACCGCGTCATGGATGTTTGGCTGCAGCCGTGCGGACCTGCAGTCCGCCGCCGTCAGTTGATTCCGTCCACGCGAAGGTCACTTCGCCATTGGCGATCGCGGCACGAGGATAACCGCTGGCGCGGCCGCCGGCGATGCCGGCGATCGTCACCGGCGCCGAACGCGTGCCGTTTGGCTCGATCCGCCGCATGCGAAACTCCGCGCGCTGATCCGCAAATTCGATCCACGTCGCCAGCGCCGAACCATCGGGCAGCATCTCGAGATCGACGCGTCCCAGCGTTCCCGCATCGTCGACACGAATCGGCGCCGCAAACGTCTTTCCCGAATCATTCGAGAACGCCGCGTAGACCTGGCCCTGGTCGTTCTTCGCGGTAAACCACGACATCGCGACGCGGTTGCCGTTCGCGGTGAGCGACGGGCCGTTCACTGGGCACGCGGCGATCTTCCAGTTGTCGTTGAAGACCGCTCGCGGCGTGGTCCACTTGCCGTTGACGAATCGCGCGACGTAGTTGTCGCGAATCTCGTCGTCGCTCCGATTGCGATACGCGGTGATGATTCCCTCGGAGGTAACTGCGGCCGCCGTCGGACAGCACTCGCACACGCGCGCATCGATCACTGTGTTTTCGACTTCCTGCCACCTGGCATCGAATCGCGCGTAATGAAGCAGCATGTGCTCCGGGCCGTGGTCGGCGTGAGAGGCCGCTTGCCCCGAGCGAGCGCCGCGCTCGGCGGCGCGAGTCGAAGGGTCAAGCCACACCAACCCGAAGCCGTCGCCGATTGGGAAAAGCGACGCGAATCCGTGCTCGGTCGGTGTGCCGTCATGGTGCGGCAGAAACGACGGCGACCATGTCTGGCCGTCGTCGAGAGAATACGACAGGCGGACGTCGTACGCGTATGTCGATGCCGCGCTCTTCTGCAGCCAGTGCGCAACCAGCGCACCTGAAGGTAGTCGCAGCGCGGAGGGCACATCGGCCCAGTTCACGAACCAGTCTCGTCCCGAGGCGATCGTCTTCGGCGCCGACCATCCGGAGGCCGTGCGCTCAGAAAACTTCAGGGTCGCAAGATCGCCGCTGCGCTCGATCCAGGTGAGAAGCACGCCCCGCTCCGACACCGAAAGCTGCGGCTGCGCCGAATTCGGCGCCGCGGGCGTTGCGATCGATCTCGGTGCGGGAAGTTGCGCGCTTTGAGGCGACACGCTGGTTGTCGCCGCCATGACGAGTAATCCGGCTAAAGCCGGACACCACAGCGTAGTGCCCGCTTTCAGGCGGGTTGTCGCCATCAGATCGCCCATGTCAGTTTCGGCAGCTGCCGGCGCCTCGCGGATCGCCGCACGCGCCGCATGCCGCAGGGCCGGCCATTCGCGACGTCCCGGCAGATGGGGCGCTGACGGCGAAGACGGATAACTGCTTGTCGAGCTCGGGACTGGCGCATTTCGGACACTCGAGCTTTGTCGACTCGCGCACGAGCAGCTCGAAATGGTGATCGCAATCACGACATGCGTATTCGAAGAGCGGCATATCCTCAATGATAGCCCCGTTCGTAGAACGTACGGAGAACCCCCGGAGAACCCGCGTCGAACGTTCGTAGGACGGCTGTTATACTGTTTAGATGCCTTCTTCGGGAAAGACCGCTCCAGTAGCCAATCCGCTCCGCCGCAACGTCGCCATCATCGCGCACGTCGATCACGGCAAGACCACGCTCGTCGACGCGATGTTCCGGCAGGGAGGCGTGCTCAGGGCCCACGAGCGGGTGGCCGAGCGCGCCATGGACAGCAACGAGCTCGAGCGCGAGCGCGGCATCACCATCCTGGCGAAGAACACCGCGGTGCACTACGGCGAGACCTTGATCAACATCATGGACACGCCCGGCCACGCCGATTTCGGCGGGGAGGTCGAGCGCGTGCTGTCGATGGCCGACGGAGTCGTCCTGCTCGTCGACGCTGCGGAAGGGCCGCTGCCGCAGACGCGGTTCGTGCTGCGCAAGGCCTTTGAGCGCGGCCTGCCGCCGATCGTCGTCATCAACAAGATTGATCGCTCCGACGCGCGATCGAAGGAAGTGCTGAACGAGGTGTTCGACCTGTTCATCGATCTGGACGCGACCGAAGAGCAGATCGAGTTTCCCGTGCTGTATACGAGCGGCCGGGCCGGGACCGCGAGCACCGATCTGGACGTGCCTGGAGAGGACTTGCGTCCGCTCTTCGATGCGATCCTCGCGCACGTGCCGCCGCCGCGCGGCGACGTCAACGCGCCGCTGCAGATGCTGGTGTCGAACCTGGACGCCAGCGACTATCTGGGCCGCATCGCGATCGGCCGCATCTTCAACGGGAAAGTGCACCTCAACGACGCGATCGTCGTCTGCAAGCTGGATGGACAGGCGAAGGAAACGCGGGTCACCAAGCTATTCACGTTCGACGGCTTGAGGCGGATCGAGGTCGAGGAAGCGTTCGCCGGCGACATCATCTGCCTCGCCGGCATCGAGGACATTTCGATCGGCGAGACCATCACCGATCCCGAGCATCGCAACCCGATCGCCTACACCGACGTCGACGAGCCGACGGTGTCGATGATCTTCGGCATCAACACCTCGCCGCTCGCCGGCAAGGACGGCCAGTACGTGACGTCGCGCCACCTCAAGGAGCGTCTCGACAAGGAGCTCGTCGGCAACGTCTCGCTTCGAATTGAGCCCACCGACACGCCGGAGCAGTTCAAGGTGCTCGGCCGTGGCGAGCTGCAGCTCGCGATCCTGATCGAGATGATGCGCCGCGAGGGATTCGAGTTGCAGGTGTCCCGGCCGGAAATTGTCGTCAAGGAAATCAACGGCGTGCGCATGGAGCCCGTCGAGGATCTCGTCATCGACGTCGCCGAAGACTATCAGGGCGTGGTCATCTCGGGTTGCGGGACGCGCCGCGGCACGATGACGAACCTGGTGAATCACGGCAGCGGCCGCGTGCGCATGGAGTTCCGCATTCCGGCGCGCGGGTTGATCGGATTCAGGTCGCAGTTCCTCACCGAGACCAAGGGCACCGGCATCATGAACCACCTGTTTGCCGGCTGGGAGCCGTGGCACGGACCGATTCCGTCGCGCGCGACCGGTGGACTGGTGTCCGACCGGGCCGGCATCACCACCGCGTATGCCCTCGCCAACCTGCAGGAACGCGGCGTGATCCATATCGATCCGGGCACTCCGGTCTACGAAGGGATGCTGATCGGCGAGAACTCGCGCGACAACGATCTCGACGTCAACGTCACCAAGGAAAAGAAGCAGACCAACATGCGCGCGTCGTCCGCGGACGAAGCGATCCGCCTCGTACCGCCGCACATCATGGGCCTCGAGCAGGCGATCGAGTTCATCAACGACGATGAGCTCGTGGAGGTGACGCCGAAGAACATTCGCCTGCGCAAGCGCATCCTGGCGAGCAACATGCGGCCCAAGCGCTCTCAGGAATAACCGCAAAACGGGCGAACAACCGTCCGCCCGGCGTTCGTCACGCCGCCTGTCACTCCCTCGTTGACATTCAGAGACATCCCAAGTATTTAATAACCGCATGAATTCGGCGGAATTCATCCAGTGGGTGCGCTGCTCCTGTCGTTAGGCGCGTCCGGTTTCCAGACGCGCCTTTCTCGCCTCTCGCGGCAAGCGTTGCCGCGTTCTTGTTCGGTTTGCCTCACATCGCTCGGCGCGGACAACTCGTTAACGGAGGCTTTGTTATGAATCTTTGGAAGATGGTTGGAGGACTACTCCTTGGCGTCACCTTTCTGGTGCCGGCTCCCGTCTCTGCACAGCTGGGAACCGGCGATTTACGCGGCAGGGTCATGGACCCGCAGGGCGCGTTCCTGCCCGGAGCGACGGTCGTTGCGACCAATGAAGGGTCGGGCCAGTACCGCGAGACGGTCAGCAGTACCGATGGCACGTTTTCGATGATCGCATTGACGCCGGGCAACTACCAGCTGACGGCAACCTTGTCGGGCTTCAAGAAATACCAGCGTGGCGCCGTGCGCGTCGAGGTCGGCAAGGCGGTATCGATTGACATCAGCCTGCAACTCGGCGGCGTCGAGGAGTCGATCACGGTCACGGCGGAGTCGCCGATCGTCGACACCTCGTCGAAACAGATCGGCGGCGTCGTCACCACGCAGGAGCTGAACGACATCCCGTCGATCAACCGCAACTTCACGACCTATCTCGGCACGCTCCCCGGCGTGACGGCGATCATCTCGACCGACTCGTTCGGCGCCGACTCGATCCGCATCAACGGCCAGGGCACGCAGAACGTCAACTACACGCTCGACGGCGCCGGCAACAACGACACGTTCAACGGCGGCAACGGCGGCGCGCAGGCGCGCACGCCGGTCGAGGCGGTGCAGGAGTTCCAGCTGCTGACCAGCCAGTTCGACGCCGAGTTCGGCGCCTCGTCCGGCGGCGTCGTCAACGCGGTGTCGAAGTCAGGCACCAACGCGTTTCGCGGCGTGGTGTTCTACTTCAATGCCGGTGCGGACATGACCGCGCAGAATTATTTTGCGGCCAAGCAGAATCTTGAAAAGGCCGAGGCCAAGCAGGTCCAGTTCGGCGGCAACATCGGCGGCCCGATCATCAAGGACAAGTTGCACTTCTTCGCCAACCTGGAGCGCATCGACCAGAACCGCGGCGTGACGATGAACATGCCGGCGCGGCCCGAGCTCAACTTCAGCGACTTCACGCACGACAACGTCTGGAACTGGATGGTCCGCATGGATCACCAGATCAACGGCGGCAATACGTGGGCGGTGCGCTACCTGCGCGAAACCTCGCCCCAGTCGAACCAGTTCCCGGGCGTCACCAACTGGACGCGGTCGCGCGCCGAGAAGGAGACCGACACGGACTATTCGATCGTCGGCACGCTGAACTCCGTGATCAAGAACACGCGCGTCAACTCGTTGAAGCTTTCGTACACCAAGGAAGACGTGTTCTTCGGCAACCCGGGCTACTTCGACACCGGCGATCAGGCCTCGCTCGGACCGGATCTGCTGTTCCAGACGCATCGCGACGGCTTCAGCACCCGGGCCAACCGGCGCATGGACCCGGCCTACCAGTTCGACGAGTCATTCGCGTGGTTCGTGCCCGGCAAGCGCGGCGATCACGATCTGAAGTTCGGCGCCAGCATCGTCCACACCCCGCTCCACATTTACGATGCCAGCACGCTGAACGGCACGTTCGGGTTCTCGGCCAGCGACGCCGATTTCAACGCCGCCAACCCGCGTACCTACCCGGACCGTCTCACCATTCGCGTGCCCACGCCGTCGGATTACATCGTCACCGGCACCTATTACGGCGCGTTCGTGCAGGACAAGTGGAAGATCAATAACAAGCTCACGGCCAGCCTCGGCTTGCGCTGGGACACGGAAATCCTGCCGATCGAGGAGAAAGACAATCCGAGTTTCTCGAGCCCAGACGACTATCCGCGCGACATGAACAACTTCGCGCCGCGCGCCGGCTTGACCTGGTCGATGGATGCGGAAGGGCGCTCGGTCGTGCGCGGCGGCTGGGGCAAGTTCTACCAGAAGACGCCGTTCGCGTTCCTCACGGCCGTCGTGGCGTCAGGCGTGTATTCGGATTCGTTCACGGTGCAGTTCCCGGCCAACAACGTCGATGCGGGTCCGTCGGCGGGACGGCTGCCGACCGATCCGTTCCTCGTCAACGGCCCGGTCGTGAACCGCGCGTTGCTGAACCAGATGTTCCCGGCCGGCACGAAGCAGAAGAACACGGGAGCCGTGAATTTCGACAATCCCGACCGCACCGTGCCTTACACCAACCAGGCCAGCATCGGCTACGAGCGCCAGATCGGCACCGCCATGGCGGCGAGCGTGGATTACATCCGCAACGATCTGAAGGACCTGTATCTGCGCCAGGATCTGAACCCTGGCACTCGCGACACCACAGTTCGCACGGCGACGGTGCGGCGGCCCGATCCGAACTTCACCGCACAGGTCCTCGAGATCACCAACCTTGGCTGGGCGAACTCGAACTCGCTGCAGTTCAGCCTGAACAAGCGTTACTCGCGCGGGTACCAGTACCGCGTGTCGTACACCCTGTCGAACACGTTCGGCAACGTGCCCTCGCCAGGCGTGATCGACACGATCGACACGCAGGTGGGCAGCGATCTGCATTTGGATCTGGGCGAGGCTCGGACGACGCAGGACCGGCCGCACGTGCTGTCGATGACTGGCGCGGCGGAGATCCCCAAGACCGGCGGCCTGCAGGTGAGCGGCTCGTTCCAGTATCAGAGCGGCCAGCCCATCACGCTGACCGACAGCACGATCGACTCCAACCGCAACGGGTTCTTTACCGATGAAGTTCTGCCGGCGGGAACGTACAGCGGCGCGGCGTCGAACAGCGATGCCATCACCGTCGAGAACCAAGCCGGGTTCCGCGGCGCCCGTGGCCCGAATCAAATGCTGTTGAGCCTGCGCGGCCGCTACTCGTTCAAGCTGGGAGGGGGCCGCTCGTTGCAGGCGTGGGTGGACGTGTTCAACGTCACCAACCGCGCCAACTTCAGCAACCCGAGTACTGACCGTCGCGATGCGGCGACGTTCCTGATCCTGCGCGCCGTCTCGAATCCGACGCGCACGGCGCAGCTGAACTTCAGGTTCACCTTCTAGGCAAACGAAGCTGGGCGTCTTCCTACGGGAAGATGCCCAGCTCCATGTAGCTGCGCGCGACCTTGTGGATCGCGGATAGGAACGCCGCGATGCGAAGGTCGGGAATCCCCTTGGTCGTCCGCTGCGTGTTCAACAGATCGTGAAAGGCCGCGATCATCGTGTCTTCGAGGCCGGAGTTCACGAGATCCGCCTCGTCCGGCCCCTTGGCAAACGCGTCGCGTTCTGTCTCCGTAAATGTTCGGCCCGTCGCCCCTTCGATCGCCTTGAGCATGGCGAGCTCGTTGGCCTGCTCGTGACGCTTCTGCATGCGCCCGAAGCGGACGTGCGATAGGTTCTTGAGCCACTCGAAGTACGACACCGTCACGCCACCCGCATTGCAATAGATGTCGGGAATTACGAGCATGCCTTTTTCACGGAAAATCGGATCCGCGTCTGGCGTCGTCGGACCATTGGCGCCTTCGAGGATGATCCGGGCCTTGATGCGCGGCGCATTCTCTTTCGTGAAGACGCTTTCCAGCGCGGCAGGCAACAGGACGTCGCATTCGAGCTCGAGCGCCGCCGACGAATTCTCGAGGTTGGTGGCGCCGGGGAAGTTGAGGATCGAGCCTGTCGCCTTGCGATGGTTGAAGACCTCGTCCTCGTTCAGCCCCTTCGCATTCACGATCGCGCCTTCGCGCTCGGCGATCGCGACGAGCGTGGCGCCGCCCTCGCGGCAGAATTTCGCGGCGTGATAGCCGACGTTGCCGAGGCCCTGGACGACGATGCGCTTGCCGTCGAGGCCGCGTGACAGTCCGAGGCGCTTCATTTCGTCAGGCTCGTTGCAGGCCTCGCGGAGGGCGAAATACAGGCCGCGGCCGGTGGCCTCCTTGCGGCCGCGCACGCCGCCTTGTGTGACCGGCTTGCCGGTGACGCAGCCGAGCGCGTCGAGCTGCCCGGGATTGAGCGCGGCGTAGGTATCGGCGATCCACGCCATCTCGCGCTCCCCGGTGCCGTAGTCCGGCGCCGGCACGTCGGTGCCGGGGCCGAGGAATCCCTTCTTCGTGAGCTCGTGAGCGTAGCGGCGCGTGATCCGCTCGAGCTCGTCGAGCGAATAGTCCTTCGGCTCGATCTTGATGCCGCCCTTGGCGCCGCCAAACGGCACGTCGACGATCGCGCACTTGTAGGTCATCAGCGCCGCCAGCGCCATGACTTCTTCTTCATAGACTTCGGGGCTGTAGCGGATGCCGCCTTTGACCGGCATCTTGTGGTGGCTGTGCTCGACGCGCCACGCGTGGATCACCTCGATCGCGCCGCCGGCGCGGCGCAGCGGGAAGTCGAAGCGATAGACGCTGTTGCAGACGCGAATCTGCTCGAGCAGGCCGCTGGGGTAGTCTGTGAACTTCGCCGCTTCAGTGAAGTACTGCGTGACCTGATCGAAGAAGTTCGCTGGTCCAGTCATGGCTCGATTGTAAGGGAGTCTGGCACCTTCGCCAGGTTGCAAGAACTGACACGTTTGGCGTGTTAAGGTGCCAGACCCCGTTACAAGTTGCAGTACACTGATGCGTCTATGTCGTCTCCTGAAGAGATTCGCCCGGCGCGGATGTGGCGCCAGATGCCTTCCGACCTTCGCACTTCGGCCGCCCGAGCATTCTGGGCCGACGAACAAGCCGCTCTCGAACAAGCCGAAGCGGTGGCGTTGATCTCCAAGCAGATCAAGTTCCGTCCGAAGAGCGTCATCACGTTGCCGCTCGACAAGAAGGCGAAACACCTCGCCGGCCTGGCGCAGGTGTCCGACCTGCTCGCGGCCAGGCTGATGATCGCCTATCACCTCGAGCACCAGCGGCCGATGATGGGCGCGTTTCTCGACTTGCTCGGCATCGCGCACGAGGACGGGCTGATCAAGGACGAAGAGCCGAAGCAGCCCGACGAGGCGACGCTCGACAAGGCGGTGAAGGAGCTGTCGGCGAAGTATCAAAAGGCCGATGTGGCGCGATATTTCTGGGCGCTGCTCTGGCAGGATCCCGAGACGTGGAGCGGATTGAAGGGCCGGCCGGAACTGGCGCTCGAATAGATCACCAGTTCACCAGATCACAAGGTCATCAGATTTCCCGTGCCTCCTTTCGACAAACACATCTTCATCTGCTGCAACCGGCGTGAGCCGGGGCATGTGCGCGGCTGCTGCGATCCCACCGGATCGGAAGCGCTGCAGAAGGCCTTCAAGAAGGCGCTCGCTGAACGCGGCATCAATCGCCGCATCCGCGCCAACAAGTCGGGCTGTCTCGATCAATGCGAAAAAGGCCCGACCGTCGTCGTCTATCCCGAAAACGTCTGGTACGGCCGCGTCACCGAGGGCGACGTCATCGAGATCGTCGAGGAGCACATCATCGGCGGCCGGCCAGTGACGCGGCTGTTGATGGCCACAGAGAACGATCCACCGATTAAGTGAACCGTCGTTCTGAACCGTCGGCCTGAACTAGCGGACTGAACCACAATGACGAACCATCGGTAGCGACCATGGATGCATTTCTCTCTGCAGACGGACTGATCGCCCTCGTCACGCTGACCGTTCTCGAAGTCGTGCTTGGCATCGACAACGTGATCTTCATTTCGATCCTTGCCGGCAAGCTGCCGGCCGGAGAGCAGGACCGCGCCCGTCGCATCGGCCTGATGGCGGCGATGGTAATGCGCATCCTGCTGTTGCTGTCGATCACCTGGATCATGCGGCTCACGGCACCGCTCTTCACGGTCCCGCTCTTCGACCATGAGTTCTCGGGCCGCGATCTGATCCTTGCCGGTGGCGGGCTGTTCCTGCTCTTCAAGGCGACGCGCGAAATCCACGAGAAGCTCGAGGGCGAGGACGGCCACGTCAGCGCGCGGGTGGCGCCGTCGCTGGCGGCGGTGGTTGGGCAGATCATGGTGCTCGACATCGTCTTCTCGCTCGACTCTGTGATCACGGCGGTCGGAATGGCGGAAGACGTCGCGGTGATGATCGCTGCAGTCGTCGTCGCGGTTGCGATCATGCTGTTTGCCTCCAAGTCGGTCAGCCAATTCGTCGACTCGCATCCAACCGTCAAGGTACTGGCGCTCAGCTTCCTGCTGCTGATCGGCGTGTCGCTGATCGCCGACGGCTTTGGAGTGCACGTTCCGAAGGGCTACATTTACTTCGCGATGGGATTTTCGGTGTTCGTTGAGGCGATCAACCTGCGCGCGTCGAAGAAGAAGGGCAAGGCCGTCAAGCTGCACGACGGATATCACGCTACGGAGGATTGACGGGCTTTCGGGCGACGGGGTTGCAGGCTCGAAACCTCAAGACCTCTTCTTGATCCAGTCCACAACCGCATCCAGGATCTCCGCGTGGACCAGATTCTGATCGCGGCCGCTCGACTTCAGCACGGCGAACGAATGATCGCCGCCTTCGACCGGCAGGATTTCGATCGGCGGCGGCGTGGCGGCATCCGCGATCGCTTCCTTGATCTCGTCAGGCCCGCCAAACGGGTCACGCGTACCCTGCACGATCAAGGTGGGAATCGCCAGTTGCTTCAAATGGGCGACGCGGTCGCCGGTGCGTTTGCCGCGGGGCGGCGACAGAGGGTAGCCGAAGGCGACGATTCCGGACGGCCTGGGGACCGCAGGCCACTTCTCGAGATACGCGCCGAGGTGCGTGGCCATGCGACCGCCCATCGACTTGCCGCCGACGAAGAGCTGCGTCGCCTTGACATGCCGGTGCTCGACGGCGCCGACGACCGCGCGCCGGAACGCGTCCTCGAGCACCGGCGCCCGATCGGGCGTCCGGCGCTTGGTTTCCATGTAAGGAAAATTGAATGTCACGAC
>Ga0310890_10000620_pt1 | contig 11991 bp, 6 predicted proteins | sample T20D3metaG_FD_203751 | JGI IMG/M metagenome (GOLD analysis project Ga0310890, IMG submission 203751) | Lab incubated soil microbial communities from West Virginia University Organic Research Farm, Morgantown, WV, United States - T20D3 | ecosystem: Environmental > Terrestrial > Soil >... | reverse complement strand
TTGCAAAAGCTGCTTCCACCTTTTGCAAATCTCCGGCTGTCGTCTTTTGCTGCAAGTTGGCTTCCTTTTCATCCGGGACCACCTTCGGCGCGCCTGGCTTTATCGCTTCATCAGGTATGACGACATGCGGCAACTCTTCATACTTCACCACGATTGCATGAATCGCATCATCAGCTATTTCGGGTGTGGTTGCGGCCACAGCGGCAACAGGAGCTCCAGCAAAACGAACCTCTTCGAGCGGGGCTTTAATGATTGCTTTGACACCGGCGATCGCAGATGCAGCCTCGGTGTTGATGCTGACAACACGTGCATGAGCGTGCGGAGAACGGAGGACGCGACCATACAACATCCCCGGCAAACGCACGTCGTAGGTGTAGCTCGCAGCTCCTGTAGCTTTTAATGGCCCATCGACACGAGTGATTCGGTGATTCAGTAGAGTGTGCTTGTCGTTTGGTCCCCAGCCGGGTCCGCTGTCCTCATCGACTTCAATCTCAACCATCTGTTCGACGCCATTGACGACGCGCGGAACTCTTATTTTCTTTTTTGGTTTTGCGGGTGCGGGTTGCTGTTGCTGCATGAATTCTCCTCTGAATCGGAACCTATGGTCTTGGGACTTTGGTCTTTGGACGTCGACTTCCCTCAACCATGTGGCAAAACAGTCAGTACCGAAACGCGGTAGCGTCGGGTTCTTTCCGCTTCACTCGATCGTGTGGCAAAGCAGACCCGACGCTACCGCGTTTCGGTACTGACTGTTTGCCACGTGGTTGAGTGAATAGCGCCATGACTCCAAAGACCTAAGACCTAAGACCAACGTGCTCAAACCGATTTCTTAGCTGCTGCGAGTGCTGCCTCAAACACTCGTGGATACGTACCGCAACGACAGAAATTGCCCTTGCACGCTTCACGAACTTCAGCGAGTGACGGATTCGGATTCTTTTTTAGATAAGCCGAGATACTTGTTACAAAACCTGGGGTGCAAAATCCGCACATAAGCCCATCGTGTTCGACGAACGCTGCTTGAACTGCGTTGGGCTTGTCTGGCGATCCCAGTCCTTCCACCGTGGTGACCTTCTTATTCGTCGCGTCGACGGCGAGGATCAGGCATGAGTACGCAGGCTTGCCGTCAATGAGAACAGTGCAGGCACCGCAGGTTCCCATATCGCAGACGAGTTTCGGACCGGTAACAGCAGGATCGAGATGGTTTCGGAGTGCGTTCAGCAGCGTCGTACGCGGTTCGACAGCAACGGGACGTTTCTGTCCATTCACGTCTAATGTGATCTTGACGCTACCCGAGACTGTCTTAAGTGATGCGGCCTGCTCTTCCGCTTGAGCTTCGATCCAAAGCTTGTCAGCCATGGCCGCTCCGGCACCCGCGATACCCACTCCTTTAAGAAACTTCCGTCTGCTCGCATCATGCTGCCGTGCGTTTTCGTCGTGCGGCTTTTTCATTTGTTCGTTCCTCAGGTTTGAGAAAGTCAGTCAGAGAAATGCCTTGACAATAAATTGCGCTCAACCATATTGTTCGCGCTTCGGACAAATACTGGTAAAACCATTTCGTCTTGGGGACGTTGTCGTTTTTTCTCTAATTGCGGAGGTGGCGATAAATTAGCACAGCCAAGGTCTGCGGAGCTACGAAGATCTTTAGTAAAACTACCTGAACCGTAGTCGCACCTATCAGCCAAAACACCGTGAGGACGACCATCATGCTCAACACTTATCGATTGAGATCTACCGCGATCGGTTTTTTGCTCGCTGTGTTGGTTCAGGGAACGATTCCGACGTCGGCTGGAGCGCCGCAGAAAAAGAAGACAATCGATTGGTCTGTTGGGATGGTTGAGTCGACGATGAAACGCTTTCCAACGGCAGCAGATCTCGGGTCTTGGGGCTATGCCAAGTCTCTGTACCTGTACGGGCAATATCTCGTTTACAAGAGGACCGGTGAGCGCAGATACCTTGATTACATCAAGGCGTGGGTCGATTCTCATCTCGATGAGAACGGTGTAGTCACGAACACAAATGCCGAAGGGAAAAAGTCCGAAATAAAGTTCGACAATCTCGACAGCATGCTCCCGGGCAATCTCGTGCTGCTCATGTACGCGGAGACGAAGGACAATCGATATAAGCTGGCCGCGGATCGAATTCGAACTCGTTTTAATACGTATCCCAGGACCAAAGATGGTGGCTTCTGGCACGCAACATCGAAGAGTCGTGAGTGGCAGTTGTGGGGCGACGGAGTGTTCATGTCAATGCCGTTTCTCATCAGATATGGAGTGATGTTTGGAGATAGTCCGTACGCGTTTGATGAAGCGACAAAACAGCTCAAAATCTACGCCAGCCATCTCAACGACCCGAAAACAGGATTGATGTTCCATGCGTACGACGAAAGCGGCCAAACACCCTGGGCCGATCCTGTTACGAAACACTCCGCATACATTTGGTGTCGTGCAATGGGCTGGTTTGGAATGACGCTAATTGAAGTCCTGGAGCAGTTGCCTAAGAACCATCCAAATAGACCTGCACTGATTGCTCAAGTCCAGCAACTGGTCAAGGCTTGGTCCAATTTCCAGGACAAGAAAACGGGTCTTTGGTATCAAATCGTCGATATGGTCGGTAATCCTGAAAACTGGTTAGAAACTTCGAGCTCCAGCATGTACACGTATGTGATCGCGATGGCAGTTGATCGAGGCTATGTAAATAGGGGGTTCCTTAAGACCTCAACCGCTGGTCTCGCCGGTGTATTGACGAAGATCTCAATGGGCCGCGAGGATGGCATGACTAACATCATTGACATCTGCGAGGGTACGAACGTCGCGGATCTTGCGTATTACTTCGCGCGCAAGCGCAACAGTAACGACTTCCACGGGTTGGGCGCCTTCTTGATCATGAATGAGAAGTTCATGAACAAATCGTTGAAAGGCAGCAGCAAGTCGCTCTGGCGCGTACAGAAAACCACTTGACCTTGCACATTAAAGTGACCCATTGCCTGCGACTGCTTTGCACAACAAGCAAAAATTCAGTGACTGTTAGAAAACTCAACCCTCTCATTCACCCCAACCTTCAGGTTGGGGTTCGTTGGCGCGTTGCCGGTGCCCTCAACCATTTCAATGGTTTTCAATGATCGACCCCACACTCTAAGCGAGAATAGTCACTCCTTCTCAAGCTTGTGGTTTCGAATGGCGAGCCGGGGTAAACCATTGAAATGGTTTCCGGTTCGTCTCTTCCCGGCTGGCCCCCAACCTAAAGGTTGGGGTGAATGAGAGGGTTGAGCTTTTACAATTCGCTCTTTGTGCTGCTTGACACCTTCTTGGTTAACCGAATCCACCTTTCTGGGCGGCCAATGGGCCGATTGGTTAACCGCTTCGGTGTCTCTTAGGCCGATGTTTTCTGAAAAACTGTGTGTTTTTCTGCAAAGAAACTCTTGACCTAAAGTCAAATTGGTATTATAAGTTCCGCCGCACAATGCAAATTGATATTACCAATTCGAAACTGCCGAGGCTAAAGATCATCCGTCCGCTTCGTTCCGGCCAGGCAACCGAACAGGTGGTTGCGCGGGTGTACGAGCTCATTAAGCGTGATGATTTGAAGCCAGGCGATCGACTGCCGCCCGAGCGGGAGCTGGCAAAACACTTAGGAATAAGCCGACCTTCTTTGCGCGCGGGCCTGAGCTCTTTGATCTCGATGGGAGTTTTGCAATCACGTCAGGGCGCAGGCACGTTTATTGTTGATGGACCCCCTGCTCTCGATAGTGAACCACTACGACTGCTCGCCCAGCTTCATGGGTTTAGTTTCGACAACATGTTCGAAACGCGCACCATTTTGGAAGTTGGTGCAGCAGGGTTAGCTGCCGAGCGGGCGACCGCCGAACATCTCGCAGTGATGTCAGATGAAATCGCCGAGATGTTTGCCGCGCTCAAGGATCCACAGCAATTTCTTGTTCACGATATCGGATTTCATCGGGCAGTCGCGGCCGCTTGCGGTAATCCAACGCTGGCGACACTGGTCGAAATGGTTTCCGCGATCTTATATGAGCGCAGGCGCGACACCATCGATCGAGCACACGACTTTAACGAGGCTCTCGAACTGCATCGACGCGTGTATCGAGCGATTCGTGCGCGCAAACCAGACGAAGCACGTGAGGCGATGCGCGAGCATATCGTCCGTGCGCAGCGGGCCTTCGCCCTCGAAGAGAAGCAACAAGCAGATACCAGTAGTAACGGCAGACATCAGCAAGACCGGGCTTAATCCTAATTAGTTCTCCGAGACGCGTCGGTCGTCTTAGGTCGAAAAACCAACCGACAGCAACCGGAAAAATTTAACGCGTTCTACTCCAGTCAATCGTATGCGCAAATTGTCCTAACTAAAGACAATTGGTTCGTAAGGCCGGAGTGTTTCTTAACGTCCAAGTTCTAACGCGCCAACCTGAAGGAGGAGTCCCAATGTTCAGCAACCACCACCGACTGGTAACTGTGATTACCATTCTGGCGCTACTCACTCTTTGTGCAGTCGCCAACGGACAAACTATTACAGGGTCCATCTCAGGAACCGTCACAGATCTAAATGGAGCCGTAGTTCCAGGCGCCGTCGTTACGCTTACCAGCGATACGACAACAGAAAAAAGAAGCGCAACGACCGACAGCGAGGGCCACTTCAGTTTTACTACGCTGCAGCCCGGAAATTACTCACTGAAGGTCGAGCGACAAAACTTCCAGGCACTGGAACAAAAAGGTGTCGTGCTCAGCGCCAACGAGAAACTTGCAGTTGGCGATCTGAAACTACAACCTGGCCAGGTTACCGAGACGGTGAGTGTGACTAGTGAAGGTGCGATCGTTGAACGCGAAAGTAGCGATCTAACCGCGCGCCTCACTTCTGATCAAATTAGCTTGATCTCCACCAAGGGACGCGACATCACTTCTTTGTTGCGTTTGATTCCCGGCACCTCGAACAACGACGACATCGAAGCCGTTGGTGAGGGATTCGGAACGGACCTTCCTAATATCTCCGGACAGCGTGGTCGATCCACTGTCGCTTCGATCGATGGTCTAAATGCAGCTGAACCCAGCGGTAGCAACAAGGTCAGTATGACGATCAGTCAGGACGCAGTGGCGGAGGTGAAGGTCCTTCGCAATAACTACGGGGCGGAGTATGGCAACAACGGCGGCGCGTTAATCAATATCGTTTCGAAGGGTGGTACTAAAGACTACCGTGGATCAGCTTATTACTTCTTACGAAATGAAGCGCTGAATGCGACGAATTTCTTTACAAACAAAGCTGGTCTTCCTCGTCCGCTGTATCGCCACAACATTTGGGGATTCAATGTGAGTGGTCCAATGCCCGTCCCCAGGTTCGGCGAAGGGGGCAAGGCGCTCTTGCGCAACAAAGTGTTCTTCTTCGTCAACATCGAAAGGCCACACACAATCACCCCAACTGATCCAGTGTTCGTGACTGTTCCCACCGAGCTCGAGCGAAAAGGTGACTTTTCAAAATCGGTGGGTAGCAATGGCTCGCCAGTTACCGTAATTGATCCTCTAACTGGGTCTCAATTTCCCGGCAACGTGATCCCCGACACCAGATGGAACTCGAGCGGACGCGCATTGCTGAACTTTTTCCCGGTGCCGAACACGCCAGGCGGTAAAACGCTAGCAGGCGCCGCGTTCAATTACGTCAACCAACAGAGCGTCGATGTTCCCAAGCACAGTTATGTGTTTCGTTTTGACATTAAGCCGAGCAACAAAGACAACGTTTACTGGAAGGGTCAATGGTGGACGTCTGACAACGTTGGACTGGGAACTTCAGGTTGGCCCGGCGGCGACAACAATCGTTGGGGCATTAATTCTCACTATCTGTATAAAGACAATGGATGGAGTGCAAACTGGATTCATATCTTCGGGCCAGCCGTTGTAAACGAATTCAATATTGGAATGCGTCACGACTCGGAAGGTTTCATTCCGGGCGACGGTGTCATCGAGCGGCTAACCAGGAGTGCCGTTGGCTACACTTCGCCACAAATCTTTCCCGAGAATAATCACCTTGGAACGATCCCGCGCGTGACGGGTTGGTCGGGCGTTGCTGGAACGCCGGCAAACATTAACTGGCTCGATCGTTGGGGAGAGATTGGAAACGACTACATCCAACCGTCGTTTGGCAACAATCTTTCGATCTCACACGGCGATCACACGCTCAAGTTCGGTACTTACTACGAGCGGCTCAAGAACGGTGAAGCTCCGGGAGGTCAGTGGTCCGGTGTATTCAACTTCGACAACAACAGTGCTTTCACTACGGCTCTCGGCGGCACAGGCTACCCGTATGCGAATGCTTTGTTGGGTAACTTCCGCACCTACACTGAGTCGAGTGCTCGTCCCTTTACTAATCTCGGGTTGACGATCTTCCAATGGTATGGACAGGACGAGTGGAGAGTTAATCGAAAACTGAGTCTCAACTATGGAATGAGGTTTGGTTACCACACGCCGTTTGCGCAGTTTGATCGGCAAGGGTCCAATTTTGATCCGAGCCTTTACGATCCGTCCAAGGCGGCGGCTCTCTGGTTGCCGATTTGTCACAACGGCACCGCTATTGTGCCCATTACAGCTACAGCTTGCGCGACCGGGAATCGCCGCGCCTACAACCCTGTCACAGGACAGATCGACACAAACGTCAACTTAGTTGGAACTTTTGTTCCCGGCGCCAATTTAACCAATGGATTGGCCATCGGTACCGATCCCAATACTCCCGAGGGCTACAGAACAACGAAGCCGATTGATTTTGAACCGCGCGTGGGTCTTGCCTTTGACCTCTTCGGTACTGGCAAGACGGTAATTCGCACAATGGCCGGCGTTTACCACAGCCAGCGTGTCGGTGGTGGTACGACTGGCGGCAACCTTGTAAATAATCCGCCAGCGAACCGCTCGTTCGCCGTTGGACCATGTCTCGGTTGCAACATCAATAATCTAGCTAATGTAATCAACGGCGCTCTGATATCACCGCCATCAGTAAACGCCGTTGAGGTCGAGTCGCACACGCCCACCATTTACAACTTCACCTTCGGCGTCCAGCAGGACATTGGATTCAAGACCGTACTCGAAGTTCAGTACGTTGGATCGCTCGCCCGACATCTCGGCGAGAGACGAAACATCAATCAGATTGCGGACGGAACGGCGTTTATTGATGCCAAAGCGAACTGCTCGATGGTGGTGGGTGGAGTTGTCGATCCGACTTGCCGCCGAAACCCCTTTTCAAACACATCAATTCAAATTGATGCGAGTGGTCTTCAACATACCTTTGGTGCGGCGAGCGACAATTTCTTCAAACCTTACAAAGGCTATGGTGACATCAACCAGGTTACATGGTCCGGCACGTCGAATTACAACGCACTCCAGGTGCAGCTCAACAGAAGATATACGCGCGGATTCAATTACGGACTTGCGTATACCTGGTCCAAGACGTTCGACTACGCGAACGACGACTCTTCTGACGTCGCCCTTGGACGGCCGTACAAAGCATTCAACTACGGGCCAGCTGATTTCGATCAAACTCACATTTTCACGATCAACTACATCTACGACATTCCCTCGCTGAGCCGTCACTGGAACAATGGTTTTGTGAGACATGTCCTTGATAACTGGCAAGTCTCCGGTATCACTTCGTATGCTAGCGGTAAGCCGAAGACGGGGGTCAGCGCAGCATTCAACGGTGGCACGTACAGCGTGGCCGCAACTGACTCTTGCGCGCCTGGTTTTGTTAAGCAGACTGGCTCAACTACTGTCTGTACTTCCACAACGGTAACCAACTTCACCGGCGGCGAAATCAACGCGCGGCCTGTAGTGACATGCGATCCAAACCAGTCGGCAGGAACGGATCCTACAGGTACGGCGTATGTTATCGACCCGACTTGCTTCGCGAAGCCTTCGACGTTCGGTAGCATTGGCAACTATCAAAGAAACCTGGTCCGCATGCCGTCAGTATTCAATACCGACATCGCGTTCTTCAAGAATTTCCCACTTGGAGAGAATCGTTCAATCCAGTTGAGATGGGAGACGTACAACCTCTTCAATCGAGCGAATTTTAGAGATATCGATGGCGCAATGACTTTCGGTATCAACACGACAACAAGCGCCAAGGTCAGCGGAGCCTGCCCGTCAGGCACTACCGCTTTGGCTGGAACAGCAAATCTTTGCGCGGGGCCACAATTTGGCCAGTTGCTGCAAACAAACACTCGGTTTGGAGCGCCCACGTCCGCGCGTGCGCCGCGCGTCATGCAGGCGTCGATTCGTGTCAATTTCTAACGTTGACAAAGCGTCCGCCGCATTTGCGACGGACGCTTTTTTCTCACTGCGTTGGCCCAGGGCACTACGCTGCGGCAGATACAGTTTGGTTTGCGATTCGTTTTTTAAAGAAGGCAAAGAGCTAAAAGGAAAGAGCTAAGGGCAAGGAGCTAAGGGGAAGAAGCTAGGTGCAAAGGAGCAAATGGCAAATAGCATCTTCTTCCCTTAGCTCTTTGCGCTTTGTTCTTCAGTACCTCGTACGGCACTGAATAGCGGGCAGTGTGGGTTCTTAATCAGAGCTTACTTAATCTTCGAGGTGAGATGAGAAAGATCGATCGCAGTCTTAGTCAACTGATAGGAATTGTTGCTGTAGGTTTCATCCTGGCCTTCCCAGTTGCGGCGCAGCAACTTGCGGTTGCAGCCGAGTCAAACGCTCGCGACGAAAAAGCGATTGAAGAAGCAGTGAAAGGCTGGTGGACCGAGTCGATGAAGACTCACGACCAGCGTATCGCGTGGTGGCGCGAAGCGCAGTTCGGTTGCTTCATTCACTGGGGCGTCTACTCAACTCCGGGTGGCGAATGGAATGGCAAACCATTCAGAGGTTACGCCGAACATCTGATGCGCATTCAGAAAATCCCGCGCGTTGAGTACGTCTCGAGGGCGGTGTCGGTTTTCAATCCCGTGAAGTTTAATGCCGATGCGTGGGTGAAACTCATAAAAGCCGCGGGAATGAAGTATCTGATCATCACCGCGAAGCATCACGACGGCTTTGCGATGTACCCTTCGTCAGTAACGCCTTACAACATCCGTGAAGCAACGCCCTTCAAACGCGATCCAATGCGGGAGTTAGCGGATGCGTGTCGGAGAAACGGCATTCGCTTCGGCTTCTATTATTCGCACGCAATTGATTGGGAACATCCGAACGGTCCCGGCAACGACTGGGACTATCCAAATCCAGGCGGCGATAAAGGTCTGCACGGCGGAACACAATGGTTCGATCTACATCCCGAGATGTTTCCGAGAATACAGTCGTACGTTAACGAAAAGGCAATTCCCCAAATTCTGGAGTTGCTGAAGAATTACAAGCCTGACATTCTCTGGTTCGACACACCTTCACGTCTTCCTCTGTCAGAAAACATTCGCATTTTGAAAGTGGTACGCGCGGCCGATCCTAACGTTGTAATCAACGGCCGGCTCGCACGTGGACGCGGATACTCGTTCGGTGACTACAAGAACACGGGTGATCGCGCTGCTGAGATCGTCCCAACCGAAGGCGATTGGGAGACGATTCCAACGACGAACGAGTCGTATGGTTATCACAAGTACGACAACAGCCATAAACCCGTCGCTCATTTCATTCAACTGATGGCGAAGGCTGCGGCACGTGGTGGCAATGTTCTGATGAATATTGGTCCAACCGGGGATGGTCTGATCGATGCGAAGGATGAGACGATTTTGTTAGGAATCGGTAGATGGCTTGAGACGAATGGCGAGAGCATCTATGGAACCGAACGAACGCCGCTGCCTGTTCAGCCCTGGGGTGAATCAGTGCGAAAGGGAAACAAGATCTATCTTCACGTCTTCGACTGGCCACGTGATGGCAAATTGGTGGTTGGAGGTTTGAAGACCGAAATCGCCGCTGCTTACCTGCTTGCTGATCCTCGTAAGCGCTCGTTGCGCACGCGACGCTTCAACGACAGCGATACAACTATTCGGATTCCACTTACGACTGCTGATAAGGCCGACACGGTGATAGTTCTCGAAGTGGTAGGTGAGATTCGCGCGAATCCGGTTCGTCTGCTAGCAACAAGAATTCAGCCAAATGTTCTACGCACTTTCGATGGTGAATTGCATGGTGCCGGACTTCGCTATGGCGACGGCAAAGCTGCGCGCGCATATGTGATGGAATGGCGCGATCCAAAAGAGTGGGTAGGCTGGCAGGTGCGTACCAATGAAGCGGCTGAATACGAAGTGTCATTGAAGTACACAACGGCCTCAAAGGAGAACAGCGGTAGTTATTCCGTGTCGATTGGACAGCAAACTTTTCAGGCTGTTGTGGTTCCGACTGCAAGCGAACCCAAAGCTGCAACTGTGATCTTGGGCCGAGTTAAATTAGCGTCTGGCAAATACGAAGTTGCGGTGAAACCCGTGGAGATAAAGGGCGGCGAGCTGATGCGATTGTTTCACATTAGTCTCACGCCGGTCAGCACTAAGTAATCGGGTGGTTTTCTCTGTGCAGCCTCCGTGTGCTCTGTGTCTCCGTGGTTAAGTTGTTTTCCGAGTAAACACCACCACCGAGACACAGAAAACACGGAGGTTGCACAGAGAAGAAGTTCAGACCACGCCAGTCAACCCTCGAAGCAACGTGATTCATAAGGGACAAAGCAACGGCATGGTGCTAAGCACGTTTGGTGCTCTTCTGATGTTGTTGACTCCTGTGACTTTCGTCAACGCACAATTAGCTGGTGCAACCGACCCGCCGAAGGTTTTTCTTCTAAAGTCTAAACATCTGCTAGCGACCAGGGAACGTATCGCGCGAGGCGACAGTGAAACCAAAACGGCATTGCTAAAGCTAACGAGTGACGCTGATAAGGCTCTCACCGTCGGTCCGTTTTCAGTCACCACCAAAACAGTCACGCCACCGAGTGGCGACAAGCGCGACTACATGAGTCAGGCGCCCTACTTCTGGCCTGACCCAAAGACTCAAACAGGTCTCCCTTACATCCGGCGCGATGGTGAACGTAATCCTGAAATAGACAAGATCGATAACCACCGCGTGCTTGATCAAATGTACGCTGCGGTGGAAACGCTCTCACTTGCTTACTTCTTTACTCATGAGGAGAAGTACGCGGCGAAAGCCATTGAATTACTGCGCACATTTTTCCTCAAAACCGACACGCGCATGAATCCGAACCTCGAATATGCGCAGGGCATCCCCGGAATCAACACCGGTAGAGGCATCGGATTAATAGAAACGCGTGGACTAACGCGCGTTGTTGATTCGATCGGCTTGTTGCGAGGTGCAAAGGCCTGGTCTGAGGCGGATCAGCGGGGAATGGAAAATTGGTTCGATCAGTTTCTGCGATGGATGCTTGAGAGCAAGAACGGCAAAGACGAATCCGCGGCAAAAAACAATCACGGCACTTACTATGATGTGCAGGTAGTTTCGTTTGCGCTGTTTCTGGGTCAGCGAGAACTCGCGCGTAAAGTTCTAGAGACAGCAAAGCAAAAACGCATCGCCTTGCAGATCGAACCTGACGGTCGACAGCCGCTGGAGTTAACTCGCACAAAAGCGTGGAGCTACAGCGTCGGCAATCTCGACGGGCTAACGTTGCTTGCACGGCTCGGAGAGAGTGTCGACGTTGATCTCTGGAACTATGAAACCCGTGACGGCAGAAGTATTCGCAAAGCAATTAACTTTCTAACGCCGTTCGCTTTTGGTGAAAAGAAGTGGCCCTACCAACAACTCGGGCAGTGGCCACCGCAGATGTTGTTTCCACTTTTGCGCCGCGCTTCTGAGAAGTACACAGATCCACAAATCGTAACGACAGTGTCGAAGTTGCCCGCTGTCGAAACTACTGATCGACGAAACTTACTCTTTGGAGTGCGGTGACCTGTCACCGCTTTGGCCAAGCGCCGACAGGTCGGCACACTCCAAAGAGCTAAAAATCATGCTAATGCGCTTCGCGACAATTCTCCTTCTGATGATTCTGTCTTCGACCGCATTCGCCCA
>Ga0310890_10000618_pt1 | contig 11996 bp, 9 predicted proteins | sample T20D3metaG_FD_203751 | JGI IMG/M metagenome (GOLD analysis project Ga0310890, IMG submission 203751) | Lab incubated soil microbial communities from West Virginia University Organic Research Farm, Morgantown, WV, United States - T20D3 | ecosystem: Environmental > Terrestrial > Soil >... | reverse complement strand
CTGGCCTTTGCGTTCGTCGAGCCGTTCTTCTTCATCGGCTACCTGATCTCGATCGCGCTCTTCGGTCTCTACCAGGCGATCTTCATGGCCAACGCCGGCGGCGCATGGGACAACGCGAAGAAGATCGTCGAGACCGAGTTGAAGATGAAGGGCACGCCGCTCCACGACGCGTCGGTCGTCGGCGACACGGTTGGCGATCCATTCAAGGACACCTCATCGGTGGCGATGAACCCGGTCATCAAGTTCACGACGCTCTTCGGCCTGCTCGCCGTCGAGCTGGGTGTCTACCTCGGCACCGGCGCGGCGCTGACCCTCGGCCTGTCGGCGGTGTTCTTCGTCGTGAGCATGTATTTTGTGCATCGCTCGTTCTACGGAATGCGCATCGAGAGCGAATAGGCAGACTTCCTGGCGAGCTTTTGTAAGAGTTCGTCACGATGCGTAAAATCGATGCTTTTCGAGGGGTCGGGCGGTTGACGATGAGGTGCAGCCCGACTAGAATCGCCGGGCGTCTGAGGGGTCAGGTGCGCCAGCACCTGACCTCTCGGTGTTTTTGAAAGCCGTCTTTGTTTGTGTTGTTTTTGTAGGGAGCCGGGCAGGTTTTCCGGTGTCTAATTGAAAGACTGGGCCCCCCTCAGAGGCCTTGCCGTGCGCGACTCCAATACGCTTGCGTATTGGTAAGTCGAAGAGGATAATCGCCGGTCTTTGACCCGCGGGACTGTGTCAGGTAGGAGGATTTAGTGCCACGCGACATGTTTGGTGATGTCGTCGATCCATCGATCAAGATGGGCAACAAGATGTGGTACACCGTGCCACTCACCATGTTGCTCCAGGCAGCGGTTGTCGCTGCATTCGTGATCGTGCCGTTGATGGCCATGGGGGCCCTGCCGACGGCGCCCTCGATGATGGCGTTCGTGGCGACGCCGCCGCCGCCACCACCGCCACCGCCGCCGCCGCCGCCACCCGAGGCGAAGGCGCCGCCTCCGCCGATGGACGTCAGCCCCGATGCTGCGCCCCTCGAGGCTCCGAAGGAAATCAAAGCCGAGACCGGTCTTGAAGCCGGCTTCGAGCGCGCGTCAGGTGTCGAAGGCGGCATCATCGGCGGCGTTGCCGGTGGCATCACCGGCGGCATCCCCGAACCGCCGCCGCCACCGCCGCCACCGGCCGCGCCCGTGCGCGTCGGCGGCAACATCAAGCCGCCGCAGAAGACGCGCGACGTCCGGCCCGTGTATCCGCCGATCGCGCAGTCGGCGCGCGTCCAGGGCATCGTCATCATCGAGGCCACGATCGGCCCCGATGGCGCGGTGAAGGACGCGAAGGTGCTCCGCTCGATTCCGCTGCTCGATCAGGCAGCCCTCGATGCGGTTCGTCAGTGGGTATTTACACCGACTTTGCTGAACGGCGTTCCGGTGCCGGTCATCATGACGGTTACGGTGCAGTTCACGTTGCAGTAGGGGCGGGTCTTTCGACCCGCCTGCGGGTCATGGCCTTTTGAGAGTTCAGCCGTTCTAGATTTTTGGAGGATTGCGATGGAAGGTCGGAAGCTTCAGTTCGGTCGGATTGCCGGTGCCGGTTTCGCGATGCTGCTCATGAGCGCTCCCGCGTTCGCACAGACGGAGGGTGGCGGCGGTCTCGATCTCATCGACATGTTCCAGTCGATGGGTCCCGCGGCCATTGCCGTCGCCGTGATTCTGTTCATCATGTCGTTCTGGTCTGTGGGCGTCGCGATTGAGCGTATCTACACGTTCAACCAGGCGACCAAGCAGTCGAAGATGTATGCCCCTCAAGTGGCCAAGCACCTCAAGGAAGGCCGCCTGAAGGAAGCCATTGCCCTCTCGTCGGCGAAGGAATACCGCTACAGCCATCTCGCGAAGGTCGTGCTCGCCGGCTTGCAGGAATACCAGTTCCAGCAGGAGAGCGGCGCGAATCTTTCGCGTGAGGACCTGCTCGACACCGTCCGCCGTTCGATTCAGCGCGCCACCGCGCTCACCGCGAATGACTTGAAGAAGGGCATTTCGGGCCTCGCGACCATCGGCGCGACCGCGCCGTTCGTCGGTCTGCTCGGCACGGTGGTCGGCGTCATCAACGCGTTCGTCGGCATCGCGTCGTCGGGCTCGGGCGGCATCGGCGCCGTCTCGGCCGGTATCGCGGAAGCGCTCGTCGAAACCGCGCTCGGACTGTTCGTCGCAATCCCGGCCGTGTGGTTCTACAACTACCTGTCCGGCAAGCTCGAATTCTTCAACGTCGAGATGGACAACTCGTCGTCGGAGATGGTCGACTACTTTATTAAGAAGACGGCGTAACAGGCTGTAACTCAGGGCTTGCGGGCTTACGGACTACGGGCTTGGAATTTCCCGTGAGACCGTAAGACCGCAGGACCGTAAGCCCGGGAGAATTCACCATGTCAATGGATGTCGGCGGCGCCAAAGGCGGCGTCAAATCGGACATCAACGTCACGCCCCTTGTCGACGTCATGCTGGTGCTACTGATCATCATGATGATCGTCGCGCCGCTGTTGCAGAAGGGCGCGGACGTCAAGCTGCCGCTCGCCGCGAACACGGCGGAGAAGCCGGAGACGCAGGACCAGACGGTCGTCGCAGTCGACAAGACCGATCGGTACTTCGTCAACGGCCTACCGGTGCGCAAGGAGGAGCTGCGGTCGAAGGTCGAAGAGATCCTCGAGACCAAGAAGGAGCGCATCATCCTCATCAAGGCTGATGAAGACGCGCGCTACTCCGCCGTGATGGACGCGATGGACGAACTGCGCGCCAGCGGCATCGAGGACATGGGCCTCATCACCGATCCGAAGAACCGCACGGGCTTGCTCGGCGGCGGGGGAGGCAGGTAATGGCCGGCCATCGCGCTCACCAGCACCTCGGCGCCGATCGCGTCGTCCAGGCCAAGGAGCTGCATCCCAGCTCCGACATGAACATCACGCCGATGATCGACGTGCTGCTCGTGCTGCTCGTCATCTTCATGGCCGCGCTGCCGCTGTCGCAGCGCGGTCTGGACGTCAACCTGCCGGCCGAGACCAAAACCGCGCAGCAGACGCAGGTCGACGTCTCGCAGATCGTGATCGAGTACACCGCCGATCGGAAGCTGTCGATCAACAAGCAGGACACGCCGATCGCGCAGCTCGAAGACGCGCTCCGCAAGATTTACGAAGAGCGCAAGGACAAGACCTTGTTCATCGCCGCCGACGGCGGTCTCCGCTACGGAGACATCGTCGAGGTCATCGACGCCGCCAAGGGCGCGGGCGTCGAGAAGGTCGGCATCATCACCGAAGGCATGCGCCGCGCCGCGGCCGCGCCCACACGCGGCGGCGGCAACTAGGCCGCCGACGACACGATCCACCGATTACCAAGGGCGCACTCCGGTGCGCCCTTGGTTTGTACGGCAGAATCAGCAGCCGACTGAAGCTCTTAACTGCCGACTCTCGACTGCTGACTGGCTCCGTACGGCACAATGGACTCCGGTGCCGCATGCAACAGACTGAAATGATTGCTGATCAGCTCGAGCGCGCCTATCGCGGCGACGCGTGGTACGGACCCTCTGTAGTCGCGGCGCTAGAGGGTGTGGATGCGGCGATGGCCGCGGCGCGCCCGCATTCGGCGGCGCACTCAATTCACGAGATAGTGCTGCACATGACCGCCTGGACGCGTGAAGTCACGCGGCGGCTGCGCGTGGGCGTCGCCCAGGATCCTGAGATGGGCGACTGGCCTGCGACCCGCGGGTGGGACGCCGCCCTGGCGGCACTGGATGGGGCAAACGCCGAACTGCTCGCGGCCATCCAAGCGCTGGACCCGGCGCAGCTCGACGATGGTGTCGGCGACGCCCGTGACCGCGCACTCGGCAGCGGCGTATCACGGTATGTGATGCTTCTCGGGCTCGTACAGCATCACGCGTATCACGCGGGACAGATCGCAATGCTAAAGAAAATCGTCTAGTGCAAGCTTGGCGGCGGGACGAAACCGACTTCCTTTAGCTCCGGCGGCGTCTCGTCCGCCCTCTTCGAGATTGCCGCAAGAAATGCGGTATGCTTCGACTCCAACTCAACAGTGGCGACCGCCTCCCCAGCGATTCAACCGTCCGAGCGGCTCGTAGCGCTCGATGTACTTCGCGGAATCGCGCTGCTTGGAATGTTTTTCGTTCACTTCAACGACAATTCGATTGAGCCGAGCGGCGGACCAGGCCTCGCGTATCGCCGTTTTGTGGAATTGTTCTTCGAGGGCCAGTTCTGGACGATGTTCGCCATCCTGTTCGGCGCCGGATTTGCGGTGCAATTACGCCGAGCCGGCTCCGACGAGCGTTCATTCATCCTGCGCTACGGTCGCCGGCTGGCTGCGCTCGCAGTGTTTGGAGCTGTCGCAGAGATCTTCTTCGGTTATTGGGTCCTGCTTGGCTACGCAATCTGGGGCATTCCACTCCTGTTGGTGCGCCGCTGGTCGAACAGAGCGCTTGTCATTGCCCTCGTCGTTTGTACGGTATCCATTTCGCTGCACTCGGTAACCCGCGCAGCCTATCTCCAGGCAATTGGAAGCCCGGAGCTGGATGCGGTATGGCGACGGGCCGCGAACGAGCAGGACGCTGCTGCCCGGAAAGAGTTCCAGGCGACTCAGCGCGCCTCGGATTATCGAACCGCGGTGTCAGGACGGCTCCGATACATGCCGCATAAGTACTCACAACGCCTTTTCATCCTGCCGACAAACGACTTCACGTTGTTTCTGATCGGGTTCCTCGCGTTACGTCTTGGCCTGTTCGATCAGCCGCAACGCCACAGGCGAGTGATCGTTGGCGTGATGATATTCGGAGCACTGTCGTGGGCAACCTCACACTGGCTCCTTCCATTTACGATCACCTCGACGCCGGCAACCTGGCTGCCCCTCCGCGTGGCGACGCTGACAGCGGGTAACGCCTTCAGGCTGATTCGCGACAGCTGGCTTGCGCTCACTTATGTTGGTGCGATCCTGCTGCTGGTCTCACGCCCGGGATGGCAGAGACCTCTGAGCGCCTTTTCGATCACGGGCCGCATGGCCCTGACCAACTACATGCTGCAGGTGGTCATCCTCGATCTCACGTTCTCGAATTATGCGTTTGGAGCGCAGATCAGCGCATGGCTGTCGCCGGTAGCCGCGCTCGCGTTGTTCGGCGCGGAACTCGCGTTCAGCCGATGGTGGTTGTCTCGCTTCTCTTACGGTCCACTGGAATGGTTGTGGCGTAGCGCGACGTACGCGCGGTGGGAGCCGATTCGACACCTTCCAGCGGCAAAGGCAGCGTAGAAAGAGCGAGTCGCGAATCAGTGCGAGCTTGGCGGCGGAACGAGACCGAGCTCTTTCAGCTCGGGCAACGTCTTGTCAGCCTTCTTCCAGATGTCCCTGAGCTCGCCGTAAGCGCGCTGAGCGGTGGCGATGTCCTTGGCGGCCATCGCTGCGCGGGCCAGTCCCAGAAGCGACAAGGTGCGGCGCGGCGTGCGCTTCAGCGACAGCTCGAACGCTTCCATCGCTTCGCGGGGCCGACGCACATCCATCAGCATCTCACCGACCTGCTCGTTCACAGGCTTCACGGGAACCGGCGGACCGAATTCGAACGGCAGCCCGGCTTCGACGACGGCGGCCTGGCGGGCGAGGACGATGGCCTCTTCGCGCCTGCCCTCGGCGAATAGGAGCGCCGCCTCGAGCTGCTGGGCCATCACCTGTGGCACGCGAGGATCGCCTGCCGTGCCTGCGGTGGGCAGGCCCATGGCTGACATCTGGTGTGCCTCTGGCGCCAAGGGTGCCACAGGTTTGGTGCCGGGCGCCTGGGTGCCTGGCGCCGGGACGGCGCGAGGTCCCGGCGCGATCGGAGCGATACCGGGCCGGGCCGGGCCGGCGGATGGCGTCGATCGAACCGGAGCGCCGTTTACGGGGGCTTCTTCCATCAGCGCCGCCATCTGCTGCATCGCGTTGGCGGCCGCCGCGCGATTACCGGATCGGATACCAGCGAACCCGATCGCGAAGAGCTCGGCGACCGCGGCATCCTTCGGCAGCCCCTTCGCGGTCAGCGGCACCTTCGCTTCGCCCCATTTCCGGCTTTCGATCAGCCACGCGGCGCGCGCGAGCGCGAGGTGACTGCGCGTCCGTTCCGATCCGCTTTCTTTCGCGGCGGCTTCCATTTGCGCGAGGATGCCGCGCGCGTCTTCGTAGCGGCCCTGCTGCGTGTACGAGTAGACGAGCCACAGCAACGCATGAAAGCCGCGCTGATCGACGTCGAGCTTCCTGGCCTCGCGGCGCGCATCCGCGGCCTTGACCGATCGCTCGTTGATGGCCGCGGCCTCGTCCCACATGCCCATCGCGACGTAGATGTGCGACGGCATGTGCAGCGCATGCGACGCCGACGGCGCGATCTTCGCGTAGGCATCCGCGTATCGCAGGCCGAGCGGTGCGTGGACCGGATCGTCGTAGGCGTGGATCAGGTAGTGGGCCGCGCCGGGGTGCTGCGGGTTCTTCGCATAGACCTGCTCGACGAGCGCCGCGGCGCGCATGTAGATCGAAAAGTCGCGGCCGCCGTGGCTGGTGCCGAGGATCGCGAGTGCGTAGAAGGACGTGACTTCATCGTCGGCGGGATACTTGTCGTGCATCCGCTTCATCGCATCGGCGTAGGCGAGATCGCGCCCCAGCTTTTCACCGGTGCCGAACAATCTCTCAACCGCACCGAGCCAGTCTTTTTCCTTTTCGGTCGGCGCCTTGGCGCGGCGGGCATCTGGCGTCGCCGCGAGCCTGGCGAGGGCCGCCTTCGCGAGATCAGGAGACGTGCGCTGCCACACGGCGTGATTGAACGTCATCGCCTCGCCCCAGTAGGCCATCGCGAAACCGGGATCGGCCTTCTGCGCCTCGGCAAACGCTTCCCGCGCGTCGTCGTACTCGAACGAATGCATCAAGAGCACGCCCTTGATGAAGAGCGGCTGTGCGGCCGGCGATCCCGACGTCGGAAAGTCGATCGTGCCGAGTTCCTGCGCAGTACCAATCCAGGCAAGGCTGGACACCACAAGAAGAGCGGCGACGAGGGCAGCGCGGACTCTCATAGGGGAAATATTAGCGCCAAAAGAAAACGGGCGGGTCGTTTTCGACCCGCCCGCCGTTTTCGTAAAGCCCTAGGACCCTAAGACCCCAGGACCTCGATTCTCAGTTAAACGAATACCTGAAGCTGAGCATGAACTGGTAGACGTCCAGGATGCCGCTCGTCGACTCGAACGTGTTGCGGACCAACTGGTTGTTCACCACCTGCATGCGGTAAGCCAAGCGGCCGTTTGCGTCGGTCGTCGGCGTGTTCAGGATGTTGTTGCGAATGATGCGTTGACCGACGCCCCAGTTCGAGTTCAGCAGGTTGCCGAAGTTCTGGATGTCGATGCGGAACTGACCGGCGTTGCGATGGCCCTTGACGTTCTTGAAGACGTCCTGCGACAGGCTCAAGTCCATCTTGTGCAGGAGCGGCAGGAACACGGCGCCGCGCTGCGCGTATTCGCCGCGGTGCTCGCTGAGGTACTTGTCCTGCGCGATGTAGGCATCGAACGCATCTGCCTGCTGGTCGGCGGTGAAAGTGATGTTGTTCGCGGTGAACGTCGTAAAGTTCATCTCCGACCTGTCGCGCGGAATGTAGATCAGGTCGCCGGTGGCGCCGTCACCGTTCGCGTCAGACGCGAAGATGTAGCTGTTGTTGCCAAGGGTGCGCGTTTCCCAGAACATCGAGATCGAGGTATTGCCCCATTCGAAGTACTGCTTCGAGTAAGTCGCCGACAGGAAGTAGCGGTGGCCTGGAGACGACGATGAGTAGCCGAGGCCCGGGTTGTTGGCATCGCCGGGCGAGGCGTTGTTCGACCACGAGTTGAACGCCGTTGAGCCCGGATCGATCGTGTTCTTCGCCTCGCCATAGCTGTAGGCGGTGCGCAGGCTCAGTCCGTGCCACATTGGCTTCGACGCCGAGAATGCTAGGTTCCAGTTGCGGCCGATGTCCTGGTTCTTCATCACGATCGCGCTCGTCACCTGGTTGCCGGTGACGTTGTTGAGGCGGTTTTGCGTCCAGCGCGGTCGATTGTCGGCGCCGGCGAATGTCGCCTGAGCCGCCGGCAAGTTGGCATTGATGTAGTAAATGCCGTTGACGTCGCGGTTGTAGACGAATTCCGCGGTGCCGGTAATGCCACCGCGCAGGCGGCGGTCGACGGCGATGTTGCTGCGCCACACCTGCGGGAAGCGGAAGTCGTTGTCGGTGACGTTCAGCTCGTAGCTGGCGGCGGGCTGCCCGGTCGGCGTCGGCTTGTAGCGGTCGGTGTTGGTCGAGAACGGATACTGGCTGGTGCTCTGGTTCGAGGCGGTGTCGGCTGAGAGGCTGCCCTGCAGCATGCCGGTGTTTCCGAGCTGATTGGAGATCCACACGTAGAGGGGCTGACCGGTGAAGACGCCCGTGCCGCCGCGAATCTGCGTCTTCTGGTCGCTTGCGACGTCGTAATTGAAGCCCATGCGCGGCGACCACAGGATGTTGGCGCCGGGCATCTGGCCGCTGTCGTACTGCACCGGCTGGCCGTCCTCGTCACGGAACGTCAGCGCGTTCGCGTTCGGATTCAGGTACGCAGTGTTCTCGAACACCGGCACATCGAAGCGCAGGCCCATCGTGACGCTCAGGTTGCTGCTCGGACGCCACACGTCCTGCCCGTAAGCGCCGCCGTAGATCGCCGTCAGCGGCTGTTCCGGCTTATCGAGGCCTGGCAGGTTCATGTAGCGGTTGTTGTACTTGCGAATGGTCACCGCCGACGTCGTGCGGTTGGGATTGGCGAGCGCATCGCGAGCGTCGGTGTAGAAATCGTCGAGGCTGTTGTAGACCCACGCGCCCTGCTTGCAGCAGTTGAAGAACACGTTGTCCGAGTGATAGCGCTCGACGCGGCCGCCGAATGTGAACTCGTGCGTCACGCCGAACTTGGTGAAGTCGTTCTTCACCTCGAACGTCTTGTAACGGAGCTCGTTGTTCGGCGTGAACGGTTCGCTGCCGAAGGAGAGGTAGGCGGTGCCGCTCTGCAGGATGTCGACAAACGGGAACAGCACGTCGCTTTGCGGCCGGCTCTCGTCGCTCGAGGAGTACGAGACGCGCAAGGTGTTCGACATCGAGGCGCCCAGGATTGTGTTCCACTCGCCGGCGGTGGTCTTGCGGTTCTCGAGGATCTGGTAGTTCGAGCCCTGGTAATTGATCGCGTCGGTCGCGACACCGCGGCGGCCGATGCCGGCCGACCCCGAGGTTGACAGCTGGTTGTCCGAGCTCGAATTCAGCTGAACGTAATTGAAGAAGATCTTGTTGCTCTGGTTCAGGTTGAAGTCGGTGCGGAAGATGCCGCGCTTCTGCGGCGTGTTGTCGGTAGTCGGGTCGAACGAGCCGGTGTCGTAACCGAAGCTGCTCTTCAGGAACGCGCTGAGGTCCGACGCATCCTTCGCGAGCACGCGCGTCACGTTGCCGCCGACTGGCTCGCCGCCGTTGTTGGCGCGGAACGCGGTGAGCGGCCGGGCGTCTTTCTCGTTTTCAAAACTACCGAATGCGAACAACCGGTTCTTGACGATCGGCGCGCCGGACCACACGCCGGTCTGCTTGGTGTCGAACGTGCCGGGGTTGAACACATTGCCGCGGGCCTCGGTGCCGACGAAGCCGTCGTTGCGGAAGCGGTAGTAGGTCGCGGCGCGCAGCGAGTTGGTGCCGCTGCGCGTAACGGTGTCGACGCTGGCGCCGACGAAGTTGCCCTGGCGAACGTCATATGGCGCGATACTGACCTGCACCTGTTCGATGGCTTCCATGGAGATTGGCGCGACGTTGGTCTGTCCGCCAGGCTGGCCGCTGCCGAGGCCGAACGAGTTGTTGAACGCCGCACCGTTGATCGTCATGTTGTTCAAGCGGCCGTCGACGCCGCCGAACGAATTCGCGCCCGAGGTCTGTGGCGTTAACCGCGTGAAGTCGGAGATACGACCGCTGACCGTCGGCAGCGTCGCGAGGGTCTCGCGATTCACCGAAGTGGCCGCGCCGGTGCGCGCCGAGCTGAACACCGAGCTCGACTCGGCGGTGACCGTTACCGTTTCGGTCACGGCGATCGCTTCGACTTCGAAGATCAGGTCGGTCGCCACGCCGAGGTTAATCTCGACGTTTTCAAGCGTCTTTGGCGCGAACGCCGCCGCACCGGTTCCGGTGTATGCCACCGTCACCGAGTACGGACCGCCGACGCGCATGTTGATGATGATGAAACGACCATCAGAGCGCGTGGTGGTTTCGTAGGTCGTGCCGGAGGGGAGGTGAATCGCAATGACGCTGGCGCCAGCAACAGGCTGCTGGGTCGCGTTCTGAACTCTGCCGTTAAGTGAACCGGTGGTGACCTGCGCGTGGGCGTTGATCGCGAGCGCGCACACCGCGACGAAGGACAAGACAAGCCTAGTCAAAAACATTCTCATGTGGACTCCTGAAAAACCGCGCAGAAATTATCCCTCGTCCCAGTGACGGGCGGTAAAGAAAAAAGGCCGGTCCGCCATTGGCGGAACCGGCCTGTTTTCAACGATTTCTGGCGATCGCCCGACAAGAGCTAGTCGCTCTGCTTTGCCTTACGCATGGCGTTGGCCTTGTCGCTGAGCGCCGTGCCTTCCTTGATCAGTTCCTGCTGCTTCTTCGGGTCCTTTTCGATGAGCGCCTGCGTGCGGAGCAGGAGGCCCTTATAGGTCATCGCTTCGACGTAGTCCGGCTTGATCGAGAGCGCCTTGTCCACCGAGGCGAGCCCGTCTGCGATGATCTGCGCCTTCTCCTTGTCGGAGAGACGGAAATCACGCGACGCCTTGTCCCAGCTGTAGGTCGCGAGGCGGTAATGGGCCTCGGGGTTGTTCGGTTCGAGTTCGATGTTCTTGCGGATGTTTTCGATCAGCCTGTCGAAATCGCCCTGGCGGTTGTAATAGCCCGCGACCGTCAGGTACACGGCCGGATCGTTCGGTTTTGCGTCGCGGCCTTTCAGGTAGGTTTCCTCGGCCAGTTGATATTCGCCCGAGTCCTCGTAAATCTTTGCGAGCTGGAAGTAGTTAGTCGGCTCGTTCGGCGCCAGCTGAATCATGCGCTGCACGACGGGCTCAGCCTGCGTCGGATCGGCCAGCTTATCGGGACCATACGCCGCGACCAGGAAGTCAAGCGCGAGCGAGCGCTTGGGCTGCGTCTCTTCCGTCAGCTTCTCGCTGGCGAGCTTGTAGTTGTCGACCGCCTTCTGCATCAGCGCGTCGTTGGCCGGCTCACCCTTGCGCGCCGGGCGATACATGTTGTCGTATGAATTGCCGAGGTAGAAATAGATCGCGGGGCACCACTCGCAGGTGGTGTCGCCAGCGGTCAGCTGCGCCGCTTCCTCGTACTTGTTTACCGCGACACGCCAATCGCTCGCCGCGTATGCCTTGTTGCCGTCCTTGAACGCTTTCATGGCGCGGACCTGGTTCATGTATCCGCAACCGGCCAGCGTGACGCCCAACCCGATAAACAGCGCCAAATACGCTGCCGAAGACCGCATATTCATCAAAATCCCCCTGTATAGAACCCGCTCAAGAGCCGCAAGCCGGAGAGTATATCTGTGTTTCTTTGGGGCTCGCAACCACAGGTTTGGGAGCCAAAACGGCCAGATCCAGCCCTTACATTTTAGACACCGATCGCGGCATTTCGGGCGTCAAACCGATAAGAAGATCAATAAAGTGGGGAGTCCCATGATCCGCTTCGAGGATTTGTTAGACAAAGTCCGCGGTTACAGCCCGGACGCCGACCTCGAATTGCTCCGCAAGGCCTACGTGTTCTCGGCCCTGGAGCACAAGGGACAGATCCGGCATTCGGGCGAGCCGTACCTCGTTCACCCGATGGAAGTGGCCGACATCCTCGCGGACATGAAACTTGATGCGGTCTGCATCGCCGCCGGCCTGCTGCACGACGTCGTCGAAGACACGCTCACGACGCCCGACAAGATTCGCGAGAAGTTCGGC
>Ga0310890_10000615_pt1 | contig 12008 bp, 6 predicted proteins | sample T20D3metaG_FD_203751 | JGI IMG/M metagenome (GOLD analysis project Ga0310890, IMG submission 203751) | Lab incubated soil microbial communities from West Virginia University Organic Research Farm, Morgantown, WV, United States - T20D3 | ecosystem: Environmental > Terrestrial > Soil >... | reverse complement strand
GGAACGCCTTTACAACGGCATCACCCTGGGATCGCCATGGCCGCCGCCGCTGCAAGTCCCCGACGAGCATCCCATCTCGCCGCCGTATCTGGTCGCGCCACCGGCCGAGATTCCGATCGACGTCGGCCGCCAGTTGTTCGTCGATGATTTCCTGATCGAGTCGACCAACCTGCAGCGCACGTGGCATGCGGCGACGTATCATCCCGCCAACCCGATCCTGAAACCCGAGCGTCCGTGGGAATTGGTGGACGACTCAGCGGAACGGACGAAGACTCCGCCGAATCCGGCGGCGATGGTGTTCAGCGACGGCGTCTTCTACGATCCGAAAGATCGCCTGTTCAAGATGTGGTACATGGGCGGCTACAGCGGGTACACGTGCCAGGCGACCTCAGCCGACGGCATCGGGTGGACGCGCCCGGCGTTCGACGTCGTCCCGGGGACCAACGTCGTCAGCAAAGCGCTCCGTGACTCGAGCACGGTCTGGCTGGATCTCCAGGAGCGCGATCCGCAACGCCGCTACAAGATGTCGCTGTTCAACGACCTCGGCCTCGAGCTCTACACCTCGCCGGATGGCGTGCATTGGACGGGCCTCGGCCGCACCGGCTACACCGAGGATCGGTCGACGTTCTTCTTCAATCCGTTCCGCAACGTGTGGTGTTTCAGCCTGCGGGCCAATCAATACGCCGGATCGATCAGCGGACGCTACCGAGAGTACTGGGAGTCGCGCGAGTTCGCGGCGGCGCCGAAGTGGAATGGTCACGCGCCGGTCGCCTGGGTGAAATCAGACTCGCGGGATTTTGCGCGGCCCGAGATCGCGTCGCGATCGGAGCTCTACAACCTCGACTGCGTCGCCTACGAAAGCCTGATGCTCGGCCTGTTCTCCGTCTGGCGTGGCGAGTCTGAGCTCAGAGAAAAAATCAACGAAGTCACGCTTGGCTTCAGTCGCGACGGCTTTCACTGGCATCGCCCGGAGCGCAAAGCGTTCCTGGCGGTGTCCGATGTTGTCGGCAGCTGGAACTGGGCGAACGTGCAGTCAGCCGGCGGCGGCTGTCTGATCGTCGGCGATCAGCTCTACTTCTATGTGAGCGGAAGGCAGGGCCGTCCGGGCACTGCGTCGCCGGGCGTCTGCACGACGGGGTTGGCGACGCTTCGCCGCGACGGATTCGCCTCGATGGACTTCATGCCCGATCGCGTGTCGGTCGTTCGCAAGCCTGCCGATTCGGGCACGCTGACCACACGGGTGATCACGTTCACCGGCGAACATCTGTTCGTCAACGCCGATGTGAGCCGTGGCCAGTTGCGCGCCGAAGTCCTCGACGAATCAGGTGCGGTGATTGCGCCATTCTCGCGCGACGCCTGCGTGCCGATCACCGCCAACGGCACCAGGCAGCGCATCACGTGGAGCAACGTGCCGTCGCTCGCCGCCGTGAGAAACCGCAAGGTCCGCCTGCGTTTCTCGATGACCTACGGCCAGATCTTTTCCTTCTGGGTCAGCGCCGGCGCCACGGGCCATAGCGGAGGGTATCCGGCCGCCGGCGGTCCCGAGTTCGCCGGCCCGATCGATCGCGGGGCGTCGTAGATGCGATCAGCCGTGGCGCGAGTGCTCGACAGACGTAGCACCGTCGCCGTTGCCTCGCTCATCACCCTCGGCTTAGGACTGTTCTTCACGTTCGTCTGGGCCCCGCACCCCTGGGGCTGGCAGGGCATCGACCAGTATCACGAGCTCGCCAAGGCGCTGGCGCGCGGCGAGCCATTCGGCACGACCGACGTGCCGTGGGGCTACGCCTACTACGGCGCGTTGTTCTATTGGCTGGTCGGCGATCGCGTGTGGGTGCCGGTGCTCGCGCAGGTCATCATCAACACCGCCGCGCCGGTCCTGCTCTATCGCCTTGCGCAACCGTTGGTCGGCGCACGCACGGCCACACTCTCGGCGTTGATCCTCGGCATCTTCTCCTTCAACACCGTGTATGCGTCGACACAGGCGTCGGACGCGGTGTGCACGGTGCTCTTCGTGAGCTCGCTCGTCGTCCTTGCGAAAGGCGTGCGCGAGCGCCGCATGCTGGACATCGCGATCGGCGGCTTCCTGTCCGGGCTGGTGCCGCAGTTCCGGCCCAACATGATCCTGCTCCCGGCCATCTTCGCCGCCGGCTATGTGCTGATCGGACGCACGCGCGGGCACCTGGCGCGCGCGGTCGTCTTCACCGCGGCCGTCACGCTCGCCTTGACGCCGTGGATCGTCCGCAACTACCGGCTGACGAACACGTTCATGCCGACCAGCACCCACGGCGGCATTCAGCTGTGGTACGGCACGCTGCAGGTCGGGCCGTATCTCGAGAGCCGGGCGCAGAATCCCCGATCGATCTTCGACTCGTCACCCCTGCCATACACGAGCCTCGCGGAATCGCCCATCGTGATTCGCGCGCGAAAGTATGAGTGCGCGCCGGCGGACGAAGTGCCGGCGCTCGTCTACTGGACCGATCGCAGTCGGCAGTCCCAGCGCATCGCCGCCTCGGCTCGTGATGGATCGCTGATCACGTACGCCATTCCGGCGCAATCAACCGGCACGGCCGTCTATTACTACCTGGAGGCCGGCCGAACGGCTCCGGGCGGCATGAACACATTGACGACACCGCCAGGCGGCGCCGCCAATCCGTTCCTCCTGCTGGTTGACGATCGCCATCTCGAAGACATGGACCGGCACCAGGACCTCGTCGACATCTTCGACGTGATTCGCATCGCCCGTCATATCGCGTGGCAGGAGCCGGTGGGGGCCGGTGAAGACATCGATCGTAGCGGCGGTGTCGACGCCGCCGATCTGAATGCGGCGGCGGCGAGGCTCATTCCCGAAGCCGGCGTGACACAGGTGGACTTCGCCAGCGACGCGGCAGCGGCCACACTGCGGCTCGCGGACGGTTCGCGCATCACGATCCCGCGTCAGTGGCGGCGGCGTCAGACCGACCTCGACGTCGCAGGCAATCTTGCGGGCGCGCTGGTATCGCGCTGGCGCACGCGAACCTCGCTCACCGCCCCGCCGTTGGCCGGTCCGTGTCCCTTGCTGGAAGAGGTCGGCGCGAACACGGTGTTCTATCGCGCTGAGCTCCACCTGATGCGGCGCTACATGGCGCTGGCGATGGACAACATCGGCCGCGACCCGCTCGCCTTCGTTGCCGCATCGGCGTACCGTATGGTCCGCCTTTTCATCATTCGCGGCAGCGACGATCGGCACGCCACCCAGCAATTCAGCGGCGCCCGGCTCGCCTATGCCGCCGGCACCGTGCTGTCAGCCACTTACTTCTTGGTGTTTGTGGCCGGCGCGGTGATCGCGCTGCGACGGCGATCGGCGCTCGCATTCCTGCTCGTGCCGATCGTCTACGTGCCCCTGACGATCTGTTTCGTGTTGACGAACATGCGCTACACCATCACGATGCAGCCGCTGATGTTCGTATTTGTGGCGGTGGCGTTGAGTGCCGCGTTGAGGCTGGACTCGCCGGAGGCGAGCAACGACGCGGCGTCGAGGCGGGAGCGCTAAGAGCGGAGCAGGCTGCCGAAGATGCGGAGGGAGCCGCGCGCGGCAACGGTGAAGACCAGCACCAGCAACGCGTAATACACGAAGATCAGTTTCGGATCGTTGAAGTAGCCATACAACAGCGCCACACCCGATACGCCGAGCGCCACGCCCTTGAGCACGGTCACGGCATCCGGCGCGCCAAACACGTGCCAGACACCGCGATACACGCCGACGATGAAAAACGAGATCAGCTGCACGCTGATCACGATCGGCAGCGAGCCGTAGAACCGGTCGGCATGGGACGCGTAGGTTTCGACGTCGTAGCGCCAGCGGTTGGCGAGGTAGTACGCCGAGCCGATGAGGATGAAGTCCATCAGCACTTCGAAGACGCGCCGCTTGTGCATGAACTCGTTCACCAGCGGCGTCAACCGGCTCCCGCGCGTCGGCGGAACCGCGGTGTCGGCATAGACGCGCACGCGGGCGAGATACACCGCGAACAGGGCCATCAGCGTCAGGAACAACCCGCCGACGACCATCGACCAGCCCTGCGTCGTGTTGCGGACGATCAGGCCAATGGTGCCGCCAATGGCGGCGAGGCCCCACAACAGGAACACCGCCGAGCGCTCCGACAACCCGATCGCCACGAGGCGATGCGACGAATGATCGCGGCCGCCGACCGCCGGCGATCGCCCGGACAGCAGGCGCGCGACGGTGACGAGCGTGGTGTCGAAGATCGGGATCAACAGCACGAACACCGGCGCCACCATCACGGTCAGCACGTCGGTGCGGCTGCCGCGGACGCCTTCGGAACCGAGCGCCATCGCGGCGAGGCTGAAGCCGAGCGTCAGGCTGCCGGCGTCGCCCATGAAAATCGACGCCGGCGGGAAGTTGTAGACCAGGAATCCCGATGCGGCGCCGGCGATCAGCGCCAGGAACGCCATCTCTTCACCGGCGATCTCGCGCGTCACGCCCGTCCACAGTCCCGCGATCATCATCACGGCGACGACGACGGCGGTGCCCGAGCTGAGGCCGTCCATGTTGTCGAGCAGGTTGAACGCGTTGGTCAGGCCCACCATCCACGCCATGGTGAGCATGCTGTCGAGCAATCGTGAGTCGAGCCAGTTGAGGCGAAGGTCGAAGGCGACCAGCGCCGACGCCATGGCGAGCTGCACCACCAGTTTGGTGGACGGCTTCAGCACCAGGATGTCGTCGACGAGGCCGGCGATGAAGATCACGATGGCGGCCGCCAGGAAGACGCGGACTTCCGAGGCTATGCCCGCGATGAAGCATCCGGCAAAGATCGCCAGCCCGATCGCGATGCCGCCGAGCATCGGGATCGACGTGCGATGCCAGCGATCGTCGCGCGGATGCGCGACAAGATTCAGCCGGAAGGCCAGCCGCCGGCACAGCGGCACGAGCAGCACCGCCAGCAGGAAGGCGATCGCGTATGGCCGGACAATGGCGTCGATCATCGCGCCGCCGCGGGAAGGAGCGGCGGAAGAACCTGCTGCTCGAGATACGACGCCAGCACTTCAGCCTTCACGAGGTTCGCATTGCCGATCGCGTGCGCGCCGGCGGCGGGCGTTTGCGACGGGCGATAGTGAAAGAACGCGCGGGTGACGCTGACGGCCGGCGTGACGCCGCCGAGCACTTCCAGCAGCGCGTCGTCGTCGGCGATGCGGCCACCGTCGACGTAGCGATCGGCGACCTCGCATGCCCAGGGCGCCATGTTGACGAAAAAGACGATGTGATACTTGCGGCTCTGATGCAGCGCCTGGATCGCCTCGACGGCGCGAAACCACGCGGCGTATTCGGGATCACGCTCGCGAAGCTGCTTGCCCAGCGACGAGGCGCCGACGCCGATGATCCCGCTGCCGGGGCAGACAAACGATTCGAGGTCCGGCGCGTCGACACGATCGAGCGGTGTGAGACGCTGCACGTCTTCGCCTTCACCGCCGCCACGCTGCAACAGTTGCTCTTCGCTCGCCAGATGCTCGAGTCGCTGTTGATCTTCCTTCGACGTGAAGAGCCTGAATCGCGCGGTGAGGACGGCGCGCTTGTAGAACTCGAATGAATAGAGGTGGCGCTGGGCGAACCGCATCACCGGCGCGACGGCGCGAACCAGGACGCCGCGCCGGGACGGCGAATTGTCGCCGCTGAAATCATTGGGATAAAAACCGACGATGACGAGGTCCGGGTTGGCGCGCGGACCGATCTCCTCGAGATACGCCAGCTCCTGGCCGGTGTTGTAGCCGGGCACACCCAGGTTCCACACTTCCCAGTTCACACTCGGGCGCCACGCGCGCAGCTGCTGCTCGAGCAAGAACGGATAGGTCGTGTCGTCGAGCGTGCCGTGGCCGAACGTCACCGAATCGCCGAGGACGAGAATACGGAACGTGTTCGGCGGCTTCTCGAGCGAGTATTCCCTGCGATCGCGAAAGCCTAATGAGTTGATCCGGACCGGCACGCCCGCGAACCAGCCGTCGTAGCCGGGCGAGAGCCGCTGGCCGCGCCTCGCATCGGTGAGGAAGAAACCAGGCTGTCCCTGTTTGTCGTCCCACCGGATCCGCACCCACAGCTCGATCAGGATCATGCAGGCGCCGGCACTCGCAATCAGCGCGACGGCGGCGAACAGCAGCTTCCTGCCGCGGCTCACGCCCATCCCCGCAACCAATACACGACAATCGCCACGTACTCGTGCGCGATGCCGCGAATCTGATCGAGGCTGGCGCCGCGCTCGTGCAGGTAAAACTGGCTTTCGCCCGGCGGCGTGGGGACGACCGTGATATTCGGCGCGACCTTGTGCCAGGTCCGCGTCGCGCGCAGCATGTGATACGGCGAGCTGACGAGCAGCACGCGGGACCAGCCGCGCGCCTGCGCGATCTGGCTCGAGTTCCTGACATTCTCGTAGGTGTTCACGGCCGTCTCCTCGAGCACGATCGCGTCCGCCGGGACGCCATTGGCGACCGCAATCGCCTTCATGCTTTCCGCTTCGCGAAGCGTGAACACATAACCTGACGAGAACACGATTGATGGCGCGTAGCCGGCCCGGTACAGCTCGATCGCCTTGCCGACACGCTCGGGGACGCCGCCGCCGGCCTGTCCCGATTCGCCGACGCCGCCGGCAAACACCACGATCGCATCCGCGGCCTGCGGCGGTGACGAGAAACGCAGCGGCTCGGCGATCCACCACGCCAGCGGCGTATAGAAGATCAGCAGCAGCGCGACCGCGATCGGCACGACGATCTGCAGTGCGCGGCGCCGCGCCAGGTCGTAGATCGAGCGGAGGCGGCCTTCCCAGCCGGCCGTGCTCGCCGCCCTGTCGGCCGACGCCTTGTCGATCAGCGCCGACATCGCTTCGAGACGGCGATCCCAGCTGTTCGATTGCGCCACTGCAATGCGGCGTGCCACGACCGGCGCCGGCGATGTCTCGATCGACGCGCGAATCGCCGTCACGTAGTCGTCGACCGACGAGGCGACGCGAATCAGATCGCCGTGCTCGCCGTTGAAGCGGCGGATCTCGAAAAGATCGGTCGCGACCACGGGAATGCCCATGATCAGGTACTCATTGAGCTTGGTCGGATAGACGTTGGCGGTGTACTCGCTGATGCGATACGGCACGAGCCCGACGTCGAAGTTCTTCACGTAGCCGGGCAGCTCGGTGTGTGGCCGCTGGCCGAACAGGTGGATGTTCTTGACGCGCTCGAGCCGCGACACGTCGACCTGCGGCGGTCCGACGAGCGCGAACGTCACATCCGGCATTTTTTCGGCAACAACCGCGAGCAAATCCTGATCGACCCACTGGTGCAGGCCGCCGACGTAGCCGGCGATCGGCCGCGGCAGTTTCGCGATGTCGGCGGGCGGCGGCGCCGCCGCATCGCGCACCTTCTCGAACGTCCCCATGTTGACCGCGAAGGGAAACAGGTGGACGCGATCGCTGAACTGCGCCGCCCTCGCCCGCAGCTTTTCCGACGTGGTGAAGACGAGATCGGCGGACTTGAACAGCTGCTGCTCGCTCGGCGCGATCCGAGCCGCCTCCGGCGAGCTCGATGCCAGGTCGTCGATGCAGTAATAGATCGTCAGCGCCGGGTCGAGCGAATCGATCACATCGCGCGCCAGCGGCGTCGGCAGGAACGTCCACACCACGGGCCGCGCCGCGCCCACCGCCGTCATCCACCGCGTGATGCTGCGCTTCAACATCCAGCGATTGATGCGGCGGGCCAGGTTGAAATACGGGAACGGCAGCACCAGCGGCGACTGCACGAACAGGTTCGGCCGCTCTTCGCGGAAGCCTTTGGTGCCGCGGCGCCAGTTTCGCAGCCGCTGCTTGAGCCGCGGCATGTCCGACCAGCGCACCGGCCGGACGCCGGTGTTCTCGACGAACAGCACGCGATGACCGCTCGCGGCCAGGCGCGACATGATCTCCTGGTGACCCTGCCAGATGAAGTCCCAGTCGATGGACGACAGGCAGATGACGTCGCGGCCTGCCACGTTAGCTCTTGGCATCCATGAAGGAACGGAACCACAACTCGAGCATCAGCAACACCCAGAGGTGATGCGCGTAGTCGCGGACCCCGCGTTGATGATCGTCGAAAACCCTGCGGACTGCCGCAGGCGTGAAGAGGCCGCGCGCGTTGAAGCGATCGCTGAGGATGTGATCGGCCAGATAGTCCTTCAGCTCGCCGCGGAACCAGGGGCCGATCGGGACCGCAAAGCCCTGCTTGGGCCGATGCATGTTGCCGGCCGGGACGAGGTCGGCAACGGCCTTCTTGAGGAGGTACTTCGAGGTCCCGCCGCGCAGCTTCATGTCGCTCGGCAATTTCGCCACGAACTCCGTCAGCCGCCAATCCAAGAACGGCGACCGGGATTCGAGCGAATGCGCCATCGTCGCGATGTCCATCTTGGGCAGGAGGTCCGTAGGAAGGTACCACGCCACGTCGCCGGCGAGCATCGCGTCCACGGCGTCGAGATGATTCAGGCCCGCGAACACCTCTGCGAGGCGATCCGTCCGGGAGCGTATCGCCGGGTTCGCATAGAGCGCCGCTTTCAGCTCCGGGGTGTAGACCGAAAGCCAGGCGCGGTAGCGATCGGGACGCGGACGGCTCGCGCCTTTCATGAAGCGCGCCGCGCGTGACAACGTCGATCGCCGATCGGCGCTGGCAGGAAGCAGCGCGGTGACCGCGCGCTCGGCGAGCGACCGCAGGGCTGACGGCACCATTTGCCACCGCTCGGCGAGGCGACCGCCATAGTGCCAGCCGTAACCGGCGAAGGCCTCGTCGCCGCCGTCGCCGTTCAAGGCGACGGTCACATGCTTCCTCGTCAGCTGCGCGAGATAGAAACTCGGAATCGCGGACGAGTCCGCGTACGGCTCGCCGTAGTGCCTGGCCATGGCCGGCAGGATCTCGATCGCCTTCGGATGCACTTCGAATTCGTGGTGCTCACAACCGTAGCGCTCGGCGACCTTTCGCGCGTAGACCAGCTCGTTGAAGCGCGGATCGTCAAAACCGATCGAAAACGTCTTGACCGGTGAGGATTGCAGGCCGGCCATCAACGCCACCACCGCGCTCGAATCGACGCCACCGCTGAGGAACGCGCCGAGCGGCACTTCACTGATCAGGCGCTTACGAACCGCCTCGGTCAGGAGCCGGCGCACTTCCGCCGCTGCTTCGTCCTCGCTGATGCGAGCCTTCGGTGTGTACTCGAGCGACCAGTAGCGCTCGAGGCGCGTGCCGGACTTGTCGCGGACCAGCACGTGCGCCGGCGGCAGCTTGCGAATCTGCCGGTAGATCGTCAGCGGCGCCGGCACCGACATGAACGACATGTACTCGTCGAGCGCTTCGTAATCGATCTCTCGCTTGATCGCCGGATCGGCGAGCAACGCCTGGAACTCGGATCCAAACCACAAGCGGCCCGCGGCCTCGGCATACAGCACCGGCTTCTTGCCGAAGCGATCGCGCGCCAGCACCAGCTTCTTCTTGCGATCGTCCCACAGCGCGATTGCAAACATGCCGTCGAGCTCGCGCGCGAACTGCTCGCCCATCTCCTCGTAGAGGTGGACGATGATCTCGGTGTCGCTGCGAGTCGAGAAACGATGCCCCTTGGCCTCGAGGCGTTCGCGCAGCTCCTGGAAGTTATAGATCTCGCCGTTCTGGACGGTCCAGATCGATCCGTCTTCGTTGCTGAGCGGCTGGTGGCCGCCGGCGATGTCGATGATGCTCAGGCGGCGGTTGCCGAGCACCGCGCGCGGCTCGGACGAAGACGGCGCCTCCGGTATCTGCAACACGCCTTCGTCATCGGGCCCGCGATGACAGATCGCCGTGCACATCGACTGCACCAGCGCCTTGGGAATGTCGCGGCCGTCGAAATCGACGATGCCGGCGATTCCGCACATCTAGGTGGCCCGCCTTGGATCGATATGTTTCACGAGGAGATCGGCGATGCGCTCGGACGCATGGCCGTCGCCGAACGGGCTCGCGCCCTTCGACATCGCCGCATACTCCTCGGGATCGTCGAGCAGGCGTGATGCGAAACGGACGATGTCGTCGCCGCGCGTGCCGACGAGCCGCGCCACGCCGGCGTCGATGGCCTCCTGGCGCTCGGTGGTCTCACGCAGCACGAGCACGGGCCGTCCGAACACCGGCGCCTCTTCCTGCACGCCGCCGGAGTCGGTGAGCACAAACGTGCTCGCCTCCATCGTGCGGAGAAACGACACATAGTCGAGCGGCTCGAGCAACGACACGCGCTCGACGCTCGAGAGCTCGTCGAGCACGGTGTCTTGCACCGCCGGATTGCGATGCACCGGAATCACGACATGCACATCGGGATGGCGTGAGGTGATCGTCCGCAGCGCGCCGCACATGTCCTTGAGCGCGCCGCCAAAACTCTCGCGGCGGTGCAGCGTGACGAGCAACAGCCGCTTGCCTTCCACGTCGACCGGCACCTTGGTTCGCGCAAAGGTCTCGCTCCTGGCGATCGCATGCAGCGCGTCGACCACCGTGTTGCCGGTCACAAACACGTGCGATGCCGGAATGTTTTCGGCAAGCAGGTTCTTCCGCGCCAGCTCGGTCGGCGCGAAATGCAGCGCCGCGATCGCGCTCGTCAGGCGGCGATTGATCTCTTCCGGAAACGGGTTGTAGTGGTTGTGACTCCGCAGGCCGGCCTCGACATGCGCGACCGGGATCTGCTGGTAGAACGCCGCCAGGCTCGCCACGAACACCGTCGTCGTATCACCCTGCACGATCAGCACGTCCGGCTGTTCCGCCGCCAGTGTCTGCTGCATCGCGGGCAGCACGCGGACGCTCAGCTCTTCGAGCGTCTGCCCCGGCTGCATCACCGACAGGTCGATGTCCGGGGTGATGGCGAAGACTTCGAGCGCCTGTTGCAGCAGCTCGCGATGCTGTGACGTCGAGACGATGCGGAGCGTGACTTCCGGCCTTTGCCGGAGCGCGTGAATCACCGGCGCGAGCTTGATCGCCTCCGGCCGGGTGCCGAATACGACCATCGCTTTCATGAACTGTGTCCCTTCAAGAGTTCCTGGTAGAGATCGAGGGTCTGTTGCGCGGTGGCGCCAAGGCTGAAATGCGCGGCGACATGCGCGCGCGCTGCGGCGCCCATCGCTTCGCGCCGCTCGCGTGACGCGAGCAGCCCTTCGATGGCGTCGGCGAAGTCCTTACTGTCAACAACCGCCACCAGCTCGCCGGTCACGCCGGGAGTGACGATCCAGTCCGTCACGCCTTCGAGCCGCGTGATCACCGGCGGCACGCCGCTGGCCATCGCTTCGAGCAGGACGTTCGGCAGTCCCTCGCGCGCGGTCGGCAGCGCGAACACATCGGCGGCCCTGAAGTAGTGCTCGATGTTGTCGGCGGCCTCGACGAACACGACGCTCTCGCCCACGCCGCGTTTCGCCACCTTGCTCTTGATGCGATCGGCGATGCCGGCATCGATCTCATAGTACGGCCCCTGCGTCGCGCCGACCAGGACCAGCGTCGAGCGCACGCCACGCTCGAACAGCGAGAGCCATGCCTCGAACAGCACGTCGGGGTTCTTCTCGGGCGAGAACGAGCCGACGAACAAGATCACTGGATCGCCAGTGGGTATGCGCAGCTGATTCTGAAACTCCGCGCGAACGCCCACCGACGAAGGTTTGAATCGATCGAGATCGACGCCGTTCGGAATGAACACGAAACGGCTCTCTTCAAGACCCGTCGCGTCGAAGCCCTCGGCAAACCTGGGCGTGACGCCGATGAAGCGATCCGCCTGGCGGTACGCGGCCCACGTCAGCGCGCCCTTCGCCCGAATCGACGCCGGATCGTCGTGGCCGAAGGAGGTGAGCTTGATCACGATCGTCTTGCCGAGCAGCTTCGCCAGAGCGACGACCAGCATGCTCTTCTGCGAGACGCCGTGCAGGTGGACGATGTCGATGCCGGAGGCCAACTCGAGAAACGACGATGCCATGCGCTCGATGGCGAACGCTTTCGAAGAATGGCTGTTCGGGTCTACC
>Ga0310890_10000612_pt1 | contig 12021 bp, 11 predicted proteins | sample T20D3metaG_FD_203751 | JGI IMG/M metagenome (GOLD analysis project Ga0310890, IMG submission 203751) | Lab incubated soil microbial communities from West Virginia University Organic Research Farm, Morgantown, WV, United States - T20D3 | ecosystem: Environmental > Terrestrial > Soil >... | reverse complement strand
TGTGACGGAACCTCACCCGATGGGCACGGGCGGGGCGTATCGCTTTGCAGCCGATACCCTTGGGGAAACGGTAGTAGTGCTAAACGGAGACATACTAACCGATATCGATATCTCGAGCCTTATCGATTTTCACCGAGACCGTTCGGCCGCTGCGACCCTCGCACTCGCAACCGTCGAAGACCCGACTGCGTACGGCCTAGTCGAAAAGGACACCGAAGAGAACATACTGCGTTTTCTCGAAAAACCTAAATCGGATTCAATTAAACCGGACCGCGTAAATACTATAAATGCGGGTATTTACATTCTGGAACCGTCGATCCTCGACCTGATCCCGGAAGGCGAGGCACGCTCGTTCGAATACGACGTCTTTCCAGCCATACTGGACAGGAAACTGCCGTTTTTCGGTTATGCGATGGCTGGCACGTATTGGCGGGACCTCGGCAACCCGAAAAGCTATCTCGAGGCCCATCACGATTTTTTCGACGGCAAGATCGGCACATTTGCGATCGACCGCGACACAACATCGGATATCGCGACCGTTGCGTCTATCGACAGCTCATCTATTATCGGGCCCGGATGTGTGATCAAACCTGGCGCCCGAATAACCCGCTCGGTCATCGGGCCGGGCGTCCACATCGATGAAAAAGCGGTGATCGAGGGCTCGGTTATTTGGCCTCATTCGCGTATCTCGGCGGCTGCGGAAATACGCGACGCGGTGATCGGCCGGAGCTGTTATATAGGCCGGAACGTGACCGTAACGAACGGGACGGTTCTCGGCGACAAGGCTTCTATCCCCGACTATTCGCGGGTCTGACGGTTTAATGATATGCCTGAGCTGCCCGAGGTAGAGATAGTCGCAAGAGCGTTGCAGAAAGTTGTAGCTGGACGTCGCATCGTATCGGCTGAATTGCGGCGAGCCAAGCTCGCGCCCGATTCGACTGCTGCCGGGTTCGCGGCTCGATTGCGTGAATGCCGTATTAACCGTGTCCACCGCCGCGGCAAGAACATCCTTTTCGACCTCGACAACGGCCGGACGCTCCTGACGCATTTGCGGATGAGCGGCCGTTTCGTTCTGCTATCAGCTGCCGACGAAGATCCGAAATTCGCCCACGCGGTTTTCCATCTTGACCGGGTCTCGCGGCTCGTCTTTGAGGACCAACGGCATTTCGGCCTGATGAAAGTTATAAAAACGACGGGCCTCGCTCGTGACGCGTCAATAGCAAAGCTGGCTCCCGAACCATTCTCGGAAGAATTTTCCGCGGATTATCTGACTAAGGTCCTGTCCGGCTCCGCTCGCAGTCTAAAAGAGTTTCTCCTCGATCAGACAAAGGTATGCGGCCTGGGGAATATCTACGCGTCCGAGGCAATGTTCCACGCAGGATTAAGCCCTCGGCGGCGAGCTAAAAACGTTCCTCGAAAGCGCATCGAACCGTTATTTGAAGCGATCAGAAATGTCCTGAACGAGGCACTGGCTGTTGGCGAATCAAAACGTCCCGATCCGGTGATAATCGGTGAAGGTGTTTACGGCAACGGCATAACCGCCGACTGGGCCGTTTACGAACGCGAAGGTCTACCCTGTGCAAAATGCGGATCCGCGATCCGACGAATAAGGCAGGGGGCCCGGTCGACTTACTACTGTGCCAGGTGCCAAAGATAGTTTTTGGAGTCCTTTTACGCATTCCCCGGTGGAGATAAACCATATGTTAAAAAGAGTAGGTGTTATATGTCTGACGTCTCTGATGTTGATGATCCTGGGCCCCATTTCGATCCTCGCCTGCGCCTGCTGTGCCGAACCGGGAATGTACTTTCTCAGTGCCGGCAAGCCGAGCTCTTACTCGCTAGATGTCATCCGTGAGATCAAATTTTCGAAACCCTCAGATCTTTATATGACCGAGGCGGGATTCGATATGATCAAAGGGCTCGATCCGGTCAAACCGGAATACGAATCGGACGAATGGACGGCAACAAGCAACTTTGACCTCGCCGCATCGTTTACGGGAAAGCTCTGGACATTCAACTTGAAAACACCGAAGGGCAAATCAGCCGCGCTCGTCCTTCCGATGCCGGCGCAAATGGTTACTTATAAGGTCGACATCCACGACCAGGAGGATCGCCCCAACGGGCCGATCCTCTACAAAGAATTTCGTTTCAAAGGCACTCTTTCATCCGCGTCCGGTTTTGCCCGGACAGGATTCGTCCGGGGCACCACCTATTTCCTGGTCTTCCAGGGACGAGGCAACGGATGCGACAATGCCTCCGACTTTACTCATTGGCGATTGGAGATAAACGGCCCGCGTTCGGATTATGCGTTCTTCGGCAAATTGGACCCAAAGTCGGCGAAGAAACGGGACATCGAACAGTCTCGTATGTCGGCCGGTTATGACCTTGACAGAAAGGCGTTAAAGTAACATCATCAAGCATACTTCGTGGTGAGTTAACGCGACTTGCGACCACGTTAAATAAACCGCTAAACAGCTGCATGACAGATCGCATTTGAAAAGTCTCGCTGTTTGGCGAGGCTTTTTCGTTATGAAGAACTTTCGCGAAATATTGGATTCCGAACACGTCTATGTGTTCGACGGCGCGGTCGGCACGCGGCTTTACGACAAAGGCGTCTACATAAACCGGAGCTACGACGAGCTGAACCTGACAGCGCCGGACCTGGTCCGGGAGGTGCACGAAGAATACGTCAAGGCCGGTGCCGAGATCATCGAAACAAACACCTTCGGAGCGACGCGGCACAAATTGCAGCCGTACGGCCTCGAGACAAAGGTGCGGGAGATGAACCTTGCGGCGGTCAGGATCGCACGCGAGGCCGCCGACGGCGGTGCTTTCGTTGCCGGAGCGATCGGCCCGCTCGGCCTGCGGATCGAACCGTTCGGTCCGACCTCGTTTGACGAGGCGAAAGATATGTTCAAAGAACAGGTCGAAGCACTGCTCGAGGGCGGCGTCGATCTTTTCGTGCTCGAAACCTTTTCCGAATTGCCCGTTATCGAACAAGCGATCCGCGCGGTCCGCGAGCTGACCGATCTGCCTGTAATCGCCCAGATGGCGATCCAGATGGATGGCAAGACCACGTTCGGCACAACGCCCGAATCATTTACTGCGAGGCTCGACGAGCTCGACGTTGATGTGATCGGGCTGAACTGCGGTATGGGGCCCAACCACGTCCTAACCGCGCTTGAAAAAATGCGCCCGCTGACGTCGAAAAAGCTTTCGGCACAGCCAAACGCCGGTTTGCCTCGCGATGTGCAGGGGCGCCAGTTCTACATGGGCTCGCCCGAATATATGGCGGAGTTTTCGCGCCGTTTTGTACAGGCCGGTGCGAAATTTGTCGGCGGCTGCTGCGGCACGACTCCGACGCATATAAAACTCATGGCCGAGGCCATCCGCTCGGTCAGCCCGCGTCAGGCTATAAGCGAAGCTCGTAAGGAAAGCGCCAGAGTTGCCGAACTCACCCCCGTCGATATACAGGTTGTGCCCGCCGAAGAACGCTCGAATTGGGGACGCAAGATCGCCCGCGGCGAATTCGTCACGTCGGTCGAGGTTCTGCCGCCGAAAGGCTGCGACGCCGAAAAGACTATCGAGTCGATCCGGCTGTTAAAAGAAGCCGGCGTCGATGGTGTCAACATCCCCGACGGCCCGCGGGCTCAAACGCGCATGTCGGCGCAGGCGACCGCTGTTCTAGTCGAACGCGAGGTCGGCATCGAAGCAGTGCTGCATTATTGCTGTCGCGACCGGAACCTTTTGGGAATGATGTCCGACCTTCTCGGGGCCGCGGCCTTGGGCCTGCACAACCTGCTTCTCATTACCGGAGATCCGCCCAAAATGGGCCCCTACCCGGATGCCACCGCCGTATTCGACATCGACGCCATCGGGTTAACGAACATGGTCAACAAACTCAACCACGGCGTCGATATCGGCAACAATCCGATAGGCAAGCCAACTGCGTTTTCGATCGGTGTCGGTGTAAATCCCGGTGCGGTGAATCTGGATGAAGAAATACGCCGTTTCGAATGGAAGGTCGAGGCCGGGGCCGAATATGCGATCACCCAGCCGGTCTTTGACACCGGACAACTTGTGACCTTTTTGGACAAGATCTCGCACGTCAAGATCCCGATCGTTGCCGGCATTTGGCCATTGATCTCCTACCGCAACGCCGAGTTTATGCACAACGAAGTTCCCGGAGTGAACGTGACCCACGAGATCCTTGAGCGAATGCGAATAGCGTCCGAGCAGAGCAAGGAACACGCTCGCGAGGAAGGCATATTGATTGCGCGCGACAGCCTAACTGAAGTGAAAGACGTGATAGCAGGCGTTCAGGTTTCTGCGCCATTCGGAAACGTCCGGTACGCTCTGCAGGTCTTTGAAGTTCTGGAACAATTTCGGGACGGGAAAATTGAGGTGGCAACGGTTCAATAGTCGATAGTTGTTATCAGGCCTTCCACCAGCCCGTTGGGATTCGGACTAGGGGCCTTTACAAGTGTAAACCGGTGATTAAAGTCTCCCTCGGAAACCGCCCGCCACTCGTACCTGATGATCGCACCGTCTGAAAATTCATACTCCCGCTCGATCCGTGTATTTTCATACACGATCGGCGTCTCGCGAATCCATTTTGCGGTCTCGTCGAGCATTATCGCCCGGGCATATTCTTCTGCGGCGACTGACATCAATTTTCTTTCAGCGATTGATTACTGATCAGCAATAGAGAGAACTATTTTCCCAAGAGCTTTACTTTCAATGATCTCGTGGTGTGCCAGCGGGGCGTCCGCAAGTGGGAACTTGCGGCTTACACGCGGTTTTAGTGCTCCGGTCGAGAGACCTTCGAACACGGCGTTATGTATCTCCGCACGATCTGTCAGTGAAGAATTGAAAAGCGACATGCCGTAGATCGTAGCGTCCTTCGTCATCGCCAGCCGCGGCGTAAATTGAATGCTACCTCGATTGCCGACGACTACTATTCGCCCAAACATAGCAACGCATTCGAAGTCGCGTTCAAGATTCACGTTGGCAAGCATTTCGATTATTACATCGATCCCGCCGCCGTCCGCAAATTTTCGCACCTCTTCGAAGTGGTCTTCGTCCGTATGATCGAAGACCGCATCGGCACCGTTGTCCTGAACAAGCTGCTTCCCTTCGTCGGAACTCGCCGTCCCAACGACGACCGCGCCGGCATGCTTCGACCACTGGACCGCCGCCGTCCCGACGCCGCCCGAAGCACCGTGAATCAACACCTTCTCGCGCTGCTTAATCCCGGCTTTCTGAAATAACGCACGGTAAGATGTCGCATACGGCGTCCAGATCCCGGCCCCCTCCTCGAAGCTCACATTGTCCGGCAGTCGGCCAAGCTGATTTTCATTACAAAGAGAGTATTCGGCATACGTTCCGGTCAACGAGTCGGCCGTATACACGCGGTCCCCGGGTCTAAGCTTGGAAACGTCGTCACCAACCCCTTCGACAATACCCGCGGCATCTTTCCCTGGTGTATAAGGCAGTTTCGGCGCGTGCGCGTGGATTCCCGTCCGCAAGTAAGTATCGACGGGATTAACACCAGCGGCCTCCACTTTCACCAGCACCTGCGCCCCGTGCGGCTCCGGTTTCGGAACATCCTCGACCTTCATCACCTCAGGTTCGCCGTATTCATGGACGACTATTGCCTTCATATAAATTGCCTCCAGCTTTAGCTGGAGGAAACCGCAGAAAAAGAAAATGGGCTTTAGCCCAACAAATCAGATTGACCAATTGGGCTAAAGCCCGGGAAACACCCGTCATTCATAGTGCGAAGATATTACTCCACAGTTACCGATTTCGCCAGATTCCTCGGCTGATCCACGTCGCAGCCGCGGCGGACGGCGATGTGGTAGGAAAGGAGCTGCAGCGGCACGACCGAAAGGATCGGGCCAAGCAAGTCAGATGTCGGGGGGATCTCGATCACGTGGTCCGAAACCTTTGAGCTCATCCCGTCGCCCTCGGTCAGCACGGCGACGACTATGCCGTCGCGTGCCTTTACCTCGACAATGTTCGAATGCGTTTTCTCGTAACGCAGCGAACTGGCCGGGTCGTTTTCATCGCGCGTATTGATAATGACAACCGGCAGCTTTTCATCTATCAAAGCGTTCGGCCCGTGCTTCATCTCGCCGGCCGGATATCCTTCAGCGTGGATATAACTGATCTCTTTCAATTTCAACGCGCCTTCCAATGCTACCGGGAAATTTATTCCGCGGCCGAGGTACAGGAAATCCTGGACGCGGAAAAAGTCTTTCGAAAGCTCCTCTATCGAGTCGGCGTCGTTCAAAAGCTGCTCTATCTTGAGCGGCAGCTCGGCAAGTTCCTGCGCGAGCTTCTTCGCCGCGTCGCTATCGACCACCCCGCGGACCTGCCCAAGATGCGAAGCAAACATATACAGCGCCACCATCTGCGACGTGAATGCCTTGGTCGAAGCCACGCCGATCTCCGGGCCGGCGTGCGTCAGGATAGTCCCGTCCGCTTCACGGTGGATCATCGAGCCCTGAACATTGCACACCGCCAGCACTTTGCATCCGGCCTGCTTCGCTTCGCGCATCGCGGCGATGGTGTCGGCCGTTTCGCCGGATTGTGAGATGACGATCAGCAGATCGGTGTCGTTCAATACAGGATCGCGGTACCGAAATTCGGAGGCGTAATCAACCTCGACCGGCACACGTGCGAGCCTCTCTATCATGTACTTGCCGGCCAAAGACGCATGCCACGATGTTCCACACGCCGCGATCTTGATCGACGTGACCGCTTGAAGGTCCTCGTCCGAAATATCCATCGGATCGAGATAGATCTTGCCCGTATCCAGCGATACCCGCCCCTGCGACGTGTCGCGGACGGCACGCGGCTGCTCGTAAATCTCCTTGAGCATGAAATGCTTGAACCCGCCTTTCTCGGCCATGATCGGGTCCCAGGTGATCCGCTGCTGCTTTGGTTCAAGCACGTTACCGTCGAAATCGGTGACGCGCACGGAATCTTTCGTCAGCACAGCGATCTCGCGGTCGCCGAGGAAAAAGACGTCTCGGGTATGCTGAAGGATCGGCGGAATATCGGACGCGACGAAAAACTCGCCGTCGCCCAACCCAACCACGACCGGTGGCCCTTCACGCACTGCAATGATCGTGTCCGGCACATCGACGGAGATGATCGATAACGCGAAAATGCCCTTTAATTCTTTAACGGCCTTCCGAACGGCTTCCTCGAAACCCAGTCCTTCATCGACGTAGTGACCGATCAAATGAGCAACAACCTCGGTGTCCGTCTCGGTCTTAAAGCTGCTACCGTTCGACGCCAGGCGTTCCTTCAGCGGCAGATAATTCTCAATAATCCCGTTGTGAACGACGACTATCTTCCCTGACTGATCACGATGCGGATGGGCATTCTCCTCGGTCGGTCTCCCATGCGTGGCCCAACGCGTGTGCCCGATGCCGTAATTCCCGTCCAGTGGGCTTAAGCGTATACACTCTTCCAGATTGCGCAGCTTCCCTTCAGCCCGACGCAGCCCAAGATGCTTGTGGTCATCGACCACAGCAATTCCCGCCGAGTCGTACCCGCGATATTCAAGCTTTCGCAGCCCATCGATGATCAACGGCACTACCTGTTTGTTACCAACGTAACCGACAATTCCACACATAATTCCTAAATCGAATGATAGATCCCGTGCACGACGATGAGGATCGATTCTTCTTTCGAAGCCTCCAACGCGGCCTGACGCAGCCTATCGGCATACTCGGAAATATCGTCAAAATGCTTGTCAAAATCAAAAGGCGTATCAGCGTAGATAACATTGACCCGGTCAAAGTCCAGCACTCCGTCCGAGCCCAGATACAATCCTTTATTATTTTTGATTACCGTGCAACCGCCAAAGGTGTGAAGAAACTCCTGCTCAATAGCTCTGTGCAGCCGCCCGTATGCATTGTCGCCTCGTTCGGGAATGTAAGCCTCAATTCTTGCTCTTTTTGACAGCGGCAACGAATTTCTCCTTACGCTCAGCGAAACTTTTCATGCGCTTCAAGGATTCCTCCGCGGAAATCTGCTCGGGCAGATCGGTTTTGGGCTTCTTGATAGATCGTTTACTCATCTCGTCTACGAGAGGTGAAAATAGTTAGTAGCTGTTAGCTGACAGCTATCAGCTACCTTTCAAAATGCCCTTCGCCAGTTCATTGGATTTAAGTGACTTCTTTACCTTTGCAGGGACGCCGGCAACCAACGAATTGGCTGGAACGTCCTCGATCACGACCGAGCCGGCAGCCGTGGCTGCGTCGTCCCCGACCGTTACCGGAGCAACGAGCATAGTGTCCGACCCGATCTTTACACGATCTCCAATATGCGTTTCGTGTTTTCGAACACCGTCGTAATTACAGGTGATCGTTCCGGCCCCGATGTTCGTGTCCTCTCCAATGGTCGCGTCGCCGAGGTAGGTCAGATGGCTCGCCTTTGCGCCGCGTCCCAGTATCGATTTCTTTACCTCAACAAAATTCCCGATCCGCCCGTTATTGCCTACCACCGCATTGCCGCGAAGATGTGCCATCGGGCCGACGGTCGCGCCGTTGCCGATCCCTGAATCGGTGATCAGACAGTTATCGCGTATCTCGACATCATCTCCGACCTTTGCGTTCACCAACCGCGAGCCCGAACGGATCTGGCACCGGCTTCCTATTTCCGTCGTACCTTCGATTGTGACGTTCGGATGGATAACGGTGTCACGACCGACGACCGCGTCCGAACTAACGTAGGTATTCTTAGGGTCGATAAAGGTAACGCCCGCGTCCAGCATCAGCCTCGAGATCGTGCGCCGGCATAGCTGGCGTTCCATATCGGCAAGCTGCACACGGTTGTTCACGCCTTCGATCTCCTGCGGGTCGTTGTGCTGAAAGATCGAAACATCTTCGCCGGCGTCCTTTAACAAAGCCGGAACATCTGTCAGATAATATTCGCCCTGCGAATTGTTGTTCTCTACAGCTTTCAATGCCGAGAAGAGCTTCTTAGAATCAAAACAATAAATACCCGCGTTTATTTCGGCTATCTGGCGTTCGTCCTCGTTCGCATCCTTCTGTTCAACGATCCGGTCAAAAGCGCCTTCGTCCGTGCGCACTATCCGGCCGTAGCCGAACGGATCGCTCAACCGTACAGTAAGGATGGAGCATGCCGCCCCGCGGTCGAGATAGCGGTGATGATGCTGAACCAGGGAGGCGAGCGTTTCATGCCTGATCATCGGCACATCGCCCGACAGAATAACAAGCGTGGAATCGCTATCCTCCAAAAAAGGCCGGGCCGCATTGACCGCGTCGCCGGTACCCAACTGCTGCTCCTGCCTAACGAAAACGACCTTCTGGCCGTCCAGTTCGCTCAACACCGCGGCCTTCACTTCATCGCCCTGGTGTCCGATCACAACATAAATGCTCTCAGGCGCAAGCGCCGTGGCGGTGCGGCTGACGTGGTTGATCAGCGGACGGCCATCAAGCTTATGCAGCACCTTTGCGAGGTCCGATCTCATTCGCGTGCCTAGGCCTGCGGCAAGTATCAAAACGCTCAACGATCGTTGTTCTGTGGAACCCTCGGACATAACGCAGTATGGGAGCGGCGGCGGGCTTAATCAGCACAGTCCAGCACGCAATCGGCAAGTTTTTTTGGGTCGTGGCGAACCTTGTCCCCAGCCGCAAGTAGATTACCATAAACGATCCTTGCGCCTTCAATCGATTCACCTGATAGCGAACCATGAACACCGATCTGTTCCGCCCCTTCCGATTCATAAAGAGAAAGTTGAACCTCTGAGATCGGCTGGCTGTTAACTATTATCCGGTCAAAGTTTATCTCGGGAGCATATTGCCGGACGATCTCAAGGTGGCGTTTGGCCGTCAGGCCATCAGTCTCGCCGGGCTGGGTCATTAAGTTGCAGACAAAGACCTTCAATGCTCCGGAAGCCGCGATCGCTTCGTGAACACCATGGACCAGAAGCGGCGGCAAGAGACTCGTATACAGCGATCCCGGCCCCAGTGTAATGACGTCAGCGGCCAGAATGGCGCTCAGAGCCTCAGGCAGCGGCAGACAATCCGCCGGTTCCAAAAAGAGCCTCTTGATCTCTTTTCCGACCTTTCCGATTTTTGTTTCGCCTCGAACTGCCGAACCATCGTTCAACTCCGCCGCAAGACGTACGTCCGCGACAGTAGCCGGATAAATATGGCCCTTACTTGCAAGTATCTCGGAGGACAAACGAACCGCTTCGGCAAAATCGCCCGTGATCTCCGACATAGCGGCGAGAAAGAGATTGCCGAAGTTATGCCCGCCGAGATCGCCGATTCCCCTAAAACGATGCCTGAAAAGCCGCGACAAGAGATTTGAATCCTCAGAAAGCGCGACCATACAGTTCCTGATATCACCCGGCGGCGGCATTTGAAGCTCGTCGCGGAGCCGGCCCGAGCTTCCCCCGTCATCGGTCACAGCGACAATCGCCGACAAGTGAGCTATCCGACATGGTTGCTCTGCTCCTACGTAAGTCTTAAGTCCGGAAAGAAGAGTCGCAAGGCCGGTTCCGCCGCCGATCGCAACAAAGTTAAGGTTATTTGTCGAGGAAGTTTTCAATCGAGATTTCGTTCTATATGTTCATCAAAATAACACGATATTGCAGACGGGACTGTTCGAGCGCTTGATCTAACACTAAGTGTTCGTCAGGAAAAAACACTTGAAGACGTGGTTGAACATATGCTAGATTTAATACCGAGGTTCTTCCAGGAATCTTGCCTCGCATCTTTCATTTCGCCTCAACCAAGCTTGCCGCTATAGTTATACTCAGCTAAAGAGAATATCAAATGGCTCATTCGCCTTTTATTTTACAAGAACATCAGTTTCAGAGGCTAAAGATGGTTTTGGCCCGCTTGTGCGTCGAATGCGCGTCGCGTGTCGTCTTCCTCGTTGACCGTGACGGGCAAACGATCGCGTTCCACGGCGACATAGGCGACATGGACACGATGAGCTTTTCGTCGCTGGCGGCCGGAAATGTCGCTGCAACCAGCAGCATGGCCAAGTTGATCGGCGAGGATGCATTCCCGGCCGTAGTGCACGAAGGCGAGCGTGAAAGCATCTTTATCAGCGTTATCGGCCGAAGCCTTCTGGTGGTCGTTTTCGATGAACGTTCCACACTAGGCCTTGTGAAATTAAGGACCAAGAAAGCAAGTTTCGAGGTCGCATCCATCCTGGATGAGGCTATCCGCGAATCTGCGACGTTTTCAGTAAATAATCCCGCGGTCTTTGCCGAGATCACTGACGAAGACATCGACAGTCTGTTTGGCTAGTTTTAGATCTAGGATTTTGGATCTTAGATTTCGGAATTTGATACTTAAGAGCACCTAAAATGATGCTTAACCGATTTACTGATCCAAAATCGAAAATCTAAAATCGAAAATCGCTATGACATTCATCAATTACGCGTCTCGAGAGATAAACTGCAAGATCGTCTATTACGGGCCGGGCCTGTGCGGCAAGACGACCAACCTGCAATACATCTACGATTCGACCGCTCCCCAAGCGAAAGGAAAACTGATCAGCCTCGCGACCGAAACCGACCGCACGCTGTTCTTCGATTTTATGCCGCTCGAGCTCGGTACGGTCCGCGGCTTCAAAACGCGTTTCCATCTTTATACCGTTCCCGGCCAGGTCTATTACGATGCCTCGCGTAAACTTATATTAAAGGGCGTGGACGGTGTTGTGTTCGTGGCCGACAGCCAGGACGAGCGCATGGACGCGAACATCGAATCACTCTATAACCTAGAAGAAAACCTGCAAACACAGGGTTACGATCTGGCGCAGATACCATACGTATTGCAGCTCAATAAACGCGATCTGCCCAATGTTACGCCGATCGAAGAGATCACAAGCGAGCTGGGCCGCAAAGGCGAGCCGGTTTTCGAAGCGGTGGCCACAGACGGCACGGGCGTGTTCGATACTCTCAAAGCGGTTGCAAAACAGGTTCTGACCGAATTAAGGAAAAGCTAGGTTTCGCCATTCAAT
>Ga0310890_10000611_pt1 | contig 12027 bp, 10 predicted proteins | sample T20D3metaG_FD_203751 | JGI IMG/M metagenome (GOLD analysis project Ga0310890, IMG submission 203751) | Lab incubated soil microbial communities from West Virginia University Organic Research Farm, Morgantown, WV, United States - T20D3 | ecosystem: Environmental > Terrestrial > Soil >... | reverse complement strand
TGCTTGGCTAGCCTGCGACCTCAATAAGAATCGTTTCGAGACACAATAAAGCAGGTCAAATTGCATTGGCTCAGATAAACATCTATTCAGCAATTGCTTAGAATGATTGCGTCGTTTCAAGACACTAATACTGAAACTGCACATGCAGGACTGTGAAAAACGGGGCAAAAAAAAGGCCCGGACACCCCTGGAAATGTCCGGGCCTTGAACGAACGAGTGACGAGACAGAGTCTTAGTGCGTGACGGCCGGCAGCTGCGCGACGCGCTGGAGGCGCCAGTCGTCAGCCAGAATTCCCCACAGCACCTGGTCGTGATGCTGGCCGTTGCGGAGGAACGAGCGGCGCAGCAGGCCTTCCTGCACCGCGCCGATTTTGCGGAGCGCGCCGTTGCCGCGCCCGTTGGCCACCGCGGCGCGCGCTTCGAGGCGCTGCGCACCGATGACGTCGAACGCGAAGTCGAGGACCAGCCGCGCGCCTTCCGCGAAGATTCCAGTGCCCCAGAACTGCGAGCCCATCGCGAATCCCCATTCGGCGGTTCGGAACCCGTGCTCGAGCGAGCGCACCTGGAAGATGCCGATCGCCGTGGTCATTCCGTTCGGCACGATCGCGAAGCACACGTAGCTGCCGGCGCTGCGCTCACGATGCGTCCATGCGATGAAGCGCTCGAAGCCTTCGACCGTCGTCGGCGGCGGCGAGATGAATCGCGACACCTCTTCGGTCGTCAGCATCGCGAGCAGCGAGGGCGCGTCTTCCGTGCGCAGCTCGCGGAGCGTGAAGGTGGTCCCGGCCATCACCGGCAGGGCCGTCTTCCAGTTCGTCGTCGCAACCGTCGTTTGCGTGGTGTTCATCGCAGTGGCTCGCGCGTCGTTGGTTCGTGAGGTGGCGATCACTGCGCACCTCCACCTGACGTCGTTGGCGTGATGACGATGGGCTCCACTTCGAAGAGATCGTCGAACAAGTCGGGGTTGAACGACTCGACTTCAGCGGTGTCGTCGCCGAAGAACGCGTCGTCGTCGGCGGCGCTGCCCCACGAGATGTCTTCGTCTCCGGCGCTGTTGCCCCACACGATGTTGTCGACCGCGTCGGTGTTACCCCACACGATGTTGTCGAGACCCTCGGCGTTGCCCCACACGATGTTGTCGTCGGCGCTGTTGCCCCAGACGATGTTGTCGCAGTCGGCGCCGCCGCAGTCGTTGCCCCACACGATGTTGTCTTCGGCGAGGTTGCCCCAGACGATGTTGTCATCGGTGCCGTTGCCCCAGACGATGTTGTCGTCGTTGCTGTTGCCCCACACGATGTTGTCGCCATCGGTGTTGCCCCAGACGATGTTGTCGCTGTCGTCGGATTCACCCCAAACGATGTTGTTGCCCCAGACGATGTTGTCGCAGCTGGCGGTGTCGCAGTTCTCGCCCCAGACAATGTTCTGTCCCTGCGGCGTGTGCATTTCGCCCCACACGATGTTGAGGCCCCACGCGGTGCCGCCCGGCGTGAGCACGCCACCCTTGACGCGGCGGTTGCCCCACAGGATGTGCTTGCTCCAGGCGTGCATGTTCGGATAGTGGTCGCCCTTCTCCGCAACAGCGAAGTAGCGCGCGAGCCGAACCGCGCCGAGTGTGTTGAGGAAGCCCGCGCCCTGCGCGAGATAACTGACGTCCCTCTTTTCCTCAGCGGTGAACTGCAGAATCGCCTTCACCATGTTCGGCGTCAGGTTCGGATTGGCCTCGAGCATCAGGGCCACCGTTCCCGCGACGACCGGCGTGGCCATGCTGGTGCCGCTCAGCGTGAGGTACGGCTGAAACAACAGGCCCCAGCGCTTGCCGGGAACGAGGAACTGAGCCTTGGTCAGGTAGAAGAGGCTGTTCTGGGCCGCGAGCGACACGGTGCCCGTGCCGGGCGCAACGAGGTCCGGTTTCGCGGCGAAGTCGATCATCGTCGGACCGCGCGAGCTGTAGCCGGCCATCTTGTCGTCACGGCGATCGACCGTGCCTTCCGTGCTCGAGGCGCCGACGGTCAGCACCCAGGGGGCGTTGCCGGGTGCGGCGATCGCGCCGTACTGCGTCTGGCCGTTCAGGGCCTTGCCGTAGTTGCCGGCGGCGGCGACGACGACGATGCCGGCATCGACGGCGTGCTTGGCCGCGAGGGTCAGCGGGTCGGTGTTGTAGCTCTCGAGGACGCCCGCGCCGAGCGACATGTTGACGACGCGGATGTTGTACTGGACGCGGTTGGTCACGACCCAGTCGAGCGCCGCGATGATCTGGCTGATGCGGCCCTTGCCTTCGCCGTCGAGCGCCTTCAGCGCGATGATGTTCGCCTTCGGGGCGATACCGCCGCGCTCGCCGTAGGAGTCGTAGCCCGAGCCGGCGATGATGCCGGCGACGTGCGTGCCGTGGCCCCAGTCGTCGTACTTCGTGGTTCCGTTGTTCACGAAGTCGACGAACTTGGTGACGCGCTGGCCGGTCTTGCTGGTGGCGCTGGCGCCGAGGTCGTCGTGATTCGCGGTGATGCCGGAGTCGATGACCGCGACGCCGATGCCCGCGCCGGTGTAACCGTACTGCAGCCGCGCCGTGAGTGCGCCGACCGAAGCGGCCGTACGGGCCATTTCACCGCTGACGCCGCGATCGATGTGGACGCGCTTGACGTGCGAGTCGTCCGCGAGGCGGCGGAGCAGTGCGTTGGGAATACGGCCTGAAAAAGCATTGACGATTTTCAGACGTCGGCCAGCACGGCCACCAGCGCCGTTGATACGATCGGCCCCGTCGCTATCCTTGCCGTCGTCGAACTCAACGATGACGTCGGAGTCGCCGGTGCCATCGGCGAGCTCGTTCAACGCGCGATCGAGCTTCTGATGCTGCTGTTTCTTATTGGACGCTTTGCCGTTGCCCGGCCCCGCAGTTACAGGGGCCGAGACAGCGGCGAACGTGGCGATGAAGAACGCGATCAGGGCATACCGGCCCCACACCGCTTTCTTCCGAAACTTAACAACTGACGGTTTCATATGCCCAAGCCTAGAGCAATACTAAGGCCAAAAGGCATTACGATACCTTTAATGTCCTATATAGTACCTTTGATGCACGGAATGGGACTTGTTCTCGATCGATTTTAGTGTCATATCAAAGCCGTTCACAACATGACATTGACGGCCTGATGTTCCAATCAAGCGCATGCATCAAAGTAAATGGCAGCGCTTGATTCGACTAAACTGTTTAGATTCAGTAGTTAGCGTCAAACTGTTCCGTTTTGATTCTTGATCATGAGAAACGGAACAGTTTGAACACCGTTCAACTACTTGAAAGCGATGAGTTCAATGTCAAAAACGAGCATTCCACGCGGCGGGCGCTCGCCTTTGTAGGCGAGTCTTTCCGGGATCCAGAACCGCATTTTCTCGCCGACGGTCATCAGCTGCACGCCTTCGGTCCATCCGGCGATCACACCGTCCAGGGGGAAACTAATCGGCTGGCCCTTGTCGACTGAGGTGTCGAACATCTTTCCGTCGGTCGTCCAGCCGGTGTAGTGCACTGTCACGGCACTTCGCTCGGTCGGGTGCGCGGTGCCTTTACCCTCGCGCAGCGATTTGTAGGCCAGGCCCGAAGCAGTGCGCTTGGCGTCCTTCGGCGGCGCGGCCACATCCGCGGGCGGCGTGCTCGGCGGCGGGTTGGCGTCGAGCAACTCGATATCGAACACCAGCATCCCAGCCGGGCGATTGGCCGTGCCGTTATAGGCAATCTCCTGCGGAATCCAGAAACGGCGCTTTTCGCCCACGACCATCATCTGCACGCCTTCGCCCCAGCCTTTGATCACGCGATCGACCGGGAACGAGCTCGGAAAAGGCCGCGAGAACGAGCTGTCGAACATTTTTCCGTCCGTGGTCCAGCCGGTGTAGTTGACGGTGACGAGGTCGGTGGGGCCGGGCTTGACCTTGCCGGTGCCTGGCTGCAACACGATCGACGCGAGCCCAGACGCGGTCTTCGCCGCGTCGGCGGGCGGCTTCGCGACATTCTCCGGCGGTGGGATCGGAGTGAAGGCCGGCGGTTTCTGTTGTGCGTAGGTGGCGGCGCCAAGCACGAGCATCAGGACCAGAGCAGAGACGGATTTCATCATCTGCCTATTATCCTTGCCTCGCTCCGCTCGGCGCTAGCGCAGCGGCTAGCGGCAGGTGTCGAGGCCGCGGTCGGCGACCGAGCCGTCGATCGCGAGGAACTCCCAGTCGACTTGCGCGGGCCTGAGGGTGAAGCGCACCACGCCGAACTTCATGATCCGCTCTTCGGAATTCGGCGCGGCGCGCACGAAGTTGTAGAGCTCGGCGCCGCCGGTGCCCGCGGTGAACTGGCGAATGCCGTTGACCGGATCGACGGCGCCGTCGGCGGTCTGCCGCGCGAAGCGCTCATACAGGTGATCGTGACCGTTCAGGATCACCTCGACACGGCTCGCCTCGAGCAACGCCCACATGTCGCGCATGAATGTGTTATTGCCGTTCGGCCCTGACGTGAACAGCGGGTGATGCCACACCGCCATCGTGCACGGCGTGCGCTGCCGTTCCAATTCGGCGCGCGCGAATTCCCACTGTGGAGATCCACGCGTGGCGGCGATGTTCGAGTTCAGCATCAGGATCAACCAGTCGCCCGACCTGAACGAGTAGTAGCCGCGTCCCGCCGGTCCCGCTGCGTCTTCGAAGTACGCGAAGTACGGCGCGGCGCCAGCGCTTTCGTACTCGTGGTTGCCTGGGACCGGGTGCCATCGCGATCGAAACTGGCCCCAGAAAGGATTGAAGCAGTCGCGGAAGTTCGCGGCCGATCCCTGCAGATACGCGAGGTCGCCGGCAAGGATGACGTCGCCCTCGAGGCCCGCGACCAGCCGCGCGGTCTGGGCGACTTCGGGGCGTCCGCACATGCCGATGTCACCGGCGCCGAGCATGGTGACCGTCAGCCCGGTCGATCCACCACCGCCGCCCCCACCACCGCCCCCTCCACCGCCGCTGGGACCCGAGGGCGAGCTCGAACACGCCGCGATGCCGGACAGAAGAATGGACAGAGCCGCGGCGGCGTGACCCGCTCGAGTGATTCGCATCAGCCTTTGCCCAGCTTAACTATACGTGGTACCGTTTCGCCACTCTTCGATGCCGACCGCGACCGTCAAAGGCAGCAAGGCCGATCGTTTGCTCCTGTCGCCGCAGGAAGCACTCATCGCCGGAGGTCCGGCCGAAGAGCTCGAGCGGCGCATCCAGGATGTCTTCAAGGCCGGCTACGAGCACGTCGTGATCGATCTGCGCGGGGTGCCGACCGCCGACAGCGCCGGCATCCGCGCGCTGGTGCGGGGGCACACCTCGGCGCAGCGGTTGAATCGCCGCTTCACGCTCGTCTCACCGAATCCGAGGGTGATGGAGCTGCTCGAGCTGTCGTTGCTGACGCGCGTGCTCGAAGTGGTCGACACGCTGGTCGAGGCGAAGACCAAAACGATTGCGTGGGATCGCGTATGGGCGGGCATCGCCGTCGCGATCGTCGGCGCCGGGCTCGTCGGCGTCGGCGTCAAATGGCCGGGACTCGGGCTGACGGAAAGCGCGTCCAACGCGATTCCCGGCGTCACCGATTCCACATCGACCGGCCTCGTGCTGTCGAATCCGTTGTTCGAGCTCGCGAAGCTCATCGCCTCGGCGGTGATCGGCATGCTCGTGACGGTCGTCCATCGCCAGTACCGTCACGAACGCAGCGCCAATCCCGCGCTCGATCAGGCGCAGGTGCTGCTCTGCATCTCCGGCGCGATCATGATGATCATCATCGGCAACTCCGTGGCGCGCGCCTTCGGCATCGCCGGCGCCGCCAGCATCATCCGCTTCCGCACACCGGTCGAAGACGCGCGTGACATCACGATCCTGTTCATCCTGATGGGCCTCGGCATGGCTGCCGGCCTGGGCGCGCTGGCCGTCGCCGGCCTCGGCACGCTGTTCCTCTGCGCGATGATCCCGATCCTCAACGTGTTCAGCTCCGAGCGGCCGCGGCAGATGATGGTCGAGATCATCGCCGAAGAGCGCGAGTTCCCGATGGCGCACGTCCATCACGTGTTCGCGGTCAACGCCATCCTCTTCGAGCCGCGCGAAGTTTCGCAGGGCGATGAAGCCACCGCCAAGTATCTGACGACGCTCAAGCCCACCGACTCGCTCGAGGATCTGAGCTTGCAATTGATGGGCGACGGCAAGAAGGGCATCAAGAATGTCTCCTGGTCGCCGCCCAAGCGTGGTTAAGAAGACAAGCCGACAGAGCTCGGCAAAAGCAACAGAGCGCCTCGTTCTCGATCCGGCCGAACGCAAAGCGGCGCTGCTTGGCGTCATCGGAGCGGCCAAGCGGCGGCTGATCCTCTCGCTCTTCCGGTGCGACGATTTTTCAATCCTCGATGCGCTGGCGGCGGCGCTCGAGCGCGGCTGCGAAGTCGAAGCCGTGCTCACCAAGCGCGCCAAGGGCGGCAAGAAACGCCTGAAGAAACTGTGGGGCGCGCTCGAGGAAATGGGCGCGGTCGTCACGCGCTACGCCGATCCCGTCGTCAAGTACCACGCGAAGTATTTGGTGGCAGACGACTCGACCGCGATCATCACGACGCTCAATCCGACGCGCAAGTGTTTCACGCGGACGTGGGATGTCGTGTTGATCACGCAGGATTCGTCGGTCGTGAAAGGCTTGCTGACGCTCTACAAGGCGGATGCGGCGGGCGTGCCGTTGCCGTCCCGCCGTCCGCTGGGGCGGCGGCTGATCGTCGGGCCGGAGCGATCGCGCCCGGAAATTCGCGCGCTGATCGCGAGCGCGAGGCACAGCATCCGGATCCTCGATCACAAGCTGTCGGATCCGGACGTCGTCGGGTTGCTGCGCGAACGCAGGGCCGAAGGCATCACCGTTTCGGTGCTCGGCAAGCAGCCCATGGGCGGCGTCCTCCCGCATGGCAAGATGATGATCATCGACGAGGCCCGTGCAGTTCTGGGCAGCACCGCGCTATCGACGTTGAGCCTCGACTTCCGGCGCGAGGTATCGGTGGTGATCCATGAGCCGGCACTGGTCAAACAGCTGAATATGTCGTATCAACAGTTGAGCGCGAAGGCCGGCGCCGCGGCCACGCACTTGCCGGGAGACCGAATCGCATGAAGCGACCCTTAATCGTGGCGATCCTGATCGCGATCGCCGCCGTGCCCGCTGCCGCGCAGAACAAAGGCAAACGCGGTTTCGTCTGGGACGATCGCCCGACGATCGTGTTCGGCGAGGACGTCAATATCGCGGTCACCGGACGGGCGCTGGTCGAGTGGCGCTGGTTCGATCCCGACATCGGCGAGGAGTTGTTCGCGCTGCGTGCCGCCCGTCTTGGCCTCAAGGGCGATCTGACGCGGCACCTCGACTGGGAAATCGAGCGCGAGATCGGCGTCGGCGACCTCGAAGAAGAGGACGACAGCCGCATCGAGTTCGGCGAATGGAAGGACGTTTTCGTGCGCTGGAGAACCTTCGACGCGGCGCGCGTCAAGGCCGGCCGCTTCAAGATTCCGTTTGGGCTGGAGCAGAACACCGGCGTCAGCGAGCTCGACTTCGCGTATCGCGCGCTCGGATCGCGGACCATCGCGCCCGGACGCGACACCGGCGTGATGGTGAGCGGAGAGCTCGGCAGGTTCGGTTACGAAGCCGGCGTCTTTGACGACGACGGCGACAACGCCGTGTCGAGTGAGATCCAGTTTGTCCAGGAAGGCCAGGATCTCGAAAACGTCGGACCGTCATTTGCCGTGCGCGTCACCGGCGATCTGTTCCGCGCGCTGCCGTTCACCGGCCGGCTGCGCAGCGCCAACGTCGGCATCGCCTACACCAACTCGGATGTGCCGGAAGGGTTGAACAGCCTCCGCGGCGAAAGCTTCTGGGGCACGGAAGATTTCTTCGAGCGCGTCTACGTCAAGGGCCGCCGGCAGCGGTACGGCGCGCAGTTCGACTGGTCGCCGGGGCCGACGTCGCTCAGGGCCGAGTGGATGCAATCGCGCGAGGAGCGCAACGAGCAGAGCAACCGTAACGAGGATCTGTCGGATTTCATCGCCAACGCGTGGTACGTCGCGGGCACGTGGCTCGTCACCGGTGAGGACAAGGACGACGACGTCAATGCCAGGCGTCCGTTGTTGAAGGGCGGTCCCGGCGCGATCGAGCTGGCGGTTCGATACGAGCGGCTGGGTTTCGAAAGCGCGAGCACGCAAGGCACACCGTTTACGAACCCGCGCGCGGATTACCTCCTGCCCAACAGCGACAGCGTCGTCACGTTCGGGGTGAACTGGATCACGAGCCGCTGGACGCGCGTGATCGTCAACGCAATTCACGAAGACTTCGAAGATGCGACGCGCACGCCTGTGCCTGGCACCTCCTCGTTCTGGTCGGGCCTGGTTCGACTCAATATTGTGTTTTGATTAAGGAATGAACGTGAGGCATCTCATCCGCGGCGGCGTGCTCCTTGTCCTCTTCGCCCTCGGGCTGAGCAGTCCGATCTTTGCTCAGACCTCGGACGACTTCTTCAATCCTGAAGTCCTGCAGCGCGTCGATATCTGGCTGAACGAGACCGACTGGTCGAAGCTCAAGGCGGCCTTCCAGGAGAACACCTATTATCCGGCCGACGTGACGTGGAACGGGACCACGGTCTACAACGTCGGCATCCGGTCCCGCGGCCTCGGCTCGCGCAGCAGCACGAAGCCCGGCCTGCGCGTTGATTTCGATCGCTACAACAGCGGCCAGCAGTTTCTCGGACTGAAGTCGTTCGTGCTGGACAACCTGACGCAGGACAAGACCGGCATCAAGGAAACGGCGACGATGCGGTTCTACACGCGCCTGGGTATTCCCGCGCCGCGCGAGACACACACGCGCCTGTATATCAACGGCAGGTACTCGGGCCTGTACGGGCTGGTCGAGTCCGTTGACAAGACCATGATGGGTCGCGTGTTCGGCAGCATTGGTGACGATGTGCAGAACGACGGCTACCTGTTCGAGTACAACTACGTGCTCGGCAGCCCGTGGCGCTTCACTTACGAGGGCTCGGCGCTCCCTCCCTATAAGGCACGCTTCGACATCAAGACCAACGAGAGCCACGCCGAGTCCACGATCTGGGGACCGATCGAGGAGCTGGTGCGGCGGGTCAACGAAACGAGCTCCGGCGGCATCGAGCAGGCGATCGCAGACCGGCTGGATCTGCCAGCGTTCGTCCGCTACATCTCCGCGCAGAACTTCGTGGCCGACTTCGACGGCTTCACCGGCTACGACGGCATGAACAACTTCTACATGTACCGCAAGGAAGAGAGCTCGCAGCACGTCCTGATCGCCTGGGACGAGGACAACGCCTTCCTCCAGGCCGATTACCCGATCCTGATGCGCATCGACGAGAACGTGCTCACGAACAAGCTGCTGTCGCTCGGCTCGTACCGGACGCAGTACTTCAACGTGATGCTCGAATCGGCGGACTCGGCCACGGGTTGGTTGCGCCAGGAGATGCAGCGCCAGTTCGACATGATCAACGCGGCGATGCTCGAAGACACGGTGAAGCCGTACACCAACGCCGAGTACGCGGCCGATCGCGAAACGCTGCTGGCGTTTCCGGAGGCGAGGATCACTTACGTCCGCTGCGAGGTCGCGAAGCAGACCGGCGCGACGCGTCCGTCCGGCTGTCAGTAAACGCCTTCGCAAGCGCGCCAATGCCCTTGTTGGTGAGGTGGTAGACCTTGCGGCCGCGCGCCCGATCGAGCATCGTCATCATGCGGCGCCGGGCCGGCTTCGAGACGCGCTTCGGCGCCGCGGTTTCCAGCAGTAACGCGCCATACTCCGCATAGCCGCGATTGGTGCGGCGTTTCCACGGCCGATCGATCTTCCGTTCATCGACCAGCCCGCGGTAGCCCGCGGCCGGCGCGAATCGCATCAGCCGGCGCAGCCACTCCTCATCGAGCCCGCAGATCGCGCCGAACGCCACCGCGGTGTCGATGTACGGCGCCGCGATCACGACGCCGCCGGCTTCCAGCACCGGCCGGATTTCCCATCGCAATCGAAACGCGAGATCCGCCGCGTAGATCAGCGACAGCGTCCTGATCGACACGTTCCGATCGCCGCCGATGCCTGCCGTCATGTCGGTGAACAGGCCCGATGCGTCCCAGCGGCTCACGGCGCACTCGATGCCGTCGTGCTTGAGCCGGGCGACGATGTCATTGGCCGCGAGCGTGACGTCCTTGCCTCGCGTGCCGTCGACCGAGATCAGGCGTCCCGGGTATTTGACTTGGTCAGCCATTCCTCGAGCGCTTCCTTGCTGAACGTGGGCCACGGGCGCTTGCCGGCCTTTTCGACGAGCTCGCGCACGCGCGTGTGCTGGCGGTAGACCGCATCGCCGGCATCGACGGTCACGAACTGAAAGACGACCGACAGGTTGTTGTATTCCTTGACGACGCGATCGATGAATCGCCCGTAGCTGGCCAGCGGATCCTCGATGCCGGTGACGTCCTGGCCGGCCTCGTAGAAATGCGGCGCCCGCGTCGATGCGACGCGGCGCCGCGAATCCTCGGGCGTCATCGAAAAGTAGATGACGAGGTCGGGCCACAGCAGCGGCGAGTAGGCGTGCAGCAGCCAGTCGAGATCGAGACCGCGCGCGGCGTCACGCGCGAGGGCGGTGAAGAGATACCGATCGGCGAGCACGGTCCTGCCGGCCCACAACGCCGGCAGGATCGACGTTTCGACGCGATGCCGGAAATCGACCGCGTGCAGGAGCGAATACTCTTCGATCGAGAGCGTGCGGATCTTCTTCCGCACCTTGAGCATTGGCTTGACGAGCGCGGAGGACGCCCATCGTGTCGACACGACCTGGTGGTTCTGGCTCTCCAGCCAGCGCTTCAGCAGCTTCCGCTGCGTCGTCTTGCCGGAGCCATCCGGGCCTTCAAAGGCAATGAGGAGGCCGCGTGACTTTTCGCGCTCGGCGATGAGCTTCCTGAGCCGTCGCGCGTTGGGGGGACGCGGCATGTCTCAGGATTCGAGGAGCATCCAGGCCGGGTCTTCGATGTATTCCTTGATCTTGACGAGGAACTGCACGGCCTCTCGTCCGTCGACGAGGCGGTGGTCGTAGCTGAGGGCGAGGTACATCATCGGCCGGATGACGACCTGTCCGCTCACCGCCACGGCGCGATCGGCGATCTTGTGGAGGCCGAGGATGCCGACTTGCGGCGGGTTCAGGATCGGCGTGCTCATCAGTGATCCGAATACGCCGCCGTTAGTGATTGTGAAGGTGCCGCCCTTGAGATCCTCGAGCGTCAGCGAGCCGTCCTGGGCGCGCTTGGCGAAGTCGCGAATGGCAAGCTCGATGTCCACGAAGCCCTTGCGATCGGCATCGCGAATCACCGGCACGACCAGGCCGCCTTCGGCGCCGACGGCCATGCCGATGTCGTAGTAGTTCTTGAAGACGATCTCGTCGCCCTGGATCTCCGCGTTGATCTGCGGGAACGCCTTCAGCGCGCCGATCGACGCCTTGACGAAGAACGAGGCAATGCCGACGCCGACGCCGTACTTCTTGGTGAAGGCTTCCTTGCGCCGCTCGCGCAGCTGCATCACCGCGGTCATGTCGACTTCGTTGAACGTGGTGAGCATCGCAGCCGTGTGCTGCGCTTCGACCAGGCGTCTCGCGATCGTCGCTCGCCGTTTGGTCATGCGCTCGCGGCGTTCGGTTCGCTCGCTTACGCCTCTAGGTGCCTGAGGTGCCTGGGGTGCCTGAGGTGCCTGGGGTGCAGGTGCTTTAGTTTCTTGAGCTGGTGCAGCTGCCTTCAATACGTCCTGTTTCGTCACGCGTCCGCCGGGTGACTCAACAGCTGCGAGTTTGACATCGTGCGCCTTCGCAACATTCTTCGCTGTCGGCGTCGCCTTCTTGTCTGCACCCTTGGCACCTTGCACCTCAGGCACCTTAGGCACCTCAGGCACCACAGGCACCTTAGCCACCACAGGCACCTTGCCCGCGCCGTTGGTCGATTCTTCGAGAACGGCGAGCACCTCGCCGACTTTCACGTCGGCGC
>Ga0310890_10000610_pt1 | contig 12039 bp, 9 predicted proteins | sample T20D3metaG_FD_203751 | JGI IMG/M metagenome (GOLD analysis project Ga0310890, IMG submission 203751) | Lab incubated soil microbial communities from West Virginia University Organic Research Farm, Morgantown, WV, United States - T20D3 | ecosystem: Environmental > Terrestrial > Soil >... | reverse complement strand
AGGTAGCTGCGAACGTGAAGTACCACGGGACAAGCCCGTGGCATCTTTCGACCTTATTGTGCCGAAACCTATTGGAGACCTAAAAGCATACGCCCTGCTAGTCAAATCGAATCAATCTCCGCTCAACCACCACCAAAAACCCTAATTTTGGCTGGTCTACTCAGCGGAATAGTGATTGCCAAAGGCTATATGAAGTTTCAAGGTCACTTTGTGCGGTACTAAAAGAAGGAACTGGGATCTTAGAAATTAGTAATCGCAATCAGCTCGCGTAATCGCCAACGCAGATAGTATGGAACTCAAATCTACTTGATTGATACTAGTGATAGCGAACCAACGGAGGAAAGACGAATGTCATACGATGAAGAACAAACTCGAAAGAGCCGCGTCGTGGTTGAAACACCAACGGCCAAGCGAGAGGTAGTTCAAACAGAAGCAGTGCGCACACCGGATCGAAGTGGTGTATCCGCGGGAATGGTCGGAGTTCTGGTTGTTGTAGCGATCGCTCTAATAACGATCCTCGTGTTGTTCTGGATGAGCAACCAGTCAACGACAGATCCAAATGCAAATCTGACCGCGCAACAAACGCAGCCACCCACAACGATCGTGCAGCAACCGGCGCAACAGCCTCCGGTCATTATTCAACAACCTGCACCCGTTACGCAGCCGGCACCGATAATCATTGCGCCAGGCGCACCATCCGGTGGCAGCACAATGCCAGCGAATCAGGATGCAAGTGTCCAGACGGCGATTGATAAAAAGATCGCAGACGATCCGACACTGTCGCAACTGGGCATCACGGCAACTGTAATGGACGGGAAAGTAACACTGCTGGGCGTCGTTAAAACTGAGGAGTTAAAGAAGCAAGTCGAACAGGCAATACAAAGAATTAGAGGAGTGAAAGCCGTCGACAATCAAATCAGTGTCATTTCATAAAAGCGTCAGAGATTAAAAAACGGGACGGAAGTGAAGCACGAGCACGCAACTAATATAATTCTTTCGGTGCGAGCTTCACTCCCGTTCTGTTTCTCCTCAAGTTGCATAACATCCAACCTCCGCTGAACAAGTGCAACGTACAAAACAATCAGCACTCAAGCTCCGCTGAAACCACTCAAGCTGAATTGGTGAGTCATTGATTGTCATTTGGAGACCACCGACTTCAAGTCGGTGGAGTCTCAGTTTCAACCTAATGCGACGACCTCAAAGGACCGCGGCGCGCGGAGCGCGCCGGAAGTAATCCGGACGCTCGTTTCTTAGGTTCGAAATTGAAGTACCACCGACATTAAGTCGGTGGTCTCGCAAAATGACAATTGATAACTGTCAAATGATAACTAATCAATGACTGGTTTATTTGACCTGAGCTATTTCAGTGAAAATTGAGGAGTGATGATTATTTATCTTGACTCAACGATTCACTATTCACTAATAGCTCTCCGTATGTTCGCGCAGCCACTCGTTGAGTTCTTCCTCGGTAGGTTGGCGTCCTAATTCGGCGGCCAGAGTTTGCCGCACAAATTCCCTCTCATCGCTGGCAACGTTAGCCAATTCATTTTGATTGTCGTCGTTTGGCGTTTCCATAACCTTTACCTCGCCTGAATCCAGCGATGTTTCTACGACAATACTTCCTTGCTCACAAGCGATTAGCAGGCGACGTGAGTTTTCACGCACAAAAAAATCAACGCTTTGAATAGGACTGGCATTCGGTAGAGCGTTAAAGAGACTGCTGTGATCGTGTGCCCGTTGTTGTAACGCTGCGTCGACATGCGTTTGCAGTTCAGTCTTCGTCAACTGATCAGTCTCCAGTTCGGCGATGGCAACAGGATGCGGCCGTAATCCCATTTCACCGTCGAGATACATGTGCCAGATGAAGCCAATGTCGAGGAGAAGAAAAGCTGTTTCGTCGAACACAAAATAACCCACGACCGTCGCGCCCACCACGTGCGCAATGACGTGATCCTGGTGTGTGTTTGTTTCAGCTGGAGTCCACACAAGCGTAAAAAGCTTTGACAGGATTTCAGGATTACAAGATTACGAGTGACAGGCGAAAGAGTTATTAGCGAACGCGTGCTGACTCAAGTTCATTTCTGCGTTTTTTTTGAAATCTCGTGATTCTGGACTCCTGTCTAAAAGTTATCCTTCGTAGTTCATTAGACTCTTCGATTTTACCGCTGCGATACAAGCACACAGCAGTGACCCGAAGCCGCCGGTTACAACTGACAGAGGTGCACCGAGTGCTGAAGCAACAAGCCCCGCTTCGAGTTCTCCCAGTTGCGGCCCGCCCATGAAGAACATCATATTGATCGACGTCATGCGGCCACGTAGATAATTAGGTGTGGCCAACTGCCTGATGGTTTGACGCAGCACCGTGCTCACCGTATCAGCTGCACCGGTGATCGCGAGCATCAGGAAAGAAATCCAAAAGACTCGCGAGATGCCGAAGCCCGCTGTTGCCAGACCGAAGATGGCCACCGAAACCACAACCAGTCGCCCTTGCTTCTTAAATGTTCCAATGCGGGCCATCACCAATGCGGTGATAACAGAACCAACCGCCGGTCCGGTTGCGAGAAATCCATAACCACGTGCATCAACGTGCAGCACTTCTTTCGCGAAGATCGGTAACAGTAATGTCGCCGAAGCAAAAAACGTTGCGAGAAAATCCAATGTCATTGTTTGAACAATGATCGGTGTGCGCCAAACAAAGCGCAAGCCCTCCATTAATGCTCCAAATCCCAGCGCTTGTCGACGCTCACCTTGCAACTCAGGACTTCCGCTCGCGCGCATCGCGATCAAGGCTGCGATCACGGCGACAAATGATGCCGCGTTAAGTCCGTAGACAAGGGCTGGTCCATGTTCGGCGAGCAACAGGCCGGCGAGCGCTGGTCCAGCGATTGTGGCGACGTTGAAAACGACCAAGCCGAGACTGACGGCGTTTGGAAAGTCTTCAGGAGGGACAAGTCCGGGCATCAACGATTGCCGCGCGGGAATATCGAATGCAGTGGCGGCGGAAGCCAGCGCACTCAGCACATAAATCGGCCAAACTTTCTGCAAACCGGTCAACGTGATCAACGCCAAGCCGGCAGCACTCGCCAACATCAACGCCTGGGTCGCCATCATTAATCGTTTCCGATCGACGGCGTCCGCCACAACGCCTCCAATTAGTGAGCACAGAATTATCGGAGCGCCGCGAAACAAGCCGACCAGTCCGAGCGCTAATGCTGATTTGGTTAGGAGGTAAACGTGCCAGTTGATGGCCACGAACTGCATCTGTGAACCCGTGACAGAAATAATCTGCCCGAGCCATAGCAGGCGAAAGTCCCGATGACGTAAAGCTGCAAATGCTGATCGTGAGGAGGAGTCGAGGGATGCGGCCATGGATGAAGTTTAACGTAAAAACAATTGAGCCGCAGACTTTCGCAGATACACACAGATCTAAAACTATAGACTTTCAGCAGCCTAGGTTTCTGATCTGTGTTTATCTGCGAAAATCTGCGGCCAAGTCTCTCCCGTCCTCAAATCGACTCGTTCAGTTTCCGAAAGTGATATCCCATGGCTGCCAAACGCATCGACTGCGCAAACTGACCCCGATGCTCCACGAGCGCGCGACGGAAAAAGCGCCAAAATTCCTTCCGTTCGCGATCAAGCAAACCGAGCTTCACTACCACGCGAGACAACGCCATCAGACCGCTCGCGACTGAATACCGCATCGGAGCCGGAGGCGTTCCCGACACCCTACGGAGACATTCCAACGCTCTCTGGTAATACTCTCTCGAGTTATAGATCGTTTGCACTATCGAACGATAACCTTCGACTAGCACCTTTGGATCCATCTTTGGAATAAAATTCAGCATATCACTCGTATTGTTGCCGTTACTTTCAGTCAGCAACCGGCCTTCGTGTTTGAGTCGACGCCACAACTGGGTGTCTGGAAGAGCTGTTAAAAGACCAACCATCGCCAGGGGAATTGCACTGTCGCGAATAAAGTTGATCTGCCGCTGGAAGATGTCTTCAGGATCATGATCAAATCCGACAATGAACCCTCCCATCACTTCCATTCCATAACTCTGGATCTTCTTTACTGACTCCAACAAGTTGCCACGATTCTGAGTCTTCTGGGCTTCTTTCAAACTCTCTTCGACTGGCGTTTCGATGCCGAGGAACACGGTGCGGAATCCGGCATCGCGCATCGAGTCAAGCAGCGAATCGTCGTCGGCGAGATTGACGCTTGCTTCCGTCAACAATGCAAAAGGATGATCGTGCTCTTTTTGCCAACGAACAAGATCCGGCATCAACTTTTTCACGTTGCGCTTGTTGCCGATGAAGTTGTCGTCAACGATAAAGACGGTTCCGCGCCAACCCGTTGTTCGCAGCGCGTCGAGTTCAGCGATCATCTGTTGATTGCTCTTGGTACGCGGAACCCGACCGTAGATTTCGATGATGTCGCAAAACTCACAATTGAATGGACAACCTCTCGAGTACTGAATTGACATCGATGAATAGCGATTCAATTCCGCGAGCTTGAAATCAGGAATAGGCGTCAGGGAAAGTGGCGGCTTGTCAGGTGCGCGATAGACTAGCTTAGGTTCGCCTCGTTCCAGGTCAGAAAAGAACTCCGGCAAAGTTGTTTCCGCCTCGCCGATAAAAATGTGGTCAGCATCGGGAAGGTTTTCTGTAGTGGAAACGTATGGTCCACCTATAACAACGCGTTTCCCCAATGCCCTACTTCGCTGAATTACTTTTAAGAGACTTTCTTTCTGGACCAACATCGCCGTAACAAAAACCATGTCAGCCCATTCGATGTCAGCGCTAGTGAGCTTTCTGACTTCCATGTCGACCAGACGTCGTTCCCACGTCTTTGGCAACAGGGCGGAAACAGTGAGTAGTCCAAGCGGGGGATAGGCTGACTTCTTGCCATCGAAAAACAGCGCGTGGCGAAAACTCCAGTAGGTATCCGGAAACTGCGGATTAACGAGCAGAACCTTCATCCTTCTCCTCCTCACCTTCCATCGGGCTAACGCGCGAGCTTTAGTAATTCATCGCTCTGCTCTGATGCTCGCTGTGCGTTACCTTCGCCGTAGCAGCGAACAAAGTATTCGATTTTTAGATCGTGTTCAGTACCGGCTGTCGTAACAAATCGTCTCGCGTTTTGCATCAGTCAACCGGTACTGAGGCGTGGGGGAAAACACAAAAGATTTTAGGATCTATTGCCTGGGGCGAAGGTAATAGTTATGTAAAACCGCAGGAATTAGCCGCAGGTAGTCAGGAGCAGGAGCAGTCGGCAGAGGCAGGAAAGCCATGCTATTTCCTGCTTCTGCCTGCTGCTCCTGCCTGCTGCTCATGCTCCTCTTAGATCAAAGGCCACCATTTCCGAATACCAACCATCTCAGCCGACGACCGACACGTGAAATTTATTCAGTACCGTCCGCGGTAGAGGATGGCCACCACTCAACTCCCAATATCAAGCCACCGCGCGTTGAGTCGTGGCCATCCGCTATCCCGACACATCGGGATACTGAATAGCTCGCTCCTGACCTTCTTTTGAGACCAAACGAAAGGTATAATTCGGCACCATGAAAACACTACTTTCACGCACCCTTGCGACCCTTCTCATTCTCTCATTCTCATTGACGCCTGTTTGGGCCACCTGTGGCGGTGGAGGCGGTGGCGGCACGGGCGGTGTTGCCGGCGGCAGCAGTAATAGTGGACCAGCACCGACGGTCTATAACGTGCCATGGAACATTTGGGCAGCAAACAGGGCGCCTACGAAGGGATTGATCCTTTATTGGTTTCCGGCAAGCACCGACGAAGTAAAGAAGTCGCCGATGAAAACATCGCGCTTATTGACTCTTTACTCGGCCCAGTGTGTTTCCATGGAAGTTGGTGACTATGGACTGGCCGAGTTGAAAAACATAATCGGCGACTCCAAACCCCCGGTTGCGGTGCTAGCAACTCCTGACGGCACACCAATCAAGAAGGTCGAGAATGTTGGCGGAAAACTAAACGTGCCTATCGTTGAAAAAGCCGTCGAAGGCGAAATGAAGCAGCGCGAGGCCGCACTTGATGAGAGCATTAAATCGGCCAAAGAGAAGATGAAGGGCGGAGACAATGCCGGCGCTATCGCCTTGTTGAAGCCGGTAGCCCAGGAGAAGTGTTTGTTTCCGAAGAAAGCAAAATCTGCCGCGAGTGAATTGAAGAAGCTTGGTGAAGACGTCGGCGCCATTCCTGCGTCGCCGATCTTCGACGCACGCGAGAGCGCACGAATTGAAAGTGTAATGCGCGCCGGATTGAAAGCAGAGATTGCCGAACGGTATGTGCTTGCCGAATCGCTCTACAGACGCGCACATCGGATGGATCCTGCGGACGCAACACCTTTGCGTTATTTGGGTGAACTTCAGCGACACCACACCGGTGACTGGAAAGCCGCACGTCAGACGTTTGAGACGATCCTGAACATGCCGGCTGATGCGATTGCTCGCGCGGTTGCGCTTCACGGTCTCGGCAAGATGACGATTCACGAAGGCGAGTTTAAGAAAGGCCTTGGCCTGATGGAACAATCCGTAGCGGAGTATCCATTAGCACTCGCTTATCGCAATATCGCCGTCTATTGGAATTCCGAAGGTGATTTGGAAAAAGGCAACGCGTACACGCAAAAGGCACTCGCGCTGGATCCCAAAGATCCATACAACCTGGTGTTTGCAGCAGTGTTCATGGCTGCCTCGGGTCACGGCGACGAAGCACTGAAGATCGCTCGTGAGAATCGTAGTCTCCTGCCTGCTTCTTACAACCTGGCAGCGATTTACGCGCAGACCGGTCACCGGCGCGAGGCACTGGCCCTACTTCAGCGCCACTTCTTCAGATACGAACGCTACCAGACGGTTCGGGCGAAGGAGATGATGGAAGCGCGCGTCGATGCGGTGTTTGATTCATTGCGAAACGACCGTTCATTCATGGCGCTCACTAAAGGTGCTGATGGAATGCTTCCAATGCCGATGCGTGACATGCGCGGCAATCAGAACCAACAGCGCTAACTCGAGCCACGAAGAATATTGGCAAACCAAAGCGTTGGCTTGTTCATTAGAACCAGCCAACGCTTTTTTCATATAAATACCGGCTTCCTGATTTGGGTTTTTCTCTGTGCAGCCTCCGTGTTCTCTGTGCCTCCGTGGTGGAGTTTCTCAGCAAACTGATCCACCACAGAGACACAGAGAACACCGAGGTTGCACAGAGAAATTCAGATCACTATTCAACTAATGCTGAAGGTTTTAACCTCTCGATTAGCGGCCACAATCCTGCTCCTGCAATTTGTGGCCGTTCACGTCGCAGCCCAAACAGAAATCAAACGCGATTCACGCTATCCTGCTCACTGGTGGACGCCGATATCTGACCCAAGTAAACCGGATTGGGAAATACTGCCACAGGAAGCTGGACCAGGCGAGGTGATCCTTTCGAAGCGACACGAGCTCGGTCTGCTATCAAACTTTGCTCCCACTCCATTCACGTATTGCGGAAAACGCTACGCCAGTCTGGAAGGCTTTTGGCAGATGATGCTCTATCCGGAAGGTCCGAAAGATCCGCGTGCGAAAGCGTCTAATATCGAATGGAAGTACACGCGCGAACAGGTGGCGCAAATGACTGCCTTCGAAGCTAAATCCGCAGGTACGCTCGCGGAACAGAACATGGAGCGAATTAGTATCGACTGGGTGACGTTCGAAGGGAAACGATTTAAGTATCGTTCGATGAAACCCGGCGAGCACTATCGTTTGATTGTTGAAGCAATGCGGGAGAAAGTGAAACAGAATCAGGAAGTGAGACGAGTGTTGCTGGCGACTGGCAATCTAATCTTAAAGCCGGATCACCACGGCGAAAGCAACGCTCCACCTGAATGGCGTTACTATGAGATCCTGATGAACATCCGACGCGAGTTGAGAAATGGGCAATGACTGAAAGCGAGCGCCGGCGGCGACAATTAGCTTTTTCAGCTGTGGGGAGTGTTTTGGTTTTACTTCTGATCGTTGTCACCTGCTCTGTTTACCTGTGGAAGAAGGCGTCAACATCCGAAGGGCAAATGTCTAAACAGGCCGCCGCGGACACCGTCGAAGAGGTCACGATATGTCGGTTAGCGGCAGACCCAGCCAAGTACAATCAAAAGCTCGTAAACGTCACTGCGTTTCTTTCGCTCGGATTTGAAGAATCCTTCCTTTTCGATCCTTCGTGTCCATCATCGCGATTCAACATCTGGTACGACTTTGGTGGTAAAAAATCGACAGGCACGATGTACTGTTGCAATGTAGTACCTTCTCGCACACGGCCTGAAGACGTGGTTGTTGAGGACATTCCGATTCCGCTCGTCGTCGATCAGAACTTCGACACTCTCGATCGGCTCCTACATCGGTCCGGCGGTGGCATCGTTCACAGCTCTGTTATTGGTCGATTCTTCTCCGGACAAAAAATGGAAGCTGCCGATGGAATTGATCGGTGGGTGGGTTACGGTCATCTTGGTGCCAGCAGCCTCTTTATGGTCCAACAAGTGTTACACGTAGACCAGCACGACCGTACAGACGTGGATTATGACTCGTCACAGGCCTACCCCGAGTGGAACGGAGACTGTTTCTATCAAAGTCTCAGCCAGCTGGAATCTGCTATTGAAGTGCAAAGGCAAGCGGATGCCGACGGTGGCTCGTGGATGTTCGAAGATCCAAAGCGCGTCGCTGTCGAGGCCTTAGCTAAGCAACTCAAACTTAACCCCGTGTCGCTCGCGAACATAAAACTGAAACGTCAGGCTCAAGGTCGGATGTTTTTCGAATGGCGATTGAACAACCAAAACAGACCCTTTGCCGTGGTTGTCACGCGTCCATACCCTCTGGTTTTCTTTGCAAAGACAAGTAAAGTCGCGTGGGTCCCTAGCGGCGTTTATCGGTTATCTTGCAATGACTGATGCTTTTTAATTAATCCGTGCTGGAGAAAACTAAAACTTGACCTCAACCGCCTCCGCTGAACCGCACGACTATCAAATCTGGAAAGTAATCACTGCATCAGCAGTTGGCACCATGATCGAATGGTACGACTTCTATATCTTTGGAAGTCTGGCCACAACGATCTCGCCGTTGTTCTATCCTTCCGGCAACGACACACTCGCGTTGATCGCGTACCTCTCAACGTTTGCTGTGGGATTTGTCGTGCGTCCGTTTGGTGCGTTGTTCTTTGGTCGCATTGGCGATCTAGTCGGCCGCAAGTACGCCTTTCTTGTAACGCTGCTAATCATGGGCGGAGCGACCGCACTCATCGGCTTCCTCCCAACGTACGCGACGATCGGATTAGCAGCGCCGATACTTCTTCTGGTTATACGGATACTTCAAGGACTGGCACTCGGAGGTGAATACGGCGGCGCGGCGATCTACGTGGCCGAGCACGTTCCTGACGACAAGCGCGGCTTTTACACAAGCTTCATTCAAATCACTGCGACACTTGGTTTGTTTCTCTCGTTGGTTGTAATTCTGGTAGTGCAGAACTCCTTCAGCACACAGACGTTCGCCTCATGGGCATGGCGCATACCTTTCATCATTTCGATCTTCCTCGTCGGCATTTCGCTCTACATCCGACTGCGCATGAAAGAGTCGCCAATATTCACACAGATCAAGAGCGCGGGCATGACTTCGGCGAAACCTCTTAAGGAAGCGTTCACCCAAAAAGAGAATCTGAAACGAGTTGTGATCTCTCTTTTTGGCGCAACTGCCGGGCAAGGTGTCGTGTGGTACACGGGACAGTTCTACGCACTCTTCTATCTGCAAACAATCCTGAAAGTGAACGGCCGTTCGTCAAACTACATCGTGGCCATCGCGCTCCTAATGGCAATGCCTTTCTTTGTGTTCTTCGGCTCGCTGTCAGATCGAGTTGGTCGCAAAAAGATAATGATGATTGGATGCTTACTGGCTGCGCTCTCGTATCTGCCGATCTATCACGCAATGCAAGCCGCGGCGGGATCTAACATAGTCACCGTGTCGTCGCAGCCGGACCGCATTACGGGTGCACCAAAACTGACGCCGCAAACGAACATCAATGGCCCACTCGAGCCGGCAAAGGAGGTCTTGACGTACACCAACTTTGCTAACCTGATCGGCAACAGTACTGCCTGGAAATTGATTCTTCTGGTTTTCATCCAGGTGATCTTTGTCACTATGGTCTACGGACCGATCGCCGCATATCTCGTTGAAGCTTTTCCCGCGAAGATCAGATACACATCTCTCTCACTTCCCTACCACATCGGTAATGGCGTGTTTGGTGGATTGCTTCCCGTGATTGGATTGTCGGTGATTGCTGAAACCGGGAATATCTATGCAGGCTTGTACTATCCGATCGTCGTCGCCTCGACTACTTTCATCGTTGGCTCGTTATTCTTGAAAGAAACAAAGCACACGCTGATCTGGGAAGAAATCAAATAAAACGATTTCGGATTTCGGATTTCGGATTTTTCGTCTCCAAGAGAATTCCTGGACTTGTCAATAAACTAGTCTCCCGGTTTGACGAAAAATTGTCCAAACACGAAATCCGAAATTCGAAATTCGAAATCCGAAATCACTCTTCGCTATTCCTTCCCCTTGTACACCACCCCATTCTTCATCACGAACACAACGCTTTCCATGTTCTTGATATCCCTCAGCGGATCTCCACTGACGGCGATGATGTCGGCCCACTTGCCAGGCGTAACTGTTCCAAGGTTTTTGTCCCATCCAAGAAGTTTCGAAGCATTCCGTGTGCCTGCGAGGATGGCGTCCATGTTTGACATACCGCCCCAGGTAACCAGCAACTCAAACTCATGACCGTTTGTTCCGTGAGGGATTACGCCCGCGTCAGTGCCAAAGGCGATCATTACCTGATTCGCCACCGCCAATTTGATCGCATGTCGAACCGCCGCGGCCGCCGCCAACGCTTTCTCAGCGCGCAGTCCTTTCAACACGCCGGTCTTCGCAGCACGTTCAACCCCCTCGGCTGCTGATAGGGTTGGCACAAGGAATGTGCCGTTCTGCTTCATCAGACGCGCGCCTTCTTCGTCGAGAAATGATCCATGCTCGATTGACGAAACTCCCGCGCGTACGGCGAGCTTGATACCTTCCGTCCCGTGTGCGTGCGCCGCGACCTTTCGCTCGAGCTTGTGCGCCTCTTCAACCAGCGCTTTCAACTCTTCGAAAGTATATTGCGTCACTCCAACTGCATCGCCTTCCGATAGAACCCCGCCCGTCGCGCACGTCTTGATGACATCAGCGCCGTACTTGACCTGGTATCGTACGGACGCGCGAATCTGATCTGGTCCATCGGCAATGCCTTCTTCGATGCCTGGATCCATCAGACCCGGACGATAGCCATTTTCGTCACAGTGTCCGCCGCGAATTCCCAACGCGTGACCGGCACTTTGGATTCGCGGCCCTTCGACCCAACCCTCATTGATTGCCTTGCGAAGAGCCATATCGTCGAAGCGTCCCTCTGCCCCAACATTACGAATGCTGGTGAACCCAGCTAGTAAAGTTTTCTGGGCATTGCGGACGCCCAAGATGGCGCCAAACGATTCGAAGTCTTTGACAACTGATGCTTCGTTGTCGGGATCGCCAAGCACGCGACCGATAATATGAGTGTGCGCGTCGATCAGTCCGGGCAACAGAGTCACGTCACCGAGATCTATGGTGCGAGCATTTGCCGGCAAGCGAACTTGCCCGACCGATCCAACTTCAGCGATCTTGTTATCAACAACTACAACTACTGCGTTGGTGATGGGAGCACCACCGTTGCCGTCGATCAATCGAGCAGCACGCAAGACTACGGTTCCACTTCCAACAGGCGGTTCCGGTCTAACTCCAGGACGTTGTGGCAAGGCTGTCGCGCAAAGGCACACCAGGGACAGAAAACTAGCGATTGCTGTTTTAAGTTTCTTCACTTCGGTAGCTCCTAGACGAGCAATTTAGGTAGGAATAGCGCGGGCATTCTAGTTGAGATCAAGCGAACGCGCCAAACCCATGTCCGATACACTTCAGTTTGTCGTCAAGGAATGCCATA
>Ga0310890_10000609_pt1 | contig 12041 bp, 15 predicted proteins | sample T20D3metaG_FD_203751 | JGI IMG/M metagenome (GOLD analysis project Ga0310890, IMG submission 203751) | Lab incubated soil microbial communities from West Virginia University Organic Research Farm, Morgantown, WV, United States - T20D3 | ecosystem: Environmental > Terrestrial > Soil >... | reverse complement strand
GCATAAACGCCTGACGCGGCCGTTTACAAGTGACAAGAATACCTATATGGCATGTCTTGAATGCGGGGCCCGAAAGATGGTTGACACGAAAAATTTCAAAGTATCGAGGGCGTTCTATTACCCTCCTTCGGTGCCGTTCGACCGTAACTGAACGGATACATATAGTCCTGTCTTAATTACCTACCAAACTTACCTACCGAGAGCCGCTTGTCCAACAAGCGGCTCTTATACTATTGGTGGCGATCAGTTGGTCTTGAACGACAAGGTTCAAACCGCCCTGAGTACTAACGCCGAGTTCTTAGAGCCGAAGCCGATGCAATTGCACAAGGCGACTTTCACCATTGCCTCTCGCGACCTGTTCGGTACGTAATCCAAGTCGCAGGCCGGATCGGGTTCGTCGAGATTGATCGTTGGCGGCAATACTCTTTTATTTAGAGCCATTAACGTCGCTCCGATGCCGCCGGCACCTGTTGCCCCTTGGGGGTGGCCGATCTGTGATTTTACGGCCGACATCGGCATCGTGTATGCATGGTCACCGAACGTAAGTTTAACGGCGTGGGTTTCTATGCGGTCGTTCAGCTCCGTGGAAGTACCGTGGAGATTGACGTACTGGATGTCTTCCGGCTCAAGGCCCGCGTCTGCTATTGCGATACTCATAGCACGGGCAGGTTCGATTCCGTTCTCTTCAAGGCGGACGCGGTGGTACGCGTCGCAAGTCGATCCATACCCGGCGACCTCTGCATAAATATCGGCGTTTCTTGCCTGGGCGCTTTCGAGAGTTTCAAGAACGAACATCCACGAACCTTCGCCGATGACCATCCCGGAACGGTCCACCGAGAACGGCCGCGATGCCCGCTCCGGCTCGTTGTTCCATTTGCTTGTGCAGACCTTCATGACCTCGAATCCTTTAAGAATGCCCGGCGAAATCGGCGAATCGACGCCGCCGGTGATCACAACGTCCTGGCGGCCGAGAGCAATCGTCTGTGCCGCATAAAAGATAGCGTCCGTCGATGATGTGCAGCCCGTTGAAACTATGTGCGAAAGGCCATGAAGGCCGAAGACCATTGACAACTCTGACGAAAGCCCGCCGTGGGTCGAGGCCGGAATGGTGTAGATACTGCCTTTCCCGGCATTGCCGGAAAACCAGAAACCGAACTGCTTTTCGGTAAAGGCAAGGCCGCCCCCGCCGGTGCCGAGGACCACACCGAAGCGGCGTTTTTCATCGAGTGAAAGGTCGCCAGGTGTTAGACCAGAATCAGAAACTGCTTCTCGAGCAGCAGCAAGTGCGAGAGGGACGGTACGGGGCACGTGCTGCCGGTCTTTCGGATTTAATTCGGCCTTCCAATCGAATTCCGGTATCTCGCCCGCGATCTGAATATCGAACTGAGACGGATCGAAACTTTCGATACGCCTGACGCCGCTTCGCCCCTCTTTCAGGCCCTTCCAAAACTGATCCCGGCCGATCCCGATAGGCGTTACGCATCCGAAACCTGTGATGACCACCCGCCGAGGGCTCGTGAAACCGTGCAGCATGTTTGTAAAGTTACGACCTAAAACGCGAGAACCGTTTAACGTTGGATGCTAAAATCTACGATAGCGTTTTTCACGCCTAAGGGAGAAGCTCTTGCCCTAATAATCGAGGAACCCGTCAAACACCCAACCGGTTTGGCCGTTGTACTCGACCAGGCACCAGCGGCCGCTCCGACCGGCGATCGATATAGCCTGTTTTTCGCAATTCAGGACCTCGACAATGTGGCCGTGCGGTACTTTCGCCAGACGTGTACCGCGGTCGGCATCGGGCTCAGTGCGGAGAGCAAGAAAGCCGTCGTTCGGCGAGTTTACTGTCGCGGTTACCGATGCGTCGTGCAGATCATCGTCGGCAGGGTCGGTATTAGAGCTCTTCTTTCGTTCATCCAGCCTTTTTTGAATATTCGCGATCTCATCTTTTAGCCGCTGCTTTTCATCATCGAGAGTTGGTGACGGAGCCGGTGTCCGCGTCGGCGCTGCCTCGGGCTTTGCAGTTGAGGAACCGTAGTAAAACGCCGCTCCCGCAAGCCCGAGCGCGGCGATCGCTGCAACTATCAAAAGCACGACAGCTACAGCGATCTTTAGTAAAGTGGCCGTACCACCACGGGGTTCGGGTTCTCGCTTCAGTACTACCTTGGGACCATCTTTTCGGGGAATGTCGATCCGCAAGGGATTTACACCTCCCTGACGCATGACGGTATGTTGCTCGTCCGTAAGATCGACCAGCGGCGACCCGTCCTCAAGGCAAAAGCGAAGGCTGGCATCGGTGTATGTGGTCTTGCAGGCCGGGCATTGTTTCATATGTTCGGCACTTAAGCTCCCGCCTTAATTTAACGGGTGAACTCTTCCTTGATAAGAGTTCTTAGGTCCTGTTGATTCAATCTTGCCAGCAAGCGGCCGTTCACGTAGAACGTCGGTGTTCGCATCACCTTCAATGTATCTACATCGCGCATGTCGCGATCGACCTTTGCAGCGTGTTTCGGATCGTTGATCGAGATCTTAAGCTGCTCGACGTTCATGCCCAACTCCTGTGCATACTTTTGGAACATGGCGTCCGGCGGAGCGACTGGCGTTGCCGGTGCACCGTGGCCGTGCTTTTCGCCCCATTCGCCTTGCTTTTCAAAAAGCTTCGCCTGCATTTCCCAGTATTTACCCTGTTCGCCGGCCGCTTCGGTGTAAATGGCGGCGAGTCGCGCGTTCTTATGAAACGTCGCGTAGCGAGCTACGAATCGGATCTTTCCTTCAAATTCCTTGAGAAGTCCTTTTACCACCGGGTGGAATGATGCGCACGATTCGCATTCGGGATCGTAGAATTCGACCAACGTAACTTTCGCGTCCGCCGGCCCGATCGACGCGGTATCCGCGCGAAGTAGTTCCTCCGGTATCTTTTTCCCCGGCTCAGGCGGTTTCTGGATCGAGGTCCGATAATATGACGCGCCTACGACTCCGCCGATCGCCACAAGGGCAATGAGCGCCAATAGAATAATTACCTCTTTTTTCATACTTCTTTTTTGGTTTTAAATAGGGCAACCGTCAGCGTGATCACAAGAAAAGACAAAAGTCCCATTAGCGGGATCGTCAAAAAGCCGAACCATTCGATCTGACGCTCGGAGCAGGAAACACCCTGAGTGCACGGCGTCAGGCTTTCTGGGATAACGCCGTAATAAACAAGGTTATGATACACCGAAATCACAAGCCCGATCAGAGCCAACGGCAACGCATAGGTCTTCCAGCGAACATCCTTTGTAACGATCCCAATGCCAATGATCAGAACGAGCGGATACATCGCGATCCGTTGGTACCAGCATAATACGCAAGGCTGCAGGTCCATTACCTCACTAAAAAACAGGCTGCCGGCCGCCGACAAAACGGCGAGCGACCATGCCGCATAAGGCAAGAGTTCGTAGAACGAACTGGTAAGCTTCGCGCTGCTCTGCTCGGCTTTTTTCATGCCTAGATTAAAACATTGTTCCTGCGAAATCTCCGAACTCGGCACGCGACTAGCGATCGCGACTATCACGATCATCCTGGTGCCGGCAGGCTTGACGGCGGCGTAGAAAAACCAGAGAAGAGCGCTACGTGCGGGAACAAGAACTAGTTAAGCCTTAGACCCGGAACGGTAATTGCGCCTATTTATAGCTTCGCTTAATTCTGTACCGTTCCGCGGCACCATAACGGTCATAACATCAAACATGTATCGAAGCGGTACGAATAGCACGACCAATAACATTCATTCGGAGGTAATAAAAAATGGCGAAAGCGGGTACAAAGACAGATAGAAAAGAAATAACTTTCACAAAAGCGTTCAGCACTTTTTCGGCAAATGACATCGAGAAGGCGAAGAAATTCTACGGCGAGGCGCTTGGCTTAAACGTCACCAAAGAAATGGAAGGACTTCGTTTGCAGTTCGACGGTGGACACACGGTCTTCATTTATCCAAAGCCGGACCACAAGGCAGCGACCTTTACCGTGCTCAATTTCCCGGTTGACGATATCGACGAAGCCGTCGATAAACTGACGGACATCGGGATCAAGTTTGAGTCCTATGGCGGTGAGATAAAGACCGACAAGAAGGGGATCTTTCGCGGCGGCGACAACGGCAACGGGCCAAATATAGCCTGGTTCAAAGATCCGGCAGGCAATATCCTATCGGTTATCGAAGAGCAGTAGCATCTCGCCGGGCTAAAACGGGAAGGTTCATTTTTGCAAGGGCAGTAATGGCACTGAGATCAATCCGGCGGACGAAGCCGGTGTGGGTCCGCGAAACGGACTGAATACATGAACTAAGGAGAAAGAATATGTCAGTAAAAAATAAACAGATAGTTGAAAAAGTAAATGCAGCGTTTTCGGAAAACAAACCTGAAGGATTCCTTGATGCTTGTGCCGACAACGTAGAGTGGACGATCGTCGGTGACCAGAGTTTCAAGGGCAAGGACGCCATTCGGAAGTTTATGTCGTCGATGAAAGGCCAGGAACCGCCAAAATTCACCGTTGAGGAAACTATTGCCGAGGGCGATTCGGTGGTTTGTTACGGCACGATGAAGATGGCCGATGATAAAGGTATCGTCGGCGATTATTCGTATGTCGATGCGTATCGATTTAGCGGCGATAAGATCGACCGGCTGCAATCGTTCGTCGTCAAACACAAGACCGAGGGAGAAAAAAGCGGCAAAGCAACCGCCTGAGCAGTAGCAAAGCCCGGTGCTTTTGCGATCTTCGCACTCCTTGCATGAGCAAAGAGGGTCCTGCTCACGCAAGGAGCGCGGATGATGCAAGTTAGAATGGTCTGCAACAAAAAGCTTGACGCGACTGAATATATGCTGTATTTTACCATTTAGTTAATTAACTAAGCAGTTAAATGCAGACCCAGTCAGACAAGTTAAGTGCAACTTTCTCGGCTCTGGCCGATCCAACCAGGCGGGCGATCCTCGCCCGCCTGTTAAACGGCGAAGCCTCAGTGCAGGACCTGGCCAGCCCTTTCAAAATGTCCCTGCCCGCAGTTTCAAAGCATCTCAAGGTGCTTGAGCGAGCGAGGCTTATTCGCCGGAGCCGGACCGCGCAGTGGAGGCCTTGCTACCTTGAAGCCGCACCATTGAAAGAGGCGGCTGACTGGGTCGACCAGTATCGAAAGTTCTGGGAAGAGAGCTTTGAGCGGCTGGACGTATATTTACAGGAGCTGCAGGCGGAGGCCGCAAAGCCGAAGAAAGAAAAAGGATCGAAAAAGCCGAAAAAGAAGGAGAAAAAGAAACGGGGCAAACTCAAGTAATCCGGCGCCAAAGATCAAGCGATGTAGGTATTTTGCAATCAGGAGATGAATATTATGACACCAGCAAAAGATGTCCCAGTTTTCAGCGTAACGCCGTTATCGGATAAGGAGATCGTCATCAGACGTGTTTTCAATGCACCTAAGCAGCTTGTATTCGATGCTCTAACAAAACCCGAAATGTTAAAGAACTGGTTCTGGGGTCCGGACGGGTGGGAGCTTGCCGTCTGTGATGTCGATCTCACGGTCGGGGGTGAAACTCGCTATGTTTGGCAAAAGGGCGATATACAAATGGGCATGAGCAGCGTCTGCCTTGAGCTCGACCCTCCGAACCGAATGGTGAGCAAAGAACGGTTCGACGACCCGTGGTATGAAGGGGAAGCCGTCGGAACGATGGAGCTTACGGAAGATGGCGGAAAGACCACTTTGACGACCACGATGAAGTACGAAACCGAGGCGGCACGTGACTCTGTCCTCAAATCCCCGATGGATGAGGGACTGGCGGTAGGCTACACGCGGCTTGAGAATTATCTGGACACACTGAAATAGAACGGAGCGGTTGGAGAGCAAAAACATGCAGAAGATCACGACATTTTTTATGTTCGATTCCGGGGCGGGCAATGCGATGGATTTCTACGCAGCGGTTTTCAAGAACGGCAAGATCATCAGCACCATTCCAGGCCCGGACGGCAAACCGATGGGTGGAACATTCGAGCTGGACGGTCAGCGTTTCATCGCGTTCAACGGCGGACCTCAATTTAAGTTTTCGTCAGGTATTTCGCTTTTCGTCAACGCCGAGAATCAGGACGAGATCGACCATTACTACGAAAAGCTTTCCGACGGCGGCGAGAAACAGCCCTGCGGATGGCTTAAGGACAAGTTCGGCGTCTCATGGCAGATAGTTCCGCCCGTCCTTGGTGAACTGCTATCGGACCCCGACCGGGAAAAAGCCAACCGAGTAGTGCAGGCAATGCTCCGGATGCAAAAACTTGATATTCAGGCCTTGAAAGACGCCGCTGCCGGTTGATCCGGACGAATGGCAAAAAACGAAAAAAAAGAGCTGACAGCGGAACTTTTCTCGAAGGAACTGAACGGGCTTCAGTCCAACGAAGAGTTGCGGAAGATACAAAGGTATTTCAGGTTCGACCTCGATAATCAGGACCCGAATGATTACTTCATTGGCATTCGAATGGGCAGTATTTTTGCGCTTGCAAAGCAATATGCTGAAATGCCTGCTGCCGAGATCGAAAAGCTGATGGAAAGTCCGGTCCATGAGGTCCGTGCAGGCGCGCTCAGCATCATGGGCCAGTGCGCAAAGGACAAAAAATGCTCGGAGGAACGGCTTAAAGAGCTTTACGATCTTTATATCCGAAGGCACGACCGCATCAACAACTGGGACCTCGTCGACCTTGCGGCTTATTACGTTGTCGGCAAATATCTCGCCGACAAACCGCGGGACATTCTCTATAAACTTGCACGGTCGAAAAGCATATGGGAACGCCGCTCTGCGATCCTGGCGACCGCACATTTTATCCTTAAACAAAAGCAGGTCGATGATACGTTCAAGATCGCTGAATTGCTCGTGAACGACAAAGAAGACCTCGTTCACAAAGGCACGGGCTGGATGCTGCGGTCCGCCGGCGATGTTGATAGAAAAAGGCTGCTTGCGTTCCTGGACGAACATGCCGCGACAATGCCGAGAGTCCTGCTGCGATATTCGATCGAAAAGCTCGACAAGCCGCTGCGTGAACACTATCTGAACTTAAAGAAGAGTGCTTCGGCTAAATGACGAACCAAGCGTTAAAGTTTCGTTTAATTGCTGCGTTTCGTTTGGTTGCTTTGGCCGGGTGTATCCTTACAATGCGTAAAAGATAGCAGGGGAGTTCGAGATCTTACCTACGGAGACCGTTCGGATATAGCCGACGAGTGGAATTTAGGATACATTCTCAGTTACTCAGGAGCGTTGCCATCCGGTACGAATAGAGCCAGGAGAAATTTTATGAAAATTGCGATGATAATTGTTCGGACTCTCATGGGGCTGCTTTTTATTTTTGGTGCGGTGGTTTTTCTCTTCAACCTGTTCACGCCGCCTCCCATGGACGGCCCGATAAAAACGTTCAACGAAGGCCTCGCAGCATCTGGTTATTTCTTTACATTGCTGAAGATCACCGAGTTAATATGCGGAATACTTTTGGTCGTCGGCCGTTTCGTCCCGCTTGCGCTCGTTATCCTGTCGCCGATAATCGTAAATATTTTGATGGTCCATCTGTTTCTCGATCGCTCAGGCCTGCCGGTAGCGATATTTTTGGTTTTGGCTAATATTTTCATCGCATATTACTACCGCGACAGATTTGAACCGCTTTTGAGGGCGAAATGATCTTCTTCGATCGACGAAATGGAGGCATGATACTGAATGTCTAAGTACGCAGATGTTTATCTTTGTCCGATGCCTGAGGAAAATGTTCCGGCGTATAAAAAGATCGCGGCCGCGGCCGGGAAGATATTCATGAAGCACGGGGCATTACGGTATCGGGAATACGTTGCGTCGGACCTTAACGTGGAAGAGGTTGTGCCTTTCACGAAAGTCGTAAAGCTCAAACCGGGCGAGACACTTGTCTATGCGGCAGTTGAGTTCAAGTCGGAAGCCCATCGCAATTCGGTTATGAAAAAGGTCATGGCTGACCCGGACATGATGGCAATAGTGCCAAACGACCAGAAACCGCCTTTCGATTACAAGCGTATGGTTTACGGCGGTTTCAAGGTTCTGGTCGATCTATGATCAATAATATTAATGGCCGATGATACGCAGACAGCAGTCGTCGTCGCAGAAGCGGACAGCGAGTCAATTCCCGTCCCCGCTTCGGCAGATGCGAAGAAATACGACCGCTCGATCGTCGAGGGTCCACTTTCGCGCGCCGTTTGGAAGGTAGCTTGGCCGACGATGCTAGCGAACGTGATCGGCGGTGTTCAGGGCATTATCGACCACGCCCTTGTGGGGAATCTCGTCGGCTATACTGCCAACGCCGCCATCGGCGTGAGCGTCCAGCTTTGGATCGTCGTTATCGTTTTCATCTCGTCGATCTTTATTGGAATGAGCGTAATGGTCTCACGCTTTGCCGGGGCGGGCGAAGTTGAAAAGGTCAACCGTACGGTGTATCAGGCCTTTTTAACGGCTATCTTCATGTCATTCGGCATTCTTGCCCCGGTTGGTTATGTTGCCGCTCCTTACCTTTTGGACCTCGTCAATACCTCCCCCGAGGTAAAGGCACAGGCTTTACCGTTCCTCCGGGTGATGTATGTGGCAAGCGGCGGAATGCTGATCTTTTTTATGCTCGGAGGAGCGCTCCGTTCGGCCGGCGACGCTCGTACGCCCATGGTTCTCGGCATCGTGATGACCGTCTTGAACCTCATTTTCAATGTCATCCTGATCCGCGGCCTCGATCCAATTATTCCCGCATTCGGAACTGTCGGTTCCGCGATGGGTACGGCGATCGCTTCAGGCTCGGTCGGTTTATACGCTCTTTGGAAGCTGTGGCGGGGAGGCTGGGTAGTTTCGTTCCCGCGCGGCGGTAGCTACGCACCTGATTGGAAGGTCATCCGCAAACTGTTCAAGTTCGGGCTGCCGGCCGGGATCCAGGGGATCGCGATGAACGTCGGCGGCGTGCTGATGCTTTCGTTCATCGGCTCTCTCGCCCAAAGCGCCGCGGCGCAGGCGGCATATGCTGTTTCTTACGTTCAGTTGTTCTCGCTTATCACGTGGACCTCGATGGGCCTGATGGGAGCCGCGGCCGCAGTGGCTGGACAGAATCTGGGTGCCGGAAATCCCGACCGCGCAATTTCCGCCGTAAATGCCGCGGCGAGATTCGGACTGATAGGCTCCGCGTTTCTTGGATTTTTCTTCTTTTTCTTTCCGACCCAACTCCTGGCCCTATTCGGAATGAGAGACGCTGAGGTCGTGGCTATCGGCGTGCAACTCCTGCGGGTGCTCGCTTTCTCGGGCCTCTTCATCTCGGTGGCCCTGACCTATACCGGCGGGCTCCAGGGAACCGGCGATACAAAAAGCCCTCTCTACATCTCGATAATTTCCCAGGTAATCATCCCGCTGGGAATCTGTTTTGCGATCCGACAGTTCGGAGAGCTCGAGCCGATGGATATTTGGCTCGCGATCCTCGCGGGCCATATGTCCCGCTGCGTATTGAGCGTCGCACGATTTCTGCAAGGTAAATGGAAATCGATCGCTGTCGATATAGAACCGACGCAAGGCTGATTCTTCAGGCTCCCTTCAAAAAAATCTATTGCCCTTACCCTTTAATTTGTTGTAACTTTATGCCACTAAACCCTTGGAGGAGTTATGCGAACACTAGCGACCTCACTTATCGTTGTGTGTGTATTTTTGACAATTGGCACTGAGAGTTCCGCGGTTAGCACAGGCAATTCATGGTTCATGGCTTTCTGCAGCGATGGAGACGGCCCGGTTTCGGAGTGGGTAAGCACGCGGAATGAAGCTTACATCGCCGGACGGGACCATGAACGATCGTTTAAAGGACACCGATGGGAAGTATTGGTTCAGGCGGGCCCAGGGCTCATCCGTCCAGCGAGTTGTGCCCTGATCTCGGACGGGGAAAAGCCGGAAACAGTACGTCTGGGGAATACCTGCGGACAGTGCCGCAAATTCGCCGTATCTCGGAAATTGGCGGATGGTACCACGAAATCCAAGCAGTTCACGGTCAACGCCAATTCCCGTCGTTATTTCAGAAAGATCGAAGGAGCTGTAATCACTGTCGATGGCGAGAGCGACTGTGGTTCCTGAACGGCGAACGGCCACGATGGTTAGGAGAACAAATGCCGGGCCATGGACCCGGCATTTCTAGAATTTCGGAACTACGATTAAAGATCAGTTGTTCGTGACGTTAAATATCGTGTTCAGGATATTCCCAAGAATGTTGAGTCCGCTTCCGGACCTGTATCCGTAACGCATTTGAGCGTTAAAGCCGTCCTCATATCCTCGCTGGAAACCCTGTTGGAAGTAGTACTGGTACTGGTTTTGGTCAACGTATGACTGGTAACCGTACGTACCGCTTCTATATGAGCCCGAGTTGTAATAGCCGCTATTACGGCCGTATCGCCGGGCTGTTTGGCCCTCACGGTAACCCTGCTGATAACCATTATTCACTGCCTGTCTTAGTAGTTCTGCACCTCGGTTATCGGTGTAATAGGCCCGGCCCGAGCGATAGTATCGGTACTGTCGGTTCATATCCCGACGATCGTCTCGCGCGTTCATCTGATAATCGCGAAGTTCACGCTGTGCTTCTAGTTGAGCACGCTGCCATTCCCGATAATCCCTTGCACTTCGGGTCATCATATACTGCTGTCGCTGTATCTCGGCCTGTCGCTGTGCCTGCTGCCAGTCCCTGTACTCTCGATTCGACTGGGCATTGACCATCCCGGCCGCCCAAAGTATGCCGATTCCTGCTGCCAGTATTACGTTTTTAATTCTTCGTCGTCTCATAATTCTTCTCCTTGAAAGAGGCTTATCCTCGAACTAGGTCAGGAGAGCGAAAAAGCCTCGAAGTTTTGAGTGATCGGAATTCATTCACGACTCACTTGAAATTAATTAAGGCAATGAGTGTGCCACAAAGCTAATTACCACGATCAAAGGATTTAGCTCGTTATATGTTTGATGATTTAAGAGGTAAACAAACGATTTGGGTTTTGACCGGCCTAAAAAGCGAAGGCCCGGTCAGTTCTAATGTCGGGCCCTCGCATCATTCAATTAATCTGTTGAGATTCATATCCTCAGCGGCATGACGATATACTTGTAATCGTATCCGGTGTCGCCGGCGATACTCATTTGTGTTTGAGCATTGGAATCCTTGAATTCGAACGACACTTTCGTTGGAGTTGATGATTCACGAACGCGAACCCTGTCGCCGTCGGTTTCCTTGACCGAGGCGTCACCGCCGGCCGATGCAGCATCCGCACTTTCGACTTCGCCTGACTGCACAGCAGAAACGGTATTCAGAAAATCCTGTAGGTATTGCCAGTTAAAGCCGAGCTGTACTTCTTCGCCGCTGTAGTCGGCCGGCACGACCTCGCTGCCTTCGCCTTCATCGCTCGAGCGGGCCGAAAGCTCCACCTCTCCTTCACGTACGGTCAAACGGATCGAACGGCTGCGTTCATCAGCCATGAGAGCGACGCGGCGGACCGAACCCCTCATATCGTCCAGGTCGAACACCGCTGTCTTGTCGTTGTCTTTCGGCATTACCATTTCGTAGTTCGGGAAATTGCCCGATAGTTTTCGGGTTATCAACAGTCTGCCTTCGAGCTCAAAATAAATATGGTTCTGGTCCTCGCCGAATGCGACGTCACCCTGAGCATCGCGCGAGATTTTTACCAACTCTAGCAATGCCTTCTTCGGGATCAAGGCATCCATCGTTCCGTCAAGCTCGCGGTCGAGTACTTTTTCAATGAAGGCTAGCCTGTGTCCGTCGGTCGTCACCATACGCGCCCTGCCGTCGGCAAGGACGAATTTCGCTCCGGAAAGCGTGAAACGAGACTGTTCGTTAGTAATAGCGAAGGCGGTGTGCTGGACAAAATAACTGAACACCTCGGCCGGCAGTTTCAGCGGAGCTGATTTGAAGATCGGGATCTCGGGGAACTGTTCCCGGCTCACGCCAGCGAGGCGGTATTTGCCGCGGCCTGCCGTAACGCTTACCCACTCGTTCTCTTCCTTTTTGAATTTGACCGTGTC
>Ga0310890_10000607_pt1 | contig 12053 bp, 10 predicted proteins | sample T20D3metaG_FD_203751 | JGI IMG/M metagenome (GOLD analysis project Ga0310890, IMG submission 203751) | Lab incubated soil microbial communities from West Virginia University Organic Research Farm, Morgantown, WV, United States - T20D3 | ecosystem: Environmental > Terrestrial > Soil >... | reverse complement strand
CGGCCCAAAACCGACGGACGCGCGGAAGAATTCACTTCTGTCGAAATTAAGGATTCAGCTCTTTGTCCGCGTTACGCCGCACGCCTCGTGCGCGGCGTGAAGATTGGACCTTCACCTGACTGGTTGGTGAAACGTCTGGAAGCCATCGGTCAGCGTCCAATCAATAATGTCGCAGATATAACTAATTACGTCCTTCATGAAGTTGGCCAACCGCTGCATGCGTTCGATTTTGCACAGCTGGAGGGACAGAAGATAATCGTCCGCCGCGCGAAGGCCGGTGAAAAGCTGACTACACTCGACGGCGTGGAAAGAGAACTCCAGCCGGACATGTTGGTGATCGCTGATGCTGAGCGACCGGTCGCCCTGGCGGGAATCATGGGTGGCGAAGAGTCGGAGATCTCTTCGGCGACAACTGACGTGTTGCTTGAAAGCGCATACTTCGATCCAAATTCAGTGCGACTGACTGCGCGCGCTCTCGGAATGGATACGGAAGCATCTCGTCGTTTTGAGCGTGGTGCCGATTGCGAGGGAGTATTGCGTGCACAGGATCGCTGCGTTCAGTTGATCTGCGAGATCGCCGGCGGCTTCGCTACAGAAAACGCCATAGATGTCTATCCAAACCCGGTTGTGCCTCGGGTGATTACTCTGCGAACGAAGAGAGTGGAAGACCTCACTTCGCTCAAGGTAGAAACACATGAAGTTGATCGAATTCTCACGGCGCTAGGATTCGTTAAGAAGAACGAGTCTGAAGACGCGCTTACTTTCAGCGTTCCTTCCTGGCGCGTTGATGTGGAACAGGAAGAGGATCTGGTTGAGGAAGTGGCCCGTCATACCGGTTATCAACAAATTCGATCCGAGCTGCCGCCTTCAAACATGGCGGGCGAGTATCAACCGACCGAGGTGAAGCAGAGGCTTTTGCGGCGTACGCTGAACAACTTTGGCTACGACGAAGCAATCAATTTCAGCTTTATTCGCAAACATGAGGGGATTGATCTAATTCCTGCTTTTGAAGGGCGTCAAGACCAACAGGTGGAGCTGTCGAATCCTATTATCGAAGAGGCCGCTTTCATGCGCACGACGCTGATTCCGGGTCTTTTGGATTCACTAAAACACAATCTCAACCATGGCATCCGCGACGTCAGACTATTCGAAATTGGGCGGATTTTCGGCGGATCTCATGGTGGCGATCTTCCGGAAGAACGACTAGCCCTGGCGATGATTGCGACGGGCGGAGCTGTTGATGAGAACGTAGCTCAGGCAACAAGAGATTTGGATCTCTTCGATTTGAAGGGCGCCTTCGAAGCTGCGCTCGATGCGATGAACGTTTTACCGGCGCACTTCAAGAACACTTCCGCTGCTCATCTGCGCATGGGCCAGGCGGGTGAGATTCTGCTGCAAGATGGCAAATCAATCGGAAAGTTCGGTCGCCTAGCCGAAAACATTGCAAGCTCATATAAGTTCCGTCCGCCTGTCTTCATTCTTGAAATCGATCTCTCGGCATTGTTCGCGGTGGGTGAGAAGGGTATCCAGTATTCGCGATTGCCGAAGTATCCTTCAGTCGTACGCGATCTAACTCTGTTGGTCGGCCGTGATGTGACCTTCGCAGCGTTAACGAAAGCAGTTAGAGATCATAACGTTGCTGACTGCCGTGACGTGAATCTCGTTGGCACTTATGATGGCGCAAACACTCCACCGGGGAAGCGTTCAATCACACTGCGCATCGAGTATCGCTCCGACGACCGCACGCTGCGCGACGATGAAGTGGAAGAGAGACATGCGGCTTTGACGGCCTCACTTTTGGAAGCTTTTGCTGCTGAACAACGGTAGGGAAAATAAATCTGGCGAGATTGCAGAATGAGTCTTGCGCTTGTGAGGCTTAAGTCGGATAATCAGTGCCGCTTGGAAATCAAAGAGGTCGGGAGATAAATGATGGTCGGTCTTTCAGGGTTGGAAAAGTTCTCACATTTGGAAGACAAGATCTACCGGACCATCGAACTCACCAAGACCTTGCGACAAGAAAAAGAGAGCATGGAGAAAGAGCTCTCGCTTATGCGGCGCGACATGGGCAGCGTCCTCAACGAGAAAGAACGTTTGGAGTCGCAGGTTGAAAAACTTCTTGCCGAACGCGAAACGATTCGCATGAAGGTGGAAGCAATGCTCGACGCAGTCGCGGCGCTTGACCCCGAGATGGCCGAGGAGCTCAGATGAGCACACACATCGGCCAGATGCAAAGCAGTATGGAAGCCACCAGCAGCCCCACCATCAGAGTAGAAATCTACAATCAGACTTACAACATTCGCTCGGATGGTGATACGGAATACATTATTCAACTAGCGGAGTTTGTCGACAGCCGGATGCGAGAGATTTCGTCTGGCACGCTCACGGTCGATTCACTCAAAGTTGCGATCCTCGCCGCGCTGCACATAGCCGACGAACTTCACCGTCTCAAGAACATGCACGAACAAGCCGATTCACAACTCGCCGCCCGCAGCTCGGAATGCGCCGAAATGCTGGATCGACTGCTAAAAGTTCGCAGCACCGTCGATCAGAGCGGAGCAGGGAAGCTCTCGCTAGGTTAATTGCCTTTTTCCCATAATACCAACTCGATTCTTCCGTCGAATTCATCCCGGTTGGACAAAATTAGTCGGGTTCCTGAGTTGACGTCTGTGTTAATATCCGTCGCGGCGGAAGGAAACTTTCTGCGGTGATCGTCACCGACGTTACGATGATTGAGCCAACGCCGTTGATTAGGGAGACCGAGGTCGCTTGCCAGTGCACTTCTTCATCGTTAAGAAATGCCAGAGGCGGCGGCATTTAAGAGGTCACCCACCTGTCTATGCAGGTTCAATTACGGCTTCGGAGCGACACTGTGGATCTCCTTTCCGCCAGGAACTTATTGATCTCTAGTTCTCAGCTTTTTGCTACGCCCCTCCAGTAATCTGAAACTCTGTGCTCCCTCTGAAGCGTGGTATTCAGTATCCCGACGTGTCGGGATAGCGGATGGCCAACACTCAAGCAGCACTAATTAACGTATCTTGAGTGTTGGCCATCCGCTATCGCGAACGGCACTGAATCCTACGACCTGCGATGAAAGTCTTGATGATAGGTGATGTTGTTGCTAAGCCCGGTCGCATGGCCGTGCTCGAACGCATCCAGGATTTAAGAGAACAACATCGAATCGATTTTGCCATCATGAATGCGGAGAATCTTGCGGGTGGGTTCTCCGTCACGCCCTCACTCTGCGAACAACTGTTTTCCTCAGGCATTGATGTGATGACTTCGGGCAATCACATCTTCGATAAGAGGGAGGCCATCGAATACATCGTCAAACAACCGAGACTCTTAAGGCCTGCAAATTATCCGCCTAATACACCGGGAAAAGGTGTCTGGGTTGGTGAAATGAACGGCGTGGGAGTAGCGGTGATGAACGTAATGGGTCGCGTCTTTATGCCACCATCGGACGATCCTTTTCGAACAGTTGATCTCTTGCTTGAATCTCTACCGGCAAAGACGACGGTTAAACTCGTCGATATACATGCGGAAGCGACTTCAGAAAAAGTCGCAATGGGTTGGTATTTAGACGGGCGTGTGTCGGCTGTTTTAGGTACGCACACTCACGTGCAGACTGCTGATGAAAGAATCCTGCCGCAGGGAACTGCGTATCTCTCCGATATCGGCATGACGGGAAGCTACGCAGGCGTAATTGGCATGAGTAAGTCGGACGTTATCGCGCGCTTCACGTCGGTGATCGCGCGTCGAGCCGAGCACAGCCACGGCGACATTCGAATCTGCGCCGCAGTAATCGATATCGATGAATCGACCGGCAAAGCAAGGGAAGTCCAACGCCTGAATCTTCCTCACGAGCGCTAATCATTAATTAGTGCATACCTAATATTCTTGGCGATGTTGACCTTCTGCTCGAGCTCTGCTTTTAGCGCAGGTTTTAACTCAAGGCATTTGTCAAAATCTTTTTTCGCTTCCGTATCACGTCCTTTAACTGTTAACGACAGGCCGCGATTCATGTAGCTGCTTGGTTCCGTTGGATCAAGCTCAATAGCGCGAGTTAAATCAGCAATCGCTTCATCATATTTTGCTTTCTTCATCCACGCTGTGGCGCGACCTTCATAAGGTTTTGCTATTGCAGAGTTCAGTTTGAGCGCCTCATTGAAATCCTGGAGTGCCGCGTCAAACTCCCCTAGATGAACAAGGAGATAGCCTCGATTATAGAAATGCTCAACGATCTTCGGATTTAGCTCGATGGCGCGATTGAGATCTTTATGAGCACCTTCGTAATCACCGATCTCGTAGCGAACACTCGCGCGGTTGTTGTAGGCCTGATACATCTCATTATTGAGTGATATTGCTTTCTCTGCATCGGCTAACGCGCCCATCTGGTCGCCGATGGCGCGTCTTGCGGCGCAGCGATTTAGATAGGGCTCTCCCAGATTGGGCCTTATTCGAATTGCACGGCTGAAGTCCTGAATGGCGCCTTCGAAATCACCTTTGCGCAAACGCGCAACACCGCGATTGCTGTAGGCGTTCGCTGTCAATGGATCGACGACGGTGACGTTTGCGGCTTCGGCCTCGGTCGTGAGGTCGTTTCTGAATCTGGATCCTTTATCGACTTTCGCTGGCCCAAGGCGTGAACTGAGTTCGATGGCTTTAGTGAAATCCTCGATTGCGCCATCCAGATCGTTTTTGTTTAGTTTCGAGGTACCGTGCTTATAGAGATTGATAGCATTAGAGGGAGTCTGGGCGGCGGTAATTGTGGCGAAGCAAAGTAGAAACGCAGCGACAACTAACGTGATCACGAACGAGCGCATGACGATCTCCTTGTAGATCGACGAGATCTTTTTGCTCTTACAAAGTGCGCTGATGGGCCGGGGATGCGGTTGGGAAGCGCAGCTTTGTGATTTAAATTCTCGTCGAGGTTGAAGCTCGACACCGGCTGCGCTAAGATGCGGTTACACGACGATACAACTTTGAGCCGGAAGGGTCGAACTTGTGTTGTCATCGAGCCTCGTTGCTATCGCAAGTAGCTGCGAGGCTCTTAATTTGAGCACGCTGTTTTCGATGGGCTTCCCGCGGGCCAGGCGGTTTCTATTACTGACTAATCTGTAAACGCTCAACTTTAAAAAAAGTTACATTGAAATGGGGAGTGGGTCTCTACAGATTGAACACCGCGGTGTGTTGGGTTGTGACAAGAAGAAATGAGTGTCCGAAGTATTGGTAGGTGCGTACGGAATTCGGCATTGATCGCGGTCAGAACAGGAGCGAAGCGACTGCTATTACCGGACGTTACGACCCACGTGTAGACCAGTCGCTTCGCTCCTGTTCTGAATTATGCTGATACTTGAGTAGGGATCTTTACTCTGGGGCGATCTGGGTGGGTACTACTTCGCCTGAAGATGTTGATTTGAGAACCGGTGGTGACAACAGTCGCTGAATATACCCATCCGGAAATGACCTGACGCGTCCTGCTGAATCGGTGACAACGTGACCTGTTTCTCCTTCAGCGACGATCGTATCGTCCAAAGGTCGAATTATTTCGTAGCCAAATCGCAGGGAGCGTTTCCGCAATTCGGTGATGTGGGTACGAATGATCAGCTCATCGTCATAATACGCAGGCGCCTTGTATCGGCAATAAGCTTCAGCGACCACCAGAAACGAGTTGTCGTTTTCTTCCATGTCCCGGTACGAAAACCCACGCGCGCGGCAGTAATCCGTTCTCCCTATTTCGAACCAGACCAGGTAATTGGCATAATAGACGATGCCCATCTTGTCCGTTTCGGAATAACGGACACGGATCATCGTTTCGTGCCAGGCACCATAAGCATCGTCGGGTGGAGGGCTGGTCATCTGAAACAAGTAACTCCGAACTCTTTAGAAAAGAGACAAGAATGAAACAAACCGCGCAATTCGACTGTAAACGTTTAGCGGACTATAAGAGCGAACACGGGAGGATGTCAAAGAAAATCATCAAACCGTTGGCGCTGCTCCTGGTGGCAGCCCTACTCGGCATTGGCCTGCTTATTGGGCCTCAAGTCGATATCTCCCATGCCCAGGCCGGGGCAGCTGCTAAGGGGAGAGCCCGTAATTCTGCGATTATCGCGACGACAGCTGCCGTGCTGAAGGAAACAAGCGATCTCAGAAAGCTGTCGGTCCTTCGAAGTGTCAAGAGTGGAGCACAGTCTCGGTCGGATATAGAGAAGATGATTCTCAAGAATCTCGATGAGGAAACCACTCCCGAAGAGATGCACGCTGCCGAAGTTCTCCTGCGCGTTTACGGTCTGGCCTCGGCTGAGTTTCATTACCGATCGTCTCTTGTAAAGTTACTGACAGAGCAAGTGGCAGGCTATTACGATCCCAAGGCCCAACAGTTTTATCTAGCCGACTGGATCGATCTGGACGGTCAGAAACCAGTGATGGCGCACGAGCTGACCCACGCGTTACAAGATCAACATTTCAACTTGCGACGTTTTGAGAAGTGGCCCAAAGGTGACTCTGACGCTGAGATGGCCGCGCACGCGTTGATTGAAGGCGACGCGACATTGGCGATGATGCTTTACCTGTCGCAGAACCCCCTGGTGGCGATGGCATTCGCTAGGAGCCTGAGTGGCGAGGGCACTTCCTCCGAACAATTCAAACAAGCACCACGCGCGATTCGTGAGTCACTACTCTTTCCGTATGAACAGGGTTCTATTTGGGCCACGCAAGTATATCGACGTGGCGGTTGGGACATGGTGTCAGAGGCGTTCAAGAAGCTGCCGCAATCGAGTGAGCAGATCCTGCATCCCGAGAAATATTTCAGTTATGAAGCACCGGTGAAGGTAACTCTACCGGATGTGAATAAAATGCTGGGTACCGGATGGACGCGTGTTGATGACGACGTCAATGGCGAATGGGGCTACTATCTGATTCTGGACCAGTTTCTGAACGACGCACCCTATTCGAAAAATGCGGCTGAGGGTTGGGCGGGCGATCGCTTTATTCTTTATGAACAAACGGGAACCAATAATTTAGTCGTCGCTCAGCTGGCAGTTTGGGACAGCCCGCAAGATGCGCAGGAATTCTTTGAAGCTTACTCGGCGCGTACACTACGGCGCTATCCGGGTGCAAAACCTTTGGCTGGTTCGGAGCCGAATGGCAAAATCGCAGAATGGCGTACGTCTCAAGGCGATGTCATGATGGAAATGCGTCAGTCGCGCGTATTGATTATTGAAGGCGTTCCATCAACTGCGAACAAGAAAGGTCTGATGACTACCCTGTGGCAATGACAACCAGTCGCCTTCGCGAACTTACCGACGATCTTCACGAACTCGAATTCAAACTCCGTCTCGGCGGTGGTCCGGAAAAGATCGCCCGCCAGCACGAACAGGGAAAGCTGACTGCGCGCGAGCGCATTGATCTACTGCTCGACGAGAACAGCTTTTCACAGGAGATAGGTCTGCTCGTGGCTTACGATCAATACGCGGGCGGCGCCCCGGCGGCCGGCGTGGTGACGGTTGTTGGCAGAGTTGAAGGTCGTGAAGTTGTGGTCGTAGCCAACGATGCTACCGTTAAAGCCGGGTCATGGTGGCCTGAGACGATCAAGAAGATCCTGCGAGCACAGGAGATCGCTATGCGCTCGCACGCGCCGATTATCTATTTAGTAGATTCGGCCGGTGTAAATTTACCTTACCAGGGTGGCGTGTTTCCGGGTCAGTATGGCGCGTCAAGGATCTTCTATTACAACTCGATAATGCGGCGGTATTTGAAAGTTCCTCAAATCGCCGCTGTGATGGGACCATGCATCGCCGGCGGCGCTTATCTCCCGGCACTCTCAGACATGATTATCATGGTTGAGGGAACGTCGTTCATGGGACTCGGTGGAGCAAATCTCGTGAAGGGCGCAACGGGCCAGACTATCGATAATGAGACACTTGGTGGCGCTCTCGCTCATAACGAGATCTCCGGAGTAGCACATTATCGTGTGAAGGACGATGCCACGTGTATCACGAAAATTAGAGAGATTGTTTCTGAATTACCACGCAAGACTTCCATGGAGGGACTGTCTTCATCGGCCGCCAGCGGCCGGCCTCAAGAACAGCTCTACGACATTCTTCCCGAAGATCACCGGCAACCTTACAACGTGCGACACATGCTCGAATGCCTGCTGGACGATGGGCACATTGATGAATTTCAAGCCGACTATGCTAAAGAGATTATCACTGGCCATGCGCGTCTGTGCGGGATACAAGTTGGTGTAATCGCAAACCATCGTGGAATGGTTCGCGTTAAAGGGGCCCCGCCTCGATTTGGGGGCATTATCTATACGGAGTCGGCGCAGAAAGTCGCGTATTTCATCGAAACGTGCAATCGTCATCAGACACCGCTGTTGTTTATTCAGGATGTCTCGGGATTCATGGTTGGTTCCGACGCCGAACATTCAGGAATCATTCGCGCAGGGGCGCAATTCGTTGAAGCGATGGCAACGGCGGCAGTTCCGAAGATCGTGTTGACGGTCAATCACGCGTCGGGCGCCGGTTACTACGCGATGGCCGGCCAGGGATTCGATCCTGATTTCATTTTTAGTTGGCCCACTGGAAGAATGGGTGTGATGGAAGGTGATTCGGCGGTGCAAGCTGTCTTTGGAAGTCAGCTGGACAAGTTGAAGAAACAAGGTCAATCGCCAGACGAAGCATTGAACGCCGAGATGGACAAAGTGAAAGAAACTTACGAGCGCGAGCTTGACGCCAAGTACGCTGCCGCGCGCGGCTTTGTCGACGCGGTGATTGCACCTGAAGAAACGCGTGACGCGCTTGAGTTGGCGTTGCGCACGAGTCTTAACCACAGCGGGCCTCATCTCGGGCAGTTTATTTTGCCGAACAGTTTGGTTTGAAAGTAATGAAAGAAAAAGTTCGCGTCGCAGCCGGTCAGGGATTTTGGGGAGATTTACCGGACGCGCCTGTTCGACAGGTCGAAGGAGGGCCAATCGACTATCTGATGCTCGACTATCTAGCCGAGGTCACGATGTCGATAATGCAAAAACAAAAGGCTCGTGATCCGAACGCCGGGTATGCCAAAGATTTTGTGCCGTTGATGCGGCAGCTGATGCCTGCGTTGATTGAGCGAGACATTAGAGTCACTGCCAACGCAGGCGGCGTGAACGTGAAGGGCTGCGCCACCGCCGTGCTCGAGCAGGCGCGTGAGCTGGGTTTTGCCGGGAAACTCAGCGTGGGCATAGTTACTGGTGACGACATTCTTGCGCGTTTAGATGAACTCCTGGACCGTAATATCGAGCTGCGGAACATGGACACGGGAGAGCCGCTGGCCACTGTTCGCGATCGCATACAGAGCGCGAATGCATATTTGGGAGCTGCGCCGATCGTGGAGGCGCTAAATAAGAACGTTCAGATCGTCATCACCGGTCGCGCGACAGACACGGGATTGACGTTGGCGCCGTTGATGCACGAGTTTGGTTGGGGCTTCAACGATTGGGACAAACTCGCGGCTGGGACGATCGCCGGTCATATTATTGAGTGCGGTGCGCAAGCGTCTGGTGGAAACTGTCAGTACGATTGGCAGAACATCCCGGATCTCGCGAACGTCGGCTTCCCGATTGTCGAAGCGGCCCCTGACAGTTCCTTTGTTGTGACCAAGCACCAGAAAACCGGTGGCTGCGTTAGTGTTCCTTCTATAAAGGAGCAGCTCGTGTATGAAATGGGTGATCCGCACGAATACATCACGCCTGACTGCGTTGCTGATTTCACAACCATCAGGCTCGAGGATGCGGGCAAAGATCGAGTGCGCGTGTTTGGGATCAAAGGACGGCCGGCTACAGAGTTCTTGAAGGTTTCAATTAGCTACTCCGCCGGTTACAAAGCAGTCGGCACTCTTGTTTATTCATGGCCTGACGCTTACGCAAAAGCGCAAGCTGCTGATCGAATTCTACGTAGTCGATTAGATCGATTGGGTCTGAAGTTTGATCAGATCCTGACGGAGTTTGTTGGCGTAAACGCGACCCATGGTTCACTGGCGGGTGATCCAACCGAACCGGCTGAGGTGCAACTGCGAGTCGGCGTGCGTGGTCCCAATAAAGCAATGATCGAGCGGTTCACAAAGGAGATCGCGCCTTTGATTTTGACTGGACCACCGGCAGTCACTGGTTTCGCTGGAGGACGCCCCAAGGTGGAAGAGATCGTCGCATACTGGCCGGCGCTGATTCCGAAACAAGAGATCACGCCTATCGTCGAGGTGCTGGAAGCGTGAAAGTTCAACTCGTAAGGCTTGCGCACGCCCGTTCGGGCGACAAGGGTGATACGGCCAATGTTGGATTAATCGCGTTGCGAGAAGAGTTTTATCCGATTCTCGCACGCGAGGTAACTCAGGCGCGGGTCAAGCAGCACTTCAAGGGCATCTGTCACGGCGACGTCGAGCGCTTTGAACTGCCCAATCTCGGCGCTTTGAACTTTCTTCTGCATCACAGCCTTGGCGGAGGAGGAACTCTATCATTGATGACTGACGCCCAAGGGAAGACTTTCTCTACCGCGCTTTTGCGGATGTATATCGACATTCCCGACGACGAAGCTCGGGGCCTCGGCCTATCGTAGCCTCTTGCCGCATACATGACTCAATCAACCAAAGTCGTTCTTTCATCAAGCGACGGCGCAATCGCGCGCATCACTCTCGACCGTCCCGAAAAGAGGAACGCCCTAAACGATCAGTTAATCGCTGAACTGAAGGAAGCGCTCGTCGCAAGTGCGGCAAACGAAGGTGCGAGGGTGATCGTCATCAATGGTAATGGAACCGACTTTTGTTCAGGTGCGGATCTGGCCGCCCTCGAGAAGATCTCACAATCAACGGCCGCTGCTAATGCCTCTGATGCTCGCGCGTTGCTGGAATTGTTCGTGTTGATTCGAAATCTACCCGTTCCTGTTGTCGCGGCGGTACATGGCCGTGCCCTGGCAGGAGGGTGTGGTCTTGCAACTTCCTGCGATATCGTACTGGCCAGTGAGAACGCTCAATTTGGATATCCGGAAGTGAAGATTGGCTTCGTTCCAGCAATGGTGACAGCCATTTTAAGACGCAACGTGTCAGAGAAACTCGCATTCGAACTACTGACTCGCGGTGACACGATTAGTTCGAGAGATGCGGTGCGTATTGGCTTGATCAATCGCGTCTTTCCCGATGATACGTTTGCTGACGAAGTCACGGAGTATCTGAAGGTGTTTTCGTCATCGAGTAGATCTGCAGTCTCATTGACGAAGAGTCTTCTTTATCAAGTTGATGGTCTACCCTTTGCGGAAGCAATCGAGACCGGTGCGGACGTGAATGTTATCGCGCGTATGACAGAAGATTGTCAGAAGGGAATTGCGCAGTTCTTGGAGAGGAAATCTCGTTAGGGTCGGTTCGCACGTGCCTGCGCTTTGTCGCGCAGCCGTTTGATTTCATTTTTTAGGGCCGCGGCATTCCTCGCATCAGGTGCCTTCTTCAAATAAGTTTCTAACTCCGCCGCCGCTCGTTCAGGCTCACCCTTCATTTCATAAAACAGTGCCAGTGTCGGACTATCAGGCTTCATCTTATTTTCGCTGAGATTCAAAGCCTGGTTTAGAGCCAGGTCTGCGCGGTTCAGCAACGGTGCACGATCAGCTGTGTTCGCTTCGTCTATTGTTGCCGCCTGGTGAATGAGCGCAATGCCACGCATGAGTGCATTCATCGGATTCGACGGATTCAACCGACTCGCTTCTGAGAAAACAGCCACAGCTACGGGGTAGTTCTTTTGGCTTAGCATTAGTAACCCAAATGACTGATAAGTTCGTTCGTCGTTTGGATTGATCTCTCGTGCGATGTCGAGTTCCGTAATTGCCTCAGGAGCGCGTCCTGTTTTTAAGAACAGATTTCCGAGCTGCAGATGTGCGTCGAAGTACTTCGGAAACGCAAGGATTGCCTGGCGCATTTTCTCGATGGCTTCATCGCGTTTGCCGCCGTCGGCGAGTTTCATTCCCTCTTCGAAAGGCTGGCGAGCTGCCGCCGGGACATCCTGGCTGAACGCGTTTACAACACCCGGTTGT
>Ga0310890_10000606_pt1 | contig 12058 bp, 10 predicted proteins | sample T20D3metaG_FD_203751 | JGI IMG/M metagenome (GOLD analysis project Ga0310890, IMG submission 203751) | Lab incubated soil microbial communities from West Virginia University Organic Research Farm, Morgantown, WV, United States - T20D3 | ecosystem: Environmental > Terrestrial > Soil >... | reverse complement strand
GCGATTCAATGTCGACACCATCGAGATGCAGCATTTTGCCGGCGGCGCGCGGCCATCGATCTCAGGTCCCGTATATCTATCGATCGATCTCGACGGCCTCGATCCCGCCTTCGCGCCCGGCGTCTCGCACCGCGAGCCGGGCGGCCTCTCGGTCCGCGACGTGTTGCAGATGATTCATGGGCTCGGCGGCCCGATCGTCGGCGCCGACGTCGTGGAATTCAATCCGTCACAGGATCTCGGCAACCTCACCGCATCGGTTGCAGCGAAAATCGTCCGCGAGATTGCCGGAAGCATTCTGTTGCAGCGCTGACGCCATCGCCGCCGGCGCCGACGCGCGCTTTTGCCGAACGCCGTTAGCTCCTTCGCTCGCTTGTTACGCCTGGGCAAATCAATGATCGACCCTGACGCGTTCGCTCGATCATTGATATTGCCTGTCAGCAATCTGCCCGTCGCCTCGCCGTTGATTCCCCTGACCTGGACACACTCTCCCGGCTCCTCCCGGCGGAACTCGCTCGCTTCGGATCGAACGGCGTCCGCGTTGTCGCCAGTCCGCGGAGGCCGCCGTCGGCGGTCCCTCGCGAAGAACGCGCGGAGCGTGACGCGCCGGCGCGTCAGAGATACGACAGCCACCAATCGCGGCGCCGCTCCTTGACCGACGCAAACCAGCGACACAGCGGATACAACGCGGCGACGATCGTGATCCAGACCGCATATGCCACCCACAAATCCCACCCGAAGTCGGGCGGGAACGACTTTGGCACGCCGCCCATCGACGGCACCGGCTGCCACATGAACGTAAATGCCGATGAGCCATACGTCAAGACCGCGAGCGCGAATGCGGCAATGTGGGCGCCCATGAAATGCAGCACGAAGTAGAACAGCGGCACGCGGCCAAACACGATCAATGGATTGGCGCGTGAGAAAGACCGGCGATCGAAGTACGTCAGCAGGATGAGCGCGGGTCCGAGCGTCATCAGCAGGAACTGCAACGACGGCGGATACTTCGTCGTGTTCAGGAACCACAGGACGGTGTAGGCCGCTGACGACCCCCACGACCACGGCTCACCATCGCCATACCGGTTGAAGGCACGAACAAGGAGAAACGCGATTGTGATGCCGATGCCGAGACGGAGCATGACTCGCTGCCGTTGATCCGCCGGCAGTTCGAGCACACGGCCGAAGCAGAACCCCAGCGCCATCACCGCCACCCACGGTACGAGCGGATACGGCGTGATGAAGACGTGACCGGCAAACGGGAATCCTCCCACCTGGTGCAGCAGGTACCCCAGCGGCGCAGCCCATCCGAGCTGTCGCGCATCGATGCCGTCCGCCAGGTGATGCAGCACGATGGTAGCGACGCTCAGTGCCGACAACAGCGGGATCGGCAGCCACACGAGGGCGGCAAGCACAATCATGCAGAATCCCAGCCCCCACAGCACCAGCAGGAGGACCGGGTAGCTCTGGGCCAGGTCGAAGTTGTAGGCCAGCCGCATCACCGTGACCTCGAGCAGCGCCAGCCACAGCCCGCGCGTCACGAGAAACACTGAGAGCTGCGCTTTGGTCCGGTGGGGTCCGGCTTCAGCCGGAGCGCTTCCCCGCCAGTAGAAGTACGCGCCGATCCCCGCGGTGAACATGAACGCCGGCGCACAGATGTGCGTGACCCACCGCGTCAGGAATAGGCTCGGTGTCGTCGTAAACAGGTCGGTCGGCGAGTGCGACATCGCGCCGCGGTGAATGAAGTCGCGTACGTGATCGAGCGCCATGACGATCATCACGAATCCGCGCAGCGCATCCACCGACGTCAGCCGATCCCGCCGCGGAGTGGCGGAAGGAGATGCTGTCATGCCCGCATTATCCCAACCACAGCTAGAATCCCTGCGTGGATCTGCGTGAAGAAATCCTGAATGTCGCGGAATCGCCGATGGTCCAGATCGCAACCATCGCGGAAAGCATGCCCGGATCGTTAAAGCTCTGCTACGGCGAATCGGATCTGCCGACGCCGGCATTCATCTGCGATGCGGCCAGCGACGCGATGCGCGCCGGCCACACTTTCTACACTCACACCGCCGGCTATACCGAGTTGCGCGAAGCCATCGCGGCGAAGATTTTCGAGCTGCATCAGGTCCGTTACGACACGCCGGAGGTCATGGCCACCACCGGCGGCACCACCGCGATTTACGCCGCCATCCGCGCGTTTGTCGGCCGCGGCGACAATGCCGTCATCGTCTCGCCGGCATACGCCATCTTTTCGAACGCGGTGACCATGTCCGGAGGCGAGCCTCGCGCCGCCTCACTGGCGAGAAACGGCGAACGCTTCGTGCTCGATCTCGATCGCGTCCGTTCGGCGATCGATGCGAACACGCGGATGTTGATCGTCAACAGCCCGTCGAATCCCACCGGCTGGGTGATCAATCAAGACGAGCAACGCGCGCTCATTGAGATCGCCGAGCACCACGACCTGGTGATCCTTGCGGACGAAGTCTATGAACGCCTCATCTACGACGGACGCGCCGTCGCGCCGTCATTCGCGCGCCTCGAAGCCAATCGCGATCGGCTGATCGTCATCAACAGCTTCTCGAAGACCTACCACATGACCGGGTGGCGCCTCGGGTGGGCGCAGACGAGCGCGCGCACCATCGAGGCGATGTACAAGGCAGTGGAATTCATCACCTCGAACCCGGCAGCGATGGTCCAGCAGGCCGGAATCGTGGCGCTTCGGGACGGCGAGCCGCACGTCGCTGAACTCCGGGAGCACTACCGACGCCGTCGTACCCAGGTGAAGGCGGCGCTGGCCGCAATACCCGGTGTATCGCTGCCGGATCCGCAAGGCGCGTTCTACGCCTTTCCAAAATTCGACGACAGCATCGATAGCACCGCATTTACGGCCGCGCTGGTGCGTGAAACCGGCGTGGCATTGGCGCCGGGGGTCGGATTCGGACGTGACGGCGAAGGCTACATCCGCGTCTGCTTTGCATCCACGGAAGCCACGCTCGCCGAGGCGCTCGGGCGCTTGAAAAAATTTGTGATCAGCCGCCGTTCGTAGCGAACCGCACTGTGGCAGAATCCGTCTGACCTGATACGGCTTCCGCCGCCAGGAATAAGGACAACTGAATATGAAGTGGTTGATCCTCGCGATCTTCGCAGAGGTCAGTGTGCTGCTGTGCCTGATCTATATGTTTGATGGCGCGCTGCACTCGTGGGCGAGTGCGCGCTTGACCTGGGACCACGCCGCCGTGGCTATCGTCTATAGCTACGCGCGAATCGAATTCTCCCGGAAAAGAATGGGCAAGCCTCTATTGATGCGCTTGCCCATTTCCTGATCTAGTTCGCCATCTTTCGCGCGTACTGGAGCTCGGGCCGTTCCGTGCCCGCGTCCTTGCACATCTCGACGATCTTCTTGTAGAAACCTTTTGCCTTGGCCGTCTGCTTCGAGGCTTCGGCTGCCTTACCTGCGCCGTAAATAGCGAGGAAGCGGTTCGGTTCCTTCTTCATCACCGCTTCGAACTCGACCAGCGCCTCCTTGGGCTGTGCGTTCTCGAGCAGCATGAAGCCGAGCAGCTCGCGCGCCGGCGCGATCGGGCCCGGGGTCACCGCCGACTTGTCCGTCAGGTCTTCCATGTCCGCGGTTTCCCGCATCTGGGCGAGCGCCGCGTCCTTGCGGCCCTGCGCGAACATCACCCACGCGTCGGCGCCGCGCCGCTGGATGTCGACCTGGCTGGCCCAGTACTCGTCCTTCATCTCGATCTCGCGGTCGCGGATCGCCGCGAGCCTCGCGACATCAGCGGCGGCATCGACCGGCCGGCCGGCGCGAGCCGCGCCGATCGCGCGAACGAAGTGCGTGATCGCTTCCGTGTACGGCGTGTTCGGCGCTGCTCGCGGCTCGAGCACCGCGGCCTCGGCCCACTGCTGCCGCTCCATCGCATAGCGCGCGGGAATCGCGGCCAACGCAAAGGTGTTGGGACCTGCACCGGCGGCACCTTGCGTCCCGCCGGTCATGCCTGCCAGGCGTACCGCGTGGCCGACGTTCTCCTTCGCCTGCGAGTCCATGCCCATCTGCAGGTAGGCATAGGTCATGTAGTCGCGCGCGTGCATCGCTTCGCCGATGCCGTTGGTCTTCTCCGCTTCAGCGGCCGAACGCGTATTCGTGGTGACGGATTCCTTCCAGAAGCCGACGCGAGTGAACGTGTGCGACGGCATGTGGAGCGCGTGTGGTACTGCGGGCGCGATGTCCGCATACGCGCGCGCCGCCGGCAACGCTTTCTCCGCCAGCGCCGGAACGTCGTAGGTGTGAATGATGTAGTGCGCGATACCGGGGTGGTTCGGCATCTGCTTGTACAACGGCTCGAGCATTTCCGCCGCCTGCAGGTTTCGCGCAAACGTCTTATCCGTCGGCGAGGCGGCCTGTGCCACGGAGAGCGCCCAGAAAATGCGGGCCTCGATGTCGGCCTTGTTGGCGACCGACACACGCCCCATGGCCTTCTCGTAATCGAGGACGCGCTGGCGCTGGTTGGTCACGTCGCTGCTCGAGAACAGGATGGCGACGGCCTCGATGTAGCCTTTTTCACGCGGCGTCGGCGATCCCGTGGCGAGTCCTTTGTCGATGGCGGCCTTGCCGGTCGCGATCGTCTGCGGCGAGCGCTGACCCGCGAACGGATTGCCCCAGTGCGTCAGTGCGATGCCCCAGTACGACATCGCGCAATTCGGATCGTCTTTCAGGACGCCTTCGAAGATGGCTCGCGATTCGGCGAACCAGAATGAATGCAGAAGCGCGACCGCCTCGTTGAACTTGGTCTTGACCGCTGGACTGCAGGAGGTTTCGAAACTGACCGTGCCGATGTCCTTCGGCGCCAACCCGCCATGCTGATGCTGTTCGGACTGAGCCCACGCCGCCGCCGGCGCGAGCCAGATACACATGCATACCGCCATCAATTTCTTCATAGGTCTCCCCCGATAATTATTTCGCAAACGACAGTCGATCCAACCCGATTCGTCCGTTGCTGACGACCAGCAGCGGATCGAGCAGTGTCCTGATGTTGTCAATGGGATTGCCGTCGACGACGAGGATGTCGGCCTCGAGGCCGGGCTCGACCGCGCCGACGCGTTTCTCGAGACGCAGCATTTCCGCGTTGACGATGGTCGCCGCCTGCAGTGCTTGCAGCGGCGTTAGCCCCGCCGCCACGAGCTCGCCGGCTTCACGCGACACCCGCGCGACGCTGTTCGGGCCGTACCCCGTGTCGGAGCCCGTCACGATCTTCACGCCGAACTTGAGCGCCTTGCCGATCGCCGCCTTGAGAATCGGCCGCATCATCTCGCCGCGCCGCTTCAACGCGGCATTGTCGTAATCGCCGCCGGTCTCGGCGACGTCGTTGACGATGTCCGCCGTCGGATCGAAGTAAGTGCCCTGCTTCGCCATCAGCTGTAGAGTCTCGTCCGTCAGATAGGTCCCGTGCTCGATGCTGCGAACGCCGGCCCGCACCGCAGCGTCCGCGCCCTCGGCGCCGTGCGCGTGCGCCATCACCGGAATATCTTTCCCTGCCGCTTCAGTGACAAGGATCCGCAGCTCCTCCTGCGAGTAGACCTGCTTGCGCGGATCGGTGTTGGGTGTGCCGGCGCGCTCGGTGGCGAGCACCTTGATCCAGTCCACGCCGCGCGACAGGTTGGCGCGCACCGCGCGGCGAATCCCCTCGGCGCCCGTGATGCCGCCCATCAGGTCGCCTAACTCGGGGAAATCGATGAACATCTCCGGCGCGACTTCCGGACGCACATGGTAGCCGGCAGCGACGACGTCCGGCCCGGCGACGAATCCCTTCTTCACGAGCTCACGCATCCCGACATCGACGAAGTTCGAAACGCCGGCGCTGCGCACCGTCGTGACGCCGCTTTCAAGTGCCTGGCGCAACTGCGGCAGCGACGCGATGTGGACGTGCGCGTCGATCAGCCCGGGCACGACATAGCGGTTGCGCAGATCGATCGTGCGGACGCCCGAGGGGACCGATCCAGTCGGACCGACGCTTTCGATCTGACCGCCGCGCAGGACGACAGTGGCGCCCCGCTGCACGGCGCCGGTGCGGATGTTGATGACGGATGCGTTGATGAGCGCAATCGCTTCGAGGGGGCTCGGGCCGCGCTGCGCCGCCAGTGACGCGATCGCAAAAAACAGAATCACGCTCGAGGCGGCCCACCGTCGCATCGGCGCAGAATAACCGACTTCGTGCAGGCCCGCGCAGTTGATCCAGGTCAAGACGAGGCTGACGATTAAGGACCAATTTTGTCGGGTATTGACCGTTCAAGCCGAGCCTCAGCCAATTCGGTCAGCATTCAAGCCAGCTCCCCGTTTACTGTGCAAGCGCGCTTGGGAAATCCGTAAAATACAGCCCAGTCAAGTACTTAGCAGAGGAGAGCGGATATGCACGCGCCGATTAAATACGCTGAAAAGGGACTGTCGATTGCCGCCAATGGAATCTGGCAGGTCTTTTCGCAGCTCAATAAGATCAGCCAAAACCCGTCGTTCACGCCGAAATGGTCCGACAAGCCGATGCTCAAGTCGTACCAGAAGACGAAGCCGCCACTTGGATGGCCGCGGCAGACCGACTCGCTTTGTCCGACGTGCGTGCGCGAAGCGCGACAGGCCATTCTCGACGGCACCCGCCCGCTCGAGACTCTCCTCAACGAAAAAGTCGGCGAGATCAAAGCCACTATCGATGAGAAGGACGGCAAGATCGTCATGATCAAGGACTGCCCGATTCACGGGCACTTCGAGGACGTGATGGCGATGGACACCGCCTTTTTCAAGCACCTCGAAGAAGTGTTTCCGGGCCGCGATATCCGCGCCCATAACGACGAGAAGCTCCACAACCACGGCAGCTCGACGATCAAGCACGGCCGCGGATCAGTGCTCACGGTCGACCTGACCAATCGCTGCAACATGATGTGCGACCCGTGCTTCATGGATGCCAACCAGGTCGGCTTCGTGCATGAGCTGACGTGGGACGACATCAAGACGGTGCTCGACAACGCCATCACCATCAAGCCCAAGCGCCAGATGTCGGTGCAGTTCTCCGGCGGCGAGCCGACACTGTCACCGTATTTCCTTGACGCTGTTCGCTACGCGCGCAAGGTCGGCTACAACTCGGTGCAGGCCGCGACCAACGGCATCGAGTTCGCCAAGAGCTTCGACTTCGCGAAGGCCGCGGCCGAAGCCGGGCTGCGCTACGCCTACCTGCAGTTCGACGGCATCGGCAACGCCGCCAACGCGCATCGCCGCGTCGGCAACCTGTTCGACGTCAAGCTGCGGGCGATCGAGAACCTGCACTCGGCCGGCGTCGACATCGTGCCGGTCGTGACCATCGTCAACGGCGTGAACAACGAGCAAGTCGGCCGCATCATTGAATTCGCGCTCGACAACCCGAAGCGGATCAACTTCCTGTCGTTCCAGCCGGTAAGCTTCACCGGCCGCGACGAAGAAGTCACGCCCGAGCGCCGCGCCGCGCAGCGCTACACGCTGTCGCACCTGGCGCATGACGTGAAGAACCAGACCGGCCTCGGCGAGCCGGTCCGCGACTGGTTCCCGATCTCGTTCATGGGCACGTTTACGGATTGGGCGGACGTCGCCAAGGGCCCGGACAGCGAGTGGGGCAACCTCACCTGCGGCTGCCACCCCAACTGCGGCATCGGCATGGCCGTCATGATCGACAAGGAAACCAAAGAGGCCGTTCCATTTACCGCGTTCGTCAACGCCGAGAGGCTGGCCAAGGACGTGGCCGCGGTCACCGACGCGGCACGCGGCCGCTGGCTCACCGTCACCGGAATGGCCCTGGCGCTGGCCCGCAACTACAATTCGTTCAAGTCGCCGACGCACTTCAAGCTGACGGACCTGCTCAAGAAGTTCGACAAGACCTTCGGCGCCACCGGCCGCGATTACGGCAAGGTCACCGGCGACCGCACGAAGGCCGACATCGAGAAGCGCCGCGCCGATCGCTGGAACTTCCTGTTCATCGCCGGCATGTGGTTCCAGGACCTCTTCAACTACGACTTCCGCCGCACCGAGATGTGCATCATCCCGTATGCCACGCAGATGGGCGAAATCTCCTTCTGCGCCTACAACACCGGCATCGGCTGGCGGAACATCATCGAGAAGATGCACATGACGGCGACGCTCACCAAGTGGTACGAGGATCACGGCCGTCACGAGATCTTCGCCGGTAACAAGCCCGTGCCGCTGTCGTCGACCGAGCACACGCTCAAGCTCAACGCCGAAGCGGTGGCCGCGGGCGCGCAGACCGACCTCGACGTGCTCGGCATCGCCAAGAACTCGCGCGACGAAAAGATCGCGGCGCGCAAGAAGAAGGACCTGTCGCCCGAGGAACAGGCCAAGCACGCGGAGATGGAAAAGCTCTACCGCCAGCATGTCCTGAAGGAAGCACCGGGATCGCCGGTAATTCAGATTCAGGGCCTGAAAAAGGCGAAGTCAGAGGTGGTCACTCATTAGGCCGATGGGCAAAAAGGCCAAAAGGCTAATAGGCCAATGGGAGGGCCGGCATCGAAAGGTGCCGGCCCTTTTGCTTGTTCGCCTAGTGGCCTATCGCCCTATCGGCCTACTAGTTGTGCAGTCCCAGCTCGCTCAACGAGACCGGCGCTTCGTTGAAGTCGATGTCAGCGATGCGCTTACGGAATGTCGATGCGATCCGCAGTGCCAGGTAGATTGTCGCGAGGGTGGCAACGCCGGCGACCGGATAGCTGCCCGTCAGGATGCCGAGCTCGAGCCGCGCATACAGCGCCGCGCCAATCAGAAACGCCAACCCGTATATCGGCGCCAGCGCCCTCATGTTGTCTCCCGGCAGGTACGTGCAGGTAAAAGGCACCTTGTCGTACGACAGCATGAGCGCGTCGAGCACAATCGCTGCGCCGGCGACGCCGAGCAGGGCGTGAGCCGCGGCGAACGAGAGGCCTCCCGCGAACGCAATCGGAGGAATCACGGCAACGATTGCCGGCAACGCAATCGAGAGCATCGCCGCAGTCTGTACGCCATTGGCAAACGCGCGCGCCTTCCCTTGCCAGGCCACCTGGATGCCCCAATTAGCCCTGAGTTCGGCAGGCACGCGCAGCACATGGCGGAACGCGACCAGCAGGCTGCCGTAGAGCAACGGCTGAATCGAGAGCAACCGCGCCGTCGGCCGCACGTCGGACGCCAGGTCAACACCGGATAGCGCGACGAGGACCGTGGCGAATCCGATTGCCGCCGCCGCCGCGAGTGTCAGGCGATGGGTTTTGTTGCGCCACAACGTCGCGAGCGCAAAGTCGAATCCCGCCCGTGCCGCCGCGCTCCGTGGAAACAGGAGCCGCCCCAGCGCGGCGATTCTCGATCGCCCGCGTGCCTGTGACGAGGCGACCACGATCGACGGAGTTCTGAGCGCGTTGAGGGCGGTGGCAAGGATCACGAGCAGCGCAACCCCGCCGAAAAGCGCCTGCGCGCGTCGCGCTAGTGGCGCGAACATCGGCTGGCGCTCCGCATAAATCGCCGTAAAAACCCTGTCCCGTTCGGCCTGCCGCCCAGTCATCTTTCTTCGCGGCAGATCGGCGAGCAATCCACCGGTCGCGGATTCATAGACGCCAACGAACGCCGTTGACGGCAGCGCGGCCCGCCAGCCAGTGAAGCCACGCTGCCCGACGCGCGTCGACACCAGCGGCAGCAGCAGGATCGCGCTGCCGACGAGCACGATCGCGATTGTCTGGATCCACGGCGATACGCGCGCGAACAGGCCGGCGCCGAGTAACGCGCTCGCCCATTCGCGAATGGCGATGACCGCCAGGAAGCCGAACGTCGCCGCGCTCACCGTGATCACGAACTGCGTCAGGACGAGCTGCAGCACCTGCCACGCGTGCATCTGCGGCACGGCAAACGCCAGCATCCACGGGAAGATGATTGCCGGGAAGATGTTCACCGCGATGGCCACGCCGGCGCCCAGCGCGGCGACCGCCGTCAGTTTCGCGAATCGGAGTGTCGCCGGGCGGATTGGCAGTGGTTGCAGGATGACGGCATCGCGATAATCGATCGCCAGCGCGTCCCATTGCGCGGCCGCGACCAGCGCGGTCACCAGCATCGCCAGCGAAATGTAGAGGAATTTGTCGCTGAGCGTCAGCACGGCCGCCTCGCCGGGCATCATGATCGACATGGCATAGCCCGCCGACGTGAACATGCTGATGAAGAGCGTCAGCGAAATGACGGACGCGCCGACCATCGCCAGCATCTGCGAGCGATCGCCGTCGGGCGACAACAAATCATTCTCGAGAAACTGCCGGAGGAACAGCTTCGTCAGGAGGACGTAGCTGCCGTTGTCTGGCGCGCGCACGTCAGGATCCCGTCGCCGCCAGGTCGGCCAGATCGCGCGCGATCGATTCGGGATCTTCGCGAATGACCAGCTGCGAGAACACGCCTTCGAGCGACGTGCTCGACGACAACACGCGCAGCCGTGCGATCGAGTCGTCGGCGACGACGTTGCCCTTGTGCAGCACGATGACGCGATCGCACACGCGCTCGACGACTTCCAGGATATGCGAGCTATAGAGAATCGCCTTGCCGCGCGCCGCCAGAGTTCGTACCAGATGGCGCAGCATCAGCGTCGTCGCGACATCCAGCCCGGTCTCGGGCTCGTCGAAGATCACGATCGCCGGGTCGTGCAGGAGCGCGGCCGAGATCACGATCTTCTGCCGCATGCCTTTCGAGTAGGACCCGATGCTCTGATCAGCCGCGGCGCTGAGACTGAACAGGCGCAGGAAGCCGTCGATCTTTTCGGTGAGCACCCGTTCGGGCAGTTCGCGCAGCCGTCCCACCAGCTGCAGATATTCGCGACCCGACAGGAACGGATAGAGGTACGGCTCCTCCGGCACGTAGCCCAGGCAGCGATGGAAGGCGATCAGGTCGCTCCTGATATCCGCGCCGGCGTATTCGACGACGCCGCCGGAAGGGTCGAGCAGGCCGCCCAGCATTCGCGCGGTGGTGGTCTTTCCCGATCCGTTGGGGCCTAGATAGCCGACGACTTCGCCGGGCCGTATCGTCAGGTTGACGTCATTGACGACACGAATGCCGGAAAAGCGTTTCGACAGCCGTGTCGCGCGCAGGTCGGCCATGGCGGATCAGTCGCCGTGCCGGACCGGATGGCGGACCGGCCAGAAGCAGACCACCACCGGCATCAGCGAGAGGACGAGCATCACGCTGGCCGCGAAGAAGAAGTCGGGCCAGGTCTTGAAGATCCGGACCGACACGGCGACCGGAAACATGTAATAGCAGGCCGACACCAGCGTGAGCTTGAGGAATCCGCCGGAGCCGCGTCGAACATCGTGACCAACCCCGCCGGCAATCGCCCGAAGCACTGCCACCCGGCTGGCAACCCGACTGTGCCGGCCGGCAGCTTCTTCAAACTCCAGGTCAGCCAGGGCCGGAGTGACGATCAGGTCGAACGCGCGTTGCGACACAAAGCGATCGCAGATGGCGGTGACGAGCGCCTCGAAGCTCATTTCGCCTCCGTCGGCTTCAAGGCCAACGCCTCCCGCAGCGTCGAGAACGCGCCGTGCACCTTGCGACCGTAAGGAGTGGCGCGATAGAGGCGGCGCGGCAAGCCGCTGGTCCCTAGGTCGCGCTCTTCCTGGCGCGAATCCACGAAGCCCTTCTCTTCCATGCGGGCCAGCGTCACGTATACGGAACCGCGCTTGAGGGAGCCGTCCGAGGCGTCGACCAATTCAAGCCCGTAGCGCTCGCGGCCGCGCAGCAATTCCATGACAAGCGACTCGGTCGGCGACATCGACGGCAGTCGTGGGGTGGTCATGGGCGCATATCTTACATTTTGTCAGAGTGAAGTCAAGAGGGGCGAACCAGACCCTGCGGGTCACGGGCTTTCGGGCGACAGGCTTACGGGCATTCAGGACATGGCCAGTTCATATCCCCTAGGGTGTAGACAGCCTACACCCTAGGGATGTAGTCTTTCTACATCCTTATGGAACAGAAGCGCTACCGGCCTCGTCTGGAGATCTTGCAGGGCACGCTCGACATGCTGATCCTTCA
>Ga0310890_10000603_pt1 | contig 12074 bp, 7 predicted proteins | sample T20D3metaG_FD_203751 | JGI IMG/M metagenome (GOLD analysis project Ga0310890, IMG submission 203751) | Lab incubated soil microbial communities from West Virginia University Organic Research Farm, Morgantown, WV, United States - T20D3 | ecosystem: Environmental > Terrestrial > Soil >... | reverse complement strand
ATGTCTTTGCTGAGTCGAGTTGGCTTAGCTCTTTGTTGTTAGTTCGTGTGATTTCGTGGAACGTTCTTTTTCGACGTCCTTAACAGACGACTTCTGATCTCTAGTTCGTGAGCATCCGCAGACGTAATCTGCCGTCCTTTGCGCCCTTAAACGGTACAAACAAGACACCCGAGTCGTTGGCTCTCGCGATGAACGTTCCACTCGGAACACCATTGAAAAGACCTCCACGCCAGTTCGCACGTCCACCAGTCATTTGCAGTTCATAGGTAGCATGAGGTTTCAGTCCACTTATAAGTAGATTCGCGGTTTCTACATTTGGGATAGTTGCCTCACCATCAATTACAACCTCATCGCTTGTCGCAAACAGTACGAGAGTGCCACGTTCGATTAGCGCGCCTATGAAATTAGAACCATCGACGAGCTGAACCTTTGGTGATCGTGAATCTCCTTTGTCGCTGATCTCCAGCACATGCAAGAAGAAATCTTCCTTTGCGGGTTTCGCGGGTGAGACTTCGACCCGCCAGGCAGCTGGAACTACAGCGCGTGTATTCGAGGGCAAGAGCTTTTCGAAATCGTCACCCCAGAATGTCTTCCACATTTTGCGCAGGTACGGATCGCCAGGTAATGGCCCACCGGCAGGAGGATCCAGTGGCCAATTCTTCCCGGAGCCCCACGTTCCGCCAAATTCGTCGCCTGGCGTCCAGAATTCCCAACCAGCGCCACCGCGTATGATCAAATTGCCTTCGCGCGGTAGTAACGAGTGCACCCGCAATCGGCCATTTCCATCTTCGTATGTGAACGTTGTCGTATTGGGATACGCCGTTCCTCCTTGTCCAACATCTGTTCCGTTGCCGGCCGCGATCAAAGGCTTGGATACTCCGTGCAATAACCAGACTTTTTTAAAGTTAGGGTCCTTGGTTCTAACTCGGTCAAATACGACCAGCACATCGTTGTTGGGCGTGTATGCGAGTTCGCGAGTGAATCTCTCCATCTTTGACGGTTGATATGCGTGCGTAGCGTTCCCGCGCGCGTACACGTAGGAACCGGGCACGGAGTCAGTGACTTCCATGTAACCGGTGGCCCAGAGATCGCGAGTCCGGTCAAAGTCCGCACGGCTACGAACGGTGTTCCAGTATCGCGACGAATCCATTCGCTGCCCACCATCGTTTGCAGCCGGCCATAAATTTTCCGCCCAAAAAAAATTCTCGCCCGGTTGATAGACCAGCATTGAGTTGTGCGCGATCGTGCGGCGGTAGTAATTGAGGTAGTGAGGACTCTCAGTATCGGTGTAGTCTGCGCCGCTTTCGGTCGCGAGGTAACCCTTGTGATAGATGACGAAGTGATTCTGGTCCAGGTGATCATGCTTACCGAGGTACGGACCCGAGTTGAATTGAATCCAGGTCGAATCGGGTCCAAACCCGCTTCGCATGATTAAATGACCGATTCCTCTAAACAGATATGTCCGGGGGATCTCCGCTTCCGTGCTCTCAGCCGGTTTACGAGGTTTGACGTCGGGGTCATCCCACAAGAACTTCGTGATCGGGACGCGCCACTTGTCTTGTGCGGGCCAACCGCTTTCGCGCAGCATCCAGGCTGCATACGGATCCTTGAAACGATTTATCGCGTAGCCAAAGCAGATATTGTCTTCCCACTGCAAATAGGGAAACTCGTTATCGTCGTCTCGCGCGGTGGTCCCATCGGGCAGAACTTTGTACAGATACGTATCGGTGTAATGTTGAAAGACCGTATAGCGTAACGCGGGATCGCTATTGCTCGCTGTACGAAGCAGCTCAGCCATCATCGCCAACGGTGCATACGTGATCCGCTGGTAGTCCATCGACTCGTGATAGCCACCATCCGGAGTTATGAAGTTCGTTAGATCAAGAATGTGATCAAGCACTTCGCGGGCGTGTTTACGTAAAGGAGCCGCGCGCAATTCAACCGAAGGGTGTCCCTCCACGGCTGTTAAAGCAAACAGCGCTAGCGTGAGATAGCGAACCGTGTAGTTGTGGTACATCGCCAGCTCGACGGTTTTAAGGGATTGATCCTCAAGCATCTTTTCTGCGGCGCGTAATAGTTCCGATGCCACTCGATCCTTCAATTCACCGTCGAATCCTGGATAGTTGTACAGCCAATCAAACGCCAGTGACCATTTCACATATTCGGGATATGTGCGTGAACCGACTTGATCTGGGGTATGTATCTCTCGAATTTTTTGCACAGCACGTTTCGCAAACGTCTCATCTCCCGTAAGAAGATAAGTTAGCGCCCAACCATCGATGTCCTCGGGTGGTTTCGCACCTGCGTCGTATCGTGCTTTAAGGGTTTTGTAACCTGTCAGGGGATCGCGCGCACCGATAAGCATGCGGGGATGAGTGATTGAATTCATGTCCGCTGGTGTTTTAGACAAAGCGGTTTGGGCTAAGACCAACAGACAGCACGCTACGATCAGGTATTTTCTATGCTCTATCATTCTTTTAGTAGTTGGCGTGATTTCTCGCTATCAACAGGTTCGTCATGTTTCGTGTGGTTTCGTGGATCGTTCGTCGTTCCGGCGGGCAAAGACGATTCACGAAATGACACGAGACCACACGACACGTCACAAAGCTTTATTACCTCGAGCGCCTGCCAAATATTTGAGCCACTCCTTTGCCATTAACCGGTGATACGGCTCCGTCATATGAATGCCATCAAGACAAATGAACTTTGCTCGATCAGGTGCGTTCGCCAGAATCTCGCCGACGTCGATCACTTCAATGCCCGACTCTTCCGCTGACTTCCGTGCGCGCTCCACCGTGCCGGGAGTAACCGCAGCTGGATCGTGAACCTCGTCGAACATGTAAACTTTAATTCCCGATGCGCGAAAACCGTTCCCCATGTCCATCAAAGCCTTATAGTCTTCATCCGTCCGCGTCATAACTACGAGCAACACTTTATCGGGCTTCCAGGCCAAGAGATCTTGATAGAAACGCTTCTGCGCGCGAGAAGCTGTCAATCCACCTGCGGCGAACTGCTTGAACTGCACCTTAGGGTTTTCCCTACGAAATACATCGATCACAATTGGAACGAAGCTTGACGGTGAGGACCAATGCAAGCCCATAGTGAAGGAATGACCAACTACGGCGATCTTCTGCGAGGGCAGTGAACGCAATTGAGCGTCGATGCGCTTCACTTCCGGCTCCCTCAACAGTTCTGCCGCTAGAACTCTTTCGTCGCGAATGTGCAGATTCTTCTCGCCCCAGTTCCAGATCTTTCTACCAGCGATTTGCCACTCGGCCGCACTCGTACTTACTGGCGCATCACACGATTGACCCTCGAGCTGTCGACCTGCTGCCAACAGGTCAGCATCTGTTCCGGGTAAATTGAATTGGCCCACATAGACCGGAAGTCCAAGACCGATATAAAAAGCGTATTCCTCTTGCAGGCGATCGCCATCACGTTCGACTTCAAGAACTGTCTGATACAGATTTGCGACGGCCCGAATCTTTACATCCGTGGCCTTGGTGTTCTGACGCAAGTACCTCGTGAATACATTCACCGGGGCTTTATCGGGCACGCCGAAACCGGAGTTGAGGATTGGGAATAGATCCCGGCTGGGGTCGAAGTTGGTTGTCGCGCCTTTCACCCATGCACTCAACGAATTTAGATCGGATTTAAGTAAACGCGACTGGTGTTCCGAAAGCGCTTTAAGTTCTGCATCAGAAAGCTTTCCAGATGAGAAACATGACGCATCACCTTTTCCGGAACTTTTCGCCAGTAACACCTGATAAGCGTGCACGGCAGTTACATTTGCTTCGACAAGCTGTGCCAAACGCGCATCGGAGTCAGTACTACTTGCTGTCAATTTAAGCGGACTACATAGTAATGAGACCAGCAACACCAGAAACACGAAGTTGTTGACTGTATTTTTCATACAACTGTCAGTTGCACCATTCGAGTGTGGTTGCCAATAAAATTTCAGCCGTTTGCAAGACTGAATCTACATCGACGTACTCGTTGGCGTGATGTGCAGCAGCTCCGCATGGGCCAAAGATCAGCGTAGGCATTCCAAAGTATTGCTGATTTAGAAAGGCGTCGCAGGGATAACCGGCGCCAGTTACCAACGCAGGTTTCCCCGTTATGGATGATGCATGTCTCGAGAGCGCCAGGGTCAATTCGTGATCGGCAGGCAATTCATGACCAAGCAAGGGTGGATCAACCAGTGCCTTCCATTCCGGTGCGTTGTTATAGAAGAATCGATCGTTCCTACAGAACGCTGAAAACGAACTTTTGATCTCGTCAAGGACCGTCATTACTTCCTCGCCAGGTAAAAACTGAAAGTACACCCTAACCCGCGCCTTAAGTGGAACAGTCAAAGGCAACTGTGGATCAAAACTGCCTGCCTCCACCGCCAGAACTTGGACGGGCGCCGGATCTTTAAATCCATTATAAACTTCAGCTATGGCGATCTTTCGTCTTCGCTCGACCCACTCTTCGATCCAACCAAGCATACGAGCTAAAGGAAGTGCGGGACTGACAATCTCATCGCGCGAGAAACAGTTGTCGGCATCACCTGCATGAACTTCGATGTCAACAATGTAACCCCCGCGACTGGCTCTAAAGATCGTTAACTCTGTAGGTTCGGGAATGATGCAAGCGTCCGCGATATCACCCCGCAGTCGTCCTGCCAGAGTTCCTCCACCACCTCCCGATTCTTCATCAATGACCGATTCGCAAAACAGATTGCCTTTCAAACGCAATCCCGAGTTGCGAAGCGCAACGATGGTGGCAAATGCTGCAACCAATCCTCCTTTCATGTCGTAGCTGCCGCGCCCGTAAACTCGACCATCACGTAACACACCGGACCACGGATTGTCAGTCCATCCATCATTTCCAACAGGTACTGTATCGATGTGTCCACTTAGCATGAGGCTTCGGCCACCACCAGTTCCAGAAAGTCGCGCGATTAGGTTGTGACGTCCGGAGTATTTGCGATCGCGGCGGAGGTATGGATGTTCCGCATTCTCAAGGAAGGTAACCTCATAAATCTCGGCTGCTACATTATGTCTTCTGAGAAATCTCTGGAGGACACGTTGTGCCTCTGTCTCGAGTCCGTTAGGTGGTATTGCTACACTGTTTGTATTGACGAGACTTTGTAGTAGCTCAATGATTTCAGCGCGAAAGGGAGCCAACATACGCCTGGCCTCAAGAGCGGTCGTGGACATTGTTGATGCCTCGTTAGCTAGCTCGCTCCCTTTTTGCATTCGTGTCTGGAAGCGAATACTCACGAAAAAGAGCGTCCACTAAGGTCGGCGCGGGAGCCTCGCTCCGACAGCCGCACTAGTGCCACGATTCAATTCCGTTAGTTGGGTGATCGCCAGTTCGTTTTTTGGATCCATCTTAAGGGCTCGTTCAAGCGCAATCCGCGCTTCAGCGTTGCGACCGAGAGCCTTAAGAGCTGCACCCGCAAGTACAAAACGAATTGCGCCTGAAGGAGGCCAGGGCTCCGCTTGCAGCATCTTCTGGTCGTCGTTCAAAACGGCAAGTCGCTCATACAGTTTTCGAGCATCACCTGCGCGACCGACATGATCCAGCGCAAGTGCTTTATAGAAATAACTCTCCGACCATGGTTCTTCGGGTTGAGAGGGAGGATTGAGTTCTTCTGTAGCAGCACGTTTCCACCAGCGTTCGGCTTCCTCGCGTTGACCTGCTTTTTCATACTCACGAGCAGCGGCCACGTAATACTGCGCCTGCGACTGCATAGCTGGACGACCAACACCGAAGTTCCTTGGAAACTCTGTAAGTGCTGCAAACTCGGAAGCCGCTTTCAGGTGCTCACCTGCTTCACGATATGTGCGGGCAAGTTCGAGGTGCGCTTTACGATACAAACCAAGTGCAGCATCTTCACCTTCGCCCGATGTAAAAGTTGTCTTCTCCAGCAAGCTCAGAGCATCGTTGAAGCGACGCGCATCGATATAGGCCCCGGCCAGTGATTGAACAGCGCCTGATTGCGCAAGCACGGCAGCAGGAGCTGTTTCAAATAATTTCACCCGCCGCTCCGTTGCATTCATCTCGGCGAGCAATTTGTCTAATTCGATATACAAACGAAAATCGTTTGGTGACTTTTCGATGGCGTGTTGATACTGGCTCGCTGCCTCCTCCCTGCTTTGAGCGACAACCCACAGGGCTCGAGCGAAATTTCGCTGAGCAATTGTGTTCGAGGGATCGAGTCGGACGGAGTCGCGCCAGGCTACGAGTGCTTCCTTGTCACGATTTTTCGAAGCCAGTGCATTTCCCAGATAGTAAGCTGCTCTGCCATCGTTTCTATTTGCATTTAACGCCGCTCGCAACACGTCAATCTCTTCAGCCCTGTGCGGGAAAACGAAAGCAGGATCACCTTTGATGGCCAACGCATACTGGCCCAGAGCGCGACTGCGATCACCGTTCTTTTCATAAAGGTATCCAAGCGTGTAATAGAGCATCGGATTGATCCGAGTTTTATCTATCGCAAGATTTCCGAATGGCCCACCAGTAATGCTGTTTTCAAGAACCTGGATTGCTTCGGCGTATTGGCCCACTGCAAGGTAGTCGAATGACAGCTCTAACACCGAATCCGGCTCGCGCGACAACAGATGTTGAAGCTGCGCCCATGCTGCTTTCGCTTTTGTCTCATTACCAATAGTCTTATTAACTCTGTACTGCTCGTTGAGTGCGAAGTAATCAATCGGTAATTCTGTGGCAACTTGATCTATGCGTGACGCGGCTGAGCTGAGGTCACCGTTCAGGCGCTCCGCCAGGGCCAGGACAGTTCGCGCCTTCAGATCCCTGGGATCGAGCATCACTGCCTTTTTCAGATGTTCGATAGCATCGGGAAGAGCATTTCTTGACAGTGCGATCTCACCAAGAAGGTATCGAGCTAGTGACTCGCGGTAGCCCGAGCGAACCAACCAGATCAGATGATCCTCGGCGTCTGAAGCCTGGCCCAAAGCACGTCGTACAAGCGCAAGGAGATAGTGCGCTTCTCCTGCATCCTTATTACGAATCAACGCAGACTCCAGCTGATTCGCAGCCGTCTCGTATTCTCCGCTTCGATAAAATGACAACCCGAGAGCAATATGAGCGGGAGCAAAGCCGGGATCGCGTCTTAGCGCCTCGATATAAGCGTCGCGCGCCTCGCGTTCTTTACTCTTTTTATCGAATGCCAACCCCTCAATGTAGCTCTGCTCAGCACTCGCCGGATTCTTCGCATCAGGAATAGGACGAGTGGCTGGTTTGAAACCTGGATTGTTGTCTACAGGTGAGTCTGTTCGATAGCGAATCAACACTCTGCCGTCTTTGTCTCTAAGCACCAGCGAAACCGGTTGCTTAGCATTTTCAGATGAAAGGTTTACTGTAGTCGAAAAGAGTTTGGCTGGATCTAGATTGACTCGGCTTGAATGTAAACGCTTCCCTTCGCCCTCGATATTCAACTCGGCTTGATCAAAACGTCCGTTTGCCGAAATGGATATCGCTAGCCGATTGTTCTCTTTCTTTATGTTTAAAGCGGCATCTCGCGTAGCTTCGTTCCAAGCGCCCCCCATCCCGTTAACACCAAACCAATACTCAAAGAAGTGCTCGACTCGGTGAGCCGGAATAAACTGGTGTTCCATCTGAGTCTCAAAACGACCACCTTGGAACTCAACATACTGGCCGCCTCCATCCGTTAGTTTTTCGATCCAGATGTCTCCGTTATCATCCGTGCCCCATGTCCATGTCTTCTTACCTGGAAGTTCGCGATGATCTGCGACATGCACGACACCCCAGTCTGATTTTTCATAGTAGACACCGAAGTAATCACTCTTGGAGTCACGCGCGAACAGGGAAAGAAAATTGGGCACTTCGCTGAAGCGTCCTATATCCACTCCCTTCTCTTTTGGAAAACGAAAGACTGGCCAGAATGCGTGGGGATATGCTTCACGCATCGGATAGTTGAACCGGAGGTCTGGCGCAGCGGGCGCGCCAGCTGTGGACCAATACCAGTAACGACCCGTTACTGGACGCCGATTGTTAAGCGTGACTTCTGTTTCAAGAACACGTCTGCCTGGCCGAAGTCTCATAATGACTTGCCATTGCATTCCTTGTACGCGTTCTGTGTCACCCACTGCGACCGCGGCACTGCCATCGGGCTCTGTGCGAATAACATAGTCGATTGGAGAAACGGTCGTGAGCGTGTGCCCGTCGGGGAAATTCCATTCAATTCCGCCCGATACCCATGCGCCGCGCAGCGCGACCATTGCGTATTTCATCACGGGGTTTGAATAGAGGATGTCGCGATTGAGCGTTTTGTCAAAAATTCTATAGACGTGTCCTCCCAGTTCCGGAAGAACAGTAACTTTCAGATATTCGTTTTCAAGATAGACTGCTTTCCATCGCTTATTAGTCTTCTGCGTATTTAGTGAATCAAGAAATGGATATGGATAGACAGGTCGCCACTTCCGACGCTGCGAATCGAGTAGCGCTGGGTAGGGATTCGGCGCATTCAGCTCGTATGTTGGGATGGCAAGTGGTTCTTCCCACGCACGAGGAACATCTTTCGTCTGTGCGACGGCAGAGATCGCCGCTCCTGATATCATCGTGCTAATAGCGATTAGTAAGAACACCGATCGTCTAAAACAAACTTTCATACACCGTACCTCTCAATTACTTCTCTGCGATTGCTCTGCATCGGTTGCGTATTCTTAGAAACACTCTGAGTCTCCGCGTTCTCCGCGTTAAGATCGGTTCACATTCTCCACGTCAGAGACGCGGATTGTTTTCAGTGACACTTCTTATTCGAACATCTCTACCGCTGTCGTGTACTTCTCCACTTTCTCGCGCGATACAGTGAACCCGCTTCCAACATCTTTAGGAACGTGGATAAAGCCGTCTCTATCAATTTCGATAAATGGTTCAATCACATCGTCTGTGTACCAACGAGTTGAAGCTTCAATATCAGTCGGAAATGAAAAACCGCTATGCATCGCCAGATGTAAGCCCTGAGCAGATGCAATTCCCAATTCAGGCATCGTTCCAACCCAGCATTCGAGTCCGGCCGCACGCGCCGTTTGCAGCATCGATAGTCCTTCCAACATTCCGCCGACTCTTTGCACTTTGATGTTGATAATCCGAGCTGCCTTACGACCAATGATCTGTTTGAGCGATGTTAACGACTCCGCCGATTCATCAGCACATAGTGGTGTTCTTAAATTCGCCTGTAGTTCGCCAGCCTCATCGATTGCTTCGGCGGCGAAAGGCTGCTCGATCATCATCAGTCCAAATCGATCCAACTCAAGCGGAAGCATCTCGTCAGCAAGTGAGTAAGCGGCATTGGCGTCCACCATCAGGGGGACCTTAGGAAACTGTTCTCGGACGGCTCTAACTGGCTCAACGTCCCAACCCGGTTGAATTTTTACCTTTACTCGTTGGTAACCCTGCTCAACATACTGACGAACACGTTGCAGCAATTCTTCGATCGTATCGAAGATGCCAATCGCTACGCCGGAAGCAACAGGACAGTGTTTTATGCCCAGCAAATCACAAAGACCGATGCCATTCTGTCTGGCAGATAGTTCCAAAAACGCCCCTTCAATTCCGGCTTTAGCGAAAGCATCACCTCGCATCGCGCGCAGTCGGTTAAGAAGGTTGTTAAGGTCCACACTCTTCCCGTGAAGGATCTGGGGAATCAATTCCTGGGTTAGGGCTTCCCATGAGTTATCTGGAGTAGTAGCCGAATAGAAAGACCCAGACATCGGAGAACACTCGCCCCACCCAACGAGGTTCGCTTCGGTTCGTGCTTCAATGAGTATCGAATCCTTTTCAGCCACAACTCCGTTGCTGATCCGAAAGGGTTCAACAAACGGCACTCGAACCCGGTGAAGAACCACACTCTTGATGCTAACTGATTGTTGAACCAAGCTTGTACTCAACCAAACACCTCATGTCATCGTCGCGAGCATTTCTCGCGTCACCGGGTTGACCGGCGGCAATCCGCTGGCAAAACGCACAACTTCAGATACTGCCAATACGCCTATCTCTCGTCGCATCTCAATGCCGCCGGCGGCGATGTGTGGAGTGAGAATCACATTCGATAGCCTGCGCAGCTCGTGATCTGGCGGAAGCGGTTCGAGTGGATCAGTGACGTCGAGCGCTGCGGTTATTCGCTTGTTGCGCAACTCAACCACTAGTGCTTCGAGGTCAATCAGTCCGCCACGCGCAACATTAATTAGAAATGTTCCATTAGCCATTGACGCAAGACGTTGCTCGCTGATTAGGTGCCTCGTCTCTGAAGTTAAGGCTGCTGCTAAAACAATCACGGAACACGAACTAACTAGCTCATCGAGATCGACTAAGTTTCCCGCACCCTCGATATTCTTCGCATAGGGATCACTTATCAAAAGCTCTACGTCGAATGGTTTGATAAGCTGCGCAAACGCCCGACCAATTCTGCCGTAACCAACCAGACCAATTGTTCGCCCGAACAATGTTTCGCCTTGACTAACTTCGGCGTTCGTATGTACCTCACCCGCACGCATTGCTGCTGCGTAGTCTGGAATGCGCCGGACCAACGTTAGCACCAGCGCCAGCGCCATCTCCGCAACTCCGCGGGCCATAGGATCGGCAGCATTAGTTACCGTCACGTATGCGAAAACCTCTTCCTCGACTCGAGACTTCACTTCACCGCCACAGTGCGCAATCAGTTTTACCCGTGTACCAGGTGACAACATTTCTTTAGTCAAGAATGGTGCATGCCACGTCGTCATCAACACATCAGCGTTCGCAATCTCTTGTCTTAACTCGGAGGAATCTTCTCGCAAAGAAGAGCGGCGCCATTCAGTTACTTCAGCGAGCTTCTTCTGAGACTCTTCACTAAAGAAGTGCGGGAAGAGCGCGTCACTCGCCAGCACCAGAACGCTTGGTCGCATTACTTTGAAGTTTCCTGATTGCATTTATGAAATTAGGTAAAGCGACCTCCGGATCTTCGATTTCCGGATGCCAGTACTTCTCCCATTCAAAACTAACGTAGCCGGTGTAATTCAATTTAGCGATCGCCTGTAAAGTTTCCTCGAAAGAAACGTTGCCGTTTCCTGCCAGCACCGGCAACCAGTGTTCAGAGTCTGAAACGGGCTGCGCATCTCTTAAGTGAATGTGGCTCAGAAATGGCTGAACAGTTTGGCTAGCCTGTTCGATCGAATCGCCAGCAGCAACTGAATTCGCCACATCCCAAATCAATCTCACTTGCGGATGATTCGCGAGGTTCACAACTTCTCTCGCGCTCTCAGTTTTGGCAAAGTCACCGTGTGTCTCAAGCGCTACAGCAACACCATTTGACAAGCGCTGTGCGATTTCGATCAAAGACTGAACGATGTAGTCGCGGGTCTCCTCGCGAGTAACGCCTACTTGAATCTTGTCTGGAAAGACCCGGATAAAAGGCGCGCCTAGTTCCGCTGCGAGTTCAGCATACTTGAGGGCCAAATCGACTTGCGAACTTCGCTCTTTCCGATCCGTTGAGTGAAAATTGCAAGATGTATCGACGCAACATACTTCAAGATTTCGATCAGCAAACTGTTCTCTGCTGGCCCTTACGTTGCGAGATGTGAATTCGGGACGACTCAATAGGTCTAATGTTCCACCAACCGCCCGCAACTCAACACCGTCATATCCGAGTCGTTCAGCGTTTTCGACGATTTGAGTAAGTTGCCAATTGGGACAACCTAATGTTGAGAAAGCCAGCTTAATCATCTTTGCCCTAGCGAGCTGTGCGTTTCATTCGGAATTCCTAAGTTCCTTGGTCCATCGCATTCTCACGCGCCTTTATCCTCTCGGATTCAGTCCGCGAAGCGGACAACAGCGTAAAGCCTGGGGCGTGAGCCCCAGGTAACAAACACAAAATTCATCTGAGCCCGCAACGCGGGCGGCAGTCATTCCTGGGGCTCACGCCCAGGCTTTACGCTTTTGTCCGCTTCGCGGACTTGCATACCCGAACAGCTCGCGGAAGACGGCACCCTATAAATAGAACCACACGCATTAAGGCGTGTACTCATAAGCTCCTATGTCAATTGCGCCAAATACTGGTCGCG
>Ga0310890_10000602_pt1 | contig 12087 bp, 8 predicted proteins | sample T20D3metaG_FD_203751 | JGI IMG/M metagenome (GOLD analysis project Ga0310890, IMG submission 203751) | Lab incubated soil microbial communities from West Virginia University Organic Research Farm, Morgantown, WV, United States - T20D3 | ecosystem: Environmental > Terrestrial > Soil >... | reverse complement strand
GTACGGCGCGCCGACCACCATCGTGCTGCCGTCACCGCTCAGGGCAATCGAGTTGCCATTGTGACCCTGGTTGCCGCCGCCGTCGCCGAAGTAGTCGTAGGCCTCAGCGTTCGAGGCCTTGATATACGAAGTCTGCTTCAGCGGCAGCGTTGAAACCGTCGGCCGCGGCTGGCCCTGTGAGAATGCGTGGCCGGCGGTCAGGAGAAGGATCGCAACTCCCAACTTCCAACGCCCAACTCCCAAGTTGTCCTTGAACCACGACCGGAGACCTGTTGGGAGTTGGTAATTGGGAGTTGGGAGTTGACGCCTCACGTGATCTCCAGGCTAGTACACGAAGACGTACGCAGCTCCGGAATCATCGGCCGAATTGTCGGCCTGATTGCCGTTGATTCCTGTCGCCGCGCTGTCCTCGCCATGGGCGCCGACCACCATCACGTGTCCGTCGGTGCTCAGTGCCACTGAGCTTCCGAATTCGTCGCCTGCGTCTGCGTTGGCGGCTTTGACCCACGCGCCAGCCGTCCATCTGGTGCCGCTGCGCGTGTAGAAGTACACGGCGCCGGATTCTTCGGCTTCGTTCCTGTGCTCACGCCAGCCGTTCAGAATGTCCTGAATGAGGAATTGCTGGACCATCGGGGGACGGATGCCGCGGCCCGCGTTGTCCTCGAGGTACGCGGATACGGCGAGTGTGTTGCCGTCCCCGCTCAAGTCCAGTCTGACGCCAAACGAGTTGTACGGCCGTGCGTTGGGCGCTTTGATGAATGTTTGTTCCGACCAGGCATTGCCGTTCCGTACGAACACGTACGCGGCTCCAACCCAGATGTTGGCGCCCCGCAGTGGTGGCGCGTCGTCGGCGCATCCGGGCGGATCGATCCCCGGCGTCAGGCACGCCTCGTCGCCAGAGCCGACGGCGATCGTATTGCCGTCATCGCTGATGGCCGTCGCAAAACCAAAGCCGTCGCTGGTTTCACCCTTTGAGCCTTTGATGTACGCCTGTTGGCTCCAGGTTCCGCCCTGACGCGTGAAGACATAGAGCGCGCCGGAATTCTGCGACTCGGTGTTGTCGGGAGGATTGATTCCCCTGCCACCACCGTCTTCATCGAATGCGGCGGCGGCGAGTGTGTTGCCGTCGAAGCTGAGCGCCACCGAAAACCCTAGACCGTCCCCTGCGCCCATGTTCGCGCTCTTGACGTAGGCCTGTTGCGCCCATGTAGTGCCCGTCCGTGCGTACACGTAAACCGCGCCGGCAGACTGCGCCGAGTCGTCGCCCTGGTTTCCATTGATCTGTTGCGCCGCGCTATCTTCGCTGATGGCGCCGACCGCCAGTGTGTTGCCGTCGCCGCTCAGTGCGAGCGAAAAGCCGAACTGGTCGCCGTCGCCTGCGAGCTGCCCCTCGCCGGCTTTTCCGGTGTTCGACGCCTTGATGTAGGCCTGCTGCGTCCAGGTGGTGCCGTTACGGGTGAAGACGTAGACAGCGCCCGACTGCGGGATCGAGTTGTCGTTCTGATTGCCGTTGACCCCCGTAGCCCCGCTCGCTTCCCAGTGGGCGGCAACCGCCATCGTGTTGCCGTCGCGGCTCAGCGCGACCGACGATCCGAAATGATCGCTCTGCCCCGGGTTCGACGCCTTGACGTAGGCCTGCTGCGTCCACGAATCACCCTGGCGAACGTACACGTAGACGGCTCCCGACGCGTAGACGGAGTTATCGCGCTGGTTGCCGTTGACCCCGGCGGCGCCGCCGCTCTCGAACGCAGCCCCGATGGCCATTGTGGTGCCGTCGCCATTCAGCGCGATCGACGTCCCCGTGTGACCCTGGTTTCCGCCCCCGCACGCGAAATGGTCGTAGGCTTCCGCGTTCGACGCCTTGATATACGCCGCCTGTTTGAGCGGCAGCACCGGCGGCACCTCCTTGTTCAGCGTCGGCGCCTGCGCAATCAGGTAGCCTGGAATGAAGAGAAGCACGACGAGGGCGGCTATTCCGCCGGGATGCCGCATAACACGAGCGCTGATCCGTGACATACGCAAACTCCTTACTCGCGGAATTTCACGATGAGGTGCGCCTTATTGGATGTTCCGTTGCCCCACTGGAGTCCGATTTCCGGATGAAGCGGCCATGGATTCCGAACGACGATGTCGTGCCAGCCGGGCTCGCGGAGAAGACTTCCGTCGATTACGACCTGTAGCTCGGATCCGCTCACGGCCTTGTACGGCACTGGAACGCCTTTGAACAATACCTGCGAACGCCGCACGAAATTAAAACCATGAAGGGTGACCGTTGCCGACGTCGTGCCCTCGGTGACCATCAGCGGGGTGATCGACTCGATCGCCGGCTGCGGTGACTCGATGGGATTCGGCAGCGGCTGGCCCGGCCCGACCGGTCGATTTCCGTTGAAACGTCCGCCGCTCCCGTTAAAGGCCACGGTTCTGAACGCGTTGACCCAGAGCAGCGCGTCGACCGGTGTATTCAGTTCCGACTCGCGCTTGAACACGGGGTTGTAGCCGGCGCTGTATCCAAGCTGGACGCGCTTGCCGTTGAAGACGACCGTGTCCACCTGCTTCAGGTTTTCGACGTTCTGCACCGGATCCGCGTTGACGATGACGATGTCCGCGATCTTACCGGCCTCGATAGTACCGAAGTCCTTACCCCGATCGATCGACTCAGCCGCCCACTTCGTGGCACCCTGGATGATCTGCATGGGCGTGATGCCCGCTTCGATGAAAATCAGCATCTCGTGGATCAGACTGTTCCCTGGTACCCGCTGGGGATTCGTGTTCGCGCCCGGCAGCACGTGACCGCCGGCGTCGGCGAACATCTTGTGGAAGCGCAGCGCGTTCCGATAGCCCTGCAGTCTGCGCTCGCGCACCGCGCCAGTTCCGCCGGGCCGCCCGCGATAGACGGCGAGTGCCGTCTCGATGCGCTCGGGCGGGTAGTAGGAAAGCAGCGCAGGATCCGCGGTCTCGAAGAACCGGCGGTCTTCGAGCGCGAACTTGTCCCAGTCTCGCTGGAAGCCGCCGTAAGTGGCGCGGAATGTCGGCGTGAGGGCGACATTCTGTTTGACGAGCAGCGCGATCAGCTCCTTGGCCTTCGCCTCATCCATCTCGGAATACAGGTCGGCCTCGTTTCGCGGGTCGTCTTCGCTCGTCACCGGCGTCCGTGCGACAGTGCGACCGATGCCGGCCGAATGCGGCAGGTTGCGTGTGCCGAGCATGGCGGCCTCGCGAGGTCCTAGGATGGGCCCGTACGCCCGCATGAATGTCGGCTTTCCAAGCCTTCGCGCCTCGTCCGCCCCCGCCTTGTAGATCTCCATCGGCAGGCCGCCTTCGGCGAACTGAATCATGTCGGCTCCGAGTTCGACCCAGGTGCGGACGAGCTCACGCGCCTCCTGGCCCGTCTTCGGCGTTCGTCCAGGGGTGCCAGGCGTTTCGAGCCCGGTGCCGCCGACGGGTTCGGCGGTGAACCTTGAAAGGCCGGTGAACGGACGCGGTCCGCGTACGAGCCCCATGTGCACCGCGTCACGGTGCGGCGCGCCGATTTCGCCCGCTATGCCGACGTCAATCGTCGACGTGATGCCGTAGTTCAGCATCACTTCGCCGTAATACCAGTTGTAGCTGACCTGTGAATCCCAGAGCCCCGGCAGGATGAACTTGCCGTCGGCACGAATCACCTGCGCATTGGCCGGAATCGGGGTCTGGCCTCGGCGCGAGACGCTGCTGATTCGATCGCCCTGGACGATGACGAGCGCGTCGGTCACCGGTGTGCCGCCGTTACCGTCAATAAGAGTGCCTCCGTCAATCACGAGCGGCGCAGGCGCCTGCGCGTCGACGAGGGTGGGCGTGATTCCGGCCAGCGTCATGGCAACGACCACGGCCAGAAAGCGGAGAAGGACCGATGCTCGCATTCTCATTTTCAGGAAAGTGAGGAGCGCCATTATGGTCAACCCGCGAAAGCTCGGTCAATTCTGTCGGGGTTTCACCTTTAACCTTTGGCTTTTGACTTATGCCGTTCTGTTTACAATCAAGCTACCCACTGGTGAGAACGAGCGATCTTCGTGCAGACCTGCTCGCGGGGGCCACTGTGGCGCTGGTGGGGCTTCCGCAGTGCCTGGCCTACGCGACGATGTCTGGACTTCCCCCCGCATACGGCCTTGCGACTGCTGTTGTTCCCGGCCTTGTCGCGTCGATCGCCGGGCGCAGTCGCTATGTCATCACCGGCCCGACCAACACTACGGGCCTGCTCGTGCTTGCCGCCCTGGTGCCGTTTCTCGGTTCGAATGGGCTGCTGGCGCCGGAGGGCCTCGGCAGGCTCGCCACGCTCACCCTGCTGTGCGGCGTCCTCAGAATCCTCTTGGCCCTGAGCGGTGGAGCGGTCCTTGTTCGATTCATTCCGGAGTCGGTGCTCACTGGTTTCACAATTGGAGTCGGTATTCTCATCGGCGTCATGCAGCTCGATGAGGCACTGGGTCTTCCTGCGGTAAATGGAGCAGGACTGTGGGACGAATACCGCGGGCTGACATCGCTCATGGCGGAAGGCGCGCGCCCGTCGCCTCTCGCCGGCTTCGTAACGCTCGTATCAATCGCGGCTGTCGGACTTGGTCAGCGCCTGTGGCGGCGCCTGCCCGTTGCACTGATGGCTGTGGCTGCCGCCGCCGCAGCCGCGTGGGCGCTCGGACTCGATGCTCGGGTCGGATTACCGCTCATAAGCGATCGGACGGCTGTGCCAGGCGGGTGGCCTCCGAGTGCGCTTCCCGATTTGCGCCCTGCCGTGATCGCAAGCCTGCTGATGCCGTCGGCGGCCATCGTGCTGCTTGGCACGCTTGAGCTGCTGGTCAGCGTACGGGCGGATGATTCGCGACCCAATATGCCTCGTGAGATTCTGGCGCAGGGGTGGGCGAACGTCGCGGGCAGTGTCACCGCTGCGTTTCCAGCGTCGGCGAGCCTGACGCGCTCCGCCCTGCTGCGATTTGCCCGTCCGCACAGCCGCGCTGCGGCCGCTCTTGCAGCGCTTCTCACGCTGCCGATGCTGCTGTTTGGCTCTCGACTGATTGCGTACATTCCCCAGGCAACTCTGGCGGGTGTTCTGTTCGTCATTGCCGGCGGTATGGTGAGGCAGCCGACCATCGGTCGCGTCTGGAGAGCGTCGCCGGCAAGCCGGTTGCTGCTGAGCACTACGGCCGTCAGTACCCTCGTGTTGCCGCTCGAATGGGCGGTCTTCGTTGGCGCTGGTCTTGGCCTTCTCATTCACCTGGCGAGGACGAGCGCACCGAGGGTGCGCGCACTGACGTTCAAGGACGATCGCCTCGTACCTGTAGATGGCGGTCAGAACCCGGCGGTTGTCGTGCTTGAGGTGTCGGGTGGTGTTCACTACGCGGCAGTAGAGCCGCTTCTCGAGGACGCCGAACGGCACCTGCCACCGGCGGTACGGCTCGTCATCGTCGATCTTTCGCACGCGCACGAATTGAGGTTCACCGGCGTCCGTGCCCTCGAATGGTGGGCCACCGATCTCGAACGACGCGGCATCCGGCTCCGCATCGCTGGCGTGACGCCGGAGGTGCGCGATCTGCTCGAAGGCAGCGACAGTCATTTGCAGTACACCATGTGGGACGCCGAACCAGGGCGCAGCGCATGGAAATGCTTCCGTGAGGCTGGTGGGCAACGTGATTGAGCGGGACATCGTGGTCGTCGGCGCCGGTCCGGTCGGTCTCACCGCGGCGCTCGCGGTGCGCGCGACCGGTCGGGCCGTGACGGTTGTCGAAGCAGGCGCCCGCAATCGCGTCAGGCCCGGCAGCCGCGCCATCTTCCTGCACCGCGTGACATTGGAGCTCTTCGGGAGCATCCGCAGCGGTCTCGGCGCCGAACTCGTGCGCCGGGGGCTTGCCTGGCGAACGAGGCGCATCCTCTACCGGGGCAGGGAGGTGTACCGGAAGATCTACCGGCCGCCGGCCACCGGTGCATTTCCATTCGCCACGAACCTGCCGCAGGTCGTCACAGAGGCGATCCTGCTGCAGGCGTGTCTCAAGGCGGGCGTCGAGTTCGTGTGGAACGCCGAAGTGACGGCCGTTCGGACCGACGCGGAAGGCGCGACCCTCGACGTCGCTGATGGGAACGCCGTGCGGGCTCGCTACGCGATTGGCGCCGACGGCGCGCGTTCGGTGGTGCGGGAATCCGCCGGCCTGCATCTCGAAGGGCCGCGCACGTCGAATGCGTACGTCATCGTCGACACCGCCGAGGACCCGGATGAGCCTTTGCCGCTGGAACGTGTGTTCCATTACGAGCATCCGCAGGTTGGATTCCGCAACGTGCTGCTCGTGCCGTTCGCGGGTCACTGGCGAGTCGATCTGCAGTGTCATCCCGGAGACGACCCTGATGCGTTCAGCTCCGAGGCAGGTGTGCGTGGCTGGCTGGCGCGCGTCATGCCCGCTAGGTACGCCGATCGCGTGACGTGGGTGTCGTCGTACGTCTTTCGACAAGCCATTGGGAGCGCGCTGACCGATCCGACGCGGCATGTGCTGCTGGTGGGAGAGGCGGCGCACGTGTTTGCGCCGTTCGGCGCGCGCGGCCTGAATTCAGGCGTTGCCGATGCGCTGATGGCGGCGCGCGCGATCGATGCCGCGCTTGGCGCGGGAACGCGGGAGGCGGCTGCACGCGCCGTTCAGGACTTTGCGGATGCCCGCCGTGCGGCCGCGGCCCGCAACCGCGCCGCTTCGTCAGCCGCGCTCACTCACCTTCAAGCGGCATCACCTGCGCGCCGCACCGTTCGCTACGTCGCCGCTCGGCTTGCTCCAGTCGTTCCCCCGCTCGGTCGCTGGCTGGATCGCGCGCCATTCGGGCCGCGGCTTGGCGCGCCGGATCGCTATGGGATGTTCTATTAGCGAAGCTGCGTGTCTGACCGTCACAGTTTGAGCGGTGCTAGACTCCCGGTGTCTTCTGGAGGGCAGTTATGAGCTCCATACGGTTGTTGGTGGCGTGCCTGGGAATCCTGTATCTGTTCGGCGCTGATCTGACAAGTCAGCCGGCCGCGACCGGCCAATCCGCCGCGGGCACACCGTCGCAGGCAACCCCCGCGTCACGGGCTGCGCGGCTTCAAAAGGAGCAGGACAACGTCGAGTTACAGAATGTTCCGCCATTCAAGGTGTTCGACAATCTCTACTATGTAGGTGTGGGCTACGTAGGAGCCTGGCTGGTGACGACCAATCAAGGGTTGATTCTCATTGATACGTTGGAGGGCGCCTACAAAGACCATGCTCTCGAGAGCATCAGGAAACTTGGGTTCGATCCCAAGGACATCAAATACATCGTCCTCACTCACTACCACCTGGATCACACCGCAGGCGCGGCGGGAATTCAGGACGCTTCCGGCGCGCGAGTCGCGATGGGGGAAGCAGATTGGGACGCGATCACCCAAGTCGCTAATCCGCGAAACGAGCGGCTGCCGCGACGCGATATCGTCGTCAAGGACGGCGACACGCTGACGCTGGGCAGCACCACGTTGAAGCTGTACGTAATGCCGGGCCACACGCCCGGCACGCTTGCGATTGACTTTACCGTCTATGACGAGAGGAAGCCCTATCGGGCTTTTCTGCTCGGTGGAGCCGCTCCCGGTGCCGGCAAGCTGCCGGCCCAGCAATTCGTGGCGAGCATCAGCCGCATGGAGCAGATGCAAAACAGCCTGCAAGTCCGGATCGTGACTCACCCCTGGATGGACCCCGAATTTTGGGAACGCGTCGACACACTCAACGCGCGCAAGCCCGGCGATGCCCATCCCTTTGTTTCACCAGAGATACTTCGGTCGTGGGTTCGGGATCTGAAAGCAGCCGGAACGAAGCGACTCGCCGATCTCGCTGGTTCGCCGTAGCGAGCGAGGCGCAGTTTCCACGCGCGCGTGCCGTACCTAAAACCTCCGATTGATCCAATCGGCCGCGTAGTTGTAGAAATTCTTCACAGTGTTCGAGTACTGGCCCGGTACGGATTCGCAAGGCACGCAGGGTGTTTGGCCATGTTCAGCACCCTCAACGACTACGAAGTCCTTATCGGAGCTGGCGGCGAGCTCATAGTGAATCTCGTTATCACGGACGAAATAGTGCGCCCCCATCGCGGCGACCAGGAGCGGCACACGGATCTTTGGCAAGTGACACGGAGGGGAATTGTTGCTCGAGCAGTAGTCAATTCGGTCCATCGAGTCGGTCGCCCGAATGGCGTTCGCGCTCAAGAACGACTTGATGGTCAAGAGGGCCGTGCCGTTCGCGAATGAGACATTCTCTTGCGCCAGCTGCGGAGCAGCGCGACGAACGCTTTCCACGATTTGCGTCACGACTGTTCCGTCATTCTTGAGTAACTTTCGCGGCTTGGCTGTGCTGTGGTGGACGCTCAGATCGAGTTGCATCAGGCGGCCACCGACTCCCCTGGGAACCACGAAGGCGTCGTCGTCCGGGTACAGGTATTTCGCGTCCTTCATTCGGGTCTGCCTGTCCATCGCCAGATCAATCAACCTGTTCATCCGCTCCGCCTGCGCCTTGAAGTACTTGGTCTTGAACTCTTCGCTATAGGAGGACGGTCCCGAAGGGTTGTAGCCGTTCCTGGGATTGAATGGGTCGAGACTCGGATCAAGTTGATCTGGCCGACTCTCGTTTGCAACAGCAGGATTGATGCTTCTAAGTGCATTGACAGGGTTGCCTGGATGCGCGTCGACCAGAATCAGGCCATCGGCTGGAGCCAGTCCGCTAAGCTCATTCCCGCACTGCACGAGCTTCTCAGGTCCCTGGCACACGGACGGTCCGTTTTCGGCGACGCTCTCATAGAACGTCATCGTTGCGCCACCGCCGCTCCAGCCCCAGAGAATGATCTTCGTGATTCCTCGCTGCTTTTTCAGGAATTGCACACCCGCGTTGACGTCCAGCGGCATGGTCTCGAACCGAACCAGTGCCTCGTTGTTGTCCGACCTGGGGTTCATGCACAAGACCGCAAAACCCCTTCTGGACAGCTCGGTGCAGGCGAGTGCGCTCATGAAGTTCGATGTGCGGTGCATCACGAGAATGGCAACGTGAGGCACCGGGTCCCGGGCATCAGGCAAGTAGAACGCACCCTTCACGGAGGCGGGTACGGCGGGAAATCGGATGTACCGCGGGTCGCTCTGGGCGAACGCCGCGCTTGTGAGGAACACGAAACTCAGAAGGGCGATTGACGCACGTGTTGTCCAGCTCATGTCTGGGTCCTCGCTTCGCGGCCTGACGGTGCGGTGCGTCAGCGCGGCTGAGGCTGATCGGGCGACCGCATGAACAGCGACGGCCGCTTCAGGTACTCCTGATAGCGCGCCGGATCCAGGTTGTTTTCCGCACAGACATACTCGCGGACGCGAACGCCCTCGCGCAGCATGAGCGTGCGGCGAACGGTCCACGGCTTGGCGAGCAGCTCCGGATCCTCGATCACCGCCTCGTAGTTCAACTGATCCTTGTCGATGCGCGTGTAGCGTTCGGTGATGTGCAGCTTGTCGCTGCTGACGATGCCGGCGGCGAGCCAGTTGCCCTCCTTGAAGTTATTGACATCGACGACGAGCGTGTCGTCATCCCACCGCCCGACCGAGTCGCCTTGGTACGTCGGTTCAGCATCATCAGGGTGTGGCCGGCCGTCGGCAGGGATGATGCGCACGGCGTTCATGTACTCATAGATGATCACGACCTGCCCGGGCGTTTGTACGAACTGAATCGGGAAGAGGATCACGCCGGTCATCCGCGGACCGGACGCAGGCAGGCAATACGCCGTCGGGTCGTCGATCGAACGCCGGTTGAGCAGCTCCTGCGCGCGCTGCCGCGCCGCGGGCAGCAGTGATGGCGGGTCGTTCTGCGGGCCGCCCCCCTCTCCAGGGGCCGACGGGTCCCACTCGCCGCGCTTCGGGCTGGACTGGTACACACCGCTCAAGTCGACCCTGCCGTCTGGAGTTCGCGGCGTCGCAGCCGGTCGCGGAAGGGCCGCGTTCCCCGGCGGGGTCTGGGCAGCCGCGGGAGCAACCAACCAAGGGGCTCCGCCGCTTGATATCCCCGCGGAGCCCCTCGGCTCGCCAGCATCTCTTGCCGCGCTTCGCGCGGCGAGGACCGCTATGCGGTCGGACGCAACGAGTACGAAATTCGCGTTTCGGGCCGCAAAGCGGTCCAATGACGTGATGACCAGCACGGCGACGACGCCGGCCGCGGCGCCTATCACGCGGGCACTCATGCCACTCATCCTAGGCGCGCGGAGCGCGCCAAGCAAACACTGCCAACCTGCCAAGGGCGAGGTCCAGTCGGTGATGGAGTATCAAGGCGAGTCCTTGGCTGGTTCAGTTACCCGGCGCGACGGCAGCGCCTTCACCAGTTCCAGCCAGCGGTCCAAAGAACAGATGTTTGCCGCTGGCCAGCGTGACCTCCCGTCCCAACGCGAACGGAGAATCGTCGCGCGCGCGCCATCCGACAACCGTCAGGGTGTCGCCGATCTTGATGGTTCCCTCCCGCGACCAGCCCGTCCGGTAGAGCACGACTGACGGGTAGCCTTCGAATACCCAGGCCACCAATGACCCGTCCTTGTCCTTGACGTCCAGGTACAGGTGACTGTGAGGATTGGTCCACTGCACCTTGGTCAGGACACCGGTGATCGTGACGGGCTTGTTGGCGTCGAAGGTTGCTCCGAAGGAGTGATGCGCCCAGACAGGCGCCGCACCACTGAGCGCCGCGAACAGCGCGAGGCCGGACGCCACCGCGAGAACCGGACAGGTACGCATGCGGCCTCCTTGCAGGCGGTGCCATTCTAGAGCAGATCCGGAGACCTGAAGGTCTCCGGATACCGGGTGATGGCAGCGGGGGCTACTGGACGTGGTAGCGTTTGACCTCCCGATCGACAATCCTAGCTTGTACATCCGTTCGGCAGTGGCGATATGCTGAGCGGCATTGGAGGTCTGGCATGAAGCGGATGGTGACGATGTGTGCGTTCGTGGGCTTGATCGCGGGCGGGGTGTCAGTCTCCGCGATTACGGGCGATCAGCCCGAGTTTCGCAAGCTCGCCGAGGACGTCTATGTCTACATCGGCAAGCTGAACGACTCGAACGCGATGGCCATCGTGACCACCGAAGGGGTCGTCCTCGTGGACACCGGCAACAACACGACGGACACGCGCGAACTGCTGAAGCATGTCCAGTCGGTCACGAGGCAACCGGTACGCTACGTCGTCATCACGCAGAATCACAATGACCATTCCGGCGGCGCCGCGCTCTTCTCACCCCCGGCAAAGACCATCGTCCATGAGCGGGTGGCGAAGCAGTGGGCCAGCCTGAAGCCCCATCAGATCACCGCGTGGCGGCGGCGCTTTCCCGAGCGGACGGCGGCGCTCGAGCGCCTGAATCCGACCGACACCATCCAGAGCGTCAGCGATCGGTTCACACTCCGTCTCGGCGGCAAGGAGATTCAGCTGATTTACGTCGCCGACGAATACAACCCCGGCGACATCGCGGTCTGGCTGCCGAAGGAGCGCATCCTGCACGCGTCGATGGCCGGATACAAGGACCGCCATCCCGACATCCGTCCCGACTACAGCCATGGGACGACTGAAGGGCTGCTGAAGCAACTGAAGACGTACCTTGCGCTGAGCCCCGCGACCGTCGTCCCGGCGCACGGGCCGGTGGGCGGCGGGTGGCTGCTGGAGGGCATGATTGAGTACCTCCTGCTCGCCCGCGACCAGGTGCAGGAGATGAGGAAGAAGGGCGTGCCCCTGGCCGACATCGAAAAGGAGTTTCAGATGAAGGCGTTTGGCGCGTGGGATCGCACCGAGCACCTGCCGTGGATCGCGGCGACTATTCATCGGGAGCTTCAGGGGCTGCCGCCGCAGGTCATCAAGACGACTGAGCGGCGCGTCAGCGGTGTCGTCGGCACCACGCTTCAGGACGGCCGTCGCGTGACCGTGACCACGGGCGACGGGATGCAGGTGGTGCTGCGCGTGACCGGCGACACCGTGTTCGAGGGTATCGGCGACCGGACCGAGATCAGAACCGGCATGAAGGTAGCCGCGGTGTACGAGGTGCCCGAAGGGATCCAGCCGACGCTCGGCTACGACACCCTCGAATTCACCGTC
>Ga0310890_10000601_pt1 | contig 12102 bp, 13 predicted proteins | sample T20D3metaG_FD_203751 | JGI IMG/M metagenome (GOLD analysis project Ga0310890, IMG submission 203751) | Lab incubated soil microbial communities from West Virginia University Organic Research Farm, Morgantown, WV, United States - T20D3 | ecosystem: Environmental > Terrestrial > Soil >... | reverse complement strand
GTCAACTCTACTTACTGCTCCACCAAATTATTCTCCCATTAGGTTGCGCGTAAGTAGAGTTGACGACAAGCTGAAGCATATCGGCCATGGGACGCATGCAAAAGGATTGCCTTTGGAAATCAATGGTCGGCATCCTGGAACTCGGCAGTTTTCTGACTCTGAAAGGATTTCCGTCTGAATAAAGTTCGCTCGAAAACGACTCAGGCGTATGTTCTGCAAAACTGACTCACTCGGATTTCAACGAATTGAGCGGCGTGAAGCTTGGTTTTACCGAATCGAGGTGCGAAAATAGCCGACGGCAACCCCAAACAACGAAGGATTAAAGAAGAAGGTCAAAGGAGGAAACTATGCTCGCATTGATCAGTTGGATAGTCTTCGGATTAATTGCTGGATTGATCGCGAAAGCCATCATGCCAGGAAAAGATCCGGGAGGTCTCATTGTCACGACGTTGCTGGGAATCGTTGGGGCAGTCATCGGAGGCTTCGTGGGACGCTTCTTATTAGGATACGGGAGCGCCACTGATTCCGGCGACATCAGTCAACCTGGTTTTCTGATGAGTTTGGTGTTGGCCGTAGTGGGTGCAATTGTGCTGCTGGCGGTTTATCGGCTGCTAACACGAGGGCGAGTCGGAACTTAAGATAGGCAGCAGTCAGTAAACTCAAACTAACTCGCGTTCGCAGTTGGGAACTGGTGCAAGCGGTCGATTAGTTTCAACTCACTCGAAGCTTGCAGTCAGGAAGGGGGCAAGCGCTCAATGCATTCCCAAGTCACCCGAAGCTCGCAGTCGGGAAGGGGGCAAGCGTTCGATACGGTCAATTCCGAAGGCGACAACGAGCGCGCCCCCGCAACACTCACAATCGAAGATTCACATTTCCTATAACAGAAGATGGCCATCAAGTGTGGCAAGAGAGATTTAAGGCAATACCTCTCTGGAGTGGCTGGATGATCAATAAAAAGATCAACTACATGTCAATCCAGTTAAAAGCAAGACTGGTGAAGTCTGCGCGAGAATACTACTGGTCCAAGTTTCGCTCATTCTACTGTCAGGGCGATGGGCGGGCACTCATCTGGAAGAGGGATGGTAACGGTGCGGTGAAATTAGCGGGGGCGCGCTCGTTGTCGCCTTTGTGAGTTGAATGCATCGAGCGCTTGCCCCCTTCCTGACTGCGAGCTTCGGATTATTTCCGCGTTCGGCTTGGAAAGACGGAATAAACCAGTCCAAACGAAGTCACAATCCAACCGACAAGCGCGAGGTAAATAAAGTATCGTGGGATTATCAGCAACGGAGGGAAGTCGATCCCTTTAGAGAGCTGAAATGTACAGACCGTGTACATCCCCAGCGGAAACACCATGCCCCAGTACTGCGGATCGTATCGAAGCGGAAAACGCTTGTAGACGTGGCGCCAAAATCCGAGGATGAACAGCAAAGGGATCCACCAGGTACCGGAGGCCCAAAAGAATAAGGTGAAGCCTTTCAGGAATGGCAGTATCTCACTTAGTAAACGCCATTCAGGTGCAGCGATGATCAACCGCGCACCTGCAAGCGTCGTGATTGCGACTGCGCCCATGTTGATCCAATAAGGTGGCGTGAGTTGCGCCGTGGTTACGTTCACAAACGTAAACCGATAGAAGATGAGCGTGATCAACAACAGATAGAGCATGCAGCCGATCAGAAACATTGCAAGCGTGAAGAACAGTAAGGGCTGCCGATAACTTTCCCACTGGCTGCTTAACAGTGTTCCAAGCACGGAGATCGATTGCGTCGCAACCACGGCAATCAACCATGCGCCATTGAGTCCCGCTTCCAGCGAAGGTTTATTCTCACGAACCGTTACCGCCGTGAAAAACGTGTACATGATGACTAGCCAGAGAACAAGTGCTGCGATCCACAGAATTGCGCCCACGCTGTACCGGCCTTGGACGATTACCAATTGACTGCCAAGCACACACGTTCCCGCCACAACTGTGAAAAACCCTGGACCACGAACGTGATCCGAAATGTCTGCCCGGATGCGTGGAAAGAACAACGTCAACCTTAAAAGCAAAAACAGCCACAGAATTACATAAGCAATTACATTGATGAACAGCAGCACGAGCGACAGAGTTTTCATTTCAAGCAAGAACGCGGCGATTGAAATGATTCCTGTCGCCATTACCAGGGCGAAGTAACCGGGGAACAAGTTGGCGGCGGCGCGCAAGAGAGAATTTTGGGGTTGGTTCGTTTGATCAGGCATCTTAGCTAAGGATGAGGGATGAAAAGCAGACGCGGAGACGCGGCGACACGGCGATCGGTGAACGCAGAAGAACATTCTGGTCTCCGTGTCCCCGCGTCTCCCCGTCTCCGCGTCTGCTTTTCATCCTTCATCCCTTATTTCTTCGTCGCAGCGCTTGCAATCAAGTTCAAAACCGAGACGCGACGCGCGACCTTCCTCCGAAAGTACCCAGAGCCGGGTGGTGAGTGGCGGATCGTGTCGGACATGTTGGCGATGCCCGCAATCCAGGATTGCACGCCAGTGCTTCTCATCGTCTTTTTCAAATCCCGTGATCTTTTGTTTCATTCATCTTTGGGTGGGCGAACGTAGCCGCTGCTGGTTCGCTTGCCCGAGGTTGGGCGCCACCAGCGCATGATTGAGAGCGTGATTAAGAAACAGATTGCCGATGAGACGACGAGTGGAAGCAATACGGAGTAGTGACCAGCGAGCGCGGCATCAACGGTCGCAGCCAGAATCCAAAGCTGCGCAATATTGATCATAACGAGCATGATTAAGCGCGCTTGCCAGACCGCGGTGCTTCCCGTTCGTGATCGGCGCGATCTGCTGGCTTCCGGAACGTGTGGGTAGTTGCGCTCCATCATCCGATAGCCCTTTTTCCTACTGCCCACAATTCGCCGTTGCGCATTTCAAGGTCTATAGAATCAAGCGGGCGCGGCGGTGGTCCATACAACACGTTGCCGGTCGCTGCATCAAAAGCGCCTTCATGACACGGACACTCAAGACGTTTCTGCTGTCGTTCGTAATAGACGGGACATGCAAGGTGAGTGCATTGCTGACTGTACGCGCGAAACTCGCCGGTTTCCGTGCGAATTAGTATGCCCGTGTCTTTTTCACCCGGGTAATGGAAGTTGAGCGCGGCGTTGAGCGGAAGTGTTTCGGCACCATTGATTCGAGCAGGCGCAAAAGTTGGTTCGTTGCGAGAGTCGATCACTGCTTTTGCGGCAAAACCTCCGGAACCAAGAAAGAGGGCGGCAGAGGTGAGCCCAAGAAAGTTACAGAATTCGCGTCGTGTGACCTGCGCTTCTTCGTCGCGCTCATAGGGAAATTCGGCCTGATAAGGTGCCGTTGCAGCGCGCACGTCCCGCTCATCAGATGATCCATCTCCGTCAATTAGCGAACGCTTTATAGTTTCTGAAATATTGTTTTCGCTCATCGTCAGAACTCGTTGTTCTTGTCTGATTCTTCAACCTGCGTATCGATCCATGATTCAAGCGGCACTTCGTTGTCGCCCTGAGTTAGCATTCCTTCGAAGACTCCACAACCGTCTACTTTCACTTCATCAGCATCCGTGGGAAGCATCAAGTAGACCTTGGTTTCCACACGCTGATTTCCGAAAACGTGAACATTCACTGGTTTGGTTCGTCGCAATGGAACAATCTGCTCATACTTGCCGAAAGAGATGGCCCCTGTCGGACAAACGCTCGCACACATTGGCTTCAAACCTTCCGAAGAGCGGTCGAAGCACATGTCGCATTTCATCTGCAGGTGCATCTGCGTGTTGTACTTCGGCACGCCAAACGGGCACGCGTTCACGCAGTTGCGACAATCCAAACAGCGTGGCTTCAACGCTGACATAACCACGCCATCTTCCGACACTTTTATCGCATCCGCCGGACAAACCAGCGCGCAGGTCGGCTCGTTGCAGTGCATGCACACTGTCGGCATCGTTGCTGTCGTTTGAGCGCGATCGATGTAGTCGACGAAGATCATCGAATAACCTTTGTGCGTCGCACACTCGCGGCAGGCCGCCACACACGCGCGACAGCCAATACAACGCTGCGGATCGATGAACATCGTTTCTTCCATCACTCACCCTCTCTGGACTTCGCTTAACGACGCACCCTTCCGTTGTTGGCCCACGATAGGCAATGTCCGCGAAGGAATCTTTTCTATGCGTGCTGAGCAGGCTTTGAATTCGGGGATCTTTGAGATCGGATCAAGCATGGGATTCGTCAATTGATTTACAGCCAACTCCTCGCCCCAGTGATAAGGGATGAAAATGGTATCGGGCCGGATCGTGCGGACAACGAGCGCGGGAAACTCACCCGCACCGCGACGTGAAACGACACGCACCCGCTCACCGTCGTTGATCCTGAGTTTCATTGCCGTCTCGGGATGAATCTCGACGTACGGCTCGGGGCATTGCTGCACCAGAAATCCAATGCGTCTTGTTTGGTTACCGGAAAGATATTGGTAAACGACACGACCGCTCGTGAGAATCAAGGGAAACTCTTCGTCAGGTACTTCCTTCGGCGGGTTGTATTCAATCGGGTGAAACTTGGCCTTGCCATCTGGATGATAAAAACGCTCTTCGAAAAGTCGCGGAGTGCCTGGATGATCTGCGGTTGGACAGGGCCAGAAGATTCCGTTGTTCTGCTCGATCTTCTCCCAACTCATGCCGTAATAATCTGCATTGCCACCACGCGACGCGATGCGCAGCTCGTCGAAAATGTCGCGAGGAGAGTTGAAGGTGAAATATTTGTCGCGACCCATTCGACGCGCAATTTCCTGAACGATCCACCAATCGGAACGCGCTTCACCAGGCGGATTGTTTGCTTTATTTATTTTGACTACCCGGCCTTCGCTGTTTGTCGTTACACCTTCGTCTTCGCTCCATGCTGAGCCCGGCAGCACAACATCGGCGTAACGCGAACCCTCTGACATGAAGAAGTCGATGCACACATAAAAGTCGAGGCCTTCAAGTGACTCGCGCACCTTGTTCGTGTCAGGCAAACTAACCATCACGTTGTTGCAGATCGAGAGCAGGCCACGAATTTCGCGTTCACGCATTTTCTGAAACATCTCAACAACAGACACGCCGGCCTCCGGCAGTTCGTCTTCCGGCAGGTTCCAAACCTGGCAGACGTGTTTGCGATGTTCAGGATTTGAAATCGAACGCTGTCCGGGAAGTTGATCGGCCTTCTGTCCGTGTTCGCGTCCCCCCTGGCCATTTCCCTGACCCGTGATTGTTCCATATCCACGACCAGGCCCGCCGATCTTTCCGGTGGCCAGCACAAGATTTATATAAGAGAGAACGTTATTGACGCCGTTGGTGTGATGTTCGATGCCACGCGCATGCATCACCATAGCGGTTTGCGCGCGACCGTACAGCCGCGCGGCAGCCACGATTTTTTCCGCTGGCACTCCGCAGATTTGTGAAGCAACGTCGGGCGAATAACGGAGCGCCAGATCTCTGGTTGCACTCCAATCGTTAGTGCGTTCGTCAATGAACTCCTGGTCGATCAGGTTCTCTTCGATGAGCACATGCAGCATCCCATTAGCCAGCGCGACATCGGTGCCGGGTTTCAACTGCAAATGCAAATCGCCCTGGCGCGCTGTTGCCGTTTCGCGCGGATCGACAATTATCCAGCTACCGCCATTGTCTCTTTGCTCCCAAAGAAACTTGTTCAGCACGGGAAACGTTTCCGCGCAATTCGCGCCGGCGATCAACAACACTTCAGCTAACGGAATATCACTCCAGGGATTCGCCGCTCGATCAATTCCGAAAGCCTTATTGTTTCCCGCCGCTGCTGACACCATGCACAGCCTACCGTTGTAATCGACGTAACGAGTTCCCAACCCTGCCCGTGCAAATTTGCCCATCAGGTAAGTTTTCTCAGTCGTCAATGAGGATCCGGAATAGACTCCAATCGAGTCTTTACCGTGACTCGCCTGCAACTCTTTGAATTTGGCGACGACCAAATCGAGAGCTTCATCCCATGAAGCACGTTCGAATTTTCCGTTGCGCTTGATGAGCGGATAAAGCAAGCGATCCGGATGATGTACCTGCAAGTAAGCAGTGACGCCTTTCGGGCACAGTCGCCCTTCATTAACCGGAAAGTCGTAGCGCGGTTCGACGCCGACAACGTGATCGTTTTCAACGAGGAGATTCATGCCACACTGGACGGCGCAATAGGGACAGTGCGTCGGCACGACTTTGTCGATCACTCGATCGGCGCGCCATCCACCATGAGGCGAATCGTGAAGATGCGGACCGAAGGCCTCTACAATCTGATCTAGATGTTCGACTCTGCTCATGAATGTTCCGAAGTGTTCCGTGAACCTTGAAATACTTTCTCGTGCGCCTGCGGCAAGTTAGCGTACGCATGCATGCGCAAGATGCGTTTGCAGCGTGGGCAATAGTCCTGCAACGTCACACCGTCTTTCATCTCGTAATCGAAGCCGAGCTTATCGACTACAGTTTTCAGATCGTCCAGCCAGAGTTGGGCAACAAACTCTGACCCGCAGCGAGCACACCTCGCTTGCGGCATTTCGCGCGCGCGCTGCTGATACAACTCAACGCCGATTGAGGCCGGTCTTTGGACCACGTGAAAGAGCTTGCCGAACGGTAGATAAAAGAGCGTCATGATTACCGTCGCCTGATGAGTCAACGCGATGAAGTGATACATGTAGCCGTGCAACCACAGACTCGATGCCGTCAACATAAGACCAGTGACGGAGATCGCTATTAAAAGCATGTGAGGGACGAAGTCGAGTGTGAATTGTTGTAGCGCAATCGCGCCGCGGTCGCGTAAGCGACGATGAATCGCGATTGCACAACCGGCGATCACCATCAGTGCCGTGAAATCAAGCGCGTGAAAAGTCACCCAGGCAATCACGCTGCGACCCTGCATCACGTTCAAGGGAAAACCAAACACGTACGCGCGATATCCCAGGTCGCCTTCCAACTTGAAATGGACCCAACCAAAAACAAGCGGAAACGTAATCAGCGCCGACAACACACAGCCCCACATGATTAAGAAATGCATGGCCCAACGCGCGAATCCCCGCTTAAAGATGAAACGCTGGCCAACCAAATTGGTGGCAAAAGTCTTGGCTGCATCGGCAGTGTTCTGCACAAACTTCTCGCGCTGCGAATAAAGTTTCCATCCGCGCCGCCAGTAAACGCGCGTGGCCGGCCGCTGCAACCAGAGTGCGTAACGAAACACGATCGCGCCAAAGGCCACAACACTGGCAATCGTGTAACCAAAGAGTGCGGCATCGTAATGTTCGAGGTTGCGCGAGCCGACAATGATTAGCACTGTCAGCAGGAAGGAAGCCGCTAACGCGAACAAGAGAGGTTTACGACTCGTCGACGGACTATTCATAGACAGTCGATTCGGAAAAGGCTGGTGCGTTTCAGGTGGAAGGCGTATTTATACCACAGAAATTTGGAAATGAATCTGATCTTCATGAAGGCTTGGTGCAACTCTGCTCGGGGCTGCTGCCGCGTATACAACCACGCACCAATACCTCACCACGTTTCTGCGGAAAATCTCGGAGGTCTGTTCGCCAGCTCTCGCTCGATCTCCGTGGCCAACTCAAATTGTTTCTGTTCGCTCAATACAATCTCCGCCCAGCGATAGACTTTCTTCTCTTCCAAAATGTTGTGGCGGACGAGGCGCCTTTCAATTTCGAGCACGGTGCTCTGAATCTTTTTGATTGCCTCCAGATCTATTGGCTTGTCAGAAGGCCTTTCGAGTGTTCGGATCATCTGGATTGCTTCAGCGAGCTCACGCATGAAGAAATTATGATCTTCACGTAATTCGTCGATCGCTTCTTCCGATGCCACGAGAGCCAGTGCATACGAGTCGTCAGGCGTTTTCTCGCGCATGCCGACCATTATCGTCGGAAACAGATGAAGATGTTCGGCTCGAATGTGCACGGCCAGTCGCGCCCAAAACAGATCGAGTTTGGCGTGACTGGTTTTGACATCACCACTTTCCAGTGCTGCTTTCAGTTCCTTCAGCACTTGATCGAGCGCGTTGTGATCGTCAGCCAATCGCCGGCTGGCTTTCGACTTCGTCATATCGTCTGCGCGTGGTCCATCCGCGTGATTGCCACCAATGGCGACGTGTTTTCGCGCATCATTTTTAGCTCGCCAATCAAATCTGTCATGTCGACATTCTCACGCCGGCAAGCTTGCTCGATCGTAATGGCGCGCGCCATCGTCTTTCGCAATACAGGATTACGTAACGGCGTGAAGCCATGACGCAGAAATACTTCCAACGACTGCGGATAGTGCGCCAACACAGCGCCCACTTTTGTTTTTGGTGTGATGACGAGTGCCACTCCCAGCGTCTTTGACCAGCCTTCCTTTTCCAGTTTCTTTCCCTCGCGCATGTTGGCAACAAGCTCGTAGCCCCAAAGTGCGAGGCCAAGCACCTCGAAAAACCCAGAGATGCCCATCACCTGATAAGCCGCAGGACTAAAGTCCGTAGCAATCTGAAATGATACTCGCGTGAGATTGCCGAGGTTGAGGAGAAGAAACGTAGGCCAGAGCGAACGGGCGCGTTTCACATCAACTCCCGATAGCGTTGGTACAACTTTGCTCGACACGCCGACGATCATCATCATGATGAAACCGACAGTTAGTGCGTGACGATAGGCGCCAAAGAACGCGTGGGAAAACGGTGACCGTGATCCGGTTAGGGGCATGTAGATCGCGAAGTTGTAGACGGGCGTAAACACCAGCATCACAGTTGCCGCGATGAACCAGATGTACGCTGCCCGAATGAACTTTAGACCACGGTCTCTCTCGTTTTCCGGCACCGCGCCAAAGAGTCGATACTGAAAAGGCATGCCGACCGCAACGGCCAGCAGAACAATTGTGGTTAGCCACTGCACCGCTAACAACCAATGATTGCCACCGGCCATACCGGCAATAAACAGTATGACCCCCGCGCAGAGCGATCCATTGACGCTCCAGAAAATGAATCGCTGCCAGCTGCGCGAGGGTTCTCTGAAGCCATAAGCGTGCGGTAGCAGTCGCAGAGAGACGCCGAGAATCATCACTACGGCTATGCCGAGTAACTGCACATCACGATACGGAATATTGAAGGTGGCGAGATTGAAAAGAAGTTGTTGGCGGTCGCCCGGCAGCTCAAACAGTTTGAAGATAATAGGATTGGCAATCGCAGCTAACACGAACCAAAAGATCGCTGCGTAAACAAAACGATCGTAGTTCTCCGGCTTCTTTGCAAGCCGCGCTGTCACAACGATCACCGTCCCAAAAATGATCACGGAAACAAGTTGGATCGTAGCTGCCACAATCTCGACAAACAGAGATGGCGGCGACCACATGTGCGCAACTGTTTGTAAGACGATGCCCGCAACCATCAAAGGCAAAGCTGAAATTGCTAGTCGTGGTCGCCAAAGGCTCGTGTGTTTGAATCGTGGGAAGGCTTGATAAGCGAAGCCCATGATGAAGAAGCCGACAAACCCAAAAACCATCGCGTGTCCATGCGCCAGCACCCATGAATAGCTGACGGCTGAAAAGTTTTGTTTCAGGCCGATCGTAAAAAGATTGATTGCTCCCCACACGCAACCGAGTGTCAGCACTGTGACTAGACCCGCAATAAAGAATGGACGGTAGATCGTGTCGGCTAAGGAGGACACGAATTCCACCTTTTGTGGTTGCGATTTCGCTGCCGCCTGGTTCAGTTCGCGCAACAAGACTTCTTCATCGACGCCATGTAACCGCGCAAACCACGCAACCTGCTCCAGCGGACCATTTGGGCCCCCACATCCCTTCAGCCCGTAACGATCGAAGACCGCACGCGTTGTTGGATATTGCCCTATGACCTCGGGAAGAAACGCCTCCCCGGTGATGCTCTCTTTTTTATTCTGCGTCTTCACGAAACTCAACTCTCCATCGCAGTGGCCTTTGGGAACAATAAGTTGTTTTCAAGATGAATGTGCTGATGCAGATCTTTTTCTAAACCTTCCAACGTTTGAAATAGCGCTTGATAACTCATACACGCATCTGCCGGGACTTCGTAGTCCTTCGTCGCGATGCGCAGGTCACGCAGAAGATCGCCGACGGTGTCGTGTTCCATCATCATCATGCGAATCGGATTTTTAACTGTACCGAACGGCGGAAAAGGAATTGGTCGACCTTGTAAGCGTGCCTTTTCCATTGTCACGATGTAGGGGAAAAGGACCTGTTCTTCCTTGAACATGTGTGGCTTCAAGTCTGTACAAAGCAGATGCACGAGTTCGCCCACACGAATTAGTTCACGATGGTTTTCGCCGTGTGCATTGATAACCTTGTCCGTAAGAGCTTCAAGCCGGATCATTTCTGTTTTCGTGAAATCGTGATGCGTCTCAACAATGTGATCGATCAATCCTGACAGCGTGAGTTTCTGAAAATCGATTCCGTTCGTAGGAGCTTTCGACTGGCCGACTTTCGCCAGCAGTTCCATCACCTGGTTTATCTCCAGACCAGCTGACGCGCACGCTTCGGTTAGCGGCCGGTGACCGCCGCAGCAGTAGTCAATCTTTAATTGTTCAAAAAGTCTCTTGGATTCAGGTAAGTCGAGAGCGACTTCTCGCACTGTCGTCGTTGGGTTAATCATTCCGTTCTCCGTGTAAGTAAAATCGTGTGCTGCAGACACTCCTTCAGCGTTTTAGACGGAGCAAGCGATGTGCCTTCGTAATATCAAGGGATTTCATATGCTTGGTGAGGATTGCGCTGGGTATTTTCTCTTACCAGCGGGGATAAATCCGCAGCTCTAAACCCTTTGGACAGGACTTCAGGATTACAAGATTTAAACCCAAACTCAGCAGCAAAGCTGGGACAGCACGGCTTGCAAAACCCCTCCGCCCGGGTCTGTTGAGTGCTATCATGACAAACTTGGCGGGGTGGCTACACCGGCCATGAACCACGAGCTTGCCCCTGATTAGCATATTTCCATTGAGAGAGAGAGCACATGAACCACCTAAAACGCACCCGAGCAACCATTTGTCTGGCCACATTAACCGCGCTTGCGCTTGGCACCGTTAATTTGGCGGGAGCGCAAACCAAGAGGCGGCCGCGGCCGGTCTACTATTCCGTTGCCGCAAACACGGTAATGCGCGCCAGAATTGATACCGAATTGAATTCGCAGAAGGCGCATGTCGGCGACACCTTCTCTAGTACGCTGGTCGATCCCGTGTACTCGAAAAACGGGGTAATGCTTGCTCCTCAAGGAAGCAAGGTCATGGGTCGTGTCACGAGTGTTCAGCGCGCAGGGAAAAATGGGGAACCGGCAACGATGGATGTTCAGTTTGTTTCGATCCGCTTACCCAATGGCGTACACACTGCCATTAACGGATCGTTGGCTGATTTGTCGACTTCAAATGCGACCAGCGACAACGAAGGAACTGTCAGCGCGAAAAGAACCAGTCATCGCAAAGTGAAATTTATCGGCGGCGGTGCAGCAGGCGGTGCTGTGATCGGCGCAATTGCTGGCGGCGGTAAAGGAGCTCTGATCGGTGCCGGAGTTGGCGCCGTAGCAGGACTAATAGGCGGGCGGGTCAAAAAAGGTCATGAAGTTAAGGTGACATCAGGCACTGAGTTCGGCGTGATCCTTAACCGGGCCTTCTCGCTGCGGGCTTACAAAGCGACTTAAGTCAAGCACCAAAGCTGAGCGGCGATCCAAGCGGCCCCCGCATGGGAATGGATCGCCGCATCAGCATGCGTCGAGTGGTGGAGCTTCAACCCTCTGCCCCACTCACACTCGACTCAACAATTCTGGTTTTCGGGGGATAAACTCAGCGGCAAAGCATGGGAGGCGCCGTGAGTTTTCCACGTGCTGAGGTTGAAATCCTTCGACATACCGCACTTCACACAAACCCTGTAACTCTTGCCGTTTCGCGTAAACGGCCGCGAGAGATCGTGTTGCCAGCAACCCAATAATCTGTTCACGAGACGTTGCGTCGCCTGGTTAAGCGCCCTACTGCGTTGCGCATAGTCATCATTCATTCGCTGGTTCAATACTGCTACGCTTTGCATTTCAACCTCCTGTTGCTTCCTTTCAATGCTTACTGCCCATGCCAGCCTTCTTC
>Ga0310890_10000594_pt1 | contig 12173 bp, 8 predicted proteins | sample T20D3metaG_FD_203751 | JGI IMG/M metagenome (GOLD analysis project Ga0310890, IMG submission 203751) | Lab incubated soil microbial communities from West Virginia University Organic Research Farm, Morgantown, WV, United States - T20D3 | ecosystem: Environmental > Terrestrial > Soil >... | reverse complement strand
GCTTCCTGAGTTTGGACCGAATCGTTCACAGGAACTTCTCCCTTACCCGCCAGCAAGCCTGCGGCGGCAAGTGGCAAAAGAAAGCAGACATATGCGTTACGCATAAGACACATGATTAGCCATCCACTAGACGCGGGAATACAATAAAGGATTGTAGGTCAGGACTGTAGACGACAAAGGGGGGATACGATCCCCGTCGACTCCGATAGGAAATCAACCTCATGAGAAATATCGCACCACAGGCCAATTCCGAGCTCGAAGCCGTCGAGCAACGCGAGTGGCGCGAGTCGCTCGATTACGTCATTCAGCAGGGCGATCGCGACCGGGTGCACCGCTTGCTTTCATCACTGCGCGATTACGCGCGGGCGTCGGGTGTCAGCCTGCCGTTCAGCGCGGTGACGCCGTACATCAACACGATTCGCAGCGAAGACGAGACCCCGCTGCCGGGCAGTCAGGAAATCGAGCGACGGATCAAGAGCCTGGTGCGTTGGAACGCCATGGCGATGGTCGTCCGGGCCAACCGAGCATCAGACGGGATCGGCGGACACATTTCGACTTACGCCTCGGCGGCGACGCTCTACGAAGTCGGCTTCAATCATTTCTTCAAGGGAAAAAACAAGGACGGCGGCGGCGACATCATCTATTTCCAGGGACACGCGTCACCGGGCATGTACGCGCGTGCCTACCTGGAAGGCCGTATCCCTGTGGAGAAGCTGCACAACTTCCGGCGCGAACTCGCGCCTGGCGGCGGCCTGTCGTCGTATCCGCATCCGTGGCTGATGCCCGAGTTCTGGGAATATCCGACCGTCTCGATGGGGCTCGGCCCGATCATGTCGATCTATCAGGCACGCTTCAATCGCTATCTCGAGGATCGCGGCCTGAAGAAGACGACCGGTTCGAGAGTGTGGGCCTTCCTCGGCGATGGCGAAACTGACGAGCCCGAATCCCTTGGCGCCATCGGCCTTGCAGCGCGCGAAAAACTCGACAATCTGATCTTCGTCATCAACTGCAACCTCCAGCGGCTTGACGGCCCCGTGCGCGGCAACGGTCAGATCATCCAGGAGCTCGAGGCCATCTTCCGCGGCGCCGGCTGGAACGTGATCAAGGTGATCTGGGGCTCTGATTGGGATCCGCTGCTCGCGGCGGATCGCGACGGCGTGCTGGTGAAGCGGATGGGGGAGATCGTCGACGGACAGTATCAGAAGTACGCCGTCGAAGACGGCGCCTACATGCGCGAGCATTTCTTCGGCGCCGATCCGCGGCTGCTCGAAATGGTCAAGCACCTGTCGGACGAGCAGCTGAAGAAACTGCGTCTCGGCGGTCACGATCCAGTCAAGGTGTACAACGCCTACAAGGTCGCGCTCGAAACCACGGGCCAACCGACCGTCATTCTGGCGCGCACCATCAAAGGCTACGGCCTTGGCGAAGCCGGCGAAGGGAAGAACATCACCCACCAGCAGAAAAAAATGAACGAGTCGGATCTGCGAATCTTCCGCACCCGATTCGGCATTCCCATATCCGACGACGAGATTGCAGATGCGCCGTTCTACCGGCCACCAGACGACAGCCCTGAGTTGCAGTACTTGCGTGAACGCCGCAAGGCGCTCGGCGGTTACGTGCCGTCGCGGTCGGTTCGTGTCGAGCCGCTCAATGCGCCGATCGACCCGCTCTTCGAGGAGTTCTACAAGGGCACCGAGGGACGCAAGGCATCAACCACCATGGTGTTCGTCCGTATCCTGGCGAAGCTGCTTCGCGACAAGGAGATTGGCGAGTTGATCGTGCCGATCATCCCCGACGAAGCGCGGACGTTCGGGATGGAATCGCTGTTCCGCGCGATCGGCATCTACTCGCACGTCGGGCAGAAGTACGAACCGGTCGACATGGACACCCTCCTGTATTACAAGGAGGCGCAGAATGGCCAAATCCTCGAGGAAGGCATCACTGAAGCCGGCTCGATGTCGTCGTTCATTGCCGCCGGCTCGGCCTACGCGACACACGGTGTCAACACGATCCCATTCTTCATTTACTACTCGATGTTTGGCTTCCAGCGCGTTGCCGATCTGATCTGGGCCGCCGCGGATTCACGCGTTCGCGGATTCCTCGTCGGCGCGACGGCCGGCCGGACGACGCTGGCCGGCGAGGGATTACAGCATCAGGACGGCCACACGCACGTCTACTCCCTGGCGACGCCGAACTGTCTTTCCTACGATCCGGCCTACGCCTACGAGCTGGCGGTGATCATCCAGGACGGCATCCGTCGCATGTATCGCGATCAGGAAAGCGTCTTCTATTACCTGACCGTGATGAACGAGCAATACGAGATGCCGCCGATGCCGGAAGGCGTGCGCGACGGCATTATCAAGGGCATGTATCGACTTCGTCCGGCGGCAAACTCGAAATCGAAACTGCGCGCCCAGTTGTTTGGCAGCGGAGCGATTCTCAACGAAGTGCTGGCGGCGCAGACCTTGCTCGAGAAGTACAACGTGGCTGCCGATGTATGGAGCGTGACGTCGTACCAGGAGCTCTACCGCGACGGCCATGCGTGCGACCGCTGGAACATGTTGCACCCTGGCGAAACGCCGAGGCTTTCGTACGTGGCGCAGTGCGTGAAGGATGCACCGGGCGTTCTGGTTGCCGCGTCTGATTACTTGAAGGTCCTGCCGGACTCCATCGATCAGTGGATGCCTCGTCGCATGCGATCGCTCGGCACCGATGGCTTTGGCCGCAGTGAAGACCGTGCGCGTCTCAGAAACTTCTTCGAGGTCGACGCGCGCTTCGTCACGCTCGCCACCCTGGCGGAGCTGGCGCAGGACGGTCAGCTCGATCGAAAGATCGTGGCGCAGGCGATTAAGGATCTGGACATCAATCCGGAGAAATTGAATCCGGCAAAGAGCTGATACTCACAGACTATGCCTACTGACTTCACTCTCCCCGAGCTCGGCGAGAACGTCACGGCCGGTGACGTCGTTCGTGTGCTCGTCAATCCTGGCGACTCGGTCGCGAAGGATCAACCGGTTCTCGAACTCGAAACCGACAAAGCCACGATCGAAGTGCCTTCGAGCGTGGCGGGAACCGTCAAGGATGTCCGCGTCAAACAGGGAGAGCGAATCAAGGTCGGTCAGGTGGTGCTCACCGTCGACGACGGCGGCACGGCGGTGCCACCGAAGGGCGGCGCGGCAAAGGCGGCGGCCGATGAAGGCGCAAAACCGAAGCCGCAGCCCGCTGGGGCGGCGACCGAGGGTGGATTGAGTCAGAAGGCGCCAGGGCAAGGTGAAGCCGCCGCGAGTAGTGGCGGTGCAAAACGTGCGAAGGAAGACGCCGGCCAAGGGCTTGCCGACCAGCCGGAAGCGCAGCAGGCCGAGTCCGTTGCGGAGTCCAAGCCGCGGCGCGGTGAAGTCGTCGACATCAGTCGAGGGGCGCGTGCCACTCCAGCGCCTGCGGCGTCAGCCGAGACCGTCGATCAAGGACCGGCTGCGCCTGCTGCTCCATCAGTGCGACGCCTCGCGCGCGAACTTGGGGTCGACATCCGGCGCGTTCCGGGTAGCGGTCCGGGCGGACGTATCAGCAATGAGGACGTGCAGGCGTTCGTCCGCGGCGCGCTTGCCGGTGGCGGCGCTCCCGCGACCATCCCTCCCGGCTCGCTTCCCGATTTCACCAAGTGGGGCGAGGTCGAACGGAAGCCGATGAGCAACATTCGCCGGAAGACGGCGGAGCACCTCAGTTCGGCGTGGAACCAGATTCCGCACGTCACGCAGCACGACAAAGCCGACATCACCTCGGTCGAGGAACTACGGAAGAAGTACGCGTCACAGGCAGAGAAGGCGGGCGGCAAACTGACGATGACCGCGATCGCGCTGAAGATCGCCGCCACCGCGTTGCAGCGATTCCCGCAGTTCAACGCGTCGGCCGATGTGGCGCGCAACGAGATCATCTACCGCAAGTACGTGCACGTTGGCGTCGCCGCGGACACCCCCCGGGGGCTGCTCGTGCCGGTGATTCGTGACGTCGATCGCAAGGGGATCATCGAACTCGCGGTGGAACTGGCAAACGTGTCCGAGAAGGCCCGCGCCGGCAAGCTGTCGCTCGACGAGATGCAGGGTGGCGGATTCACGATCACCAATCTCGGCGGTATCGGCGGCACCTCGTTCACCCCGATCGTGAATTGGCCAGACGTTGCCATCCTTGGAATCTCGCGCGCCGCCTTCGAACCGGTTTACGATGGCAAGAGCTTTCAGCCGCGACTGATGCTGCCGCTCTCGCTCTCCTACGACCATCGGGTCATCGACGGCGCCGACGGCGCGCGATTCCTGAGGTGGATCGCGGATGCATTTGAGCAGCCGTTCGTCTTGTCGTTGTAAGCGTCATGCCTCAATCCACTCAAGTTGTTGTTATTGGTGCGGGTCCGGGCGGGTACGCGGCCGCATTCTACGCCGCCGATCTCGGGATGCAGGTAGCGCTCGTCGATCCAGACGTCAATCCCGGCGGCGTGTGCCTGTATCGCGGCTGTATTCCTTCGAAGGCCCTGCTGCACGTCGCTGATGTGCTGAATGAGGCGCGACATGCCGAAGCGTGGGGTGTGACGTTCGGCGCACCAAAGATCGACATCGAGAAGCTGCGCGCGTTCAAGACGAAGGTCGTGAACCAGTTGACCGGCGGACTGGGACAGCTCTCGAAGCAGCGGAAGATCACCTACATCCAGGGCACTGCAGGATTTCGCGATCCGCGCACGCTCGAGATTACGAGAGAAGGTCAGTCCCAGCCCGAGACGTTGACCTTCGAGCACGCGATTATCGCCACCGGATCGCGTCCCTCGACCCTGCCCGGCGTCACGCTGCAGAGTCCGCGTCTCATGGATTCGACCAGCGCCCTTGAAGTTCCCGACGTGCCCGGCTCGTTACTGGTCGTCGGCGGCGGCTATATCGGTCTTGAACTGGGCACCGTCTACGCGGCACTGGGCACCAAGGTGACGGTCGTGGAAATGACCGATGGCCTGCTGCCCGGTGCCGATCGCGATCTCGTCAACGTTCTGGCACGCCGGATCGAGTCGATGTCGGAGGCGGTGCTTCTGAAGACGAAAGTCGTGGCGATGAAGGAAGCGAAGAACGGCATTGCCGTGACGTTCGAGGGAGAGGGTCTTCCCGCCGATGCACCGAAGGAGCGGACGTTCGATCGCGTTCTCGTGTCGGTTGGCCGCCGGCCGAACTCCGCTGTTCCGGGTCTCGATCGCACGCGGGTCAAGGTCACCGCGCGTGGTTTCATCGAAGTGGATCCGGCGCGCCGCACGGCAGAACCATCGATCTATGCCATTGGCGACGTCGTCGGCGAGCCGATGCTGGCGCACAAGGCCTCGCACGAAGGTCGCGTCGCGGTCGAATCGATCGCCGGGGAGCGCGTGGCCTTTGAGCCGCTCGCCATTCCGGCCGTTGTCTTTACCGATCCGGAACTCGCGTGGTGCGGCCTGACCGAAACGGACGCCCGGAAACAAAAGCGGGAAGTGACGGTGACGCGTTTCCCGTGGGCAGCGTCCGGCCGCGCGCTCACGCTCGATCGAACCGACGGTATGACCAAACTGGTGCTCGACCCGAAGACCGAGCGCGTCCTGGGAGTCGGGATCGTCGGCCCAGGTGCCGGTGAACTGATCGCGGAGGGAGTGCTGGCGGTCGAAATGGGAGCGAACGCGACCGACGTCCGCATGACCATTCATCCCCATCCGACGTTGTCGGAAACCATCATGGAATCGGCTGAAGTGTTCTTCGGCCAGGCCACCCACGTGTATCGGCCACGGAAAAAGGCGTAACCAGTCGGCCGAAATCCTTCGTTGTCAAGCGCCAGCGCGGGCAAATTGCGCGGCGGTTGCAAAAACGGAATGTAGCATCGCCGGCGTGAGCTTGCGGGTATTCGTGTTCTGCCGGCTGGGATGGTACGACGCAATCACAATCGGCCCGCCGGTGGGACGGTAGACGAGCCCGTGTCCGAATACCGGCTTCGGCCGAACCGCGATGCCGCGATCGGCGAGCAATCGCCACGCGGCATCGAATGCAATCCGACCAAGCGCCACGATCACCTTTGTTGCTCGTAAGGCTGCCGCCTCGGCGACCAGATGCGGATGGCAGGCCGCAATCTCGTGGGGCGTCGGCTTGTTCCCCGGCGGCGCGCATCGCACCGCTGCGAGGATGTACGCGTCCTGCAAGACCAACCCGTCGGCGGAATGTTGAGAGGTCGCGATGTTGGCGAACCCGGCCTCGTGCATCGCGCGCATGAGGAAGTCGCCGGAGCCGTCTCCGGTGAAAACCCGCCCTGTGCGGTTGGCGCCGTGGGCGGCGGGTGCCAGGCCGAGGACGAGGACGCGTGCGAGCGGGTCGCCGAATCCCGGAACGGGTCGGCCCCAGTACGTCTCACCTCGATGCGCGGCTTTTTTGTCTCTCGCGATTTGCTCGCAGTAGGAACGGAGCCGCGCACAACGGGTACACCCGACGATGTCTCGAGCGATCACCGCCAGGGGAGATGGAGCCATCCGCCGGGAGGTTTAACGGGTCGCGGCGAGCGATTGCACCTGCTCGTGCGCGTGGTAGGACGAGCGCACGAGTGGCCCGGATTCGACGTGGCCGAAGCCGAGGTCGAGCCCGATGCGCTTCAGTTCCGCGAACTGCGCCGGCGTGTAATAGCGCGACATCGGAAGATTCGCGGCCGAAGGACGAAGATACTGGCCGATTGTCACGATTTGACAGCCGGCCTGACGGAGATCGCGAAGAGTCGAAACCACCTCGTCCCATTCTTCGCCGAGCCCCACCATAATGCCGGACTTGGTTGGAATGCCGGGAGCGTGCCGACGCGATCGATCGAGGAGCTGGAGAGCGCGATCGTAACGGCCGCCGGGACGCGCCAGTCGATACATCCGCGGCACCGTCTCGATGTTGTGATTCAGAATGTCAGGTCCAGCATCGAGCACGGTGCGCAGCGCGGCCTCATCCCCCTTGAAATCGGGGATCAACACCTCGACGCTGCAGTCCGGAACCCGCGCGCGTGTTTCCGTGATGGTTCGTGCAAAGTGACCCGCACCATAGTCGGGCAGATCGTCGCGATCGACCGACGTGATGACGACATGGGCGAGCGACATCGCCTCGATGGCGCTGGCGACGTGCGCGGGTTCGTGCGGATCGGGTCCGGCGGGAGTACCGTGAATGACGTTGCAGTAGCCGCACGACCGCGTGCAGGTATCTCCGAGGATCATGAACGTCGCCGTTCCGTGATGCCAGCACTCGCCGATGTTCGGACAGTTCGCCTCCTCGCACACGGTGTGGAGACCGAGCGTCCGCATCAACCCCTTGAGCCGGTGGTAGTTTTCCGATCCAGGCGCACGCACCTTCAGCCATTCGGGCTTCGGAGTGCGCGGAAGTTCGTCCGCCCGCTTCCTGCGGCCGCGAATGAGGTTCACCGGAATAACCTGCATGAACCTCGATTATAACGTGCGGCCACGCGACGCATGGGTTCCGATCGGCCGCCCGACGGGCGCGGATGCACCGGGCGTTCGGCCGAAAGGACCCGTGCAAACGAGCGGGGTGATCCGCGGCTCGGTCGCATCTCTTACGGGCAACTGGTGTTCCGCCTGCGCGTGGTCAATTCACGCCAGTTTTTCAGCGACGGAGATGTCGACTGTTTCTGAATAGGTAGTCGGCCGATTGGATAGCGGTGTCTGCTCGAGCGGCATCAGCTCGGCAGTCCTCTTGCTTAGGGCGTCATCCGTCTTATGGCAGCGTTAGTCGTCCTTTCAGGCGCATCGACAATCACCTCGGCGCCGCTCCTTGTTCTGAGCAGCTGGACGGCGTCGTTGCGAGACCGGTAGCCCGCCAACACTCTAGAATAGGGCATGACGATGCAGAAGCTGGCCATCACTTGGTACGGACACTCGACGTTCGTGATTACGACTCCGGGCGGGAAGCGCATCGTCACCGATCCGTTTCTCGAGCAGAATCCGGTGTGTCCGCCGAACATGAAGAAAATCACCGCGGCCGACGTCATTCTCGTGTCGCACGGCCACGCGGATCACACCAGTGACGTGCCGGCAGTGTCGCGCGCGACCAACGCGCCGATTGTTGCGGTGTACGAACTTGCGCTGTGGCTGGAGCGCAAGGGTCTGTCGAACGTCCAGGGCATGAGCATCGGCGGGACCGTGCGGATCGCCGGCCTCGAGATCTCGATGGTGCCGGCGATTCACTCGAGCAGCGTCGTCGAGAACGAGACGACGGTTTATCTCGGTCAGCCCGCTGGATTCGTCGTGCGGATGGAGGACGAGCAGTCGTTCTATTTTGCCGGAGACACCGACGTCTTTGGTGACATGCGCTTGATTGCTGAAATGTACTCGCCCAAGATCGCGTTTCTGCCGATTGGCGATCACTTCACGATGAGCCCGGTGGGTGCGGCAGTCGCCTCCCGACTGCTCGGCGTCCGCCAAATCGTGCCGATGCACTACGGGACCTTCCCGGTGCTAACCGGCACGCCCGATCAGCTCAGAAAGCTCGTCGAGCCCCACGGCGTCGACGTGCTGTCGCTCAAACCCGGCGAGACTGCCCAGTAAGCCGTACGAAGTGCGTAAAAGGTGGCTGGCACCTTTCAGGGAAAGGTGCCAGCCACCTTTTACGATTTGCGTAATGCATCGATCCCATGCGGGAATGAGATGGGACGATCATGTGTCGTCGGCATCGATTCCATCAGAAAGTTATGCGCGACACATGGCTCTCCGGTCTCCTATGATGCGAACATCATGAATCCTGAGTCGAATCCCACACGAACCTTGACGCTCGTTCTGCCCGAGGCCGATTGGAAGGCGTTGCGAGAAGCTGAGCCGGACGCGATCGGTTGGTTGCGTGCCCAGATTCAGAATCGACTGTCAACGTCTGGCACCCAGTGGTCGAGCCCGACAGCAGCCTCACCGGCTGAGTCGTGGTGGGGGAACGAGGACGAGTACTGACCGAGGTTCGCGGGAAAGCCCCGCGGCTCCATTTTTGACACTGCTCCAAGTGCGCAAGTACGCTTGGCGTGATGGACACGGCACTCACGCCAGGCTCCCGCATCTCCTTCGAAACCTCACCTGATCGGTATCGGCACTGGAAACTCAACGTCGACGGCGCGGTTGCGACGCTGTCGATGGACGTCCAGGAAGATGGCGGTCTGTCGCCGGACTATCGACTCAAGCTCAACTCGTACGATCTCGGTGTCGATATCGAGCTCGCCGACGCGGTTCAGCGTCTTCGCTTCGAACACCCCGAGGTTCACGCCGTTATCATCACGAGTCTGAAAGAACGAGTGTTCTGTGCCGGCGCGAACATCTTCATGCTGCGCGGATCGTCGCACGCCGCCAAGGTGAACTTCTGTAAATTCACCAACGAAACCAGGCTGGCAATCGAAGACGCGAGCCAGAACTCCGGGATCAAGTTTCTCGCGGCGCTCAATGGAATCTGTGCCGGCGGCGGGTATGAGCTCGCACTGGCATGCGACGAAATTCTGCTCGTTGACGATGGCAACTCCGCGGTCAGCCTTCCGGAGACGCCCTTGCTTGGCGTGCTTCCGGGCACCGGCGGATTGACCCGCGTCGTCGACAAGCGCAAGGTGCGTCGAGATTTGGCCGATGTGTTCGCAACCGTGGCTGAAGGGATCAAAGGAAAGCGTGCCGTCGAATGGCGACTGGTCGACGCCGTATACCCAACCAGCCAGTTCAAAGAGCGCGTCGCGCGCCGCGCCGAGGAACTCGCTCAGCGTTCCGATCGGCCAGCCACCGGACCTGGTCTGCAGCTCGGCCTTCTGACGCCGACGATCGCAGACGATGCGGTGCACTATTCCAGTGTCCGGCTCGATCTCGATCGACAACGCCGTGTCGCGACGTTGACGGTTCGTGCCCCTGAAGGACAGGAGCCAGCGACGCCGGACGAGATGCTCGCGGCAGGCGATCGATTCTGGCCGCTCCGTGTATTCCGGGAGCTGGACGACGCGCTGCTTCGACTCAGAGTCAACGAACCGTTGATTGGAACGGTGGTGGTGAAAACCGAGGGGGATTCGGCTCATGTCCTTGCCGTCGATCGGGCGATGACCGAACACGCGAGTCATTGGCTCGTGCGGGAGGTCACGCTGCTGATCAAGCGCACGCTCAAGCGGATGGACCTGACCTCGCGGAGCTTTTTTGCGCTGATCGAGCCGGGTAGCGCATTTTCCGGCACGCTGTTCGAGCTCGCGCTCGCTGCGGATCGGTCGTACATGCTCGATGATCCCGGTCGACCCAACAGCATCGCACTGTCGCCGATGAATGCCGGGCCGCTCAAAATGAGCAACGGCCTGACGCGGCTGGAAACTCGCTTCCTCGCTGAACCAGAACGCGTCGCGGCAGTTCTCTCTGAAGCGGAGCCGATGGAAGCCGGCGATGCCCATGACGCCGGGTTAGTGTCGTTCGCGCCAGACGAACTCGATTGGGACGACGAGGTCCGGCTTGCGATTGAAGGTCGGGCGGCGCTGTCGCCGGACGCGTTGACCGGGATGGAAGCGAATCTTCGATTCGCGGGTCCCGAAACGATGGAGACAAAAATCTTCGGCCGTTTGACAGCGTGGCAGAACTGGATCTTCCAACGTCCAAATGCCGTTGGTGAGAAGGGCGCGCTGACCGCGTATGGCACACAGGCGCGGCCGGAATTTGACTTCAAGCGAACGTGAAAATGCTGATTGCTGATTCTCGATGGCTGATTGAACAGGCTCTTCAATCAACGATCAGTAATCAACCCTCAGCGCTTTCAGGAATACACCGATGATTTCTGCCGAGAAAATTCCCAACAACGTTGGGCTCTCCAGCAATAAACGTCTTCAACGCGCCCTCGAACATTGGCAGCCCAAGTACATCCAGTGGTGGAAGGACATGGGGCCGCAGGGATTCCAGGACTACCACCAGGTCTATGTTCGGACAGCGGTGAGCGTCGATCCGTCAGGATGGGCGCACTTCGAGTACGTCAAGCTGCCAGAATATCGGTGGGGCATTTTTCTGGCCGATCCTGTTCACGATCGGCGCATCGGATTCGGCGATTTTTCCGGCCAGCCAGTGTGGCAGGAAGTCCCCGGCGAGTTCCGCAATCAGCTTCGTCGCCTGATCGTGACTCAAGGGGACACCGAGCCGGCGAGCGTCGAACAGCAGCGATGGTTGGGCCAGCGCTGCCCAAGCTTGTACGATCTCCGAAATCTCTTTCAGGTGAACGTCGAGGAAGGCCGTCACCTCTGGGCGATGGTCTATCTGCTCCATTCCTACTTTGGCCGGGACGGTCGCGACGAAGCTGAGGAACTCCTGGCGCGTCAGAGCGGAAATCGTGACAAGCCACGCATTCTCGATGCGTTCAACGAGCCAATCGACAACTGGCTCGATTTCTTCATGTTCACGATGTTCACCGATCGCGACGGGAAGTCGCAATTGCTGTCGCTGTCTGAGAGTTCGCTCGATCCGTTGTCGCGAACGACACGATTCATGCTCACCGAAGAGGCGCATCACATGTTCGTCGGCGAAACTGGCGTCGGCCGGATAGTCGAACGGACATGTCAGCTACTGAAGAACGCGGGCTTTTCGGAAGATGTCCGCGCACTTGGCGGCATTGATATTCCCACGATCCAGAAATTCATCAACCTGTGGTTCAGCCTGAGTCTCGATCTCCACGGCAACGAGATTTCCACCAACGCCGCGTCGTACTTCAGTAACGGGCTCAAAGGACGGGCGCAAGAGGAGAAGTGGGACGATCATCAGGCGCTCGACGCCCTCTACGAGATGGAGTTGCCGGCGAACGGGGCTCTCGAGCGCAAAGCCGTCCCGATGCGCACGGCGATGAACGAAGTACTGCGCGATTGGTATGTCGGTGACTGCGAAGCCGGCGTGCAGCGCTGGAACAAGATTTTCGAACGCCACGGAATGTCGGAGCGTCTTCGGCTGCCCGATCGCAAGTTCAATCGCGGCATCGGCATGTTCTCGTCCCTTCATTACGATCCCTCCGGCTCGCCCCTGTCGAACGAGGAATGGACGCGGCGGAAACACGAATGGCTCCCTTCCGGGTCGGATCGTGACTACCTCCTCAGCATCATGGATCGTCCAGTCTACGAACCCGGCAAGTTCGCCAACTACATTGCACCGCCGCTTCGCGGGATTAACCGGCAGC
>Ga0310890_10000593_pt1 | contig 12174 bp, 10 predicted proteins | sample T20D3metaG_FD_203751 | JGI IMG/M metagenome (GOLD analysis project Ga0310890, IMG submission 203751) | Lab incubated soil microbial communities from West Virginia University Organic Research Farm, Morgantown, WV, United States - T20D3 | ecosystem: Environmental > Terrestrial > Soil >... | reverse complement strand
GACATCACCCCGAACGGTGAGCGCTCAATCCCTGACTCCGCGGCGTTCACCAAGGTGCGCGCAAATGGTCCCATCACATGACCTGCAATCCCCTTGGACGGCAGTTCCATCAGCCATTTACCAATTTTCGTGCGTGCAGGGCCAAGCAGCACCGCACGACTGGCATCTTCCGCGCTCAGCCCCGCCCGTTGCAGGATTTGGCGGGTCGGAATATCACCGGCCTGCATCAGTTTGCCCGGAAGATTAAAAGGGAACTTTGGCGCGGTGCCGGTACGCTGCGAGATATGCACCGGCTCTTTGAACGCCTTGCTAATGTCGCTCACAATGCGCTTGCCCTGCGACAACTGTTCAAGCATCCGACCGGGAAACTTCGGGTTCGTCAGGCTTTCTTCCAAGGTTTTCAACACAAGGCCGCCACCCGCATTACCCGCCCAGCTTTTCAGGATGGCCTTGCCCGCCAGCATGTTGAAGTAGCTATAGTCGACCAGTGTATCGCTGACCCTTTTCAGGTTGTCCTTGTTAAACGCCTTCATGTTGAGTGCGCCGCTTTCTTCCTTGTACAGCCGCTCCAACATGTCGTGCATTTGCTTCTTGATGTCGCCGACCGGCCGTCCTTCCTCCTTCGCCTTGATGGCGGATTTGATACCGCGCTCATAGACGTTTTTGACCCGCTGCGTGACTTCTGGTGCCGGCGGACCCACAGGTTCAGGCACGCCGCTTTTCACAAGTTTGATATTGCTCACCGCCTTCGGCTTCTGGGTGGCGGCTGTGGTGGTCTTAATCATTTCTTTGATCGCAGCCGTATCACCTGATTTTTTTGAGGCTTCCACCAAATCCTGGATCGTGAAAGGTCGACCCTCGGCTTTGGCTTTGGCTCTCAATGCCTCCACGCGGTCAAATGCCGCGTTGAGTGACGGAGAAGCCGCCGGTGGAGGCTTGGGCGTCTTGGCCGTTGGTGCTGGCTTTTCACTAAGCACCTTTTTCAACTCATTCGCGGCGGCCTCCATCTCAGTAGCTTGAGTGGTCGGAGGAACATTCGTGGCCCCAGGACCACGCGGGTGTGGTGGCGGCTCGACCGGCGTGACAGGCTTGCCAGGCGGAGCCGGTGGGGGACGCCAATTAGGGCCTCGCATCGCGTCCGCAATGGGATCGCCACGGAGCGGGGCCGCTGCGCCTTGCACCCCACCCGGGAGCGGCGTATGTGACGGCACCGGCTCCATTACTGGGGGCGGCAATTGTCCAGGCGGTGTCACACCAGGCGCAGGCCGCCACGGTCGTCCCCCACCGGCTGGCGACATGCGAGGAGGTGTCGTTTGCACACCACCAGGCAGGGGCTGTGTAGGGACAGCAGCGGCTTCGGCAGCGGCAGCTTCAGCGGCAGCCGCTTCGGCTTGGAGCCGCGCCAGTTGAAGCGGACTGGCGGCACCGGGTCGCGGCGTAAGACCACCAACCTTGGCTCTCAGTGCTTGGGCGATAGGGTCCGCCGAGGCGGCGACATCGGGAATCGCGCCGGGTGAGCCACCGGGCAGCGGTGCGCCACCTCCGCCTCCACCTCCGGGTGGTGTTTTGACATACCCGAACGTGGCAGATTTCTTGGGTTTCAGAGGATTGACCAAGCCGGTTTCCCACTCTCCACCGGCTTCTCCCGCACCCTTGATCCGCCTCAGCCAACCTCCACCAAGTCCACCTCCACCAGGCTTACTGACTTCCGCGCCTGCGCGTAGCCCAAGCATCAATTCAACCGCACTGGGGATCGCTCGGCCTGCCGCTTCGGCATACTGGCCGCGCCCATACGCGCCCTGCACGCCGGGAAACAGCACTTCGCCCACCACATTTTTCGCCTCGCGTGCGGGATCGCCTTCACCCGTAATGGCACCCTTGGCCCAATTTCCTATCCCTTTGACGCCTTCTACCACGCTCTCCATTTTGCCCAGTGCGGCTTGGCGGGTACGCTCCTGACCGGCGGGATCAATGCCCAAGATACGCTTGAAAGGGTAGCTCGCTATATCCCGAATGCCCTGCATACCCGATTCAATCCCGGCCTCACGCTCCAAGACATGCGACTTCACCCCGCGATGGAGGCCCGCCCACCCACCAGGCAGTTCCGGTTCTTCAGCCATCTGGCCGAACACGTCCATTACTTCCTGCTCGGTCGGTGGCGAATCGCCAGTCAATCCGTGGCGTTTTCCTGTGGCGGGATCGGTGAACCAGTAGGTCGGCATTTACTTCTCGCTTTCGCCTTCGTAAATGAATCGGCCCACTTTTTGGCCAGGCTTCAGCCCGCCGTCATGGGACGGCACCAGCGCACCGGGCGGCAGCCGTTCGGTGGGTACCTGACGTGGAGGCCCAACCTGGTCAGGTGGTTGTTCGCGTGGTAACCCCTTATTGCCAGGATTCTGCACATCCCGCCCGGGCGCGCCACGCTCGTACTTGGCTTTGATTTCATTCAACCGCTGCGCCAGCGCCTCACCGTCAAGTTCGATGCCCGCCTCATAGACTTCCGTTTTGAACGCCTCCTTGTCCATGTCGGTCAAGCGGCCCTGCTTCTCATAGTTGAACTTCGCCCATTCCCGGTCAGAGCGGTCTTTCGCCTCTTTCTTGCGCTGCTCCAAGGTTTCACGCGAAATATCCACCTGCTGCTGCTTCATATTGGCACCCATCTGTGCCAGCACCAGCATGGCGGCATCGTGAGACATCTTGTTATTGGCGACAAGTTCCATGATGCGCGCCCGGTCGTCGTTGTACTGGTCTCGCTGACGGTCGGCTTCGGCTTTCCGCTGCCGATCCAGATCGGTATCTTCCTGCTTTGGCGTACCTTTGAAGATGTTGCCGCCAGCCTGTGGTGCCCCCATCCCTTCCGCGGTAATCGGCGTAGACCCCAACGTGCGGTCGAACTTCCCGCCTAAGCCCAACTGCTCATACCGTTGGTAGGTCGGATTGTCCACCGGATCGCCCTTCTGCAAGAACTCCATGCGCCGCAGTGCCGCCGTATCCTCACGGTCCTGTGTGCGGTTGGCACGGTCCTCGTTCAGCCCTGCCTGCTGCGCTTCCCGGTAGGCTTTGGTTTCCTCAATCGCCTGCCGCCTGGTCGCTTCCTGCTCGGCCAGTCGTTCGCGGTCAATGGCTTCCTGCTCCTGGGCGGCCCGTTCGACCTCGCGCTGCTTCATCAGTTCCAGCAAGCGGGTCTGCACCGACCCCGCCGCGTAGCCCGAACCCAACCCGAGATTGAGAGAGTTGCCAGCCATTAGGCGTTTTCTCCACCAATACCGACATCACCCATTGATTCCGGTGGCGGTGTCGTGGTTTTCGGCTTGCGCTTCTTCAGGTACTCGTCCAGCACGCTCAGCACCTGACTGCCCGGCCCGGCAATCTTGTCGTAGATACCGGCTTCAGGCATATCCATTTCCTCCGGTGGAGCCACCGGTGACGACAGCATTGGCCGCGTCGGCAGGGCGCTGAAGGTTGGCCGCTCAATCTGTGTCTGCCCCGGCGTGGGAGCCGCCAGCGGATCGCCCAGTGTCGGTGCCGCCCCAAAGTCAATCTTGTCGAACTTCTCGCCCCCGGCCCGCTGCGCGTCCAGCGCCTGCTGCCCCATGATGGTCCCGAACTCCCGCGCGCCAGCCCCCATCGCGCTCGGCCGTAGCCCCCCACTGAAGCTGGTCACATTGATGCCTTTGGGTGCGCCCAGCCCCACGTCCTGCAAGTTGGCCATCAGCCCTCCGCGAATCGCCTGCTGGGCACGCTGGTCCGTTGCATCCAAGCCAAACTGCCGTTGGCGCAGGTCGAGGTCACCGGCCTTGAGCTTCTGCTCACCACCGATGTTCCAGATATCGGTGAGTGCCCGGTCACGTGCCGTGGCAGCTTGCTGGCCGATACCGTAGATATCAGCCATGGCCCGATCCTTCGCACTCGCAGCCCCGACATCGGCCCCATAGATGTCACTCGCGGCTTTGTCTCGCACACTACCAGCCGAGACATCGGTGCCATACAGATCGGCTTCAGTGCGGTCCTTGGCCGTCGCTGCGCCCTGCTCAGTGGCATAACGCTGGTTGCGGTTCTGATCCCGCTGGAGCGCCAGTGCCGCTTCCGCGGCCCGGCCTTTCGCGTCTCCCTCCGCCCCGCTTCCCATCATTTGCGCCACATTTCCAAGGATGCCAGAGCTGGCCAACCCACCAAGGCCCCCCAGTATTTTCGACCCGATTCCGCCAGCCGCTGCGGCACCTGCGCCACCAGCCGCCCCACCAAGGCCACCCAGCAGCCCCAACCCCTGCATCCCGGGTATCGCCATGGCCGCAAACGGAGCAGCTTTCAACAGTCCCTTCCCGAGCGAACCCCAGAAACCCATAGCTACCCCCTACCACCAAGGAGCGCCAGCACGGCGTCCCGGTTCAGTTCCGCCTGGGTTTTGCCAATGTTGTAGCCCAAGGTATCGCGCCCCAGTTGCAGGTTGCCCAGCCCGAGTTCGCGCTGGACATCGACGCCGTAGCGCCGCACCGCCGCGTCAATCCGGGCCAGTTCCTTGCGGAGCTTGTTTTCCTTGTCGGCCGTCATCACCCCGGCCCCGGCCCGGAGCGCTTCCATAATCTGGTCACGGCGGGCCGTCAGCTCCTTGCCCATCAGTTCCGCCTGATACGCCGAAGTCGCGCGCCCCGCGTCCTCGATGCCAGACGCGATTTCCTGGTCCAGCCCCCCGCTCGACCCCAGCCCCTGCGAGGTCAGCCGCTCAGCGGCGGCTTCCCGACGCTTCCCCGCCGTGCGTTCCGACTCGCGGCGAAATGCCTCGACCTGCCCCGCGATGATGGGGTCGGTTGAACTGAGCTTGCTGAGGTCCTGGTTCATCAACTCCAGAATCTTGCCGCGGGTCTGTTGCTCAAACGTCTGGTTGGCCGGAGTCGTACCAGCCCCGCCGCCAGCTCCTCCACCGGTTTCTGGTCGTCCGGCTGCGCCAATCCAGCGCCCGTCCCGGTCGTAGCCGTCTCCGTCCGGGTCACGGGTCGAGGGGGGATAGCGCCCCGGCTCTCCCTTGGTTGGGGCCTTCTCCTGTCCTGCCTCGCCACCCTTCCCGATGTCACCCGTCTTGCCAGCCAACGTGTTGACCGCGGCCATGGCCGGGAGCGTGGACATCTGGCCAGGCTGCGCGGTAGCACCTCCACCACCAGGGAAATGCCACTGGTAGTACATCTTGGACGGATCGCCCGTCCCGCTGTTGGCGATGACATCAATCGCGCCAACACCTGAGCCGAAGTCCAGCTTGTCCTTGCCCACCGGAGTCGCCGTAATCCCGTACTTCTTCAACTCGGCGGCGATGAGTGGCAGACTTTCCGGTGTCGCCGGGAACTGCGAGAACACCCGCGCCGTGACGTACTTCAGTGAATCGTGGGTAGGGTCGTTCAGCTTGGTATTGCTGAAGCCCCGAAGCTGTCCGGCGTTTGGCCCCAACGCTGGACCATGGCCGGTGGGAATCGGCACTCCCGCTGCGGTGGTCGCCGGTGGAGCCGCTGCTGCCGGTGGAGCCGCAGCCGCAGCAGCCGGTGGGACTTCCGCTGCCGGTGGAGTTGCTGCCGCTGGAGGCGGTTCAGCAGGGGGTGGAGCCGCTGGCGGTGGCTCAGCCGGTGGCGTCGTTTCTGGAGCCTCCGGGGCTTCGGGAGCCGGGGGAGGCGGTACTGGAGGTGGGGGCACCGGTGGCACCGGAGGGACCGCGGGCGGTGGCTCGGTGACTTCCCCAGGCGCAGTCGGTGGAGGCGCAGGTGGCTGCGGGATGTCCTCCGGGTACGGCTCCGTGTCCTTGGGAATCTCGGCCCCCATTGCCTGCACGGTCGGCCCACCGGTGACTGCCGCGTTGGCTTGGCTCAGGATGCCCGGGGGTGGCGCGGGCACCGCAGGTCCAGGCACTGTGGGCGCGGCAGCGCTTTCCCCAACCCCGGCCGGCCGACGACCGCGGCGGCGCGCACCCAACTGTCGGACGACTTCGCGGCGGCGCAGGTCGTCTGGAGTCTGCTGGTAGATGGCCATAATGTTCCTACAGTTTCAGGTTGCGCCAGCGCAGGCTGATGGCGTCGTGCCAGAGAAACGCACAGTCGTTGGCGTTGAAGATTTTGTCCACGCTGCCGCCATTGTAGAGCCGGTTGACCGAAAACGACGCGGCATCGTCGTGCGCCAAGGTAATCGCGCCCGACCCGACATTGCAGACCAGAATGAGCTGGCCGGGGCGGATGCCGGACGTGTCGAAGCCGGTAATCGTGCGCGCCCCGCTGGCTTCCAGTCGTACCACCGTCGCGGTCGCAAAGCCTGGTGGGCTGTAGTTATGCTGATTGGCCACCAACACGGGCGGGGAGATGACTTGACCCAGCGCGATAGGGCCACTGAACGTCAGGCTGGCCGCTTGGATGTGGCTGTGGCGGCCGTTGGCGTCGTGCTCCCGGCCGAACGTGGTGGCAATGACGGCGGCCAGATGGTCGAGTTCATCCGACAGGATGGGGTTGTGGCGCTCCCGATGTTTCAGAGTCAACCTCATCGCGGCCCTTCCGAGCGCAGCGGAATCACCACGGCATCCAGCACCCAGTTGTTCGAGACCGCGGCGGCATCACCAATCTGGAACTGCACCACGCTGGCCTGGGCCAAACTCTGCCCCTCGAACTTGTAGGTGCCGCGCGTCTCGCTGCCCACCGGGTTCAGGAAGGCTTCCGAGGTCAGGAACTCCCGGCCATAGTCGCGGTCGATCTTCATCTCGATCACGACACCCGTGGCCGACTTGGCCAGCAGGAAGGGATCACGTCGAAGCCCGCCGTTCTTGCCGATCCCCCACGGTGCGTAGGGGCGCGTCTTGAGATAGGCGCGATACGCGGTCCCGGCGTCATTCAGGTCGGTGGTGTCGCACTGCCAGATGCGCGGGGTGGTGCCGTCAATCTTGCCGATATAGGGGATAACGGCGCGGGTCATAGACACCCCGATGATTTTGGAGAACATCACCGAGCAGCGGGCGATGGCCTGCTCGCCGTCGCCCCGGCTCCAGCCCCCACGTACCAGATTTGCGGTTTCGGTGATGATGCCGAGCCGCACGTCAAACACAATCTTGGTGTCGGGGTCATTACTCGCCCCAGTCGCCACCCACCACCAGACCTGATGCTTGTCGCGGTGATAGACGCCGTGGCCCACCGCGGTGGTGGCATCAAGGTTCACGGTCGCCCAGATATCTTCAATGTCGAGGCCGAGATACTGCATCCCGTCGGCCCCGGCACGGTAGGGACCAATATGGGACAGCCAATAGAGCGCGGGTTCACCGCTGTTATCCTCGGCAATGACGATGGTTTGGTGCCGGATGCAGCCCACGTCGCGGCTGACGGTATAGCGCACAAAGGCCACGTCATCGAGGCCGGTGAGCACCAGCTTCCAGACGGCGCGGTAGGCGAACACGTAGATGTTGCCGATGACGGGACCACCGATGCCGGTGATGTCCAGTTCCACGTCGAGGTAGTTGCGCTGGTCCGTCACCATGGTGATGCGCTCGTCATCACCGATGTCGGAGCTGCCCAGCACCGGGGTCCACCAGACACGCCGGGGGGACGGCGTGGTATACCCCAACCCCCCTGTGGTTTCCCACGCACCCGCCATCACCAGCCGCGCGTCGTCCGCGATCAGGTACTTCGCCGAAGGCGGCAGCGTGTACTGGCCGGAGTCGGCAGGATAGCCAAAGCCGCCCCCAATCAGCTTGGTGTTGTTGTCCACAGCCGTCAGGGTGCTGATAATCGTCGTCGCAATCAGGAAGTAGGTAGCCCACTGGTCGTCATCGCTCGCGGCATAGAGTTCCCAGTGGGTTTCCCCGTCATTCGGCCGACCCACCAGTGTCGCCGTGGCGTTCTCCCCGGTCAGGGTGGCCGTCGCGGACACGGCTGACAGTTCACTCCTCCTGGTCGTCACCCCACTCACTTGCGTCGTCACGGCGGTGCGGTAACGCCGGTTATCCGTAATCACGCCGCTCCCGGTTTCCACAATGGTGGGCGCGCCGGATGGGATGGCCAACCCCACACGCCGGTGGGTGGTGCCGTCCCAGACATGCAACCGGTTGACGGCGCTGTTGTAAGCCATGAACAGCTTGCCATTGAGCTGGGCGAACGTCACATCCTCGGGGTGGTCCTGAATGGGATCGGACAGGGTCACGGTCGCCCAGGTGGTGCTCCCGGCCAGACGACGCATCACGGTCAGCAAGCCGGACTCGACCGCCCAAAGTTCCGCGCTGCCTTCCGAAGTCAGCGGGGTATAGCGGGCCAAGGCACTGACCACCGATGTCGCCATAAAGCCGTTCAGGGGCACATTGGCCGAGCCGCCGCGTTTGCGGCCGATAGGCGCCTTGTACCAGTCGATGTTCATCGCCTCGACGCCCAGTTCCTGCGGGAGCGCGATGGGGGCGTCGGCCCCGCTCCGGCCAATCAGGCGCAGGATGAACAGGTCAGGAATGTCGTTGGTGCCCGCCATATGGGTGTTCGTTGTCAGGTGCCAGACGGGAAGTAGGGACCCAGACGGCTGTGGCCGGCCGTGTCCAGCCCCGGCACAATCAGGAAGTCGGGGCTATTGAGCACATGGTGGCGGAGCTTGGAGATACCCGAATCCCACAAATACGCCTGTTCGGTGGCCCGCTTGTCGGACATGCGCTCGTACTCGTCGAGGCGCGCTCCCAAGGAAATGAGGTAGTGGAAGTCGTCGGGAATGAGCGGCGTATCCGTAGCGACGGCCATGTCCTGAATGACGCGCCGGTAGTCCACCTGGTACGTCAGCGCCGAGGCCGGTGTGGACCACAGGTAGATGTTCAGATGGCGCACGCTGGTATGCCCAGACGGGATGCGGGCGAGTTCCGTGCCGCCCACCGCCGCACCATAGAGGCTCACATCTCCGACGGCGACGGCGGAGAGATAGAACTTGTGGACTTCCTGGTGATTGGTCGCGGTGCCGAACTGGACGCGCGTAAGGCCGCTGAGCACGGCACTGACGGACTTCTGGATGTAGCCCCCGGTACGGACCGACTCGATACGCGCAACCTGTGCGAGATCGGCCGCATCCGAGCTGGCGACCCAAAGCCCAGTGCCGCCAGGCTGCGTGGCGACGGCGGTTTGCGGCCCCATAATCCAGAGTTCAGGCGTGCCCGTAGTGCTCTGAGCATCCGGGTCCATCGTCCGGTACCAGTCGAGGTTGCGCTGTTCGAGGGTGAGGTCATTGGTCAGGTCCCGAATCTTGATGATGGCCTGGATGGTGTGGCCGAGCGCATAGCGGGGTTGACTGGCCACCGTGGTAAAGGTTGTTTCGCCGTCGGTCAGCTTGGACATCCCCACGGCGCTCAGGATGCGGCGATGGCGCTGGTTGAGGAACATGCGGATACGGTTGGTCACGTCAAGGTCGGGGGTGTCCGCGAAGCCGATGCGGCGGTAGACATCCTGTTCGAGGTCGAGCAAGGTCATTCAGCCGACTCCCAACTGGTAGTGGGCGAGAATCTGCGAGGGGCTGAGCGCCAGCGGATAGATCGCCACTTCGTCAATCGAACCAATCCACGGATAGGGTCCGGCCGCACTGTCGCCGCCGATAAATGCCGTAACATCAAGCGAACCACTAGTGACACCTGACGCCACAGACACATCAAAGACACCATCGACATAAATCGAACATGACGAGGGGCTGTACAGATAGACGACATGGTGCCACGTGTTATCACTGACCAGCCGAACCCCGCCGTTCAGTTGGATAGCTTCAGGGACAAGATACAACATGGCATAGCCGACCGAATTGATCCCGGCAATCCGGGCCGCACCGGAGGTATGTTGCGACCCAAAGGCCCCCGCATAGGCCATGTTTGACGTTTTCACCCAGACTTCAATCGTCGCTGTCACTGGAAGGGTGATCAGACTGGCCATCGTAATGCGGCCAGAGCCATCAAACGTCATCGCCGTACCGAGGTTCGCGGCTGACGCAGAAGCAACCCCGAGTGTCACCCCACCGCTGATGGTGCCGTTCACGCCACCATTCGTTGCCGCCACAGTCGTACCAGTCGTCTCATTCAGCCGCCAGTAGTGGCTCGCCCCGTCCGCGACGACTCGCGCCTGATACGACCCCAGCCCGAGCCGGTAATGATTCGTGATCTGCGTGGGGGTCAGCGCCGTAGGATAGATGGCCACATCATCGAGCGACCCGTTGTAATAGTTCCAGTTCGGATCGAAGGCGAATCCCAGCGCTTTCGCGGCCCCAACCGCGAACGTAATCGGTGTCACGTCACTGGGATACGTCACGCCGTCCACGTACAGTTTTCCGCCTACACCACCGGCACACACGCAGACGCAATGATGCCAGCTCGTGTCATAGGGCCACGTAATGGACGGACCGCCCTGCGACCCGGTATAGGCTGCAAATATATTGGGTTCGACAAAGAGCGCGATGTTGTCGCCCACACCAGACCAATACGCAAACAGCACCTGGCTCGCTGTGTTGGCGTTGCGCCTCGCCCAGAACTCAATAGTGAACGGCGTAGTGAGCACGACCGGCAGGGTCACAATCTTGCCGCTCGTACCGTCGAACGTCATCGCGGTGCCAAGGTTCGCCGCCAAAACCGATGCCGCCCCCAGAGTCACCCCACCACTGATCGTGCCATTGGTCCCACCAATAGCATCAACGGCCGATGTGCCACCAGTCTCATTCAATTTCCAATGGTGTGTTGCCCCGTCCGCGAGGACGGTGGACGCATAGGATGGTGCCCCTGTTCCACCAGACGCCGCCGAGATCGCGGCTGCCCCTTCACCGATAAACCGCGACAACAAGGTTTGCAGATCACTCGCTCCACTCACCCCATACCGCGCGGACAATTCCGCCCGCATCCGTTCATTCACCGGCCAGCCAATCCTCGACACCCATCCAGCGAGGGCTGTTTGCAGGTCCGCGCTCATTGGTTGTCCTAGCTGGCGGGTACGCCGTCCACGATCTGCCGCAGAATCGCCCGCATCGACGGCAGGGCGTTGCGCTCGTCCAGGGTGCGGACGCCAAGGTCGAAGTAGAGCCGGTAGCCTGCCACGTCGTCCCCTTCGGCTTTCACCGTGAACTGCCCATACTTCTTCGTGGTAAAGGGGACACGGTTGAACAGTTCGATCTCGTCCGGCCTCAACTGCTCCTGGTCCTCGCGGTGGCCATGCCAGAACATCTGACATTTCAGCGGCAGCTTGGGGTGGTCACGCTCCCCGGCCGGGTTGAACGCACTGACACCAGGCGCGTGGCGGTTTTCGTGAGGATTGAGCTTCTCGTGGGCGGTGAGGGCCGCGTCGGCCGACGCGGTGGCAATGGTGCGCCCCATCTGCTCCATGAGCATCATCATGTCGAGCGCGGTGACGGTGGACGCGGCGAGGTCGGTTTCTTTCTCAGCCATATAGTTATCCCTTGTGTTTCCCGGTGACGGGAGCTTGGCCACTCTTGCGCGTGGCGTTGTAGATTTTGGCGGCTTTCGTCTTGGCGATTTTCGAGGCCAACCCTTCACGGATGAACCGGTCACGGAGTGCCTCGTAGGCTTTAGGCATCTTGCGGTCCCCTTGCGTTAAGGACCTTCATCTGCACATCAAGTACAAACAATTCGTCCATGACGCTTTGGGTTATCCGTTTACCTGGTTCTCGAAGTTCCCTCCACTGAAATACCGTTTCAGCTTGAGTACGTTTCACCAGTAGATACGGGTGAATCAGGCGGAGAAACTCCACGGCTCGTGGTCCAAACAACCGCCATACATACTGCGCTTTCCATTTGTCGGTGTTATCAGATTTTTTCCCCACCTTGCCACCAAACACCATCACCAAAAAGTCCAGTACATCCTTATTCGTGTTAGACACCTGAATGACTGGGTAGTACCCGTACTTCCGTCTAGTAAAACAGATACAGCCTTCACCATCCACAAACCCTGCGGCGTAGGCACACAATTCAGACGAAATTGGCATGCATGCCATCCTTGATAAAGGCTTTTTCAATCAAGGTATTATAGGAGTCATAGCGGCATTTGGGGCACTTGGTGACATCAATCTGTTCAGACATCTTGCGGTCCAGCGCTTCCTGCCACACGTCGGCAAAGGCCCCATCCAGCACACTACCCATGCTGAAGAAGTCCTGCCCCCGCTGCACGCAGCAGTGCCAGATGCGCCCGTCGGCCCCAATCACCGTCA